>ENA-OQBJ01000081-OQBJ01000081.1-human-gut-metagenome-genome-assembly--contig:-NODE-81-length-46112-cov-4.096640_pt1 | contig 46112 bp, 58 predicted proteins | sample MGYA00242743_ERZ504545 | MGnify/ENA primary metagenome ERZ504545 (study PRJEB26092, sample SAMD00036252) | human gut metagenome | host: Homo sapiens | study: EMG produced TPA metagenomics assembly of... | reverse complement strand
CCCGGTCCCGCGAGGCCCGAAAAGAGATAGGCATGCGCTACCTTGTCCGTCTCTATCGCTTTTTGTCAATGTCTCCGTAATATGGGACTGGCCGACGACATCTTCAAATCCCTTAGGCCGCCATTTACGGTATAGTGCAATGTATGCCATCGATACCTTTCCTTCCGTATATGAAAAAAAGCAGCTAACCGCTGCTTTTACCAACTGAAAAGTACTCGTGTATGGTAACCCGCCAGGTTTCCTCGTGGCACATGGAAAGATCTACTTATTGCTGCTTCCTCTCGGACCTGACAAGTTCATAGGTTCCCATTGCACAAGCCCCAACGGATTACCACGCACCAGTACTCTTATTAAGTTAGCTACATTATTATATCGTGAAAAATCGATTTTGGCAAGAAAATTTCTAAAAAAATCAAGAATTTCTTTCAATGACGCCTCCGTCAGTCCTTTCTCTGTATATAAAAACTCGCATGGCAGCTGCCATGCGAGTTTTATGTACGGCTTCAAAACGATGAAGCTGAATCTTAGTAGTGATGCCAAATATCGACGCGGCGATTATCAGCACGACCTTCTTCAGTATCGTTGGTGCTGGCCGGATCGGTCTTGCCCTTGTAATCGAGGACCATCTGCGATGCCGGAACGCCCTGGCTTTCTGCGTAAGCTGCGACGTTGTCTACGCGGCGTTTCGAGAGGTCATCGTTGTAAGCGTTGCTGCCTTTAGCATCGGTATTACCGACGAGTTTAAAGGTATCGTTCGGGTTTGCTTTAGCAACCTGGACGAAGTGATCCATCTTTGCTTTTTCAGAGGCCAACGGCTGGTCTTCGTCAAATCCGAAGTGAACGCTTTCGAGGTAGTAGTCGTTAGCCGGAGCTTTGGTCGGAGCCGGAGTGTAAACCGGTTCTTGTGCCGGAGCTGGGGTGTAAACCGGAGCTGCCGGTTCCGGAGCTTCTTCCTTAGGACCACCGCCAAAGCGATAGGAAACGCCAGCGATGAAGCCTTTATAAGAGATGTTAGCATCGTCATTTAAATAGAACGGAGACGAGTTCTTATCACCGAGTTTCGTATTTAAATAGCGGTAACCGGCGTTGATATCAAGGTCCGGCGTGACGTGGTAACCGAGACCGGCTTCCCACATAGTCGTGTTCTGCGTGCCCAAAGCACCTTTAGCGTAAACGTCGAGTTTATCAGCAAGCGGTGCTTTTGCAATCAAACCGATCTGAGCGATATTGTTGGTATCGGAGGCAGAATAACCGTCGCCGCTAAATTTATTTTCGATGCGGCTCCAGCCGGCATAGGCTGCAAAGTTCTTATTGATGGAGTAAACGGCGTTGATTTCATGCTGAGCACCATCAGTGCCAGCCGTTTCGCGGTTGCCGTCGGTTTTCAGGCCGTAGTAGTTGTACTGCAAGCCCCATTTATCCGTAAGGCCGTAGGTTACGCCGCCCTGGAAGTTCCAGTTGGTATCGGTGCTGATAGTACCACCTAAACCATCGACTTTATCGCCATCAGCGGATGCCTTCGTATTCCAGGCGCCCAAATCAACCTGCCACTGTCCTTGTTCCCACTGCGTCTGCGGCGCAGCAAAAGCTAAGGATGCAGAGCATGCTGCCATCACAGCAGCCAAGACTAAAGATTTTTTGTTCATCATCAATCCCTGCTTTCTTGTTTGAATTTAATAGTGCCGCTTACGACATTATTATTGCATAGTATACCATATTTGTTTTACAATCACGTCACATTTTGCAATGCATTTTCATCATTAATTAAGAATATTGATACTTCTTAGGAATCTATATTTCCTATATATGACAAAATAGCATCCAAAACGGCCGGCAGTTTTTCCGATACACTCTCGATATTGACCCGTTCTGTCCGTTCATGAAGGTCTTTTCCCCAGGGTCCTAAGAGCATAAAGGGAATTTGCAGCTTCTTTAAACTGCCCAAATCAAAGGGATAGGCCTTGCCCCATAAGAGCAGGTTCTTTTCAATCATCTTTTCATTGAAGTTCGGGTCGACACAGCAGTAACTGCAATCGGAAACACCGTTAAAATAACGATTAAACTGGATCTGTTCCATAGCCGACAATTTTTCCAAGAGGCCCGTGAATTCAGGATTGGGAGCCGCCAGACTGTCCGCAGCCGGATAGTACGGCGGGGCAAAGGCGACGACGGCCATGGGTGTCGTAATACCGGTAAAATCGAGAATCTGCTCTAAGAGGCGAATCGTTTCTTCAACATAGGTGCTCTTACCGTCTTGAAGGGCTACAAAAGAGGCTTGTTTAGCCGACTGGTAGAAAACATCGAAGCCCGGATAAGCCATGGCCTGCTGCAGTAGTTCTTCAGCACTGAGGACATCCATATTCAGGTCGCGTTTCATATTCTGAGCCAAATCATGGACGGCACGCCGCGTTTCTTCCAATAGGACGTACATGACATCTTCCGGCGTCTTATGGTAAGTAAGGAGATTGAGTGCCGCTGCCACCCGCTGGGGCAGGGTAACGTCGTACCGTTCCTTTCGATCGCGAAGGTAGACCCAGGCCGGAGGCGGTGTCTGCTCGCCGTCGCAAACGTCGGTCAGTTCTTTATTGCCCTCCGTATTGGCAATGAGCTGGGACAAGACGCCCAGCGGATTGATGCCCGTATCATAGAGGCCGATGTGAACGGGTTTACCTTGAACGAAGACAACAGGCTGTATCTTGCCGACTGTTCCGGTAAACGAAACGAGCTCGCCCTTTACTTTTCGGTTAGGCTCACTATCGATGAGGATGTCGTAGGTCAAGTGATAGGAATTGCGCAGTTCATTGAGCAGTGTGATCGCCGTCCGCATCCCGGCCGAATACGTTTCTTCATCAGGCAGGGAGAGATAGAGTAAACTGGCGTTTCCCGGCTTTTCAGCATAGTCTTCAAAGACGGCCAACTGTGCTGCCGCCCCGCCTTTCATATCACAGGACCCGCGGCCAAAGAGCCATTCTCCGCTTTCAAGGTCACGGCGAACGTCTTCACTCATGTCTTTATGGGCCAGTGCTTTTTGCAGTTCTTCCGGATCAAAAGCCTGATCCCGCAAATTTCCGTAAGCTTCGATATCGACGACGTCGTGATGATTCATAAAAATGACCGTGCGATTGGTCTTCCCCCGGATGAGGCCGTAAACAACGGATCGTTCACACCGGTCATTGGGTACATGGATGAGGCCGCTGATCACGTCCATTCCAGAAAAGAACTGCTGTAAATACAATTCAATCTGCCGTTCTTTCGGCGTATTCGTCTCGCTGTCGATATGAATCATTTCCTGCAAAATTTCCATAATTCTTGCTGCCTGTGCCATAAAGACACCCCCTTTTATTTAAAAATCCATTTTTTGCGCGATACGTAATTCCAAACGGTAACGATGGCGCTGGCCATGATTTTTGAAATCATGGGATTTAAGCCCAAAAATGACGGTGATGTAAACAGCCACATGAGCAACAGGTTCCAGCCAAGGCCCATAGCGCTGACGATAAAGACCAGGGATACTTCGGTTCCTCGCTGATAGCGGCTACCGCTGTCAAAGACGAAGCGGTTACAAAGAATATAATGATACAGCGTCGATAAGGCAAAGGCCATGGTCGTTGCCGTTAAGACGATCTGCGTCTGTACAGAAAAGACGGCCGCCGATGACAGTAAGCGGAAAAAAATATAAAACATGGCCCATTCCAGTAAAGCCGCCGAGCCGCCTACCAAGAGGTACATAAAGAGCTTCATGTATTCATTATCCGTGTAGTCAAAGCCGAATATTTTCTTTTGTTTCATAGGTTTCCTCAGTGTCCCTTCCTCATACGCTTGATTTTCTTGTTAACCTCAATTATACGGCAGGATAGGCAGAATTTCTATATCCTGGCAGTTTTCTTTCATTTCAAGAAAATTGATAGCTATATATACTGAAATATGATAAAATATATAGTAATTAGTAATACGAAATATTTCCAGAAAGAAGGAAGATATCCTGTGGATTACACGAGATGTATTAACTTTTTACTAACTATTTCACAGCATGAAGTGTTCCTAATCTTTTCCGAACACCTGGCAGAATTCGGCATTACTCCTGGCCAATACGGCGTTCTGGCCTGTCTTTGGAAGAATGAAACCCTGACGCCAAAGGAAATTGCCACCATCCTCCGCGTCGAAAACTCAACTATTTCCGGCGTTCTCGACCGGATGCAGAAACGGGGCCTTATCGACCGCATCCTGGATCCGAAAAATCGCCGCAGTATCCGCGTCAAACCGACAGAAGCCGGCATGGCCATCCGAGAACCGGTACAGCAGAAAATCGAAGAGCTGAATGACATGGTCTTCAAAGATTTTACCCCCAAGGAGCGGGAAGATGCGTTGAACCTCCTGACACGAATCGGAAGAGTATGTTCAGCAGACCTGAAAGGATAATCAAAAAAGCACTGTCGTACCTACGTCAGTGCTTTTTTTTTCACTAAGTTTCTATAAACTGTCAGCGAATCGGTAGCAAAAGGCTTCAAAGAAAGCATCGCCTCAGCAGAAAACAGATTATAAAAGTGTCCCGCCGTGACCCAAAAATTCCTAAGGCCAACAACATCACAGAGAGTGTCCATACATTCACAAATAAAAAAGAGCTTACTGCCTAGACAATCAGTCAAAAGCAGTAAGCTCTTTTCAGACTATTCTTTATACTTCGGCAATTACTTCGATTTCACAGAGGAAATGGGCCGGGAGCTCCTTTACAGCTACGCAGCTGCGGGCTGGTTTACTGATAAAGGCTTTTTCATAAATCCCGTTGAATACGGAAAAATCAGCCATATCCTGTAAGAAACAGGTCGTCTTGACTACCTTCGAAAAATCCGTACCGGCAGCTTTTAAAATAGCCTCAATATTTTTAATGGCCTGTTCGGTCTGCTGTTCAATGCCTTCTAAAAGCTTACCTGTTTCAGGATCGACACCGGCTGAACCCGAAATGTAGACCATTCCATTAGAAACGACAGCTTGAGAATACGGGCCAATGGCCTTCGGTGCATCTTGACTTACAATGATTTTCATATTAAAAATCCCCTTTCTTTAAATCCTTCTTATGTCTGCGGCCTTTGATTAAGCCGGTGACTGTGCTTTGTTCTTATTCATCATGATATGGAGTACTTCACAATCGGTCTGCTGCATGCCATTCGAAGCGAGTTTACCGATATTTTGAATGCACTCATCGGCAGAGTCAGAAACTAAGCCGTCGGTGCCTTCAACACGAATACCAGCTAAGGCCATCATGACTGATCGATAAGCAATTTCGACAGCCGACGCTACTTTCATAGAACAACTGTCAGCCGCTCCATCACAGACCATGCCGACAATCCCGCCATTCATCGAGGCAATGGCCCTGCAAATCGTCTGATAGGGAGTTTTAGTATCCAACAACCAGGCCATACCGGCAGCAGCACCCATGGCAGCCGTTACGACGGCACAAAAAGCCGATAATTTCGGAAGGTAACCGTGAGCATAAATAGCCACCATATTCGATAAAGCCAGAGCTCTTATCCGTCGCTCTTCCGACACCTGTAAATGATCGGCGACAACCGTCACCGGCTCGGAAGCCGTAATCCCCTGATTACCGGACCCAGAATTAGTCATGGCCGGATAGGGAGCACCACCCATGCGGGCATCCGATGCAGCGGCCGTACGAAGTTGAATATCCCGCGATAAATCCGTCGATAACACGCCCTGTTCAATTCCGGCTTTCATCGTACAGCCAATTTTCAGCCCATAATCTCCACGAAGGCCTTCTTTTGACAAGACATCGTTCAACAGCTCTGCTTCCCGGATAAATCGGATATCTTCAAGGGGTACGCCTTCGGCAAAATCTAAGATATCTTTCAGGCTCAATGTCTGAAGGAAAGCCGTCTTATCCGTCTCGCCTAAAGTCGAAGTGCTTTCTTTTTCAAATAAAGTATCGCCGTCTTTCTCAATAAGGACGACATGAGTGTGATTATCGACGATAACGACTTTCACCCAATGGTTCGTTCCGTGTACTTCAGCTTCTGCATATAGAACGTGTTCTGTATCCTTTTTGATATCAACGGATACGCGGCCTGCTTCGATCATGGCTTTGCTTTCAGCCAAAGCTTTCGGTGACAGAGATTTTAAAACCTGCAGTCCTGCCTCTGCATCGCCGCCTAAAGCACCGACTGCTGCGGCAATCATTAAACCAGGCATTCCGGTACCGGGAACCATAACTCCCATGCCGTTTTTCATCAAATTAGCTGAAACCAAGGCTTTTATCGATTGAACAGGCTCTCCCAGTTCCTTTGCTGCCATCGCGGCCGCAAAAGCCAGAGAAATAGGTTCGGTACATCCCGTAGCCGGTTTGACTTCCTGACGAATTACATCGATCATCTGATTCCATAAATAAGTTGATTCCATAGTCCTCACTCCGATTGTTATAGTATAGGTTTAGTTTACATTCCAAATTCCCGCGTTTACGAAAAAGCCAAGAAGGGCGATATAATCAATAAAATACCTGTTGCGATGATTAAATAAAGGGAGATACCTTTTAATTCATGCAGCATCGGTACTTTATAAACCAGATAGGCCGGAATCAGGCAGCCGATGAGGCCAAATACGGGACTGCAAATGGAGGTAAAGCTTAACACAGGAGCATTTAAAATAATGGCGCCCCACGAAACGAGAACAGCAAAAATTAAAATTCCGATCGATACAGCCGGACGTTGATATTATCTTCCGGCATCAATCGTTTTAAACAGTTCATGGCAATGCCGCGGCAGGCTTCGCGGAATCCTAAGAATACGCCGAAGAAAGCCGTAACGACGGCAAAAATATTTAAAATCAGGCTCATGATTTTAATAGAATTACCGGGAATCCCCTGGGCTGCCAAGGCTAAGGCCGAGATATTATTGGCATAGGCGATGACGGCCTGATCGTGTCCCATGGCCAAATTAAAGGAAATGGCATAGAAGAATACGGTAACGAACAAGACGCCAAAAGCAATATTCATCGCCCGAATCGACTTATACCTAGCCACTTCAATCGACTTATTATGGGAGCGATAAGAAATAACCATCGGACTCAAGCTCTGTAAAAATAAAATCGAGGTCAGGGTAAACGGAAGCATGATGATCGTTTGCTTAATGAGATAGCCAAAATCGGGGAAGGCCCCAATGTTAGCTAGATTCCAGTGCTGAATCATGATAATGCCTAAGACGGCGACGACACAAAGCTTCGTCAGAACCATGAGTGTCGAAATTTTAAACAAGACTTTCTCACCGCGGGACGCCAAAGCAACCAAAGCGCAGATAATGCCCAATCCATAGAGCGGATTTTTAGCTAATGATTCACTAGTTACGCCAAAGGTGACTAAGAAAGATGCGCTGTCATTATTGATAGCCGTAGAATAAACGAAGACCCAGATGATAAGCATCAAGAAGTACAGCAGACCTAAAAAGAGCCCCCAGTTTTTGCCTAAGTAGTTGCCAATGACACTGGGGTAGTCTTCGCATCGTTCCGATTTAGCCAGGGTGTTGATAAAAAGCCGCTGGAACAAGTACATAGCCGGATAGCCGATGATAGATGACAATAAGTAGATCCAAATCCCAGCTAAGCCTACCTGTACCGGTAAAAATACGATACCAGCGCCGATAGCCATGCCGATACTCATAATGACCCAGCCCCAGTCCGTGCTGTCAAACTTGACGGCTGTCAGCCATTGTTCCCGGCTCATGCCGGCTTTTTCCCAGTGAGTTTTCTTCTTCTTTACGAGTTCCCGCTCTTCACCTGAAGACGGGGTAAGTACTTTTTCCATATTTTCCATTCTCCTTTTCCGATAGCATATGTACAAATCAGTGATCCCCTTATCAGCCATTTGTACGTCATGATTTACTAGTCCCCCTCTTTGTAATAAAATATTATCATAGTAATAATTATTTTTCAATAAAATAAATTCATTTAAACTTGCTTTTTACGAATGGACATTAATCGTTTAATCTAAAATAAGTATAGTTTTTTCTCTAATAAAAAACGTCCTTTTATAAAGGACGTTTTGTCTAATGACTATCAGGATTATTCTTTTTAACACGATTCAAATATCGATATACAGTGGGCTCAGATACTTCAAGCGCTTTTGCCAAGGCATACACACTTCCCTTGAGCACAAACAAACCATTCTTATATAACTCTTCAACAATGGAAATTCTTTCCTCTGGAGAAAGACGGCCTGCTTCAGCTTCAAAAGGTTCCAGCGCCCGTTGAATCAGGTTTTGTATGATATCGTCTACGGTAGGATACATACTCTCCGATATCTCTACCTTATGAAGGTGGGTATCATCGGATACGATAGCGCCTTGCATGCCATCAATCCGTTTAGCCGGATCCATCAAAATAAGCTGATCCAACTGCTTGCGGACTTCTACATAGTGCTGAACGTCATAATTTAAACAGAGGGCACCGATGCTTTCGCCCTGTTCATCATGGATAAAATACGTCGATGAGTGCAGTGTATGTCCATTAAAACTTTTCCCATAATAGTTTGTAACCGATTGCTGATGCTGTTTCTTATCCATTTGAAGCAGCTTTAAAATAAAATCCGTCGCCGGTGCGCCCACATGACGGCCACTGATATTTCCATTGGCAATAGCAATAACAGAATGACCAGGCTCTCTAAAATCATGCAGCACGACTTCACAGTCTTTCCCCAAGGCTTCTCCTAAGAAGGGAACCAAGCCTTTATAGATGTCCAGGATATTCATGAGATATGTCCCGCCTTTTTTTATTATGTTAATAAAATATTATCACGACAATTTTGAAATTGCAAATGAAATAAAAAAGCTGTGAAATAACACCTTTTGAATGTGAGCCAGAAAATAGCCTTTTCCTAACATGAAAAAAAGCGCAGTTCTATAGAGCTGCGCTTTTACTTATTGGTTGTAAACGTTTACCGACGCCTGAATCCGGCTTCGTGCCGGGCTTATTTCAAGCGGGCAGCGACGTCCTTGGTAATATCCTGACCCTGACCGACAACGACGGAGCCGTTCAATACGACGTAGTCCAAGCCTTTTTCTTTCTGGACAGCCTGGGTTTTAGCGAGGATATCCTGTTCCAGCGGCTGGAATAAAGCGATACGCTGCTGGTTTAATTTATTGTTATATTTTTCAACTAAGGCCTGCTGAGCTTTCTGATCGTTGGTCTTTTTCAAGTCACGCTGGAAATCGTCCTGAGCCGATTTTACATCTGCCTGCCAGGTAGCCATAGTCTTAGCATACTTCGGATGATTCTGCAAGAGAGCGGCAGCGTCAATCGTACCCAAACCTGCTGCGAAAGAAGCACCGGCAGCACCAACAGTCAACATAGCCGCAGCCACAGCTGCCATAATCGTTTTGCGTAATTTCATAGTAGATTCCTCCTTATTATTCATCCACTCCGGTCAATTCCCGGCATTCTTTGCGAACGCCGTCTTCACAGGAGCGCATAGCCAAAATAGTTTTTTCAAACAGTTCTGCCAAGTCCCAGCCCAATACGTCGGCACCCTTGCGGATGACGTCGCGGGAACAGCCGGCAGCAAAACTCTTATCTTTGAATTTTTTCTTTACACTCTTTACTTCCATGTCCTGCGTGCTCTTCGAAGGACGCATCTTGCAGCAGCCCAAATGAGGCCCGTCAATTCATCGGCAGCATAGAGTACTTTTTCCATCATATGTTCCGGTGCCACGTCGACGCAGATGCCATAACCATGGCAGACGACGGCATGGACTAATTTATCATCAGCACCGATTTCTACTAAGAGTTCTGGTGCTTTTTTACAATGTTCTTCGGGATACTGTTCAAAATCGACGTCGTGCAGAAGTCCTACGAGTCCCCAAAATCGACGTCATCGCCGTACCCTAATTCTTGAGCATACCAGCGCATAACGCCTTCAACCGTCAGGGCATGCATGATATGAAAAGGTTCTTTATTATATTTTTGCAGTAAAGCTAATGCCTGCGAGCGTTCCATGCGCCTCGCCCCCTCTAAATCCTTGATTTATTTCACATTATACCATAAACCCGCATAAAAAACAGGGTGTTCATCATTTTTACGCCTATAATTTACATTTTATATCTTATTTTGCAGTCGATTCATACGAAAGTCTTCGACAATTTGGATAAAGGCACGATCGTGAATGGGGTTATCGGTAAAGCCAAAGAGGTGAGACGGACAATGGCAGTCCGTACAGCCAAAGCCGTCGATACGCCACTGGGAAGCCGCGTCGACAGCCTTAGCCAGTTCATGTTCTAAGTCCTGAGACGTACGGATGGGAAGGGCGGCAATGACGTCCGCTTCCTGCCGCAGATAATCGATATGCCAGTGGAGATTTTTACGCTTGCGGCTGTGACGGGCCAGGCGGGCTGCTAAATTCTTTTTAGCCGAGCCGGTATAGACGTAGTATCCCTTGGGAAAATGCATCAGTCCCTTAGAGCCGATGACGATATCGGCATCTTCTGAAAGTTGGGTTATGAAGAGATAATCGCCGCTGTCATGGTTTTCAGCCGTTAAAATGGTTTCCGGATATTGCAGGAGTCGGACCGGTTCCGGTCGTTTAAAGGAAGTGTCCCAACGCAGGGCCAGGGCTTTCCAATCGAGACGAGGCGCCGCTTCATAGAAGGCTTCGGCAAAATTGGGATCTGTATGGTAATCGGGAAGGAACCACCGGGCCCGATCCCAATGAACGAGGAACAAGACACCGGTATGGATTCCCTTATCGCTCATAGAAGCCAATTCTAAGATATGCTTTCGCCCCCGTTCGGTAACGGCGTCGGGAAACATAGCCCCATTTTTGCTGAATAAGGTGCAGGACTTTACTTCGACGAAAAAGCGCTCTTCGCCGTTTCCCAGAAGGAGATCAAAGCGGCTGTCGCCGACGGTCACTTCGCGGCGAATGAGGTCCCATTTCTCCCAGCCGGGAACGAGATGGTTTTCGACGAGCCAAGCGGCTGTATCGTTATTGTACTGTGTATCGAGTAAAATCGGCGTCCCGTCACGTTCGATGCCGACGACGTCATAAGGGGTCTTCCGCTTGGGATTTTCTGCCGGCCGCACATAAACTGTCGTTCCCTGAAAGAGGAGTTCCCACATACGTCCGGGATTGGGCATATGGCAGGTAACGACCTGACCGTTAAGATCGACATGGGCAATAAAGCGATTGGGCCGGTCGAGGAATATCGCCTTTTGAATCTGTTTCATTTCCATAAAATACCTCGTATATGGTAAAAAGAGGCCGCCACATTGACAGCCTCTTTTATTATATACAGTTATAGATTAATCTTCCAGCCATTCGCCGGTAAAGGTAACGGCGGCAGGACCAGTCATGTAGACGTTGCCGTCTTTTTCATCGTATTCGATATGAAGGGTACCGAGGTAAAGCTGAACGTCGACGCTGCGTCCCGTAAAGCCGTTCATAAAGGAGCCGACAGCGCAGGCGCAGGAACCGGTCCCGCAGGCCAGGGTAGCACCAGCACCGCGTTCCCAGGTGTGAACCTTAATCGTATGGTCGTCGATGACCTGGACAAAGTTCATATTCGTCTTACGCGGGAAAGCCTTATGGGTTTCAAATTTAGGACCTAATTCGTGAAGGGGTACGGCATCGACGTCTTTGACATAGATCATCGTATGGGGTACACCCATGAGCAGGCTGGTAATCTTATAGGTCTTGCCGTCGACTTCAAGGGGTTCGTCGACGACCGGACCTTCCGGGCCTTCCATGGGAATCTGAGAACGGTTCGTGAACGGTTTGCCCATGTTGATCGTAACCAGGCTGACCTTGCCGTCCTCGCCGAGGATAACCTTCGGCTTCATAATACCGGCCAGTGTTTCAACGGTAAATTCTTTTTTATCGATGATCTTATGGTCATAGACGTATTTTGCAAAGCAACGGATGCCGTTGCCGCACATTTCAGCTTCACTGCCGTCGCATTGATGATTCGCATGCGAACGTCGGCCTTATCACTGGGAACGATGACGATGATACCATCGGCACCGACACCGGTATGAGGTGCACAAAGTTTAACCGCTAACTGGGAAAAATCCTTATCGGCACCCTGTTTGTCTTCAAAAAAGACGAAGTCATTGCCTAAACCGTGCATTTTGACAAATTTCATAGTTTGTACCCTCCATAAAAATTCTATACTCACAAATGATAGATTAGTAACTGTCTTGAATCCTTACAGCATCTATTATACAATAGCTGAAAGTGAAAAGTATATGAAAATAATGTTCTATACATTGCAAATTATGCGATTTCAAATATCCTTCCCTTCTCTTAGGAGAAAAATCTATAAAGGAGCAACTGCGATGGCACAAAAGACAGGTTATTTATCGGGCAATTTAAAACTCTTCCACCTCGTCGATAAAAGGCGGTGGATCTGCCCGTACCACTACCATGACTTTGATAAGATCACCTTATTGTTTCAAGGCCACGTATCCTATGATGTGGAAGGAACGGCCTACGATTTAAAGCCCTACGACATCGTCGTCATTCCAGCCGGGAAAATTCATCGCCCGACAATCATGGACGATGCCCCTTACGAGCGGATCATCGCTTATATTTCACCGGCGTACTTAAAGACCTACCGCCAGCGCGGCTGTCCCGTCGAGCAGATTTTTTCGGCGTCCCGCTCTCCTATCCTCCGCCAGCCCCAGGAAGCGGACAGCCTGTATAACGTATCCTGCCGCCTCCGGCGTGCCTGGTCGTATCCGGGACCGGAAGGGACGCTCCTTCAGGAAACCTTGTTTTCCGAGTTTCTCCTCCACCTGTGGATGGATGTAAAGGCACAAAAAATAGGTTTTGTAAATAAAAAACCGCAGCATAAAAAAATTACGGCCATCGTCGACTATATCGAAGCCCATCTCACCGATGATCTATCAATTCCGGCTTTGGCCGGATGTTCTACATGAGCCCTGACTATTTGATGCACCTCTTCAAAAGTGAAACGGGAATGACGGCGGGAAGTTACATTACGGCCAAGCGCCTGCAAAAAGCCCGTCGCCTCATGCAGGAGGGACGGGCTTTGACAGCAATCTGCTACGAGTGCGGATTCACCAATTATTCAACATTTTATCGGGCCTGGAAAAACCGCTACCATTCCTCACCAAAGGAGGGACTCATCGAAAAGGACGATCTCTTCGATGAATGACGATTATCGGCTGCGGTTGTAGTTAATCAGGCTGCCGGCCTTGACGATTTTCTTTTCATCGTCGGTCATGGGAGCGATGTAGAGGGACAGTTCCTTCATGCCCTTGGTGACGACATAGGCTTTAATGTCCTTCATGTCGCCGTCGAGGGCTTTTTTGACGTTGGGAACATAGATATAGTCACCGATTTCAAAATCCGGTTCCCCTTCCATTTGGAAGGGCAGCATGCCCCAGTTGATGACATTGGAACGATAGCGCTTAGTGGCATATTCCTGGCAGATATTAGCCAGGCCGCCGAGGACGCGCTGGCAGCTGGCAGCCTGTTCACGAGCTGAGCCGTCGCCAGGTTTGACGCAGTAAATCATGCTGCCGATTTCGACTTCTTTCATGGAAACGCCGTCAAACTGCTTATTCAAGGCTTCAAAGACGGCTTTTAATTCCGGATCGACACCAGCCGGGCATTCTCCGGCAAGGCGGGCCTGTTCCACTTTATTGACGTCCTTGGCCCGTCCGACGTATTCCGGATCGCGGCGGGACAGGGTAAATTCAGCAAGGCCCAAAGGATTGGAGCGGTAAGAAGACGTTTCTCCCGACGGAATCAGTTCGTCCGTCGTCGTGACCGGGTCCATGATTTTCGAGCAGACTTTCAACAGGACTGAATCAGCCAAGGGTTCCATATCCGGCCAATCTTTGATGTTCGGACCATAAACCAGCGAATCTTCATCTTCGCCCTGTTTAAAGCCCTGATAAACCAAGGTTGCATAGGGTTTATCGTCGTATTCGTAAGGCTTTTCGACATAGTCGTCCATATAGCCTTCAGACGATGTCAGAACGCCGCCGTTGATGGCCGTTACCGCAATGGAACGGGCATCCATCAGGGCGACAGATGCAAACTGGCCCTTACCCGGCTTTGAACCTTCGCGGTTCGGGAAGTTACGCGTCGTATGGCGGATACTGAAGGCATTGTTGGCCGGCGTATCTCCGGCGCCGAAGCAGGGGCCGCAGAAGGCCGTCTTAAAGATGGCACCGGCTTCAAGTAAGGTCGAAACGGTACCGTTACGGACGAGGTCCAGGTAAACCGGCTGCGACGAAGGATAGACGTCGAGGGAGAAGTCATGACTATTGCTGGAACCTTGTTTTAAAATGTGAGCGGCGGCCATGACGTTGCTGTAGTTACCGCCGGAACAGCCGGCAATAACCCCTTGCTGGACGATGAGTTTGCCGTCTTTAATCTTATCGGTAAGGGTGTATTTCAAATCCTTATTGCTCATCCGTTTATTGATGGCTTCTTCCGTTTCATGAAGGATGTCTTCTAAGTTGGCATTGAGTTCATCGATGGTGAAAGCATTGCTCGGATGCATGGGCATAGCAATCATCGGTTTGATCGTGCTGAGGTCGATATAGATGAAGCCGTCATAGTAGCAACGTAGGCCGGATTCAATTCTTTATAGGCATCGCCGCGACCATGCTGCGTAAGGTAGGCTTTCGTATCTTCATCGGTCCGCCATACCGAAGACAAGCACGTCGTTTCCGTCGTCATGACGTCGACGCTGTTGCGATAGTCCGTCGACATGGAAGCGATGCCGGGGCCGACAAATTCCATGACTTTATTTTTAACGTAACCGTTTTTAAAGACGGCACCGACGATGGCGATGGCAATATCATGAGGACCGACGGCCGGATTCGGTTTACCGGTCAGATAGACGCCGACGACACCGGGATAGGCAATGTCATAGGTATCTTCGAGAAGCTGTTTAACCAGTTCCCCGCCGCCTTCGCCAACAGCCATCGTCCCCAGGGCACCATAACGGGTATGGCTGTCGGAGCCGATGATCATATTGCCGCAGCCGGCCATTTTTTCACGCATATATTGGTGAATGACGGCAACGTGAGGAGGAACAAAAATACCACCGTATTTTTTAGCTGCCGATAAGCCGAATACATGGTCATCTTCATTGATGGTCCCACCGACGGCACAGAGCGAGTTATGACAGTTAGTCAAGACGTAGGGCAGGGGAAAATGATCCATGCCCGAAGCCTTCGCCGTCTGAATAATGCCGACGTAGGTAATGTCATGAGACGCCATGGAATCGAATTTAATCTTCAAATTATCCATCGAACCTGACGTATTATGATTTTTTAAAATAGAATAGGCAATGGTTCCCTTCTTGGCGTCTTCTTTGGAAACGTCTTTTCCCGTAAGCTGCTTGACCTTAGCGATTTCCTTTTCCGGTACGATTTCCGTTCCATGAACTAAATAGACACCACCATCGTATAACTTAATCATACATAACCCCTCCTTTGTCATCGCCAAAGCGACGGCTTTTCACAATATGAAATTTAGTAAAATAATTTTCACAATATAAAATTTATCCCATTTCAGTAAATATTATATCATAACAAAAAAAGGCCTTGACTACCCTTTAAACGTTACATACTTTGCATGATTTTTATTTTACTTTGTCCATTAATATGCTATAATAACTTATACTTTACAGGAATATTCTAAAAAATATTCCCTAGAAAAAAAATATGAATATTCCTGAATAACCGATAATTTATAAGTTATTCCTCTATATTCATACTTGAAGGAAAGAGAGGAATCAAATTGGATAAAAATATTTATTTAGCCCAATTTTACGGCAAGTCACAGAACTACACGCAGATTCCCCGCGAATGGTTTTCCAAGTACGGTGTAAAGCGTGGCTTGCGTAATGAAGATCACACAGGCGTCCTCGTCGGTTTGACCCGCATCGCCGATGTCGTCGGTTACCGCCGCGGTGAAAACGACCAAAAAATCGACTGTGACGGCATCTTGTACTACCGCGGCATCGACATTCGCGAGCTGGTTAAAGAAACGAATTATAAAGGTTATTTATACGAAGAAGCAAGCTTCCTGCTCCTCTTCGGATACTTGCCGACAGAAGACGAATTGAAGGCCTTCTGTAAGGTACTGCAAAACGGCTACGATCTGCCCGATGACTTTTTGGAAATGAACCTCCTCCGCCTGCCGGGCAAAAATCTGATGAACAAGCTGCAGCACGCCCTCCTGACATTGTACAACTACGATCCAGATCCTGACAATACCGATGTCTATCAAACCCTGCGCAAGGGCCTCAATATCATGAGCAAGCTGCCGTCCATTGCCGTTTATGCCTACATGTCCAAGATTCACTATTACAATCGTAAGAGTCTGGTCATCCACTATCCCCGAAAAGACTATTCCACGGCTGAAAATATTTTATCCATGCTGCGTCCGGACAGTAAGTTCTCCCCAAAAGAAGCGCAGCTCCTCGATCTCTTGCTCTTCCTCCATGCCGATCACGGCGGCGGTACTAACTCGACCTTCACTAACATCGTCGTTTCTTCTACCGACACCGATATTTACTCCAGTATGGCCAGCTCCGTCGGCGCCCTGAAAGGGCCGCGCCACGGCGGTGCCAACATCCGTGTATCCTTGATGATGGAACAGATCATCGATGCATCGGCATTAAGGCGACGGACGACCAAATCGTCGAAGTCATCCATCAAATCCTCAACAAAACCTTCAAGGGCAGCGATAAGGGTCTGGTCTACGGCTTCGGTCACGCCGTCTATACCCTGTCCGACCCGCGGGCCGAAATCATGCGCCATTACTGCGGCATCTTAGCCAAAGAAAAGGGCATGAACGACGTATTCCGCTTCTATAATCGTTTCGAGCGACTGGCCATGGATACGCTGACCAAGGAAAAGGGCGTCACCATGTGCAGCAACGTCGACTTCTACAGCGGCTTTGCCTACAATATGCTGGGCATCCCCCGCGACCTGTATACGCCGCTGTTCGTCATCAGCCGTATGGTCGGCTGGCTGGCTCACAACATCGAACACAAGCTCTATGACAACCGCATCGTCCGTCCGGCCGCAAAATACGTCGGCGACCTCATGGATTACATTCCCAGAAAGGACAGATAAACGATGAAGACAATTACCGTATTTAAAGGCGACGGCATCGGTCCCGAAATCACGGATGCCGTCCTGGCCATCCTCGACGCCGCCAAAGCGCCTCTTACTTATGAAATTTTCAATGTCGGCGCTGCCGAATATGAAAAGAACGGCGCCCTCATTCCCGATGCTGCCTTTGCCTCCTTTGAAAAGACCCGCATCCTCTTAAAATCGCCGATTACGACGCCGATTGGCAAGGGTTTTCGTTCCTTAAACGTCACCCTGCGCAATAAATACGATCTCTATGCCAATATCCGTCCGGCAAAATCGAATGCGGCCGTACCGACGCCCTTCCCGAACGTCGACGTCGTCACCTTCCGTGAAAATACAGAAGATTTATATATCGGCGTCGAATATAAGATGAATGAAGATACGGTTCACGCCATCAAACTCATCACGAAAAAAGCCAGTGAACGCATTATCCGCTCGGCCTTTGAATACGCCATCGCCCATGGACGAAAAAAAGTCACCTGTGTCCATAAGGCCAACATCCTCAAGATGAGCGACGGATTATTCCTCGATACCTTCCGCGCCGTAGCTGCCGACTATCCTCAAATCGAAAGTGACGACAAAATTGTCGACAATACGTGTATGCAGCTGGTCATGCGGCCGGAACAATTCGACGTCATCGTCATGCCGAACCTCTACGGCGACATCATTTCCGACCTTACGAGCGGCCTCATCGGCGGCCTGGGCTCCTGCCTTCGATGAATGTCGGCGACGATTACGCTATGTTTGAAGCTGTCCACGGCAGTGCTCCCGATATTGCCGGCAAGCACATCGCCAATCCGACGGCCCTCCTTTGGTCAGCCTGCATGCTCCTGGAACATATCGGCGAAACGGCTATTGCCGCCAATATCCGAAAAGCCGTCGATGCCGTCCTTGCCGAAAAGAAGGCCCTCACACCGGACCTTGGCGGAACGGCGACGACAGAAGCTTATCGCGACGCCGTCATCGCTCACTTATAAGTCATGAAAAAATCGGACCTCTTCAGAGAGATCCGATTTTTTATGAGATAAAGGAGGTTTTATTTGGCGAGAGATTTAGCGAAATCACGACCGAAGTCACGGCAGAGGTTCTGCGATTCCATATCGGGGTTCCACTGGCAGCGGAGGCCGTCATTGATCAGTCCGAAGCCGGCTTCTTTTAAGAGGCCCGTAATCTGTTTGACCGATTCACCGCTCCAGCCGTAACTGCCAAAGGCAGCGGCCTTCTTATTTTTAAACTTCAGGCCGCGAATCATTTCCATGATGCCGCCGATGGAGTAGAGGAAGCCGTAATTGATGGTCGGCGAGCCGACCAAGATGGCCTTTGATTTGAAAACTTCGGTGACGATGTCGTTCTTATCGTCGACGGCGGAGTTGTACAGTTTGACCGTCAGCGTCGGGTCGGCTTCGAGAAGGCCTTGGGCAATGCATTCAGCCATGCGGCGCGTCGCATTCCACATCGTATCATAAATGATGGTGATCTGGTTTTCCTGATATTCCTTGGCCCATTTCTGATACGTTTCGACGATCTGCAGGGGATTGTCCCGCCAGATGACGCCGTGGCTGGGGCAAATCATATTGACCGGAACGTTCATCTTTAAGATTTCATCGATTTTGCGGGTAACCATGGGGCTGTAGAGGTTCAAGATATTGGCATAGTACTTCATGGCTTCATGATAGAGTTCTGCCTGATCGACACAGTCATTGTACATCCATTCGCTGGCAAAATGCTGACCGAAGCCGTCGTTACTGAAGAGGATGTTTTCGCCGGTCATATAGGTAAACATCGTGTCCGGCCAGTGGAGCATGGCCGCTTCAATGAATACCAGTTTGCTGTCGCCAAGGTCTAAGGTATCGCCGGTCTTGACGTTGACGTAATTCCAATCCTGGTGGTAGAGACCGCGAAGGATGGCTTCCCCTTTTTGCGTGCAGTAAATCGGGACGTCAGGGATTTCCCGCATCAAGGCCGGAAGGGCCCCGCTGTGGTCATTTTCATTGTGATTCATGACGATGTAATCTATGTCTTTCAGGTCGATTTCCTGTTTTAAGTAATCGACAAATTCTTCATCAAAGGGTTTCCATACCGTATCGATCAAGGCGACCTTTTTGTCGCGGATTAAATAGGAATTATAAGACGAGCCTTTTTCCGTAGAATATTCGTGACCATGAAACTTATTGAGTTCCCAATCGATTTTACCGACCCAAGTAACTTTTTCTGTAATTTTCTTTCCCATACTTCATTCTCCTTTCAAGTCAGCCTATCTGCTGACCAAAGCTAACGAATCAAGAGGCTCATTACCGCCCTTTCTGAGTTCATTATACCGATACGAAAGACAGATATCCATTGTAAATACAACAGAACTCATCGTAATTTCAAAAAAAGTATAGCTTATTGTAAGGAGAGAAAGACAGGCCTAATTTTCCTAAACTGTCTGAAGGGATTAATCCATGTTATAATTTAATTACAAAAAATTATTCTGAGGGGAGAACATGCTATGAACATCACCGTCTTAGGCTGCGGCCGCTGGGGCAGTTTCCACGCCTGGTATGCCGATCACATCGGTCATACCGTGACCTTATGGGGACGACCGGGGTCTCAAAACCTGAGCCGCCTAAAAGAAACACGAAAAAATGACTATCTTACCTTGCCGGACGCAATTAGCCTGACCGATGACTTGAAAGAGGCCCTTACCGGTGCCGACATCTGCATCATTTCCATCAGCGCCCAGCAGCTTCGCTCCTTTACCAAAAACCTGCGTGAGGCCGGATACGACGCCGACCTTCCCTTCGTACTGGCCATGAAAGGCTTAGAAGCTGGCAGCGGCAAACGGCTGACGACGGTCATGGAAGAAGAACTGGGTAAGGCCGTGCGGACGGCTGTCTGGGTCGCCCGGGCCATGTTCAGGACTTTATCAGCGGTATGCCCAATTGCATGGTCATCGCCTCAGCCGACGATAGGCTTACCCATTTTTTAGTCGACACCTTCACCAGCCCTTGATTCGCTTTTATTACGGCCAGGATCTTCTCGGCATTGAAATCGGAGCTGCCGCCAAGAATGTCGTCGGCATCGCAGCCGGCATGCTCGACGGTGCCCACATGACAGCCCTAAAGGGTGCCCTCATGGCCCGCGGTGCCCATGAGCTCTCGGTCTTAGTCTCCGCCATGGGCGGACAAGCCATGACTGTCTACGGCCTCAGTCATTTAGGCGACTATGAAGCGACCCTCTTTTCACCGCACAGCAATAATCGCCGCTTCGGCCAGGATTATATCGAAGGAAGACCTTTTTCAAAATTGGCCGAAGGCGTCGGCACGACGGAAGCCCTGTTAGATTTATCGGCTCACTACGGTGTAGAGCTTCCCATTACGTCGGCTGTCCATTCCATCATTCAAGAAAAGAAAGACCCTCATGACGTCTTAAAAAATCTCTTTCTCCGCTCGACAAAAAGTGAATAGAAACGACTGCCATCACGAAAAAAGGAACTGGCCCTAAAGGCCAGTTCCTTTTATTGTGCATTTATTTTTCTTCTTCTTCGTCTTCTGAGTAATCTGGATTTCGGGTGACGAGGATTTTATCGACGCGGAGATTATCCATATCGACGACTTCAAAGGTAAAGTCTTTCCACACGTACGTATCGGTTTCCCGTGGAATCCGGCCGACGCCATAGGTAATGAGGCCGGCCAGCGTTTTATACAAGTCTTCTTCTTCGTCAGGCAGCTCGTCTTCGATTTTAAAGAAATCTTTAAATTCTTCAATGGTGAGCAGCCCTTCGATGAGCCAGTCGTTCGGGCCCCGTTGGATGATGCGGTTGGCTTCTTCCTTCTTTTCTTCTTCCCCGGCAGGCATGATGCCGACTAATTCTTCGAGGATGTCGTGAAGGGTCAGGATGCCGCTGAAGTTGCCGTATTCATCGAGGACGGCGACTTCATGGACGCTGTGTTCCCGGAAGACGTGGACGACTTTCATGATGTCCATCGATTCGGGAATGTAAATCGGCTTATGGACACAGTCTTCTACGATAGCCGGCAGGGACGCCGGTTTCTGACAGCGAATATTTTCATAATATTTCTGAAAGATTTCACTGACTGAAACCATGCCGATGAAGTCATCCAAAGAGCCTCGTCCGACAGGCAGGTTATTGTGATTGAAGGCTACCAGTTCCTGCATCATCGTCGCTTCCGGATCTTCCACGTCGAGCCAGTCTACCTGGGTCCGGTTGGTCATGATATCGCCGACGTCCATATCGGCCAGGCGAAAGACGCGGGTTACCAGTTCCGGTTCTTCTTTTTCAAAAGCTCCGAGTTCGACGCCTTGTTCGAGAAGCAGTTTAATTTCATCTTCCGTTACGGGAAGGACTTCAGGCTTCTTGACGCCCATCATCTTGGTAACGGCAGTCGTCGACCACGACAAGATCCAGACGACAGGCGTACAGATCGTCGAAAAGTAGAGCATGGGACGAGCCAGCAGGCAGGCTACTTTTTCCGGATTGTCGATGGCAATCCGCTTCGGAACGATTTCACCGAGGATGATCGTCAAATAGGTAATCACCGCGACGATGCTGGTCAGACTGACCGTGTAGGCATAGGGTTCGAGACCGGGAATCTTGGCGACGTATACCGATAAAGGTCCGGCCATTTCCGTACCGCCGTAGACACCGGTCAACAGGCTGATCAGGGTGATGCCGAACTGGACCGTAGAAAACATCTTATTCGGATTTTCACGCAGCTTCAGGACGATAGCCGCCGACTTGCTGCCTTCATCGGCAATCGCTTCCAAGCGCGATTGATGGCTGCTGACGATGGCCATTTCCAATAAAGAAAAAATGCCGTTGCCAAAGATAAGTAAAATGATGACCAGTAACTGTTTTCCTAGGGAAAACTCCACAGTAGATCCACTCTCCTTTTAGATTACCACCAAGGTCCGACACCGATGCCGATTCCGCCGCCATGATGCCATCCGCTGCCCCAGCCGATGCCGATGCCGACACCGACAGTCGGATTATTGCGGGATCTTGATTCCGTACGTTTGTCGGCTTCATCGATGACGGTAATTTCTTTGGTCACCGTACGGACGGCATCGCCGATTTTCACATCGACGACGAGATCGACTTTCCCGGCTTCCAGCGGTCGGATATTCATATGGTCCGTAATATCGGCAATTTTCGTATTCAAGCTGGTCGCCTTAATATCATAAGGAATCATGCCGGGCACGTGGACACGGATGATGCCGTAACTGCGATCGGAATTTTGGGCGGATAGACGACGACTTCTACCTTGTCCATCAGTTTTTCGGCACTGCCGTAAATAAGGGAGGCCTGCTGGTTGCTTTGAAGCTTCCAAGCGCTGCTCTCATCTTTAGCCACAAAGTAGTTCCCCAGTAAGACGTGAGAGTCCGTATCGTAGGCTTTGACGTGATAGAAATAGTCGCCGACGATCTGCTTGTCCACGCGGAAATAATAAGAGCCTGTAAGGCCTGTCGTCTGCGGCGGCAAAGCCGTTAAGAGACCGGTTACCTTATCATAGGTACGACCTTCCATGATAAAAAAATCATTTAAATTCTTCATATTCACCGTCGGATCGGTGAGAACCACGGCCGATTCTTTTTTCGGCTGGGTGCTTTCAGAAACATCGTCGGCCATGGCGGTCATCGTACCAGCGTCAAGCAAAGGGCGACGAGAAGTAGCTGCCATTTTTTCATGTACAATCCCTCCTTATGATAAGGTAACGAAACAAATTATTTTTTCAGTTTATGGATGCCTTCCAAACGATGCATGGCTTCTTTTAACGTTTCATCGCGGACGGCAAACTGTAATCTTGCCAAATGATGGACCGGTTCTTTAAAAAAGGTTGATGCCGGAACGAGGGCCACGCCGATTTTTTCGGCTAAATCCCGGCAAAAGGCTTCATCGTCATCATAGCCGTAGGCCCCGATATCGAGAAGCATATAGAAAGCGCCTTGGGGGACATTGTGCGTAATCCCAATGGCATCGAGGCTGTCGATGACGAAATCTCGTTTCTTTCGATAGAGTTCCCGCAGGCCTTGATAGTAATCGAGGCCAAAGTGAAGGCCGGTCACGGCCGCTTCCTGAAGGGGGCTGGGAGCGCTGATGGTCAGATAGACGTGAAGCTTTTTAATGGCATCAGTCACCACCGGCGGTGCAAAGATATATCCTAACCGCCAGCCCGTAATCGAGTAGGTCTTCGAGAGGGAACCGCAGGAAATCGTCCGTTCATACATTCCGGGAAGGGTCGAAAAATAGGTATACTCCGTCGGTTCATAGACGATGTGTTCATAGACTTCATCGATGACGGCAAAGGTATCGTACTTTTCGACGAGGGATGCGATAGTAAGCAGTTCGTCTTTCGAAAAAACCTTGCCGCAGGGATTCGACGGGTTGCAGATAAAGATGGCCTTCGGCCGCTGTTTAAAAGCCGCTTCCAATTCATCGGCATCAAAGGTGTAGTCGTCGCCGGTAAGGGACACATAAATCGGTTCGGCACCGCAAAGGAGGGCATCCGTGGCATAGGCTTCATAGAAGGGCGAAAAGAGGATGACTTTATCGCCGGGATCGACGATAGCCATCATAGCCGTCATGAGCGCTTCCGTACCGCCGCAGGTAACGACGATTTCCGTTTCCGGATCCAAGGTTTGCCCGGTAAAAAGTTTTCGATAGTCGGCCAGGGCCCGGCGCAGATTTTCTGCACCATTATCGAGGCTGTACTGGTGAGGACCGGCGGCGGCCACTTCAGCCAGACGGTCGAGCATGGCCTTGGGCGGCGGAAAATCCGGAAAGCCTTCCGACAGGTTGATGGCGCCGCAGGCTTCAGCCACCTTTGACATGCGGGCAATGGCCGAATCGGTAAATAAGTTTATCTTTTGAGAAATAGTCGGCATAGGGTCTCCTGATTATAAGTCGAGGTTACGGACCTTCTTAGCATTGTCTTCAATGAATTTACGCCGCGGTTCGACCTTATCGCCCATGAGGACCGAGAAAATACGGTCGGCTTCCACAGCATCTTCCAGATGGACTTGGAGCATGGTCCGGTTTTCCGGATCCATCGTCGTTTCCCAGAGCTGTTCCGGATTCATTTCACCAAGGCCCTTATAACGCTGGACGACGACGGAATTATTGTCGCGTCCTAATTCATCGAGCTTGCTCTGCATCGATTCATCGGTATAGAAATACCATACCTGTTTGCCCTTGCGTACCTGATAGAGGGGCGGCTGAGCAATGAATACGTGACCTTCCGTAATGAGAGGCTTCATGAACCGGTAGAAGAAGGTCAGCAGCAGCGTCCGGATATGGGCGCCGTCGACGTCGGCATCGGTCATGATGATAATTTTATCGTAGCGGCGTTTGCTGATGTCGAATTCCTGGCCGATACCGGTACCGAAGGCGGTGATCATGGAACGAATTTCTTCGTTGGCCAAAATCTTATCGAGGCGGGCTTTTTCGACGTTGATGATTTTGCCGCGTAGGGGCAGGATAGCCTGGAATCTACGGTCACGGCCCTGTTTAGCACTGCCGCCAGCCGAGTCACCTTCGACTAAGTAGATTTCCGTCTGATCAGGATTCTTTTCCGAGCAGTCCGCCAATTTACCGGGAAGGCTGCTGATTTCCAGGGCATTTTTCCGGCGCGTCAATTCGCGGGCACGGCGGGCAGCCTGACGGGCACGCGATGCCGAAATGGTCTTGTTGATGACGGCTTTGGCTTCGGCCGGGTGTTCTTCAAAGAATTCTTTCAGTCCGTCGGAAATGATGTTGTCGACAATGCCTTTTACTTCCCCGTTGCCAAGCTTGTTTTCGTCTGACCTTCAAACTGAGGTTCCCGGACTTTGACGCTGATGACGGCCGTCAAGCCTTCGCGGACGTCTTCACCGGACAGGTTGTCTTCATTGTCCTTTAAAATACCGGCGCTGCGGCCATAATCATTGATGGTACGGGTCAAACCGGAGCGGAAGCCGCTGAGGTGCGTGCCCCCTTCTTCGGTAAAGATATCGTTGACGAAGGTCAGGATATTTTCACTGTAGCCGTCGTTATACTGCATAGCGATATCGACGATGACCTGATTTTTTTCACCATCGATGCTGACGACGGTCGGATTGACGGCCTGATGTTTTTCATTCAGGAAGGAGACGAAAGAAACGAGGCCGCCTTCATAGCAGTATACTTCTTGTTTGCCTTCGCCTCGTTTATCCGTAAGGGTGATGTTCAAACCTTTATTCAGAAAAGCAAGTTCGCGCAGGCGCGTCTTTAACGTATTGAAATCATAGACCGTATCAGGGAAGATTTCATGATCCGGTTTGAAAGAAACACGGGTTCCCGTTTCTTCACTGGCTTCCAGGGGACGGACTTTTTTCAGCGGCGATTCCGTTAACCCGCGGGCAAAAGAAATATCCCATAAATAGCCGTCGCGCTTTACTTCGACCTTCGTCCAGGCACTCAAAGCATTGACGACAGAGATACCGACGCCGTGAAGACCGCCGGAAATCGGATAGCCGTCGCCGCCGAATTTGCCACCGGCATGAAGGACGGTCAGTACGACTTCAACAGCCGGCTTGCCGATTTTATGCATGGCAACGGGGATGCCGCGGCCATTATCGACGACGGTAATGCTGTTGTCTTCCTGAATCGTGACTTCGATATGCGTACAATACCCGGCCAACGCTTCGTCGATACTATTGTCGACGACTTCATATACCAGATGGTGCAGCCCCCGTTCAGACGTACTGCCGATGTACATCCCCGGCCGTTTACGAACGGCTTCCAGGCCTTCTAATACTTGAATCTGTTCGGCACCATATCGCGCTTTGTCTTTCGACATATAAATTCTCAACTCCTGTTTCTTGCAATTTTTAATGATAAACTAGGCAACTAACACTTTATTATACCGTAAAATCCACATTTTTTAAATACATCCCGCCCTTAGGCCTTGTCGCCAGGCGCTAACAGCTGCAGGCATTTCTGATACCGGCGAAGCATGGTATCTCCCGTGACCGGCAGTGAATAGACGCAATCTTCTGTAATGACCAGAGAGCGCCAATCGGCTTCCGAGGAAGTACCGACGGATTGCACGGGAAGCCCAAAGGACTGCAGCAGAGCCGCCCCCTTTCGCTTCGGATACGGTAAGATAGCTACGATATCCCGTATGGGAATAATCGTGTCAGGGCTCAGATGGAGATACATGATGGTCTGGTTTCCTCCGATATTTTGCAACGAGATTTTCAATGAATTTAGGCTCTATATCGCCGGGAACGCGGCGCGTAATGAGCAGGGCCAGGATGAGGTCATCGGCTCCGTATCGTACTCATAGTATACTTTTTCAATATAGGTATAGATGAGATTTCTCCGGACATCGTTATAGGCCTGCTCAGCCCCTTTATCCTGAACCGAAACATCTAATTGCCCGGCCATTTTCTCCCAGCTCAGCCAGGGCATGTCTTCTAAAATAGAACGCACCTTCATTTTCAGGGCATGGCGGGCAGCACTTCGGCAAAAGATGCAGATCTTTTCGCCTTAGCCATCCAGCGACCGCAGGAAGGACAGGGGATAAAGCCGCTCACGGCATAGGCTTTGATGCGTTTAGCCTGGGCAAAACGCAGCTGTACCAACTTTTCCCGCAAGCCGTCGGGAAGTTTTTCCGTTTCACGGCGAATGTTGGCTACCGTCGCGTCATCGAGAATGATTTGACGAATATTCCCTTCAGGAAGGACATCTTGTGTTTCTCCTTCTAAGGTTTCATAGACCGTCTGAACGGGTTTTTTCCCCTTTTTGACAAAACGGACATCGGCAATAGCCTGATGCCCAACATAGGAATTAAATTCCTCAATTATCTTGTTTTTATTACATAAATAAATAAATTCATGTAAACGGGATTCATGACGGCAACGATCATCAAATTATTCTTAAAATCTAATATATATGAATATTTGGCAATTTGCTCGCCGACGATTTTTTTCCAGTCCCGCTTGGCCTGGTACATCCGGTACGGAAGGAGCAGGCGGTGTTTGGCCAAGACATCGGGGATAGCAAGTCCGGCTTTTTCGAGTTTAAGATTTCGCTTCTCCATGGGAAACCACCCTCCCTTGTTCGATACAGATGGGATGACAGCCCTCCATACCGGCGAAAATATCGGGCTCGGTCGTCGTAATAAAGGTTTGAATGCGGTTGCGGACAAAGTCAAGCAATGCTTGACGCCGGCTCTGATCGAGCTCACTCATGACGTCATCCAATAAGAGGACGGGGTATTCTCCGGTCTCCGACTTAATAAATTCAAGCTCCGATAATTTCAGGGCCAGAACGGCCGTCCGCTGTTGTCCCTGGGACCCGTATTTTTTTAAATCCCCCTGACCGACCGAAAATAAGAGGTCGTCGCGATGAGGCCCGACCGAGGTCGACTGACGACGGATATCTTCCGGAAGATGCTGCTGTAAGAGGTCGTAGTACCATTTCGGATCGATCTGATGGCTGCCGTCTCCCTTTCCATAAGGCTGGACATAGGTCAGGTGAAGCATTTCTTTGCCGCGGCTGAGCCGTTTATGCAGGACGCCGGCCAAAAAGGATAATTTCTGAAGGGCTTCTAAACGTTTAGCTACAATGGACGCTGCAAAGCCGGCAATCTGCCGATCCCATTCATCCAGGGATTGGCTGCCGCTGTATTTCATCTTTTTCAATAAGAGGTTGCGCTGTGATATGGCTCTATTATACTGCAGCAAATCGCGGTAATAGGATCGGCTGACCTGAGAGATCTCCATATCGATAAAACGGCGCCGCAAAGAGGGACTGCCCTTAATGAGCTGAAGGTCATCGGGGGAAAAGAGGACCTCATTCAAGGTGCCGATCAGTTCTTTCTGCGATACCTTCGTTTCGTTGACCCATAATTCTTTTTTCTCGAGCTTGGACAGGATCACTTTGATCTGCTGCGTCGTATCATTCCGGTTAAAATCGATGATGACACTGGCCTTGTCCTGATCCCAGGAAATGAGATCGGAATCGGCGATGCCCCGATAGGACTTGCCGATTCCGCCTAAATATAACGATTCCAGAAGATTGGTCTTACCTTGCCCGTTTTGCCCATATAAGAGGATCGTCGCCTTGGGAAAGGAGATTTTCTGATCCTCATAGTTTCGGAACCGGTGCAGTCGAACCGACTCAATCATCATAATTATTCACCTTTAATCAAATATGTACCGACATCCTTAATCTCTACCGTATCGCCCGGATAGAGTTTTTTTCGCTTGGCTTTGCATAAAATTCCGTTTACTAAAATTTTATCTTCGTCCAATAAAAAGCGGATTTCGCCGCCGCTTTGTAAAATGCTGGCCCATTTCAAAAACTGGTCCAGTTGGATCATCGGCGTTTCAATTTTTATAGTTTCCATTATCGTGTCCTCATAGGGGTTACAACAAATACGCAAGAATCGTCATCCTTGTCCTGAACGAGCATCGGGCTGTTTTCTTTCGATTTCAAGATGACTTCGCTGTTCTGGCAATGTTTCAGGATGTCGAGGATAAATTTTCCATTGAAGGATATATCCAAATCTTCACCGTCCAGGTCGCAGGAGACGTAGTCTTCAACGGTACCGTAATCGGGATGCTGACTCATCAATTTAATTTGACCGTCGCCGATCAAGAAATTAATGACATTATATTGGGCATCTTTGGCGACGATGGAAGCGCGTTCGACGGCGCCGGTGAATTCAGCGATTGACCTTGGCAATACATTTGAAATCCGTCGGGATGACGCGGCGGTAATTCGGGAAGTCGCCTTCGATAAGGCGCGTACGGATATAGACGTTGCCGAACTGGACAGCCAGGTAGTTGCGGACAGCCGTGATTTCCACGGTTTCCGGAATATCGGTCGGCAGCTGGCGGGAAATTTCAGACAAGAGACGACTGGGGATAACGGCCTGCAGCGGATTATCCACCGGTTGATCGAGGGTTGTCTTTTTCAGGCCAGGCGATGCGTATCGGTAGCCACCATGGTCATCTGGTCGCCTTGGACATCGAGGAAGGTGCCCATGAAAATCGGACGAGCTACGTCGGTAGCACAAGCATACGACGTATTATCGATTAAATCTTTTAAGACAACGCTGGTCGTTTTGAAGCTGGCATAGCCGTTTTCGACGATTTCGACTTCATTGAAGTCATCGGGATTGATGGTCAGGCATTCAAATTTCAGTTTGTCACCTTTAATGAGCAGCTGCGTATCCGTATCGGCTTTGATGATTTCAATTTCATCGCTGGGAATCCGTCGGGTCAAATCCATTAAATACGGATTGGCAATAAAGGCTTCGCCTTTTTCTTCGATGATACCGGGAACGGTGATCTTGATGCCCATGTCATAGTCATTGGCCTGAAATTCGATAATGCGTGAAGGGCTTTGATCAGAAGGCCGTTTTCAGAAGACATATTGTTGTTTTTGTTCTGAGCTACTTTCTGGACGGCTTGTAAGCCTTTGTTCAGATCTTCTTTTTTTAGTTTCAGTCTCAATGGAGTATCCCCTTTTCTGCGCTGAGTAAATTAATTAAATGCAAGTTAAAAAACAGTAGTCTTAGTAGTAGGGCCTGTGAATTTGTGGATAAGTGATTGATAAGAGCTATTTTCAGCTATCCACAGGTGTGGATAGAATGTGGATAACGGGTAATTTTTTGTCCACATTTCCACTGTGGATTTCTTTTTTTTCTTATCCACAATCTATCGATATTTTTATCAACCTAGTTATCCACACCACGGATTCATTCATCATCTTTTCGATGTGTTCCTTAAAGTGACGGTCTTCTTTGGCCTTTTCCATGATCTTGGTACAAGCATGCATAACCGTCGTATGGTCACGGCCATTGAAGGCCGTTCCGATATGGGGATAGTGTTCCCGGTCAGTTCACGGCACATGTACATGGCAATCTGACGGGGAAGAGCGATATCCTTAGTTTTTTTCTTGCCCATTAATTCTTTATAATTGATATTGTAGTGCTGACAGATATAGGTCGTAATTTCATCGATGGTGATGTACTTCTTTTCGTCTTGCGCATCGGTAATGTAGCTGATTGCATGTTTAACCAACGGCAATGTGACGTTGCTCTTGGTCTGCATCGATTCCAAGAGGACCCGGATGAAAGCGCCGTGCAGCTTTCGAATGTTTTCACTGACGTTGGCTGCAATATAATTTAAGGCATCTAAATCGTAGACGATATTTTCTTTTTCCGACCAGGTCCGGAGGATTGCCGTTCGGGTTTCCAGATCGGGAGGCTCGATTTGGGTGACCATCCCGTTTTCAAAGCGGGAACGCAGGCGTTCTTCCAGCTTTTTGATGTCGCGGGGCGGACGGTCGCTGGTGAATACCATCTGTTTTTTATCCTGATAGAGCTTATTAAAGGTATGGAAGAATTCTTCCTTGGAGCTCTCCTTTTCGCCGCGGCCGAGGAACTGGATGTCGTCGACGAAGAGGACGTCGACGTTGCGGTACCGGCGGCGGAAGCTTTCCGTATTCTGGTCCTGGATGCACTGGATGAATTCATTGACGAAGTCTTCGCTGGTAATGCACAGGAGGCGCATATTGGGAAAGTTTTTTAAGAGCTCATGGCCGATGGCATGCATTAAATGGGTCTTTCCGAGACCGCTGTCGCCATAGATATAAAAAGGATTCCATTTTTGGGCCGGAGCTGCGGCAATGGACTTGGCGACGGCCGTTGCCACGCGGTTGCTGTTGCCGACGATAAAGTTGTCAAAGGTATAATCTTTATTTAAATTATTATTATAAGGACTGGATTCTGTGGTCAGTGATAAAGAAGCAGCATCCTTGATAGCCGGCATGGCATCGGTGATGGGAAGTTCTGGCTGGACCCATTCGGTTTGGACGACTGGAGCCGGTTTTGCGGCTTTGGGGGCGGTCACGGCCTCTACGGGAGGCGTACTTTGTTTGGGCGGCAGGGTAATCGTTTCGGCAACGGCTTCGGTTTTGTCGTGATCCGGCGTTTTTTCCTGACTGGTAATGACTGAACCCTTGTTTTATGGCCAATGACTTCTTCGGCGATGGTTTCCAGGACGTCGGTGTATTTTTTACTGACGTAATCGCGAAGGAAATTGGTCATCGTATCGAGGATGAGCAAATTTTCTTCTTCCGAATAAGAGTAGGGAATGATGTTGCCTTCAAACCAATTGGTGAAAATTTCTTTGGGCAAGACTTGTTTCAAATTGGCTAACATTTTTTCCCATAAACTGAGCAGATCCATAGTAATCCTTCCTGTCTGTACGAAAAATTTAGGTGTGTATATTGGGCGTTCATATGTGTACAACTTCATTGTGGACAACGTGAACAAATGAAATGTAAAAAGCCGGAAAGCCGATGTACATCGAGTTTCCGATTCTTTCCACTTATCCACAAAATGTGGATGGATTGTTGACAACTATATTTATCTATCCACATTCTACAACAAAACCCAGGTTATGGGAAGAAATTTTTGTTGGAATACTTATACATCGGGTATTCTCAAATGGAATAAGTGCCTAAAAATAAGGCTTGACAGGCTGACCATCGCTTACTATAATTAACCTGTTATGGTGTAAATCAATTACTGTCAATGATGGAAAAGGAGGTGTCTAGCTTGAAACAGACATATCAGCCGAATACATTGTGGAGAAAAAGAACTCATGGTTTTCGTGAAAGAATGAAGACTAAGGGCGGCCGCATGGTTTTAAAAAGAAGACGCATGAAAGGCAGAAAAAAACTCTCTGCTTAATTATTACGAGATAAACAGAAAAGTTCCGGCATGTGGAATTTTTCTGTTTTTCTAGCATTACTAGGACAATTATGTATGTATGAACTAACGAAAGAGCAACGGCTGTGTAAAAATCGCGAGTACCAGCTCGTATATCGCCGCGGAAAGTCGTATGTCAATCGCCGCGTCGTTTTATACGTTCTGCCGCGATCGCCAAAGCAACCGACCCGCATCGGTTTTGTGACGGGGAAAAAAATCGGTTGTGCCGTTGAGCGCAACCGCTGCCGCCGCCTGATGAAGGAAGTATACCGTCTCCATCAGTTTGATCTGAAGGACGGCTTCGATTTAGTCCTCATTGGCCGCAGCAGTCTGAAATATGCCGGATATGCAGAAGCTGAACAGTCCATTTTGCAGTTATTCCGGCATGCCAGGGTATTGAAAAAGAAGTGATGATGCATGAAATGGTGTTTCATAGCCCTGATTCGGGGCTACCAGTTATTTATATCGCCGCTTCACCGGCCATGCTGCCGGTTTTATCCCACTTGTTCTGCCTATGCTCTTGAAGCATTGCAGAAATACGGTGCGTTAAAAGGGAGTTACTTGGCAATAAGGCGCATTTTAAAATGCCATCCCTTTCATAAAGGTGGATATGATCCCGTACCGTAAATCCTTATTTTTACAACTGAACAGGAGTTGAGCACATTGGGCTTTTTCAGTGGAATAATGGATGTCCTCAGTGGTATTATGACGACATTTATGAATTACTGTTATGCATTCACCCAGAATATGGGCTATCCGAGCTATGGCATTGCCATTATCTTGCTCACCTTGATTATTAAATTGGTGCTGTCGCCCCTTACGGCGAAACAGATCCGCTCCATGGAAGGCATGCAGCTTTTGCAGCCTAAGATTAAAGAAATTCAGAAGAAATATAAAGGAAACCAGAAGAAGATGCAGGAAGAAATGTCTAAACTGTATCGCGAAATGGGTGTCAACCCCTTGTCGGGCTGCCTCCCCATTCTCATTCAGATGCCTTTCCTTATTTCTATATTCTATGCTTTAAGAGAGTATCCTTATGACCCGGCCTTTGAAAGCTTTTTATGGCTTCCGAGCCTCGGTCAGCCCGATCCGATTTATGTCATGCCGATCTTGTCGGCTATTTCGACGTACTTTATTCAGAACCAGATGTCCGGCGCACAGGTAGCGGCATCGGATGCCCAGGCCAAACAGCAGAAAATCATGAAAGTCGTCATGCCGCTGTTCATCGGCTGGATCAGTCTCAACTTCCCGAGTGGTCTGGTCATTTACTGGGTTGTTTCCAACCTCTTCCAGTGGGGCCAGCAGATGGTTATGGCTCACCTCAAGAATAAAGGAGCACAAGCATGAGTACTATCGAAGCAACAGGAAAAACGATCGAAGATGCCGTGCGCTCCGGTCTGGTGCGTCTCGGCAGAATGAAAGAAGAAGTTGACATCGAGATCTTAGAAGAACCGAAAAGCGGTTTCTTTGGGTTTGGCAGCAAACCGGCTCGTGTCCGTATTACCGAAAAAGCTGATGTAACGCCGGTACCGTCTGAAGTCATTCAGGCCGAACCGGAAACGGAAGTATCCGCTGCTGAACCGAAAGCAGCTGACGTCGTGAAAGCTGTCGAAGTCGCTGAACCGGATATGATGGAAGATGAACCGTCTGAACCGGCTGTACAAGAACCGGAAGAAGAAGCTTTTTCCGCAGAAGAAGCAGCCGCTAAAGGCAAGGCCTTCCTGCAGGAAGTGTTGAAGAACATGGGCATCGATGTGGTCATTGAAAAGATGATCAAGTCCGATAAAATCCTTCTTCATCTCCACGGCAAGAACTTAGGCATTCTCATCGGCAAGCATGGCCAAACCTTGGATGCCCTCCAATATTTGACCAACCTGACGACCAATCAGGCGAAAATGCACGGTATTTCATCATGCTCGATGTTGAAAACTACCGTCATCGCCGGGAAGAAACGCTGAAGCAGTTGGCTCATCGCCTGGCGAACCGGGTCAAGCAAAACGGCGAGTCCGTTACCCTGGAGCCGATGAATGGTTATGAACGAAAAATCATTCACGTAGCCCTGCAAAATGACTCGGAAGTACGGACGGAAAGCGAAGGCAAAGATCCGTACCGTCACGTCGTCATTTATTATCAAGGATAAAGTATAAAGATAGATATGAAAAAGGAGTTGTCGCTGACAACTCCTTTTAGACTATGGAAGGAGTCCTATATGATGTATGATACGGCCGATACGATTGCGGCCATTGCAACGCCCCTCGGTGAGAGCGGCATCGGCGTCATTCGTATCAGCGGCAGTAAGGCTTATGCTGTCGGCGATGCCGTTTTTAAGAGTTCCTCTGAGGTTCCTTTAGCCGATCGGCGAGACCGTTCGATCCAGCACGGTATGATCGTGTCCGATGACGGGCGGCCTATTGATGAAGTGTTACTGCTCATTATGAAAGGGCCTCATTCATATACAGCGGAAGATGTCTTGGAAATCCAGTGCCATGGTGCTATAAGGCCTTAGAAGAGATATTTGGCGCTGGTCCTTTCTCACGGCGCCCGACTGGCCAATCCCGGCGAATTTACGCAGCGGGCCTTCGTAAACGGGCGCATCGACCTTGCCCAGGCCGAAGCCGTCATGGATGTTATCCAGGCCAAAAGCGATCAGGCCTTACCAGTGCCGTAAGCCAGTTGGAAGGCCGCCTGTCCAAGGCGGTCGGTGCCATGCGCAAGGAACTGACCGATTTTATTACGCGCCTGGAAGTCATGATCGATTATCCCGAAGAAGACTTAGAAGAGATTACCGTCCCTGACGTTGCCGGTGCCATTAGGACGCAATTAAAAGCCCTCGATGAGATGCTGGCCGCTTCGCGGGAAGGCGGATGATTCGCGACGGCGTCATGGCCGCCATTGCCGGCACGCCGAACGCCGGCAAGTCGAGTCTTCTCAACTGCCTGCTTCAAAGCGACCGGGCTATCGTCACCGATGTGCCGGGAACGACGCGGGATGTCCTCGAAGAGTGGATTTCTTTAAAAGGCGTTCCCGTCTGCCTGGTCGATACGGCAGGGATTCGCGAGACCGAGGATCGGGTCGAACAGATCGGCGTGACCAAGGCCAGGTCCTATATGGATAAAGCCGATATCACCGTCGTCGTCATCGACCGTTCCCGTCCCCTTTCCGAGGAAGACAAGGGGATTTTAGCGTCTACGACTGATAAGAATGCCCTCATCGTCCTCAATAAACTCGATTTACCGGCTGTCGTCAGCGAAGGCGACCTCAGGGACTATCACCATCCGGTCTTGTCCATTTCGGCCAGTACCGGCGAGGGCCTTGAGGCGTTAAAAGACCAACTTTTGGAACAGGCCCTGCCCCGGACCAATCAATCGGGCAGTGCCCTGTTAACCAATACGCGTCATATTGAACTGGTCCGCCAGAGCCGGGAAGCGTTGAACCGGGCCTTGACGACCATGGAAGACGGCATGCCTGTCGACTTTGCCGTCGTCGATTTACGGGAAGCCTGGAGTCTGTTGGGCTCTATTACCGGGGATACCGTTCATGACGATATCGTTGAAGAAATCTTCAGCCGATTCTGTTTGGGAAAATAAAGAGGTGTAACTATGTTTACCGTCGATACATACGATGTCATCGTCGTCGGTGCCGGCCATGCCGGCTGTGAAGCGGCTCTTGCCAGTGCCCGCTTAGGTGCCAAGACGCTGATTGCTACTTTAAATTTAGATAATATTGCCCTCATGCCGTGTAATCCGGCCGTAGGCGGTCCCGGAAAGAGCCATTTGGTCCGGGAAATCGATGCCTTAGGCGGCGAAATGGGGCTTAATACCGATGAAACGTGCCTGCAAATGCGGATGCTCAATACGGGCAAGGGGCCGGCTGTCTATTCGCTGCGGGCTCAGTCCGATAAGAAGCTCTATCAGATGTCCATGACCAAGACCCTGGAAAACCAGGAAAATCTCGATGTCAAACAGCTCATGATTACCGATTTGCTGCTGGAAGACGGCGTCGTTTCCGGCGTGCGGACGGAACTGGATGAAGTCTATAAGGCTCCCTGCGTCATCTTGGCCACGGGAACCTATTTAAAGGGAAAAATCATCATTGGCGACTGCACCTATTCCGGTGGACCCATCGGCCAGCGCTCGGCAGAAGATTTGTCGGGATCCCTTTTAAAAGCCGGTCTCAAGCTCATGCGCTTTAAAACCGGTACGCCGGCCCGCGTCGATCGCCGTACCCTTCGGACCGACGAAATGACCAAGCAGGAAGGCGATAAAGACGGCCATGCATTTTCCTTCTTGTCGGAACGGAAGAACCGTAATAAGGCCTGCTGCTGGCTGACCTTTACCAATGAAGAAACGCATAAAATCATTCGCGACAACCTCGACCGGGCGCCGATGTGCAACGGCGTCATCGAAGGCATCGGCCCTCGCTACTGCCCGTCGATTGAATCGAAAATCGTCCGCTTTGCCGATAAGAAGCGGCATCAGCTCTTTGTCGAACCGGAAGGGGAATCGACGGAAGAAATGTACGTCCAGGGCATGAGTACCAGTATGCCTGCCGATGTTCAGTATGCCTTCTTGCGGACCATTCCAGGTCTTGAAGACGTGAAAATCATGCGGCCTGCTACGCCATTGAATACGACTGCCTCGATCCGACGCAGCTCACGCCGTGGTTGGAAACGAAAAAGATTCCCGGCCTCTTTTCAGCTGGTCAGGCCAACGGTACCAGCGGCTATGAAGAAGCGGCTGCTCAAGGGCTGATTGCCGGCATCAATGCCGCTTTAAAAGTACAGCATAAAGAGCCCTTCGTCCTGACCCGTTCGGAAGCTTACATCGGCGTCCTCATCGACGATTTGGTAACGAAAGGGACGAATGAACCGTACCGCATCATGACCAGCCGCAGTGAGTACCGCCTCATCTTGCGGCAGGACAATGCCGATTTGCGCCTGACCCAGAAAGCTACGACATCGGCTTGGTCACGGAGGAACGATATCAGGCCTTCACGGCCAAGAAACAGGCCATAGAAGCCGGGATTGCAGCCTTGAAGGAGATTTCGGTTACGCCGTCTAAAGAAAATCTGGCAAAACTTGAACAACTCGGTACGGCACCTATCCATACGGCGCTTACGGCCTATGATCTGCTGCGTCGTGACGATGTGACCTATGCGTCGTTGCAGACCGTCTTTGACCTGCCGGACTTACAAGAAGACGTCGAAGAAGAAATCGAAATCACGATCAAGTACGAAGGTTATATCAGCCGCCAGATGGAACAGGTCGACAAGATGAACCGCCTGGAAAAGAAGAAAATGCCCGAAGGCATCGTCTATGCCGACATCGATACCTTGTCGGCCGAAGCGCGGCAGAAACTCGATGAAATTCGACCCTTGTCCTTAGGTCAGGCCAGCCGTATCTCCGGTGTTTCACCGGCCGATATTACGGCCCTGCTCATCCTCTTGGAACAACACAACCGGGGGATAAGTAATATGTTTCGCAGCGAATTACAATCGGCCCTGACGGCTATGGGGCTTTCGATTACAGAGGACCAGCTCCGCCAATTCGACGTCTTTCAGGAAGCTTGATCGAAACCAACAAGGTCATGAACCTGACGGCCATTACCGAGCCGAAAGAAGTCGCCATTAAGCACATGGCCGACAGCCTGTCCTGCTATGAGGAAGACTGCTTTACGGCCGGGGCGTCCGTCCTCGATTTGGGGACCGGCGCCGGCTTTCCCGGCCTGCCGCTCCTCATCTATCGTCCCGATTTGAAGGTCACCTTCTTTGACTCCCTGCAAAAACGCCTTACTTTTTTGCAGAAACTGGTCGATCAATTGGGACTTTCGGCTGAGTTTCTTCACGGGCGTGCCGAAGATGCGGCCCATCAGCCCGTCTATCGCAGTGCCTTTGATGTCGTGACCAGCCGGGCTGTCGCCCGTTTGAACGTCTTGGCCGAATGGGCCCTGCCGTATGTGAAACAGGGCGGTTATTTCATTTCCTTGAAGGGCGCCCAGTATGAGGACGAACTGAAAGAAGCTGAAAATGCCCTGAAAATGTTAGGCGGCAAGGTAGCTCGCGTCAAAGCCGTCGAGATTCCGGGACTCGATGAGGTGCGGGCCGTCATCTATATTCAAAAGGTGGGCGAAAGTCCTAAAAAATATCCGCGCAAGCCGAAAATGGCTGTAAAAAATCCTTTATAAAGGGAGAGGTGCAATTATGTCTTTAAAAAGAATGCTATGTCTCGCCGCTGTTGCTTGTCTTACCCTGGCAGCTCCGGTCTTTGCCGATGAAATCCAAAAGCCTGATATCGAAGCTCATGCAGCCTATGTCATGGATGCCGATACGGGCGATGAACTCTATTCCAAAAATGCCGATGACCTGGCCTATCCCGGCAGTACGACGAAAATCATGACGGCTATCCTTGGGATTGAGCTCGGCAAGGAGCAAGCTATGATGGATAAGCCCCTTCATATCACCGATGATATCTATGACATCGACAGTGATGCCTCGGTCCTCGGAATCAAGCCCGGCGATCAAATCACCCTCAGTAATGGCCTGACCGGCATGATGCTCGTATCGGGCTGTGATGCGGCTGTGGCTGTCGCCGAAACGGTAACGCCGACGGAAGCCGATTTTGTCGCTAAGATGAATGAAAAAGCTGCTGCCTTAGGTGCCACGCATACTCATTTTGCCAATCCTCACGGCCTTCCCGACAGCAACCACTACTCGACGGCCCGCGACATGGCTGTCATCGCCGCTTATGGCATGAAGCTTCCTGAATTTCAGAGTATGGTCAGCCGCAGCGAATTCGACATGCCCTACATGGACGGCGGATTTAAACACTGCGTATCGACCAATGAATTTTTGACCAGCGGTTTTGAAGGTGCCAACGGAATCAAGACCGGTACGACCAATGCCGGCGGTCCCTGCCTGGTCGTTTCGGCAACGAGAGACGGCCGGACGGTCATCGCGTCGATCATGAATTCGAGCGACCGTTATGGCGATGCACAGAAACTGATGACCTATGCTTTTTCGGCCCTGAAACCGACGGAAAACGTTTACATCGTGCGCCATGCACCGGCAGGACAGACCTTGTCCGATATTCAGGAAAAGCAGCAGCAGGCTGCTGAATTAGCATCGCAGCAGACGACGGAACAGACCTCCGATGCCTCACAGACTGAAAATACGCCATCTCAGGCTGTGGACAAGGACTACGTTCCCTTTACGCCTGCCGCTTAAAAATGGATATTGACAAAATAAATCAATATTCGTATAATAACATCAGCAGATTCGTACAGGACTGACGGAATCAAGTGGAGCAACCACGTGAACTGTACGAAGTCATTTCATGCCGACCGTCTGGGCAAGTGTATGCTACTAACATATTCTTGGGCCCGGGGGTCGGCATATTTTTTTGACCTCCAGGCTCCCTACCTGGAAGGAGATAATGGATCATGAAAAGAAATCGCTGGCTCATCGCCTTATCGGCCATCGGCCTCCACATCTGTATCGGCAGTGTCTACGCTTGGAGCGTCTTGACCAAGCCGATCATGGAAGCCATGGGCTTCAGCCTGCAGGAAACGACATGGACTTTTTCGTTAGCTATTTTATTCCTCGGTTTATCGGCAGGTTTCTTAGGAAGCTTCGTTCAGAAGATCGGTCCCCGCAAATCGGGTCTCTTATCGATGTCTTTCTTTGTATTGGCGATGTTCGGCACGGCAGCGGCTCTTTATGTACACAGCCTGCCCATGCTCTACCTGTTCTATGGCGTCATTGGCGGTATCGGCCTGGGAACGGGATATATTACGCCGGTATCGACGCTGGTCAAGTGGTTCCCTGAAAATCGCGGCTTCGCAACGGGCCTGGCCATCATGGGTTTTGGCTTTGCCAGCCTGATTGCCGGTCCTGCCATGCAGATTCTGGTTCAGTCCTTTGGCCTGGTCGCCAATTTCATCATTCTCGGTATCGTCTACATGGTCATCATGACAGCGTCTTCCCTTTACTTAGCTCCTCCGGAAGAAGATGCGGCTGCTGAAGCTAAAAAGAAATCGACCGTTGAATACGCCGATGCCCAGCCTCAGTTTACCGTTCGCGGTGCGATGAAGACCTGGCAGTTCTATGCCATCTGGTGGCTCTTCTTTACCAATATTACCTGCGGCATCGCCTCCTGGCTGTCGCCTCTCCCATGGCTCAGGACGTCGTCGGCATGTCTCCCATGGCCGCCGCTTCCATGGTCGGTCTCATCGGCCTTTTGAACGGTGCCGGCCGCATCGCCTGGGCGACCGTTTCTGACTATATCGGCCGTTCGTCGACGTATGTCTTATTCTTCGCCATTGAAATCCTCGCTTTCTGGCAGTTGGCTAATGTAAGCAGTGCTTTCAGCTTCCAGATTTTACTCTTGCTCATCATTACCTGCTACGGCGGCGGTTTCTCCTGCATGCCGGCTTACCTCAGCGATCTCTTCGGAACCAAGTACCTCAGTGCCATTCACGGCCGGGTACTGACGGCCTGGGGCGCTGCCGGCGTCGCCGGTCCGGTCCTGGTATCGATCATCAAGGAAACGACCAACAGCTACGCTGCGACGCTGTACTTCTTCGTCGGAGCCTTCGTCGTCGCCTTGGTCCTGATGGCTTTCTTGAAATATCAGACCCGTCACGGCATTGAAACGGCAGGACAGCCGTCTCGGAGTGCCGGTATGTAAGTGCTTTCCTAAACCTGAACATTTTTCGAATCGATTGATCCGTTTTCTATGGAAGGAAATTGTCTCTTTAGTGACAGTTTCCTTCTTTCTTTTTAAGGTTATGTGAATAAAATCACTTGAATGAGTTGAGCACATAAATGAAGGAATTTGATTGCTTTTTGATTATAATGGCTGTATTTGATTGAAAATGAACGAAAATAACGATATAATATGGCAAGAGGAGGCTGGAAAAGGAAGTGATGCTGACTGAAGAAAGACATGAAAAAATAATGCGACTCGTCAATACGAGCGGAGCCGTATCTGTTCAGGATTTAGTTGGTTTTTTAAACATCTCGGAATCGACAGTCCGCCGGGATTTACTGACCCTTGATCGGGAAGGCCGCCTGCGCCGTGTCCATGGCGGAGCGACGACGCTCCGTGACGATTCTTTATATGAAGCGGATATGGAAAATCTGCAGGATAAATATTCCATTCACATGAGTGAAAAGCGGCGTATTGCCCAGTATGCAGCCCGACTGATCCATAAAGAAGACTTCGTCTATCTGGACGCCGGTTCGACGACGGAACAGCTCGTCGATTTTCTGGCCGGTTCAGAAGCGTCGTTCGTGACCAATAGTATTCCCTTGGCCCAGAAATTGGGCCGCATCGGCGGCAGGGTGTACATCGTGCCCGGCCGTGTGAAGGGCGATACTGAAGCTATCGTCGGCAGTGAAATGAGAGATATGATTGGCCGATACCATTTTACCAAGGCTTTTTTGGCGCCAATGGCGTTGCTGTCCATTCCGGCTGTACGACGCCCGATGAAGAAGAGGCTGTCTGTAAGAGAGCCGCTATGGGGCAGTGCTTGGATCGTTTTGTCTTGGCCGATTCCAGTAAGTTCGGCTTATCTTCACATATTACATTTGCAGAATTATCAATGGTTACGCTGATTACGGCGCGGGACGATGAAAGCCTCGATTACAAACCGTATCAGCAAATGACGGAGGTGCATATCCTGTGATTTATACAGTTACGTTCAACCCATCCTTAGATTATGTCGTCCACATGAAGAAGTTTACAGCCGGCGATATCAATCGGGCAGAGCAAGAAATGATTTATCCCGGCGGCAAGGGCATTAACGTGTCCCTCGTTCTCGGCAATCTTCATATCCCGTCGAAGATGCTGGGCTTTGTGGCCGGCTTTACGGGTAAGGAAATCGAACGGCTGGCAAAAGCCAACGGCGGAGATACGGATTTTATCCTCCTCGATGAAGGCTGCTCGCGTATTAACCTCAAGGTCAGCGCTGACGATGAAACGGCTGTCAACGGCATGGGCCCGAATATCCCGGAAGATAAACTGAATGCCCTCTTGGCCCAGATCGACGCCCTTTCCGACGGCGATACCTTGGTCTTGGCCGGCAGTATCCCCAGCGATATTCCCGACGATATCTATGAACAGATTTTGAAACGCCTCCAAAAGCGGGATATCCGCGTCGTCGTCGATGCTACGGGTGATTTATTGAAAAACGTCATTAAATATAAACCGTTCCTCATTAAACCGAATAATTTTGAATTAGGTGAACTGTTCAGCGTCGACCTCAAGACCGATGACGAAATCATCGTCTGCGCCAAACAGCTGCAGGCCATGGGTGCCCGCAACGTCCTCGTTTCCCTCGGCGCGACGGGGCTCTTCTTCTCGCGAAGACGGAAAGGTATACCGCCGTCCGTCGCCGAAGGGGACGCTGGTCAACTCTGTCGGTGCCGGTGACAGCATGGTAGCCGGATTCCTGGCAGGTTTCGAATCGTCTAAGGGCGACCTCAATGAAGCGTTGAAGATGGGCATCAGTGCCGGCAGTGCTTCGGCCTTTAATGAATGGCTGGCCACGGAATCCCAGATTCGGGACATTTATTCCCAGTTATAAGTCAGGCTGTATTTTTCATATTAGAGAATTGAATTGTATAGAGAAAATTAAAGAGAGAAGGAGAGATGTAGATGCGTATTGTAGATTTACTCAAGAAGCAGAGCATTGACCTTAACGCCGCTGTTGCCGATAAGACAGCGGCCATTGGCCACTTAGTCGACCTCATGGAAGCCGGCGGCAATTTGAATAACAAAGAATTGTACAAAGAACGCGTTTTGGCTCGTGAAGCTGAAGGCAGCACGGGGATTGGCGAAGGCATTGCCATTCCTCACGCTAAGACCGAAGCCGTAAACGAACCGGGCCTGGCATCGATGATCGTCCGTGACGGTGTCGATTACGAAAGCCTCGACGACGAACCGGCTCATCTGTTTTTCATGATTGCGGCACCGGCCGGCGGTGCCGACGTCCACTTGGAAGTGTTGAGCCGCCTGAGCCGCATGCTGATGGATGATGATTTTCGTGATGCCTTGATGCAGCTAAGACGCCGGAAGAATACCTTTCGACGATCGATAAAGCCGAAGCCGAACAGATCAAAGCCGAAGCTGAAGAAGCTGCGGCGGAAGCGGCTGCTGAAGAAACACCGGCTGAAGAAGCGGCTCCGTCTGAACGCCCCTTCGTCATCGGTGTTACGGCATGCCCGACGGGGATTGCCCATACCTACATGGCTGCTGAAGCTTTGGAAAACAAGGCAGCTGCCATGGGCGTCGACATCAAAGTCGAAACCAACGGTTCCGGCGGGGTCAAAAATCACTTGACTGAAGCCGATATCAAACGGCTGTCGGCGTTATCGTCGCCGTCGATAAAGACGTACCGGTCCAGCGTTGCCGGCAAAAAGGTTATCTTCACCAAAGTTGCCAATGGCATTAAGATTCCGGAAGAATTGATTCAGACGATCCTCGACGGCAAGGCCCCTGTTTATCAGGCGCGGAATCGTCTTCTGAAGCGGTAGCTGTTGAAAGCGCCGAAAAAGAAGGCGTCGGCCGTCAGATCTATAAGCACTTGATGAACGGCGTATCCCACATGCTGCCCTTCGTTATCGGCGGCGGGATTCTCATCGCCTTGGCTTCCTCTTTGATATGGATAATGCCGGGGCCGCCAACTTCGGCAGCGGGACACCGGTGGCAGCCTTATTGAAAAACATCGGCGGCCTGTCCTTCAGCATGATGATGCCGATCCTGGCCGGTTACATTGCTATGAGTATCGGCGAACGGCCGGCTCTCATGCCCGGTATCGTCGGCGGTTTCCTGGCGACAACGGGCGGATCCGGTTTCTTCGGAGCCCTCTTTGCAGCTTCATTGCCGGTTACCTGGTCCTTTTATTGAAAAAGTGTTGTCGGTCCTGCCGGAATCCCTGGAAGCACCAAGCCATCCTGTTTTACCCGGTTTTCGGTCTGATTCTCATCGGCCTCATCATGACCTTTGTCATCAATCCTCCGACGGCTATCTTCAATACCTGGTTGTTTGACAGCCTCAACAGCATGACGACGTCGAGCCGTATCGTCCTCGGCTTCGTCCTCGGCGGCATGATGTCTATCGACTTTGGCGGTCCGATCAACAAAGCGGCTTACGTCTTTGGGACGGCATCGCTCATGAGCGCCACCGGTCAGGCTGTCAGCTCGGGCATCATGGCATCGGTCATGGCCGGCGGCATGGTTCCCCCCCTGGCTATCGCTTGGCGATGTTGATCTTTAGAAATAAGTTTACGCCGAAAGAACGGCAGTCGACGATTACCAACTTTATCATGGGCCTGTCCTTCATTACGGAAGGCGCCATTCCTTTCGCGGCTTCTGACCCGCTTCGCGTCATTCCGGCCTGCGCTATCGGTTCTGCTGTCGCCGGCTCGCTGTCGATGCTCTTTGGCTGCGCTCTTCCGGCACCTCATGGCGGTATTTTCGTATTCGGTGTCATCACCAATTGGCCCATGTATATCGTCTCGTTAATCGCCGGTGTCATCGTGGCAGCTATCTTACTTGGTATTTTCCGCAAAAAAACGTCCTCAAGAGTAATTGCGTAATTTCCATAAATCAAGTACACTATATAATAGAGTTTTATCTCAACTATTCCAAACACGTATTTCCTGAAGGAGGAATTTTCATGAAAGAATTTGAATTCGTTGTAACCGATCCCCAGGGTATCCATGCTCGTCCGGCTGGCCTCTTGGTTAAAGAAGCTAAAAAATTTGAATCCAACATCAGTGTCTTCAAAGGCGCTCGTAAAGGTGATTTGAAAAAAATCTTCACCGTCATGGCTTTAGGGGTAAAGCAGGGTGAAGCCATTAAAGTACAGGTAGAAGGCGCTGACGAAGAACAGGCAGCAAGTGCTGTAGAAGCCTTCTTGAAGGAAAACTTCTAAGATTTTTGAGGGGGAAAGCAGATGCTGACGTTAAAAGGTAAGAGTGTCTTTTCCGGTATCAGTATCGGACCGCTGGCACTGTTTCATCGCAATACCATTTCTACTGCCGTTCGACCGATTGAAAGTGTCGATGTAGATTGGCGCGTTTCCAAAAAGCGCGTGAAGAAGCGATGAGCCAGCTGAAAGACTTATATGTTAAAGCTGTAGACAAAGTCGGTGAAGAACAAGCGGCTGTCTTTGAAGTTCATCAGATGATGCTTGATGACGATGACTATGTTGAAGGTATTGAAACAAGAATCCGCGAGGAAAAAATGAATGCTGAAGCAGCTGTTGATCAGACTGCTCAAGAACTGGCTGAGATGTTCCGCTCCATGGACGATGCCTATATGCAGGCCCGTGCAGCCGACGTTCTCGATATTTCCCGTCGTGTAGAGCAGCAGCTCAGCGGCGGCCCGGGGATTGATTTCAGTAACTATGATCAGGTTATCATTGCTGCTGACGACTTGGCACCGAGCGAAACGTTACAGCTCGATACGGACAAGATCCTTGGCTTTGTTACGTCAGCAGGCAGCACCAACTCGCATACGGCTATCTTAGCCCGTACCTTGGGCATTGCCGCTGTCGTCAGCACAGGGACTCAGCTCCACAATGACGTTGACGGCATGATGGCCGTCATTGACGGCACGACAGGGGACGTGTACATCAATCCTGATGAAGAAACGTTGGCCCTGATGAAGAAAAAACAGAAGGAAGAAGAACTGCGCCTGACGGCTCTGGAACAAGTCCGAGGCGTCCCGACGGTTACCAAAGACGGCAAGAAGATCAATCTCTTTGCCAATATCGGCAACCCGGGCAACCTGCCCCAGGTCTTGGCCAATGATGCCGAAGGCATCGGCCTCTTCCGCAGCGAATTCCTTTATTTGGAAAGCAGCGATTATCCGACGGAAGATCAGCAGTTCGAAGCCTATAAACAGGCTGCCGAAGCCCTTCAGGCAAGACGGTCGTCATCCGTACTCTCGATATCGGTGCCGATAAAAAGGTCGATTATTTCGACCTCGACCCGGAAGAAAATCCGGCTATGGGCATGCGTGCCATCGTATCTGCCTGAGTCGCGTCGATTTGTTCAAGACACAGCTTCGCGCCTTGCTGCGTGCCTCGCATTCGGTAAGATTGCTATCATGTTCCCGATGATTATTCCGTCTGGGAAGTACAGCAGTGCAAAAAGATCTTGGATGAAGTCCGCCAGGAATTGGATGCCAAAGGCATTGCCTACGATAAGGATATGGAAG
>ENA-OQBJ01000080-OQBJ01000080.1-human-gut-metagenome-genome-assembly--contig:-NODE-80-length-46124-cov-3.103507_pt1 | contig 46124 bp, 59 predicted proteins | sample MGYA00242743_ERZ504545 | MGnify/ENA primary metagenome ERZ504545 (study PRJEB26092, sample SAMD00036252) | human gut metagenome | host: Homo sapiens | study: EMG produced TPA metagenomics assembly of... | reverse complement strand
AAAAGAAAAAGTCCGAACAGAATCAGTATACTCTACTCTGCTCAGACTTGTCAAAAAGAACACTGCCATCAAGAAGCATATGCATTGTGCGATAGGACCGTGTCCATCCAGTTCTCTACTTCCTGTGGGCTCTTGTCACAAGCAAATACCAGCTCGCTGACAAGGATCTGCTTGGCCAGGTCCATCAGGCGCCGTTCGCCCGATGATACGCGGCGATGGCGATCCTGCAGGATGAGATTGCGAGCCACAGCGGCAACATCACAGATATCACCGCTCTTCATGCGATCCAGATTGGCGTGGAATCTCTTGTTCCAGCTGCCTTGCGGCTTTTCCGGCTTGGCTCCAAGTACATCCCGTACCTTGTCCACTTCACCCTTTGGGATGATATCCCTCAGGCCGATATGGTCAGCATTATCGGTTGGGATCATGACCTTCATATTGCCCAGAGGCATCTTAAGGACGTAATAGGATTTGCCTTCCCCCAATACTTCACAGTTCTCGATCCCGGAAATCACACCGGCTCCGTGCATCGGATATACGACTTTATCACCTATCTGTAACAAAAATACACCCCCTGCATGCCAACCAACTCATAGAAAACCCGAATTACAATCTTATTATATCACAGTTATTGTTGTTTTTCAAATAAATAAAAATTTTATTTTATCACATTCATATATAATAGTCAACACATGTACAACATATCTTCTGGCCCCGAATTGCAACACCCATGGCAAAAGGAGGCTGTTGCACGCCACATTGCGTGCAACAGCCTCCTTTCATCATGCTTTGGGCAGGCGCATCGTGAAAACTGTACCCGCTTCTGGTGTTGATGTGGCAAAGATTGTACCACTGTGAATCTCTACATACTGCCGGGCGAGTGCCAGTCCGAGACCGGAGCCGCGCCGGGCATCGGCTGCGCCCTGGGCAGAGTGGCTTTGGTAGAACTTCTCGAAGATATGGGGCAGGTCTTCGGGGGCGATACACGGGCCGTCATTGGCGACGCAGAGTTCAATACAGTCGGACTGCTCGCTGATGCTTAGGCGGATATGGCTGCCGCTGCCTGAATGACGACTGGCGTTGACGAGCAGATTGCCGATGACTTGCCGCATTCGGTCTGCATCGAGCGGCAGCAGTGTAAGGCGCGAAGGAATCTGGCATTGGAGCTGCTGCGCGCTCTCGTCGAGCAGCGGCTGGATGAGCATGGCGCTCTGGCGGGCAAGCTGACCAAGGTCGGTTGGACGCAGGTGCAGCCGGAGTTCATGCACAGCAGCCAGCGAAAGGTCGCGCAAGTCAGTCACAAGGCGGTTGAGCCGCATGATTTCCTCCTGCATCGCAAAGAGACGCTCCGGTGTCGGCTCGGTGACACCAGTCGTCATGTTCTCAAGGGTCCCCTGCAAGACAGCGAGCGGTGTACGAAGTTCATGCGTGATACTCGCGAAGAAGTCGCGCTGTGCCTGCTCGTTTTGCGAGAGCTTGGCGGCCATCTTGTTGAAGACGTTGGCCAGCTGGCCAACCTCATCGCGCGAGTCGACAGGGACGCACTGGTCGAAATGGCCGCGCTCCACAGCCGCAGCAGCTTTTGTCAAGCGGCGCAGCGGCCGCGTGATGCCTGCGGCGAGAATGGATGTGATGATGAAGCCGAGCAGGATGAAAAATAGGCCGACCCACCAGAGCGACTGATGTACCGAGTGGATGAACATCATCTCAGCCGGTCCATGGTCCATGACGGCTATGTGCAAGGCGAGGTAATCGCCAAAGGCTATCTCCATCTGTTCGTTCGTCAAGGCAATCAGGCTGCAGACAGTAAAAGCCAAGAGCAGGAAGGTGCTGCCGGCGAGCTTGAGCTGGATGCTGCAGTGGTCAAACATGGCCGGTTCCTCCTAATCTGTAGCCGATGCCGTACACCGTCTGGATGTATTTTGTCCCAGGGGCTGCTGTCTCCATCTTGCGGCGCAGGTTGCGGATATGGGCATCGATGGTCCGCTCGTAACCCTCGAAGGCAAAACCGTGTGTGGCTCCAGGAGTTGCAGGCGATTGAAAACCTGTTCGGGATGGCGCAGGAAGAGTTCGAGCAGCGAGAACTCAATCGGTGTCAAGGGAAGCTCGCTTTCACCGATGAATGCCGTGTGACGGCGGACGTCGAGGACAAGATCCTGGCAACGGAGCAGGGAATCCTCCTGTGTGCTGCCAGGCTTTTGCTGCGTGCGCCGCAGGATGGCTTTCATACGAGCAGCGAGTTCGCGCATACTGAAGGGCTTGACGAGGTAATCGTCAGCGCCAAGTTCGAGTCCGAGCAGCTTGTCGACCTCGTCGTCGCGGGCCGTCAACATGAGGATCGGGAGCTGTGAGGTCTGGCGCACCCGACGGCAAACCTCCATGCCGTCGAGGCGCGGCATCGCAAGGTCAAGGATGATGATAGAGGGGTGGCATCTTGCAACGGCTTTCAGTGCCTCGATGCCATCTGCTGCTTCGTGTGTCTGCCAGTTCTCCTTCTGCAGGAAGTCGATGAGTACGCGCCGCAGCCGTACGTCGTCATCGACAATCAAGACACTTCGTTGCATGTGTTCCATCCTTTCTGAAAATAAGGCATTGGGAAGAGATCCAAAATCCCGTCTATCCCTGCCTTTGCATGACGATAGGGAGAGCAATGCTGCTCTCCCTTGAGAATCATTTGTGATCCATCTGCATGGAATCGTGGTGCATACTGCTGTCCATGTGATCCATGTGTCCCATATGCTGCATCTCTATCTGCGGCCTTGCCGGCTGCCAGCCGGAGAGCGTCGGGTCAACCATGCCGAAGATCATCGCGATATGGCTGACGACAAGGAAGCTGATAAGCAGCAGGATGTGGTGCCACTGGCGCTTGGCCGAAGGGCCGCCGAACAAGCCGAGTTCTTGCAGAGCAATCGCGCCAAGCGGCAGGACGCCGGCAAGATACGCAGCAATGGCGAGTTTGTCAATCCAGCCGCGTAGTGAGATGCCCGGGAGAATGTGCAAGATGAAACAGAAGAACACGCCGAGGAAGTAGAGTCCAAGAGCGATCCCGAGGCCGTGACTGAGTTTCTTCCAGCCCGCGCTCGTCTCCGGCCGCGCAAGGATGAAGAGTTCCGCCGCCGTCAGCAGCTCCGCCATCGCAACAGGCAGTACCATGAAGGCAATGAGGTTCCATGGCTGGTTGCTCATGAGTACTTCCATGTAATTCGTCATCATCATAAAGAAAACCTTCCTTTCTTTTCAATCACAATCCTGCAGGCTGAGCCCCAGCACCGGCAATCCGGCGAACCTGGGAACCATTCGATGTTCCCAGTATACGCAAAGACTGTGCAGAAGATGTTGCGGGATTATGAAGAAAATGTGAAGATTTCACAGAGATGAAAAAAAGGAAAAGCAGGTACCGGATGGTCCTGCTTCCTGTCTCACTCTGCTTTTGTTGCCCGCAGGAAAAGCTGTGTCAGCTGTTCCTTCGGATCCTTGTGGTGATGGACGATAGCATCGACGGTCGCACAGATGGGCAGCTCTACATGAAACTCCTCAGAGAGCGCCAGCAGAGCCTCTACCGTATAGACCCCTTCCGCCAGTTTCGTGAACGGCTTGCCCGTTATAAGGTCTTCGCCGAAGCGGCGGTTATTGCTGTGCGGCGAGAACAGTGTGGCCTCGTAATCGCGAGATGCGACAAACCGTACACGGTCATGCGGTCACCTCCCATCGCCTCAATGAGGCGGGAAAGCTCATGTGTACCGCGTGCCATCAGCGCGCCTTTCAGACTGCTGTAACCAAAGCCGTCAAGCATGCCGGCAGCCAATCCGATGACATTCTTTGAAGCTGCACCGATTTCTGTTCCCAGGAGGTCCTCGCCATAATAGAAGCGGATCAAAGGGCTCGAGAATGCTGCCACGAGTTCTTTCGTGAGCTGCATCTCCCGGGCTGCGATGACCATGCAGTTCGGGATCCCTCTGACGAAATCCTGCACATGTCCAGGGCCTACCCAGACGGCCACGCGCATATCTGTGCCGAGTTCCTCATAAAACACGGTCGTCAGACGCTTGCCTGTACCGATTTCCAAGCCCTTCATGCAAAGCACGAAACGCTTCTTCGCAAGATTCACCCCCAGGCCTGCCAATTGACGGCAGAACGAACGCAGCTGCTGGGAACTTATGGAAATGATGATGGTATCGGCATGGGATACGGCAGCCACGAGATCATCCGTCAGGACGACCTCCTGCGGCAACGTCAGGTATTCGTTCTGATGCGTTGCTGACAGGGTCTGCAGATGAGAAGAACCCTTGCGTCCCCAGAGCATGACCTCATGTCCGATCTTTTGTGCATACCAGGCATGAAATGTTCCCCAGCGGCCGCAGCCAAGCACTGAAATCTTCATCACGACACCTCCACCTTCGCCCCCGTGATATCACGCACGATCTCGCCGGCAATGATCAGCCGACCACGGAAGGCACAAACGAAATACTGCCGGGAACAGCCCGCCGCATATCGCAGTTACGCGCACTGCCCGGCGGGCAGATGCAATTCTTGCCGCAGCCGCTCTGGCGCACAGCCAGCGGTTTTTCGCGCGAATAGACCACCTTGAGCTTCCGCACACGGTTCTCCTTGAGCTTCTTGCGCATGACGCGCGCCAGGGGATCGACACTCGTCTTGTAGATATCTGTGACCTCAAACTTCGTCGGATCCAGTTTATTGCCTGCCCCCATACTGGAGATAATGGGGATCTGACGGTCACGGCATTGCAGGACTAGATTGATCTTGCCCGTCACCGTATCAATGGCATCCACGACATAATCGTAATGCTGCTGGAAAAAGTCTGCGGCATTTTCCGGCAGATAAAATGATTCGATGGTATCCACCACAGCCTGCGGATTGATATCCAGGATCCTTTCCTTCATCGTTTCCGTTTTCTTTTTGCCAACAGTTTTCGAAGTCGCATGGATCTGACGGTTGATATTTGTCAGGCAGATAAGATCGTTATCGATGAGGACAAGGTGTCCCACACCGGCACGTGCAAGACCTTCTGCCACAAACGAGCCGACACCGCCCACGCCGAAAATCGCCACGGTACTCTTTGCCAGCTTATCCATTCCTTCTTCTCCCAGCAGCAATTCCGTGCGGGAAAACCGGCCTAATTTACTCAAGATTTCATTTCCTTTCTGCAACCATTCCTTATTTTTGCGGATCTTCCGGACTGCCATCTTCCTTCGTCAAGCGGAATGCCGGGATAGCAAAAGCTCCGGCAGAACGCACAGGCTGCGTCTTTGCCTGCATGAACCTGGCGTTTCGAGTGAGAACGTATTTTTCTTGACCTTGCTCTCCGGCACTTTTACTTCCGGCGTCTTCAGTACCACGCTGTCTGCAAAGTCCGTTGCGATGATGGTCGCCCGTACATCGCCGCTCAGAGAATCATCGATGACCGTGCCAAGGATGATATTGACTTCCGGATCTGTATGCTCATAAATATAACGCGTGGCCTCATCTACATCGTAAAGGCTCAGCGTCTTATCGCCCGTCAGATTGAGGATGATGCCGCGTGCCCCCTCCAGGCTCTTGCTGATGAGCGGGCTGTCGACGGCCTGCTGCACCGCTTCCACAGCACTGCGCGCACTGCGGCCGATACCCAGGAGTGCATCGCTGCTGTCACTCTGGCGGAAAATCGTCGTGACATCAGCAAAATCTACATTGATGACGCCTGTCGTCAGGATGAGTTCCGCGATGCAGTTGATAGCCTGCAGCAAGATGTTGTCGGCACATTCAAAGGCCTTGACCAAAGTCATGTGGCGATTCTCCGGTAACTTGAGCAGGTTGTCATTCGCTACCAGGATAAGAGCATCCATCTGCGACTGCATCTTGACCAGGCCTTCATTGGCCAGGCGTTTCTTCCGGCTGCCCTCAAAGCTGAACGGCTGTGTCACGACTCCCACCGACAGCAGGCCGAGGTCGCGGGCAATCCGCGCGACTACAGGAGCTGCGCCCGTACCCGTACCACCGCCAAGGCCGGCCGTGATGAAAACGAGGTCTGCCCCGTTCATGGCATCACGGATCTTGCCTTCTGCATCTTTGGCCGCCTTTTCACCAACGGCAATATTGCCGCCAGTCCCACGTCCCTTGGTCAAATCCGCACCAATCTGGAGCGTCTCTACACCTGCTTCGTCTGCCTGTGCCAGCTGTTTAGCATCGGTATTGATGGCAATGAGGTCGATATCCAATTCCTTGTGACGGCCCATGCGCATGAGTACACTGTTGCCGCCACCGCCTACGCCAAATACCTTGATCTTCACTTTCGGCTTTATGATAGATGTTTCGTCTGCTGCCATGAGCTCTACCCCTCTCACAATCCAATCTTAATCATGATGTAATTCGCCATGAGAAAAAGATTTTCCTTCCTGCCTGTCAATCTCTGTTTATTATAAAGAGCAGGGCTGACAGGGCAGCTCTGCTCTCGCGAAACATTCACTTTTTCTTTGCATCTCAGTGAAAGAGAAGCACAGCCAGGCAGGCAAGAACAATCTTCAAGCTATCCAGCTTCACGTCAAAACACTTCCTCATCCAGTCTTCATTCCCAGCAGGTCTGCAGCCTGCAATAATTGATATGTACGATTATACAATGAAGCGGATGATTTTTCAAGCAGAACGGCGTACACGGGAAAGCACTGGTCCAAGCTGCGTGACAATCATCCCCGTAAGCATCAACAGGCAGCCCAATATCTGCAGCGGTGCCATCGTCTCCCCGAGGATCAGCCAGCTTGAGACAGCTCCGAACACAGCCTCAAAGCTCATGATGATGGCTGCCTGGCTCGGTTCCGCATACTTCTGCCCTACGATCTGCAGTGTGAAGGCCACTCCGGCAGACATGACGCCACCATAGAAAATGGCAAACCAGGCATGCGTGAAAGCCGACACCGTTGCCGTTTCCCAAAGCAGCGCAAAAATCACGCTGCCCAGGTACAAATGCCAATCTGCGTAGTCGACAGTTCAATGGGGTCCACGAGACAAGCAAAGCGATCGATGAAAAGGATATGTGCCGTCCAGAAAAGCGCGCTGACAAACACCAGCACATCGCCGAAGCTCAGCTCCACGGAGCCGTGGATGGAAAGATAATAAAGCCCCGCCAATGCCAGGACGGCTCCCAGCCAGTTCTCCCAGCGGATCTTGTTCCCCAGGAAGGCGGCACCAATGGGGACAAAGATGATGTACAACGCCGTGATGAAAGCTGTCTTGCCGCTGTCGTATAGAGCATGGCCACCTGTTGCAGGGACGTGGCCAGGAACATGATGCAGCCGGCACCCAGTCCGGCTTTCCAGCCCGGTCGATACGTACCTGCCTGCTTCGCCGTGCGGCGGGGTCCCTGCCACACGAACCACAAGCCTACCAGGAACAAGAAGCCTAACGCATAGCGCGCCGCCGCATACGAAAACGGCCCCAGGCCATCCATGCCAACCCATCTGTGCCACGAAGGTCGTCCCCCCAGATGAATGCTGCCAGCAGCAGCATGATGTTGCCGCGTACATGCATGATATCGCCCCTTTCAATAAATAAATCGCAAAAACTGTATCCTTATTCTAACATGGACATATCCTTGTCACAAGGACACATCCATCAAAAAAGACACGCAAGAAATTTGCGCGTCTTCCAGGCTTTTTCTCAATCAGGCCAGACCAGTCGCCATGTAGAAGAGGATGCAGAGGAATGGTACGAAGAACTTGAGTCCCATGACTACGGCAATATCGTAATACGAATCATGATGTGTGAGCCCGCAGATAGCCAGCAGCGTCACGAGCGCACCGCAGTGAGGAACCGGTCGATGCCGACCGAAGCAATCGCAGTGATACGATGCAGGACCTCCAGCGGGATGCCGGCATTCTGCGACATATATGCCCATTGCTCCCCGAGCATCGAGAGTGCAATGGTAAGGCCGCCCGAAGCAGAGCCCGTGATACCGGCCATGATATTCGTCGTAATGACGGCAGAAAGCAGCGGGCCAAAGGAATCCGCAATGCCGATGAGCATCTGCGTGACCGGCACGAAGCCCGGCAAACTCGTGATGACACAGCCGAACGCATAGCCAGAAGCCACATTGAGGACAGCCGTAGCCGAAGAAATGGCAGCATAATTGATGGGTGCAAGGAATCCATCCATGACGATAAAGCGCTTGCGGCCAATGAATGCCGCAGCAAAACTGCTGATGACCAGCGCCACACTGATTGACCAGATGGCCGATACCTTGCCGACATTCACAGCCATCAGGCTGAGATTGAGTGGCAGGAAGGTCTCCAGAGCATCTTCAGCCAGTGGAATCCCCAGGTCCAGTGGAATGGATTTGACAGGATGATATTGATGACAATGACCATGACCAGCGGCAACAGGGACCAATACCAGGGAATGTGAATCTTCGGCTTTGGCTTGGCACGCCCACCTTCTACATGACGGCCATATCCTTCCCCGCGAGCCTTGAGCTTGTTTGCGCGGTGCGTAACCCATCCCCAGCCGATGAGCAGGAAAAGGAAGGAAGCAAAAAGACCGATGATGGGTGCCGACCAAGTACTTGTCGAAAAGTACGAAGACGGGATGATGTTCTGGATCTGCGGCGTTCCTGGCAGGGATACCATGGCAAAAGAGAAGATGCCGACAGAGTGTCGCCGGCAGCAGGCGCTTGGGGATATCCGCCTTGCGGAATACCACCGCACCAAAGGGATACATGACAAAAGCGACAACGAATACCGACAGACCACCATACGTCAATGCGCCACAGCCGAGCAGCACCGCAAGGACAGCACGCTTCTCACCGAGTACTTCCACGATCTTGGCTGCCACCGAAGAAGCCAGGCCGCCCTTTTCCATCAGGCGCGCAAATACCGCGCCAAACAGGAAAATCGGATAATACGTCTTGGTGTATTCTGCCAAGCGTGTCATGTATAGTTCGCTATAAATCGGCAATACGCCAAAAATACTGGCCAGTGCAGCAGCCCGGCAAAAAATGGTGCAATCAGGATGATTGACCAGCCGCGATACGCAAAGTACATCAAACCGATCAGTGCCACCGCGATACATAATGCTTCCAACAGACGAATCGTCTCCTTTCTCTCCACCGCTGAGCGGGCATAAAAAAACTGCCAGATGATTTTCAGCCGGCAGTCCGGATACATCATATACAATCTGGCTGAAAAAAGATGGCGCTGACCAAGGAAGCCAGCGCCTCGGTGGCAACGCTGCCACCGGAACAGAACGAAATGAAACTGTATGAGCAATGCTTTCTCCCTGCCGGAAGCGGGAAGAAAAACCTTTCGCCAAAAAAAGCCCTTCCTGCGCCACGCGCGGAAAGAGCTTGCCATATCATGACATCCAGTACGTCCCAGTCAGGACATGCCTCGAAATCCCCATCCCCATCGCTCGCAGGTCTAGCGGTGATTGTCAATCAGGCAGTTCTCCTGCTCCAGGTCATTGCTCCTCTGCGCCTTCCCAAGGTTTCCCCCAGTGACATATGTACAGATTCACTCGCTGCTACAGTGGCGGGACCGCTCCGGACTATACCGGACTTCCCTATTAAGTCTTGCGACACCTGATCCAACCTTATGCAATTCGCGAGAATCAACTCACGGCGTTTATTATATTATTGTTTATGTTTATTGTCAACCCTAAAATATCCTTTTTGCCCAAAAAAAATATCACAGCGATGTCATAAACTTGTATCCACGCAAACTTTCGAGTAAAATGGAATAGATAAGGAAGAAACACGTCTATTTCAACACTAAAGCGAAGGAACAGGTGATTATCCGATGGCCATCCATGTCATCAACGAGGCACGCCGCTGTCTCCAGTGCAAAAAACCATTATGCCGTCTGAAAGGTGCCCAGCACAAACCAATATCCCAGAAATGATTCGACTCTTTCTGGAAGGGAACATCAACGAAGCCGGTGAAATGCTCTTTGCCAACAACCCCATGAGTGTCGTCTGCTCTCTCGTCTGCGATCATGAGAAGCAGTGTGAGGGCAATTGCATCCAAGGCCATAAGGCGCTCCTGTGCAGATTTCAAGCATTGAGCATTACATCTCTGACATCTATCTCGATAAGGTCATCATGGAGCATGAGCCGCCCAAGGGACAAAACGTCGCAGTGATCGGCTCTGGCCCGGCCGGGATAGCAGTCAGCGTCAAACTGGCCCAGCGCGGTTACGACGTCACGATTTTTGAACGCAAGAGCAAGCTCGGCGGCATGATGCGTTACGGCATCCCTTCTTTCCGCCTGCCACTTTCCATCCTGGATCGCTATCAGAAAAAACTCGTGGAACTCGGCATTCATATCCGCCCCAATACGACGATTGGCAGTGTCATCACACTGGACACGCTGTTCCGCGATGGCTACGATGCCATCTTCATCGGCTCTGGCGTCTGGCGTCCGCGCGGTCTCGGCGTGAAAGGTGAAAGTCTTGGCTGCTGCCACTACGCGGTTGACTATCTGCAGAATCCGGATGTCTATGACCTCGGCGACCGCGTCGCCATCATCGGTTCCGGCAATTCAGCATGGATGCCGCCCGTACAGCCATCCGCAAAGGCAGTCGCTACGTTACCGTTTACGCCCGTCGCAACGAGGTACGCGCGAGCATCCGCGAGTACGAATATGCACAAGCCGACGGAGTCGAATTTGAATTCAATAAGGGTGTCGACTCCATCACACGTGAAGGTCCGATGTTCAAGGAGCGTCATTTCGATGAAGAAGGCCATCTCATCGGCGAAGATGAAGCGAAGCTTTTTCCCGCTGACAGCACCATCATCGCCGTCAGTCAGGGACCGAAGGACAAGATTGTCCGCACGACAACAGGCCTGGAAGTCAACGAGCGCGGCCTTGTCGAAGTCGATGAAAACGGCGCGACCACAAGAGAAGGCGTCTTCTCGGCCGGTGATGTCGTCCTCGGCCCCTGCAATGTCGTAGAGGTCGTCAAGGATGCCAAACATGTAGCCAAAAGCATCGATGAGTATCTGACCAAGAAACGCGAAACAAAATAAACTGCCATAAAAAGAGGAGCTGCGGCCGATGTGGATGTACATCATGTGCCGCAGCTCCTCTTTGTTTGCATTTCGTCAAGAAGGATTCTGCCCTTATTCCGTTTTTTCCGTCTTTTGACGCAAGGCAGCCAGCTTCGCCGCCCGTTTTGCGCGAAACGCTCACGCTGTACGAGCTTGCGCTTCATCTGCTGTACGAACTCCCGTGCATGTTGTTCATCTTCGGCATCAGGATGCGTTGAAGCAAGCTTCCAGCGTTCCATGCTCTTGGCGCCGCCATGCGGATCGTCAGGACCTGCATTCTTGCGCTTCTCCAGCATGGCCGGATTGATCTTGCCACGGCAGCCAAAGGTACCGAGAATCTCACAATCCGGACCAAGATGGTAGCCCGCTCTTGCAAATGACGTGATGGCATGCTCACTTGTCGGCGACGTGCCATGCGTCTGGAAAAATACGACATTCCTGCCCTGTACCTGTGGCAAGTAACGGAGCATCAAGGATCCGGCTGTCCGAGCCGCAGCCAGTAGCCGAGTGCCACGACCTCGTAAGCCGACAAATCAAGAGGTGCATCCTGCACCCGGAAGACATCCGCTTCTCCCGCTTCCTTTGCAATGGCTTCCGCAATGCACTTCGTGTTGCCCGTGACTGACGAATAAATGACCGCCCATTTTCCCATCGTTATTCCTCCTGCTGCATCTGCGACGTGCCAACACGCCGCCCATTTTCTTATACTATCAGTTTATCATAATCACCTTGTGTTTCACCGTAACCTTTGTTACAATAGAAAACGTTTAAGTTGGCAACATCCAATAAGTAAAACATATTTTATAGAAAGAAGTGCTTTTCATGTCCGAAATCCTGACACATCCCGCTGCAGGCTTTGCTCTGCTCGGCGTACTGCTGCTGATCCTGGCAGGACTCTATCTCCGTCACGTCAAACTGACGACGCGCACCATCATCAACATCGCTTTGATGCTGGCGTTGACCATCATCCTGCACCAATTCCGGCTCTTTCACATGCCGCAAGGCGGCAGTGTGACAGCTGGCGCCATGGTGCCGCTGCTGCTCATCTCTTACCGCTACGGCCCCGGTATCGGAGCACTCACCGGGTTCCTCTACGGCATGATCAATATGATGCAGGATCCCTTCATCGTTCATCCGGTCCAGGTGCTTTTTGACTATCCTCTGCCTTATATGGCCATGGGCCTGGCGGGAATCTGGCACAAGCATCTCTATCTGGGCACGGCTGTGGCTTTTGCGGCACGGTTTGCCTGTCATTTCATCTCTGGAGTCGTTTTCTTTGCCTCCTATGCTCCTGAAGGCATGAATCCAGCACTCTACTCCCTGGTCTTCAATGCGAGCTATCTGCTGCCGGAATTCATCATCTGCTGCCTGCTGCTGAAGATCCTGCCGCTGCAGCGCCTCCTCTCTGCCATGTCTGGGCAGCACTGAACGCTCACGGTTCCCCGTTTCCATCTGTTTGATTTTGAAAGGACTCCTTCATGTATTCCACGATTGCTCCAGCTGTCCCAGCGGACACCACCAGGAAAGACGGCACGCTGCTCTTGAGCTGCGGCCATTTCCTCAACGATTTTTACTGCAATTTCCTGCCGATCCTGCTGCCGATTATCATGCCGCAGCTCGGCCTTTCCCTGACGCTCAGCGGCCTGCTCGTCATGGTTCTCAGCATCACGAGCAATATGCTGCAGCCGGTTTTCGGCTACGTCATGGATCGTCGTGACCTGAGCCGCCTGCTGCTCCCTGTGATCCCCTTCGGTGCCATCTGCATCTGTTCCATCGGTCTCATCACGACCAAGACCATGCTCTTCCTGCTCATCGCTCTGACGGGACTGTCGGTGTCCGCCTTTCATCCGCTGGGCTCAACGCTCGTGGCCAGGACTGCATCCATAAAACGGCAGGGACGCTCCATGTCCTATTACATCGCCGGGGGCAATCTCGGTTATGCACTGGCTCCCATCATCATTGTCATGTACCTCAACGCCTTTTCGCTGCGAGACCTGCCGCTCCTGATGATCCTGGCTTCTTATTTGCATTCGTCTGCCTTCGCAGCGGGCTCACACAATTTTCCACCAGAGCCGAGCAGGCCAAGACCTTCCACCTGCGCCAGATCCTGCAGAATGCTTCCATCCTGCGCCTAAATATCGCCATGGGACTGCGCTGCGTCACCCATGTATCCATGTCGACGTTCCTGCCTCTCCTGCTCGTGACCAACGGCTATTCGGGAATCCTGTCCGGTTCCCTGCTTACCCTGTTTCTCGCAGGCTGTACAGCAGGCGGCCTGGTTGGCGGATACCTGGGCGACCGTATCGCACATAAACGCATCATCATCACTGCACTCGCCCTGGCAATCTTCCCTACCGTTTATTTCTATCTGCATCCGGGTACCGAACCCTTGTCTCTCATCGCACTTTTCCTGTCTGGAGCATTACTGCTTGCCTCTCAGCCAAGTTCACTCGTCTGGGCACAACGTTCCATGCCCGGCGGAGAAGGCATGGCCTCCGGCATGATGCTCGGCCTTTCCTTCGGGCTCGGCAGCTTCGGCACGGCACTCGTAGCTGCACTGGGCGACCAGATTGGCCTCGCCAATGCGTTGCTTCTTTCCTCCCTGACCCTGCCATTGGCTGCCGTCTTCGCCATCTTCGCACCGTTCCCGCCAAAGAAAGCATGATTCCTCCACTCAGTCCGCCTGACCACAGCAGAGTCCAATGACCGCCTCCTCCAGGACTTCTTCGCCAGCCTGGCCCGTCTTGAGATAATAGTCCGCATCGATGAGCTGCAGCATGGCCTTTTTCAACACGGCTTCCGGGAATTTCATTGCCGCGCGTCCAGACGTTCGGCAATGAAGGGATTGAGTTCCAAGGGCTTGGCCAGAGCTTTGCCGCGTACCCCCTGCTGCTGCAAGACACGTGCCTGCCAAAGCTGACGTACATGACGCGTCAGGAGACTGAGGATGACCGTGAAATAAATCCCGTCCGCCAGCTGGCGGTGCAGGATGAGGAGTGCTTTCCCTGCATCGCGCGCGCTGATGGCATCGAGCAGAGAAAAGACCGACACCTCGGGAATCCCGGCAAACACCTCCATGAGTTCCGCTTTGGTGATGCGCTGCTCACGACTGAAGAGTGCTAGTTTGTCGAATTCTTTATCCAGGTACGACAGCGAGATCTGCTGCATCATGCTGACGGCGCCGGCAAAATAAGCATAAGCGTCACGATCCATTTCCTTATTGAGGGATTGCAGCTTGCCCTGCAGCCATTCCTGGATGGTCCAGGGACGCAGGGGTTCTGCCTCCAGGAATTGGCCATGCTTTTCCACGAGCTTTGTCAATTTGCGCCGTTTATCCACATGATAATTCACCACGAAAATGATATAACTATACGGGGGCATATCTGACAAGACCTGCATCAGCGCTGCCAAGCGCTTGTCTTTTTCCTCTGCTTCTTTTCCTTCACCGCCTTTCTTGCTGCTGCGGAACCAGGGAACATCCTGTACGAGGATGACATTCTGCGGGGCAAAGAAAGGAGCCTGTTCTATACTGCCAGCCAGCACAGCTGGATCTGCATCCCCCTGGAATCTCTGCAACCCGTCCTGCCGCTCTTGCACGGTCTGGAACAGTTTGCCCAGCAGAGTTTCCAGGGCTTTTTCTATATAATAATGTTCTTCCCCGGCTAAAAGATAAAGATGGCGCAAGCCATCCTTCTTGAGATGCATCATAAATTCACCGTATTTCATTGCTGCAAATATTCCTTTCTTTTCGCTTGCCGACAAAACTGCTGGAAAAATGTATTGCCTCAGGCAGACTCACACATTCTGCACATCCTGACGCGGCAAGGCTCGGATAAAACGGCTCATCTGACGCTCATGGCCATACTGATGCTGGCACCACGAAAGAAACAGCCGCTTGCGCGGACGCGTGATCGCCACATAGAAAAGGCGCGCTTCTTCCGTAAGACGCCCTGTACGCTCGGCCTGGAGTCCCGGGAACGTGCCTTCCTGCAGCCCGGCCAAGAACACGTAATCAAATTCCGTTCCCTTGGCCTGGTGGATCGTGATGATGGGGATCTCCACTTTTTTTGAGCGCAAATCTAGATCCGTAGTCGTGAGGCTCGCCTCGCTCAGGAAACGCAGCAACGCGTCCAGCGGACGGATATCATCATCATCCGCATCGCGCGCCCGCCGGAAAAGCTCCCGCAGGTTCTCGATGCGCGGCAGCTCACCCCGCTCACGATAATACGCATCCATCCCCATCTCCACGACAATCTTGCCGATGAGCTGCCAGGGCCGCAATTCCTCCGCAGCCCGGCGAAACGACTCGAGCTTGGCTGCAAGCGTATCGAATTTCTCCTGCCATCTGGCAGGTACTGGCGGCGATGCTCTTCCTGCGGCAGGATGGCCCGCTTCCAGGCATAAAGCAGGATATCGGCCGTAGCTTCCACATCAGCCAGAGCATCGTGGCTCGGCTCATGTTCCGCCCCGCAGAATTTGCTCAGGAATTCCAGTTTGTGATTAGCCAGCTCCGGGAAAAAACGACGGAAAATATCCAGCGTATCGTAATACCGCCGATAGACAAGCGGTGGCAGATGCAAGCGGCTCAAATGGCTGCCCAGGATATGGAGATCGTACGTCACATTATGGCCGACAATGACTGCTCCTGCGGCAAAATCACAGAACTCCCTCAATACATGCTCCGGACTCTTGCCATGCTGATGGAGCCAGTCATCAGAAATCCCATGGACGGCAACACTCTCCCCGACGGGACGCGTCGGCAGCAGGAACCGTTTGAACGTATCTTTTACCGAGCCGTCACGTGCCAGGCGCAAGCGGCAATCTCGATGATCTCATCGCGTGTCACATCGACCCCCGTAGCCTCGACATCGAAGACAACAAGATTCTCTTCCGCCAGAGCCTTGTTAAGCACAGCAAAGAAATCCCCGGTACGACGCGCATCCTCATCCAGGAAATCCGTCAGGCGCAACCCCGTTTTACGGTAACGCGGCGAAGAAATCTCCCGGATGGCCGCCGGACCGATGCCACGGCCGTAACGATTCAGCAGCCGGATGAAGCTTGCGATATCATGCGGATTCACGATGAGTTTCAAGAAAGCAAGCACATCCTTGACTTCCTGGCGACGGAAAAACTTCATCTCATCAATCAGCATGAATGGCAGCCGCTGAGCTTTGGGCAGTTGACGCCCCAGGCTAAGGAACTGCCCCGCCAGTGCCTTATTGTACGAATTGCTGCGCGTCAGGATGCAGACCTTATCATACGCTTCCGCTGGCAGCTGCTGGATGGTGTAATAAATCCACTGGGCTTCATCAGTAAAGTCCAGGGCTCCTTTGAGTACGATTGCTTCCCCGGGCTCGCGGCTTACAGCTTCCAGGCCTTGTGGATAAAAGGCTGCCACGCGTTCGGGAAACAGGTGACGGAGCCAGGCAAACGAAGCATTGAGCAAGATCTGCGTGCTGCGGTAATTCTCACGCAGGCTGATGCGGCGCGGATGCCATTCCTCCTGGAAACGGCGCAAGACCACTTCCGGGTGCGACCCCCGCCATTCGTAAATGGTCTGGAAATAATCGCCACAAAGCAACAGACGCTGCCGCCAAAGATATGCGACAGGATATCATACTCGAGTTCACTCGTATCCTGTACTTCATCAATATGGATATACGCAAAACGACGAGTCCACTTGATGGCCAGCGGCGGCTGCTCCAGCAGGACCTTAGCCTGCACGATGAGATCCGTAAAATCCAAACCATGGATATCGTGCAGATGCCGGTCATAAGCGGCAGTCCAGGAAGCACCCTTAGCCTGCCAGGCCGCGAAAAAATCCCGGTCGAACTGGTAACGCCCATCAACAGCCAGAGCCTGTACCTGCTGCGGCTGCTCCTGCAAGAGGTGCAGCAGGGTCTGGCGATAATCCTCCTCCTCATCCTCCGTATACAGCTGATAACGCGCCCGCCACTCCTTGAGCTGAGAAACCAGCTGCTGCAAGGCACGCAGAGGTACTCCCCCGCAATATCCCGCAACAGGATCTGGCAGTCCGCTTCATCAAAAATCGTGAAATCGGCAAAGAGATCCGAGTGACGCTTGGCTTCTGTCTTTATGATATCGTAACAGAAGCTGTGGAAGGTCTTGATGAGTACACGCATCCCTGCCGCTCCTGCCTGCTTTTTCACGCGTTCCTGCATTTCACGGCAGGCTTTGTTCGTAAAGGTCAGGCAAAGGATCTCCTCCGGCAGGACTTTCCCGGTTGCCAAGATGTGTTCAATCCGGCAGGCCAGCGTATTCGTCTTGCCCGTACCAGCTGGAGCCAGCAGCAGGATATTCTGTTCCAGATCTTCCACGACCTGTCTCTGTTGTTCATTGAGTTCCATGCCGGCTCTCCTTTCTCCATGTCATTCTTACGACGGGGCCGTCTGCTTCTGCGGCGCAACAGCAGCTTCCTGCAAGCGATCCGTCAGGCTTTGCTCCGCAAAGGTAGAAACCCGCAAATGGCGCCCATCCGTAACAAAAACAATAGCACCATCATGGTCGGTCCGCAAGATTTTGACGTCCTGCTGCTGCAGACGAGTCACGATGTCCGCATGAGGATGCCCAAAGCTGTTGTCCTTTCCTGCACTGATGATTCCATAAACCGGTCTGGCCGCTGCCAGGAAATCTGCCGACGTCGAAGTCCGGGATCCATGATGAGCCACCTTCAGCACTGTCGCCTGCACATCCGTTGCCTCTTCCAGCATACCCGCCTCGCCTTCCGACGTCAAATCCCCAGTAATCAGGAAACTGGCCTGGCCGTAACGCAGACGATAGACATTCGAGGCTTCATTGCCATGCGGAATCTTCCCTGCTTCCTGCAAAGGCGCATGCAGTACCTCAACCGTGAGTCCGTCCAGATGGAAACGCTGCCCGGCCATAGCCGTCTGGAACACGCCGAGTACCGGGTCATTGTCGCCAAGCCCCATGCTCCTGGCATAGGCTTCGCGCCCCTCACCTGCCGTATAAACCGCGCCTACTGGCAAATGCTGCAGGATGGCACCGCATCCCTGCGCATGGTCTTCATGTGCATGCGTCAGGAAGATTGCTTCAAGGCGGCGCACGCCGTAATGACGCAGATAAGGAGGGTAACCCGTTCGCCGATATCAAAATCCCCCGTGCGTTTGCCACCGGCATCAAAAAGCAGTGCCTCGCCGGAAGGCGTTGTGACCAAAGCGGCGTCCCCCTGTCCCACATCGATGAAATGCACCGTCAACTCCGGTGGCGTCAGCCACTGCCTGGAGAATACCAGGAACATCATGCCTGCCAGGAACAAAGACACGGCCGATGCATGGTGACGGACAAGAGACCGGGACGTTTCCCGCCAGGCAGCCGGCAGCACGGGCAGCAGCAGGAGCAGATAGAATATCGTCACAGCCCAGAACGGCATGGCAGGAACCATGACCATGCTGAACGGCAAGTCAGCCAGCCAGTGCGTCATTTCTGCAGTCAGCCCCAGGAGCAGGCTGCCGCCGGCAAAAAGGATACTGCCCGCCGTCGGCAGCAGCAATGCAATCATACCAGATAGCAGGCTCAGCAGGATCAAGAGGTCAAGCAGCGGCGTGACCAGGATATTGGCCAACAGCGACACGATGGATATACGCTGGAAATACCAGGCCAATACCGGAAGTGTTGCCAGTTGAGCGGCCAGCGTAATCGAAAGTCCCAGCGAAAGCGCGGCAGGCAGCCCCAACGCCCGGAGGTACCGGTGATAAAACGGCGCTAGATAGAGAAGACCTGCCGTAGCAAGAAAAGAAAGCTCGAAACTGATGTGGAAAAGCAGCAACGGCGAATGAAGCAGCATAAAGAGCCCTGTCAGCAGAAGAATGCGAGGGAATCCTTTTCGCGCCCCAATGCCAGGGCCAGGAACGAGAGTGCGCCCATGACGGCAGAGCGCAGGACTGGCGGCACAAAACCTGCCAGCAGGCTGTAAAAGCAATGGCAGCCACGACGGATACAGCCGAAACTGCGCTGGGCAGGCGCAGCAGCATGCAAATGCCAGCCACAGCAGCTGCCACCAGGCTGATGTGGGAACCGGAAACCGACAGGATGTGTACCAGACCGGTAGCCGTAAACGACTCCAGCAAATCGGCAGACACGCCCTCATACCCGCCGAACAGCAAAGCAAAGATGGCTGCGGCATCATCGGCCGGCATGACGGCTGACATCGAGGCACGGTAATGCTGCCTCACCTTCGCAGCCAGCCGCAGCAATGGCTCGGTCTCCTGCCGCTCTACCTGGATCTTGTTCTTGCCGGCAAAGACCTGCGCCGTAATCCCCTCTTCCCGGCGCAGCAGGGTCATGTCAATCTGTCCCGGATTCCGGTAACCATGGATGAGCCGTACTTCGCCGGCAGTCTGAACGAGATCTCCAATGCGGGCGGATGCTTCCTCCTGCGAAGCGGCATGACCATAGAGCCATATGCATCCCGAAGCTTTCTGCCAGTCACGGTGTACACGGCGCACCTGCAGGACCTCCAGCGGATAACTGAGCTGGATGCCAGTTTCATCCTCACGCCAGCGCATCTCGCCGGTCAAGCGCCCTGTCAAGCCAACCGTCTCACCGGCGAACCGTGAAACATCATCCAGAGGCAAGTTCACAGCCTGCACCAGGCGGCACATCCCCAGCAGGAAAAACAGCATCAGGAAAAGCGGCCAGGCCAGCTTGCCACGGCACCAGACAGCCACCGCCGTCAGCAGCAGACTCACAGACAGGACGAACAGCCAAACAAGCCACGGCACCTCCCGCATCGTCGGCAAAAAAGCAAGACTGGCAGCAATCCCCAGCGACAGAGACAAAAGCAACGATACCAAGAAACATTCCGGATGTTGTCCATAACGCATAGCATCCTCCCATCAAAACACAATTGCCTGTTTTAAATACAGACCTTGTCCTTGAGTTTGGCAAACTTCGCTTCGCCGATGCCCCGCACGCGTTTCAGATCCTCAATGGCCGTAAATGGCCCCTGCGTCTCGCGGTACTCGATGATACGCTGTGCCATAGCTGGGCCATACCTGGCAAGGTATCGAGCAACTTCGCATCGGCCGTATTGATATTGACCAGGGGCGAAGACGCCTCGCCTCCCGCTGCCGGATTGGCCGTCCGGACACCTGGAGCCGCTGCTGCAGAAGCAGGCTGCTGACGCTCCGGCACCGTGATCTGCTGACCGTCCTTCAGGACCTGTGCCAGATTGACGCCCTCCTTCACCGCAGTAGGCAGCATGCCGCCGCAAGCAGCGACCGCCTCCGCAAGCCGCGTACCCGCAGGAACCGTCACGAGCCCAGGCTTATGGACGGCTCCCGTCACATAAACCGTGACCTCTGCCTGCCCAGCAGGCAGAGGGCCCTGCTTCTCACTGGCAGCATCGAGGATTACCGTCTCTTCCTGGGCATGCAGCCCATAAAAGATGCCGCCGATCACCGCTGCGCCAAGACCAGCAATACCAGCATGGATTTTCGATACATTGGCACATCATCGCCTCCTAACCGAAAAATCATCCCTTCCCTCTTGCGTGTATACCACTACTATACCTTGACTGTCAATTTATCGCAAGATTATTTTATTTTTGGCATAGGACGCCTGCCTTGCCACCATGATCTGCAAGACAACAGCAAAAAAGCATTTGCCGCCTCTGAAGACAGGGGAAGCAAATGCTTAATCTTGTGTCAGTCCAATATGTCAATCTGCATGATTCGCAGATACGTATCTTGCTACGCATCTCTTGACGTCGTCCATAGAAGAGGTAGCTTCAAAGCAGGCGACGACATTCCCCTGCCGATTGACGAGGAATTTGGTAAAGTTCCATTTGATTTCCAGAAAGGAAAATATCCGTCATGCCTCAGAGACCCAGCAATTCATCCAGCTTCGCTTTATCAAAGCCAAGAACATACTTTTCATCGTCTGCCGTAGTGATGGGAACCACACGATCCGCTTCATTGATCTCGATATTGTGGACCGCAAAGTCAACCCCCTTGCTCGTCAAAGCACCGAATTTCTCTGCCTGACTGGCCACCGTATCAATGAGTTCACCACTGGAAATCTTCAGGAACCCTGGATAATTCTCAATGCCGGTTGCATTTGCAATCTGTCCGCCAACAATGCCATTTTCCAACACCAGCACGGAAAGATTCATGCGGCCTGCATAAAGTGCAGCAGTAAGCCCTGCCATGCCGGCCCCAATGATAACCACATCTTTGTGAACTCGTTTCTTCTCCATCAACGAATCTCCTTTCCTTCTCTGATATGATATCCTCTACAGGTTATATGATACGCATCAATTCAGCTTTATCAAATTAATTTTTGTAAAATCGTATAATATAAAAAATAACAGATCCAAAGTCCAGACTCGGATCCGTTATTTTGCATGGACTCCGCTCCGGCAATCTCTATGCCGAAGACAGATTCATATTGTACAAGATATTTCATCACATGATGCTCAAGCTGTTGCGAGGCGGAAAAAATCCTCGACATAGCTCGTCCATCCTTGATCATAGATATTTTCTTCACCAATCTCATTCTGATAAAGCGCCAAGGCAATCATCATCAGAGAATCTGCGACATAGCCGTCATCGGCCATGCCCATCTCCGCATAGTTCTCATAGATGGGAACGACAATACGTTTAAGCTGGGCCAAAGACATGTTGCTTACTACATCATACATGGCTTCGCAATACGCACGCGTATCCCGACGGTAAGCCAACGGATTGCTGTTGACAGCATCCTCGATCCCACGAATCTTGCTGAGTGCAATCATTTTTATTCTTGTTACAAGCATATCTTTCATGTACATACGTCATTCCTCCATCCATGGATATATAGTAGCACATGTTTACATGTAAAGCAAATTGTATGCATGTATACTTCCAACTATGTTTAAAGAATTATGTGATTTTTTATAACTTGTATACATAATACGAACATGGAGACAAAAAAGGCAGGCGAGCATCCAGCTGCCTGTCTTTTTATCACGATTTCTTTCTAATAATATACAGGGAATCAGATTGCATAGAAGTTGACGAGTTTGGCATCGAAAATCCCATCGAGAGCCTTGACGGTTTCCAGGAGTGCGGGCGGGATATCGTTGTCCACGGTCAAGACCATGAGGTTCTTGCCTTCCTCTTCCGTCGTACCGACCTGCATGGCCGAAATGTTTACACCATTGCCGCCAAGCAGCGTACCGACCGTGCCGATGACACCCGGACGGTTGATATGCGGGCAGACGAGGATGCGGGCATGGGGGTCAACATCGACGCGGAAATCATTGATGCGGACAATGCGTCCCTTCTTGCCGAACAGCGTCCCCTGAACAGAAAGTTCGCTGCCGCCGGCCTGGACCGTAACCGTGATAAGATTCGTGAAGTTATCGCTTCCGCCTCTTTCTCCTTGCGCTCCGAAACCTTGATGCCGCGTTCTTTGGCAAGCCCCGGTGCATTGACATAGTTGACTTCGTTTTCCATGACCGGATTGAGGATACCTTTGATGACGGCCGTCGTCAGGAGGCCTGTATTGACTTCCGTGATCTCGCCATTGTAAGTGACTTCGACTTTTTCGATGGGACCTTCCGCCAAGCCGACCACCGTACCGCCGAGACGCTCAGCCAGCGTGAGATACGGAGCAATGACGCGCATGACCTGCGGAGATACCGGAGCCATATTGACAGCTGTAGCCACCGGCTCGCCATGGAGAGCCGCGATGATGCCTTTGGCCACGTCAACCGAGACACCGATCTGCGCCTCGATGGTCGATGCACCGAGATGCGGCGTCAGCACGATGTTCGGCGCTTCAAGCAATGGATTACCCTTCTCGGCAGGCGGCTCGCTCGTGTAGACATCGATGGCGGCGGCTGCCACCAGCCCCTGCTTCAGGGCTTCTGCCAGATCAGCTTCGTCGATGATACCGCCGCGCGCACAGTTGACGAGACGCACGCCTTTTTTCATCTTTTTCATCTGCTCCATGGCAATCATGCCCTTGGTATCTTTGGTCAACGGCATATGCACCGTGATGAAATCCGCATTCTCGATGACTTCATCAAACGTTGCCACCTTGACGCCAAGTGCCTGCGCACGCTCTTCATTAATGTAAGGATCGTAAGCGATGACATTCATATCAAAGGCCATGGCACGTTTTGCCACGCCGGAACCGATACGGCCCATGCCGATGACACCGAGCGTCTTGCCGCGCAGCTCAACGCCGACGTATTTCTTGCGGTTCCACTCGCCCTTGTGCATCGTTTCATTGGCAATCGGGATGTTGCGGGACATCGCGAGCATCATGCCATCGTGTGTTCCGTGGCGGCAATCGTATTGCCGCCCGGAGAATTGATGACGATGATGCCCTTGGCCGTAGCGGCCGGGATGTCGATATTATCGACACCAACACCAGCGCGGCCAATGATCTTGAGCTTCGTCGCACGAGCCAGGACTTCTGCCGTAACCTTTGATGCCGAACGCACGATGAGTGCGTCAAAATCCGGGATGATTTCAAGGAGTTCTTCTGCCGGCAGTTTGTCCTTGACCACTACCTCGAATTCCTTCTGCAAAAGCTCAATCCCTTTCGGTGAAATACCATCTGCTGCTAAAACCTTCATCTTGTTCGCTCCTCTTTATCTTGTTTCCACAACCAGATCCTGCAGACGCTGCACTGCACGATGCATCGTCTGGAGCTGCGCCAATAAAAAAGCGCCTCGTCCCGCAACTGGGACGAAACGCGCTGTTCCGTGGTGCCACCCAAGTGATGCCCAAGGCATCTCTCTCGGCGCGATATCGGGCGCAACCGTCTGACTTTCATCAGCCGCTCCAAGGCGGAACCTCCGGAATCCCTGCCAGCTCACACCAGCCGCTGGCTCTCTTTCAGGAATTGCCCTTTGGCTTCCTCTTCCTCGCGTTGCCTATTTTATGTGCATAGGTGTATTATAAATCATCCATTTTCGAACGTCAAGTGTGTTCTCAAGAAAAACATGCTTGATTTTTTCCCTTGCTTTTCTGTTTTTTTCGCGTTAGAATATAACAAAACGCCGCGTGTCCACATCATACGGACATCCCTCGGACACAAGTGAGACCAGTCACGATATCGGCATATCTTTTCATGTCACCATTCACGTACAGGAGGTTATCCCATGGAAGCAGATCGCGTTTACAACTTTAACCCCGGCCCAGCCACCCTGCCGCTCGAAGTCCTGAAAGAAGCACAGGCAGAATTCTTGAACTTCAACCACAGCGGCATGTCGATCCTTGAGATCAGTCATCGCGCACCGCAGTACGCTGCCGTTCATGAGCAGGCAAAACAGGACATCAAAGAACTCATGGGGCTCGGCGATGATTACGAGGTGCTGTTCTGCCAAGCGGCGCCAGCCAGCAGTTCGCCATGATCCCGCTGAACTACGCCACGAAAGAACACCCGGGTACGTATGTCCTCTCTGGCAGCTTTGCCGAAAAGGCCTATAAAGAAGCGGAGCATCTTGGCATCGGCACGATTGCAGCGTCCAGCAAGGAAGGCGGCTACAAGCACATCCCGACCCAGGAGGAACTGGCAATCGATCACAGTCTGCCTATGTCCATCTCTGCTACAACAACACGATCTACGGCACGGAGTATCACTACATCCCGGAAACGAACGGCGTCCCCCTCTTTGCCGACATGTCCTCGGATATGCTCTCGCGTCCGCTTGACTTCCAAAAATTCGACTTCATTTACGCTGGTGTCCAGAAGAACCTCGGCCCGGCCGGTGTCGTACTCGTCGTCGCCAGGAAGAGCCTGCTCGAGAAGAGCCCGGAAACTTTGCCGACGATGTTCCGTTATGATACGTTCTACAAGAAGGATTCCCTCTACAACACGCCGCCGGCTTTCTGCATCTACATGGTCGGCAAGGTCGCTGCCTGGATCAAGTCTCAGGCGGCCTTGAGGAAATGGCACGCCGCAATGAGCGCAAGGCCAAGGTCGTCTACGCGGCCATCGATAACTCCAACGGCTTCTATCGCGGCCATGCGGAAAAGGACAGCCGCTCCTTCATGAACGTCACCTTCCGCCTGCCGAGCGAAGAACTCGAGAAAAAGTTCGTTGCCGAGGCACTGACGCATAAGCTCAGCGGAGTCAAGGGTCATCGCAGCGTAGGCGGCATGCGCGCCTCCATCTACAACGCCATGCCCTATGAGGGTGCTGTAGCTCTCGCAGAATTCATGGAAAAATTCCGCAAGGAAAACGCCTGAGAAACGAAGGAAAACCACAAAAGCCGCTGTCGCAGAGCCATCCCCTGTGACAGCGGCTTTTTCCTGCCATGATCGGCATGATATAATAAAAAAAGAACTACGGATGGAAAGGATGAGCTATATGGATCTGCCCGCACGCCACAAAGAACTCTTGAATCTCATCGGCCAGAAGAAACGCATTCCTGTTGCTGAACTCTCACAGTCACTCTCTGTCTCAGAAGTCACGATCCGCAAGGACCTCAACCAGCTCGCCCAGCAGGGATACCTGCGCCGCGAACACGGCTATGCTGTCTTGCTGGAAAGTGACGACACCGCCAAGCATCTATCATTCAACCATGAGCGCAAGACTGCCATTGCCCGCCGCGCTGCCATCTCCGTCTGTGATGGCGAAACCGTCATGATTGAATCCGGTGGCTGCTGCTCCCTGCTTGCCGAAGAACTCGTCAAAACACATAAACACATCACCATCATCACCAACTCCGCCTTTATCGCAGCATACATCCGCCGCCAGAATGGTGCCCGTATCATCCTGTTGGGTGGAGAATACCAGCATGATTCACAAGTCATGGTCGGCCCCATGCTCCAACGCTGCGTCGCTGGGCTCGCCGTTGATAAGCTATTCATCGGTACAGACGGCTGCAATGAAACGGGTTCATGACGAATGATGAGGATCGTGCTGCAGCAACACAGGCCATGGCGGATCATGCCAAAAACATCATCATCCTGACAGAATCTGAGAAATTCCTGCGAACCGGCCGTATCCCGCTCATCGCCTATGACCGCCTTGCCATGGTCTACACAGATGACCAGCTTACCGGAGATACCCGCACGGAAATGGAAGAACGCGGCGTTCCCTCATCCTGGCCAGACCCGTTGACCGCACGCCAAAATCAAATCATCGCTCAAGGAACCTCATATTTGGCTGTACGCGTTTCGTCTATTCTACACAAAACAGGCAAACAAAAAGAAGGTGCGTGAAAATGCCTTCCCATTTTCACCGCACCTTCTTCCCATTCATAACCTCATGGTACGAATGGCTCAGCGGGCAAAGTAATTGATGTCCTGTTTGGCAGAATGGAGAATGTCGGCCTCAAACATGCGATTCCACGGGAATCGCACCTGGATCTCAGCCAGGGAATCGAACGGCGGCAGATTATTCTCGACAAAACGTGTCATCATGCGCGAAGAACGACTTGATACAGCATCCATCTTGGAATCCAGATTGCCATAGACGCCATCACCGCGCAACCACGTCAGCTGGCGGGCAATGATGTTGCGGACATTGGCCTGATAAGCCCAGTCATCCAGATAACGCGTGATGAGGAGCTGGTCGACGGCATCGTCTTTCATATGGCGCGTGAGCATGCCTTCACCGATGACAAAGCCCGTGCTGTTCGTCGGTGTGTTCCAGCCCGCATAGGCGCGGATCTTGAAAAGCAGGCCACGGTCGCGCAATTCATTCATCAGCGCATTGTCCGAACCATTCGCATAAGCAATATCGGCTACGCCAACGGGGTAGCCCTTAGCCACGTAATCACTGACGATATCTGCAAAATACTTCGTTCCCTCACGCGGCGTGCCATCGTTGTCACGGTCGTTGGCCTCGCCGGTCCTGCCGTTCGGATTCGTATTGACCGTAAGGACGAGATCCGCCTTATCCGGCGATTTTACTTGCATGCCGCCGGCTGCTGTAATCGCCGAAGCGATGGAATCGCCAATCTTCTCATCCGAATACGACGGCACGGTAAATTCGCCGCGGCCCCAGTTGTAACGGACAAAAACGAACGGTACGTCACGACGGATATCGTTGACGGCACGCGTCAGCATCAGCATGCCGATCTCATCGATGCCAGCCATGGCCTGGAAGCGCGTTTTGCCAAGATCCTTGCCTTCAGCAGACAGGTGACGGCTCTCAAGATGCGTCTGGGAATACGGTGCATTGTCATCGCGTCCGAGTACAAAGTAATTGAACGCATTGGTGCGCGTGAGCTGGATCATCTTCTCGTTGGCTGCAAAATTCTTCTCACGGCGCCCCATCCAGTCGGACAAGGCTTTCTGCGGGATCAGTCGTCCCAGGAATTCGTACTCCTTCTTCTCGCGGCGCGTCAGTCCTTCCATCTCAGACTTATCCTTGAGGACGGTATAGCGGAAGATATCCGAACCGTAATTGCGATAATAGCCTGGTTCCTCGTGTCCGGAAGCCTCGCCTGTGCGCGGTGTGCGCATGATGGAACCGAATACATAGAGCTGCATTTTCGGATGCTCTTTGCGGAAGGCCTTGAAGCGGTCCGCACGCGACAATACCTCATTCTTGGAATACTCATGCTTGCGCGACCCCACCAGGCTGCCATACAGCATGGAATCCGACGAGATGACGGCAGCATCGGCATCCTGCGCATTCTGCTGCAGCCAGTTCCATAATTCATCCGGTTTGCCGAGATCATCGCGCTGCCCAGCATCTCGTCAGGCGGTACGACGACCTCATAACCGAGTTTCTTGACGACCTCAGCAGTCTGTTTATCCGAAATGGGACGGTTGTCATGAGGAATATAAAGGATCTTCTCTACTTTATTCTCTGCCTTGTGATGCGCCGAGACCGTTGGTACGGCCATCAGCAACGTACACAGGACAGCCATGAGCATGATGATGCGCTTGCTCAAAAAATCGCTCCCTTCTCTGCTTATCTTTATGCTGACAAAATCTGCGGATTGGTGCTTTGCCGCCTTACTCCGCAGAAGAATCACCTGTTGATGCCTTGTCCTTTCCGTTCGTATCGGCTGCACTGGTCTCAGAAGCCAGCACAGCCAACAAGGCCTGCTTGACATCATCGGGGACATGGAGTTTCGTATCAAATTCCACGCCGCCCTCTTTGGGCTTGGCGCCCTCAATCTCAATCATATCAATCAGGCGGTGCCCCTGATACTCCGTCTTGCCGAAATCCGAAGCGGCCAGGGCCTGGCTGTAATCCACCCGGATCGTATTGTGATGAACGGTGACCGGCAAGTTATCTGGCATGTCCATATGGCCAACGAGTCGTTCCGCCATGGAAAGGGAGATGCGCGAAAACACCCAGGACATCAGCCGTGGTTCGGGATATTCTTGCTGCGAACCCGATAAATGGCATACGATCTGTCGCCCTGATGCACGAACTCCTTGATCTCGCCCGATACCTCGACAGGGCCGACCTTCTTCGTATCAGCCGTGATATCGAGTCGGCCATTCGCATGCGACTTGAGCCTGACACCTGTGACAGCGCCGTCCGCTGTCATCTGCTTCGCGATGGCATCATTGATGACATCATCCGGCACAAAGAGCTTGCCCTGGCTGATTTCCAACAGCGATTCCTTCGACCAGGTCTGGCGCAGTACGGAAATCACCGGTCCGTAATCTGCACGGCTGCCTTGACTTTCGACCAATCAACATGCTGGATCTTTTCCATCCAGTTTGCTGGCATGTCAATCATAAAACGCACCTTCTATATTTATTCTCTGAAATCCTTGGCAAAAAACAACACTTCTAGCATACCACAGAATCACATAAAAAGGAACCTCGCCCAACGGCTGAGATTCCTGTCTCAGAAAAATATAATCTTCCTGGCGGCACGGAAGCCTATCAGCCTGTCATCAAAAGCGGATGGTATGCTCTGGATTCTGTTGCGTACGCGCAACGTAAGCCAAAAACTCCTTTTCCGGGAGCGGCTTGGAAAAATAGTATCCTTGCAGGATGCTGCAGCCCAGGCGCGTGAGTTCCCGTGCCATCTCCCTGGTCTCGACCCCTCTGCCGTAACCTGGACGCCAAACGACTGGAAGCCGTCAATGATAGCTGGCAGCAGGCGGTTGTGACGGCTGAAGTAGGCCTGCACGAATGACATATCCAGCTTGACATCACTGAACGGGAATCGCAGGACACGCATGAGATTGGAATACCCCGTACCAAAATCATCCAGAGAGAAAACAGCATGCTGCTCCTGAAGGCGCTTCATATTATTCTGCAGCACATTCCTGTCTGCCAGTGCCGATTCTGTGATTTCCAGCTTGAAACGGCTAAGATCGATATGATGATTCCCTGCAATGGCCAGCAATCGCTCCGGCATGCGCTCATCCCGGCATTGGATGGGCGAGAGATTTACATTGATTTTCTCGATGCCAGGGCTACTGCATCCTGATGAGCCAAAAAGGCACAGACTTTCTCGAAGACCTGCTCGCCCAGCTGCGTAATGCTGCCGCTGCGTTCCGCCACCTGGATGAACTCTCCCGGGGAAATCATCCCCAGCTCCGGATCGACAATACGGGAGAGTGCTTCGGCACCAATGATGCGCTGTTCCTTCGTCCCATACAGAGGCTGATAATACACCTCCACCGTATTATTCGTGATGGCCCAGTCAACGGCAGCCCGGATTTTCGCATCATGATCCGCCCGCTGGCGTTCCTGCTCATCGATAACGACCAGCTGATTCTCCTCCTCTGCCCTCCGCAGAGCCGTCGCCACATAATTCAAGAAAATATCGGGTCGCTCCACTTGCAAAGGGCCGCAAAATGCCACATAGCTGGCGGTCAAATAGAGGCTGACATGGATATCGTGCCAAGGTTCCTGCAGACGGCGGTCAAAGTCACGGCACATAGTAGTGACCGGCAGAACCTGTCGGGCAATCAGCATGAATCGCCCTTCCTCCAAATAGGCAATGAAGCAGTCCGGATAACGCGTCCGCAAATAGTCAGCAATGATGCGCAGCCCTGCATCCATCTGCCGGACACCATACAACCTACGGTTCTCCGAAAAATCATCCAGGACAAGAGCAAAGACCGAAAATGTCTCGCGCTTGCCAAATTCTTGAAGGATTGATAGTGCGGCCGACTGATTCAATAGTCCCGTCTTGCGTTCGATGTAGAGATCTGGATTCTGGAAGGAAAGATACATGACAAGGATGGATATCATGTAAAAGGAATCCATGAGCAGATAGGTCGGATAAAGCATGCGCATGATGTTGCCGACAACCAGGATCAAACAGGCACCAATGAGCGAAAATCGCTCTATACGAGCCAAGACATTGCGGCTGATGGCTGCCAGAACGATGCCGATGGAAAAGAGAAGATACGAATAAGCATTGGTATAAAGCACAAGCCGATAAAAGCGCCCTATATGATACCCGCTGTCATTGATGGAATAGACGATCCCGGACCACGGAGAAGTCAGGATCAGCAGCAGCGAAACCTCAACGACGGTCCAGACGAGGAAGCGCGGCAAGCGGATGGCAGGCGCTCTTTCCTGCACCAGGGATTCGATGTAACAGTAGAAAAGGAAATCCCTGGAAACAAACCCGATGAAAAACAATACATCAAACGTATTGATCACGATAAGAGGCACCTGCCCAAAGGACGAATTGTACCACGTAGACAATACATTGAATATCAACGTGACGGATTCGGCTACCAGCAGCCAGCGGAACATCCGATTGCGCCGGATTGGCAGGACCGTCTTGAAAAATGTGAATAAGAATAAAATCCCCAGAACCGCCATCGTCGCCAGGATGAATTCATAATGATACTGCATGCTTCCCCCACCATAAAAAGACCTTTATTCTTTTCTCGATTGTTATAAAAATAAATTCTATTATAAATAAAATTTGCACAAAATCCCCTTTAAACTACTATACCTATGGCCAGATGTCAAGAAAAATATATAAAAGACCGCAGTACGAACATACTGCGGTCTCAAAAAATCTCCTATGTCCAGCAGACAACCACGCAAGGATCAGCGATTGTACTTTTGGCAGAGCTTGGCAAAATGAGCGGCATCGACTTCCAGGAGGTAATCCGGCTTCAGGCACCACTTCCAGTTTCCTTCCGCCGTACCCGGGGTATTCATGCGCGCGTTGCTGTCAAGTGACAAGATATCCTGCATCGGGATGATGGCCATGCGCGCATCCGAAGCGTATGCATAGGCAATGAGCTTCTGGACGACTTCCGTCAGCGGCTTGCCATCGGCATGCACGAGATGCGCCACAGCATCACACTGAGAAGCAGGGATATCATGCTTGAGCCAGCCGAGCATGGTATTATTGTCATGCGTTCCTGTATAAATGATGCTGTTTTCCGGCGCCACGGTTCCGATACGGCCACACTCATTGAACTGGAGCGTAAACTGCAGGATCTTCATGCCAGGGAAATGGCAATCATCCCGAAGCTTTTCCACTTCAGGAGTGATGATGCAAGATCTTCCGCAACGATGGGCAGGTTGCCGAGTTCTTTCATGATCTCGTCGAAGAACGGTTTGCCGGGGCCTGGCTTCCAGCAGCCGTTGATGGCCGTCTTGGCTTTGCCGTCAATCTCCCAATAGGACTCGAAGCCACGGAAATGGTCGATGCGCGCAATATCCACGAGTTCGTAGAGTTTGTGGAAGCGGCGTTTCCACCAGGCATAATTCTCGGCCTTCATGGCCAGCCAGTCGTACTGTGGATTGCCCCAGAGCTGTCCGGTCGCACTGAAATAATCAGGCGGTACGCCAGCTACCGTATGCGGCGTACCATCGGGATTGAGGTCAAAGAGATGCTGGTTTGCCCAGACATCCGCACTGTCCTGCGACAGGAAGATTGGCATATCGCCCATGATCTGGATTCCTGCATCGTGCGCATATTCATGCAGACGCTGCCACTGACGATGGAACAGATACTGCAAGAATTTTTCCAGTGCCACGTTTTCTGACAGGCGTTCACGCAATTCCTGCAGAGCCTCCGGATCACGCAGCTTGATGGGTTCCGGCCAGGACATCCAGCCAGCGCCGCGATATTCTTTCTTGGCGGCCTGGAACAGGGCATAGTCATCCAGCCAGTAGGCTTCCCGTTCACAAAAAGCCTGATAATCCGGCTGCACATGGCGATCCTTCTGGAATTCGACAAAGGCGCGCCGGAAGCACTTATTCTTGAACGTCTTTACCGTTTCGAATTCCACGGTATCATCTTTTTCTACGAAAGGAAGCTTGACGTCCTGGCGGGTAAGCCAGCCGGCTTCCACCAGATCATCGATATCGATGAGCAGGGGATTGCCTGCAAAAGCAGACGGCGACTGATAAGGGGAATAGCCGTAAGCCACAGGGCCCAGCGGCAGGATCTGCCAGATCTTCTGGCCGGCAGCCTTGAGGAAATCTACAAACCGATACGCTTCTTTGCCGAAATCACCTATGCCGTATCGGGAAGGCAGGGAACTCGGATGCAGCAGGACACCGGCTTTGCGAGGATAATGACGTACCGGCTTCTCATGACGCAGTAGTTGCCCCTTGAGCGGTGGCAGTGCCACGATGAGTTTGCCTGCCTCTACTTCGTATCTGGTGCTTTCCTGGAAAGCATCGACAAACGTGCCACTGGCAAAATCCTGCACATTGATGGTCACCGTCTTTTCTTCCTTGCGGCTGCGATTGAACAGCACGATGAACGTTTCATCCGGAGCTTCTGCACCAAAGACATCCTGGCCGCCGCGGATCAGGCGGGCATATGCCATGACATCGGTATCTGCATAAAGCGGCAGGAGTTCCCCCGTCTGCAGGGCCACATGTTCATTGCGCATGTGGATGAGCCGCTCATACCAGCTGCGCACATATGTGTCACCATGTTCCCAGTCGTAAGGACGGCGATTATACGGATCTTTGAACCCCTGCATGGCAATCTCATCCCCATAGTAGACGCAGGGGACGCCCGGATACGTCATCTGCCAGAGAGCAGCCATCAAGAGACGTGCCAGGCCCAGGTTATACTGGTCGTTATCCATGCGGAAACGCGACTGCTCAATTGCGGGCATGCCATCGTAATACGGAGCCTCGCCCAGGATTGTCATGGCACGCTCCACATCATGGCTGCCGATGAGATTCATCATCGCATAGAAATTCTCTTTCGGATAGTTCTCCCGCAAGCTCTCAAAACGACGGCGGCAGGCGATACCATCCGCATGACCGAGCAGGAAATCAAAGAGGATCTTGCGGAACGGATAATTCATGGCCGAATCCATTTCCTGGCCACAGAGATACTCGCGCGGTACGCCATAGGCAACTTTGTGCGAAGCATCTTCCCAGACTTCACCGATCATCACGGCGTTAGGATCTGTCTTCTTGAGTTCTGCATAAAAAGACTGCGAGAAAGCTGCGGGGAGTTCATCGATCACGTCGAGACGCCAGCCGGCAATGCCCTCCTTCATCCAATGATGCAGGACGCTGTCCGGTTTATAGATGATGAAATCCATATAAGACGGTGTCGTCTCCGTCACGTTCGGCAGCGTGGAGAAATTCCACCAGCAGTCGTATTCATAAGGGAAATTGCGGAAATTGTACCATTCGTAATACGGCGAGTCCGGGGACTGGAATGCACCAATGGTCGGATACTGCCCGCTGCGGTTGAAATAGCGGCTGTTGCTGCCCGTATGGCTGAAAACGCCATCCAAGATGATGCGAATGCCTTTCTTCCTGGCCGCATCCACCAGCTGGCGGAACTCCTCGTTCGTGCCAAGGATGGGATCAATCTTATGATAATCACCCGTGTCATAGTGATGATTGCTCTCGGATTCAAAAACCGGGTTCAGATAAATGACCGAGATCCCAAGATCCTTGAGGTAATCCAATTTTGCTTCGATGCCCTTGAGATTGCCACCAAAGAAATCGTACGCCACGATTTCCTTCGTATCCGGATCTTTGTAGTAGCAGGGATCATCCTGCCAGCAGGTGTGAAGGACCCCGCCTTTCTTCTCGACGATTTCCTTGCCCTCACGGCAGAAACGATCGGGGAAAATCTGATACATGACGGCATGCTTGAACCAGTCTGGCGTCTTGGCCCCCTTGTTGTAGACCGTGATCTGGAACGAAGGCGGCACATGGTCATAGACCATGCCGACACCGCCCAGCTGCTCCGGATTATTGCCATAGAACCAGGTCCCATCCTCCATGACGATGATGAAATAATACCAGATGAGCCCGCCCTTCTCCGGCATGGCACAGATCCCCGTATAATCATGCTGCTCAGCATCCGGATTGTCATCAGTGGTCATGGGTATCAGTTTCTCGCCGGTCTGATCATGCCAGCAGCGCAGGAGTACCTGACGGATTCCCTCCCTGGTCCAGAGACGGAGTCCCATACGGACCTTGCTGCCTGCCTCCGCCGCACCCACAGGTGAACGATAGGCAATATTCTGGGAATCATGTCGGACTTGATTTTGTTCCAGCATTCATATCCCCTTCCTTCCTTGATTATTCTTTACGGAAAGAAAGGCGGCAGAATCTGCCGCCCTCCCTTATCCTTGCTTATTTTGCAAGCAGCTTTTCATAAAGCTGCTTATATTCTTTTGCCGACTCTTTCCAACTGTAATCCGAACGCATCGCATTTTCTACGATCTGCTCCCACTCACCATAATTCTCGTAAGCACTCAGGGCGCGTTTGAGAGCGTACATCATCTCATGGGCATTGTAGTCGGAGAACACGAAACCATTGCCCTGCTTCGTGTACTTGTCATACGGAATGACCGTATCCTTGAGACCGCCCGTCTCACGGACCAGAGGCACGGCGCCATAGCGCAGTGCAATGAGCTGGCCGATGCCGCACGGCTCATAATTCGACGGCATCAGGAAGATGTCAGCAGCCGCGTAGATGCGCTGTGCCAGCTGATTCGAGAAACGGATGTTGGCCGAAACCTTCTTCGGGAAACGCCATGCCAGGCCTTTGAACCAGTCCTCATAGGCCTTATCGCCCGTGCCGAGTACCACGAACTGGATGTCCTCATGCTGCAGGATCTCATCCATCATGCGCACGATGAGATCCAGTCCTTTGGCGGCAACCAGCCGCGAGACCACAGCCACCATCGGGATGCGTCGCCCGGTCGGCAGCCCCAGCAGCTTCTGGAGTTCCGTCTTGTTATCAGCCTTGCGGTCGAGTGTATTTACATTGTAGGTCTCAAAGAGATTGGCGTCGGTTTCCGGATTGTAGACATTATAATCGATGCCATTCGTGATACCGAACAACGTATCGCTGCGGCTGCGCAGGAGCCCGTCGAGATGCTCGCCAAAGTATTCATACTGGATTTCCTTGGCATACGTCTTGCTGACGGTCGAGATGAAGTCAGCGTAGATGAGCCCGCCCTTCATGAAATTGACGGCATCGTAGAACTCAAGATCGCCGTTATTGAAATATTTCCAATCGAGGCCCAGGACATCGCTCATGACATCCTTTGGGAAAACTCCCTGATATTTAAGATTATGGATGGTGTAAAGCGTACGGATCTTTTCGTAACGCTCATCCCCCTGATGCTCCAGCTTCAGGAAGACATTGACGAGTCCCGTGTGCCAATCATTCGTATGGATGACATCCGGCCAGAAATCCATGGCTGGCAGCAGATTGAGTACGGCACGGCAGAAAAAGGAGAAGCGCTCCGCGTCATCACCGTACCCATAAAAGCCGTCGCGCTTGAAATACTCCTCGTTATCGACGAAGTAATACGTAACGCCGTCATACTCCAGCATGTCGAGCCCAACATATTTCGTGCGCCAGGAAACCGGCAGTTCCCCATCATAGATATGTGTCATTTCCTCGCGGAATTTCTCCGGGATCTGACCGTATTTCGGCAGGATGACCCTTACATCGACATCCTCACCACGCAATGCCTGCGGCAGCGAGCCGGCCACATCGGCCAGGCCGCCCGTCTTGACAAAAGGCACCGCTTCTGAAGCAACATAAAGAACTTTCATGCGACTATTCCTCCCCGTATCGCCAGCAATCAGGCTTCACCAGCGGCAGCTTTCTTGGATGCAGATTTGGTTGCGGCTGTTTTCTTCCTGGTAGTTGTCTTTTTTTCTGTTGTTGATTTTGTTGTTTTCTTGGCTGCAGTGGACTTTGCAGCTGTTTTCGTCGTCTTCTTCGCAGACGTTTTCCTGGTAGTGGAAGCTGTCGTACGCTTCTTGCGCGTCTTGGGCTTTTCTTCTGTCTCGCCCTCGGCAGCCTGTTTGGCTGCTTCGCGGCCTCGCGCTTGGCTTTGGCGGCAGCTTTTTCCTCTTCGGTCATGCGCGGACGGCCGCGGCGGCGTTTGGGCGCTGCCGGAGTCTCTGCTGCTTCGTTTTTCTTGGCCGTACTCTTGCGGCGCGTGGTCTTGCGGACTGCGGCGGCTCCCGCCTCAACAGCGGAATCCTGTTCTTTCTGGCCGATTGCTTCTGTCTTTACCGCCGCAGCATCATCAAAAGACCGCTTGCTTCCCAGCTTGCTCTTATGACGCAGATAAATCGTGGCCATCGGCGGGATTGTCAGCACAACAGACTGATCGCGGTCATGCCATTTGACATCTTCCGTAAGGAGTTCGCCCTCATTCTTCACGCCGCTGCCGCCAAATGCCTCATCATCCGAGTTGAACACTTCCAGATAAGCGCCTTTTTCCGGCATGCCCACGCGGTATCCGTGACGGACTTCCGGCGTGAAATTGCAAATAACGACGAGATAATCCTCTGGATCATCCGCCTTGCGGATGAACGATACGATGCTGTTCTCACTGTCGTTGCAATCAATCCACTGGAAGCCATTCCAGTCGAAATCCACTTCCCAGAGCGGCTTGTTATCGCAGTAGAATTTATTGAGGGCACGGCTGTACTCGAGCATCTTCTTGTGCATCGGATACTGCTGCGGCAGATGCCAGTCAAGGCTGTCATCGTAATTCCACTCAATGAACTGGCCAAACTCGCCGCCCATGAAAAGGAGCTTCTTGCCAGGATGAGCCATCCAGTAAGCGAAGAACGTGCGGAGACCCGCAAACTTCTGCCAGTAATCGCCCGGCATCTTGCTGATCAGCGAACATTTGCCGTGTACGACCTCATCATGCGAGAGCGGCAGCACGAAATTCTCGCTGAACGCATACATGAACGAGAACGTGACCTTGTCGTGGTTCCATTTGCGATAAATCGGATCGAGCGACATATAACGCAGCATGTCATTCATCCAGCCCATGTTCCACTTGTAATTGAAGCCCATGCCGCCCATGTAGACCGGTTTCGAGATCAGCGGCCAAGCTGTCGACTCTTCAGCGATCATCAAGGCCTGCGGATGATACTTGAAGATATTCTCGTTGAGTTTCTTGAGGAAATCCATGGCCTCGAGATTGCCCGTGTCACCGTATTTATTCGGCGTCCACTCGCCATCCTTGCGGCCGTAATTGAGGTAGAGCATATTCGCAACGGCGTCGATGCGCAGGCCGTCAATATGGAATTCTTCAAACCAGAACATCGCGTTCGAGATCAGGAAACTCTGGACTTCCGTACGGCCATAGTCGAAATTCGTCGTTCCCCACTCCCAGTTCTCGGCGAGCTGCTCGTTGTCGGATTCATAGAGCGTCTGCCCATCGAAATGGCGCAGCCCCTGTTCATCCTTGCAGAAATGACCCGGCACCCAGTCCATGATGACAGCAATGCCATTCTGATGGGCTTTATCCACGAGGTAACGGAAATCATCCGGCGTGCCGAAACGGCTCGTCACAGCATAATACCCCGTGATCTGATATCCCCAGGAACCATCAAACGGATGCTCGCAGAGCGGCATGAACTCGATGTGCGTGTAGTTCATCTTCTTGACATAATCGATGAGCTGATCGGCCAGATCGCGGTACGAGAGGTATTCGCCATCTGCCGTACGACGCCAGGAGCCCGCATGGACCTCATACGTCAGCATCGGACGGCCATAAGACGATTCGCCCTTCTTGCGCTCGATCCAGGCCCCATCCTGCCATGTATAATGGTCAAGGTCATAGACACGCGAAGCCGTCTCTGGTTTTTTCTCGGCATAGAACCCGTAAGGATCGGCTTTCATGATATGCGGGCCGCCCCACTGCGGTTCGATGGCATATTTATAGACAGCACCTTCTTCGACGCCTCAATGAATACCTGCCAGATCTCGCCATCATGGACTTTGGTCATCGTATTGGTACGCGTATCCCAATTGTTGAAATCACCTACCACGCTGACGGATTTGGCATGCGGAGCCCATACTGCAAAACGCACACCTTTCCTGCCATCCTGCTCCATGACATGAGCGCCGAGCATTTCATAAGCATGGTAATTGGTTCCCTGATGGAACAAGTAGAGGTCAAATTCACTTAAATCTGATGTTTTCACGATAATCCCCCTTCTGTGTATCCCCTTGGAATCCTAAGCAAGTTCCTGCTTTCGCGATTCACAGCTTACGGGATCATGACTGGCTTGATCTGCCAGATCTCCTTCGCATATTCATCAATAGTGCGGTCAGACGAGAAACCACCCGAATTGGCAATGTTCACCGCCGACGAACGCAGCCACTGGAAACGCTTCTGATAACGGTTCATGATTTCGACATGAGCATCCGCATACGCGTTGAAATCCTTCAGGATGAAGAACTCATCGTTATCCTTGAGCAGATAATCGTAAAGCGACTGGAAATTGCCATACGTGCCGTCTGTGAACTGATTCATGACAGTGCGGACATTCTCATTCATATTGTATTCATTCCAGGCCGAATACGTACCGTTGCATAGTAATTGAGGACTTCCTCCGCCTTGAGGCCAAAGATGACGCAGTTGGCATCGCCGCCCACAGCATCGCGGATCTCGACATTCGCGCCGTCGAGCGTACCGAGCGTGATGGCGCCGTTCATCATGAACTTCATGTTGCCCGTGCCAGAAGCCTCCTTGGAAGCTGTCGAGATCTGCTCGCTGACATCAGCTGCCGGGTAAACGATCTCGCCGATGGAAACGCCGAAATTCTCGATGAATACCACCTTGATCTTGCCGTGGATAGAAGCATCCTTATTGATTTTCTCTGCCACGGCATTGATGAGACGGATGGTTTCCTTGGCGATGTAGTAGCCAGGTGCTGCCTTGCCGCCAAAGAAATACGTCGTCGGCAGCATATCGAAAGAGGGATCCGTCTTGAGCTTATGATACTGATACATGATGTGCATGATGTTCATGAGCTGACGCTTGTAGGAATGGATGCGCTTGACCTGGATATCGAAGATGCTGTCCGGGTCGACCTCAAGACCGTTGTGCTTCTTGACATAAGCCGCAAGCGCTTCCTTACGCAGATGCTTGATGGCATTGAGTTTCTCAAGGAACGGCTTGTCTTCCACCGCATCGTTGAGCAGGTCGAGCTGCTCCGGATGGCGATGCCAGCGGCGACTGCCGATAGTCGCATCAATGAGGTCGGCAAGCTCCGGGTTCGCCCCCATCAGCCAGCGACGATGCGTGATGCCATTCGTCTTATTGTTGAACATCCGCGGATTGTATTCGTAGAATCATGCAGCGTCGTGTCTTTGAGGATCTGCGTATGGATCTTCGCCACACCATTGACGCTGTGGCCGCCGACAATGGACAGGCGGGCCATGTGGACCATGTTGTCCTGGATGATGGAAAGTGCATGGACTTTGCCTTCGTTGTTTGGATAACGGTTGCGTACATCGATGAGCCAGCGGCGATTGATCTCATCAATGATCATGTAGATGCGCGGCAAGAGTGGCTTGAACATGTCAACAGGCCATTTCTCGAGGGCTTCCGGCATGATGGTGTGATTCGTATAGGCAATCGTATTCTTCGTGATGGCCCAAGCCTCATTCCACTCCAGGCCTTCTTCATCGACCAGGATGCGCATGAGTTCTGCCACGCAGAGTGCCGGATGCGTATCATTGATATGGATAGCGATCTTCTGTCCGAAGTCATGGATATCCATGCCCGTCTTCTTATAATGGCGGACAATGCTCTGGACACCGGCCGAAACCAGGAAGTATTCCTGTATGAGGCGCATGCGGCGGCCATCATACGTGCTGTCATCCGGATAAAGGAATTCCGTGATGCTCTCGACAAAATTGCGGTATTCCTGTTTCTGATGAAGTTGTTCCTTCGTCAGCATACCATAATCCGAAAAATCACGGTTGACTTCTGCATTCCAGAGACGCAGCGTATTGACCGTGTTATTGTGATAACCGACAATCGGTACATCATACGGCACAGCCATGACCGTCATCGGATTCTCGTAGACGAGCTTGAGGCTGCCATCTTCCATCTTCTTCATGTAGGCATTGCCGTTGAATTTGACATCGATGGCTTTATCCGGCTTGCGGTACTCCCAGGCAAAGCCGTTCTTGAGCCAGTTATCCGGTATCTCGACCTGGTTGCCGTCAACGATTTTCTGCTCGAACAAGCCATATTGGTAACGGATGCTGCAGCCATGCCCTGGCAGGCGATGCGCCGCCATCGAATCGATGAAGCAGGCCGCGAGACGGCCAAGGCCGCCATTGCCGAGGCCGGCATCCGGCTCCTCCTCGAACGCTTCCGAAAGGCTCAGATGGAAATCCTCCAGTACTTCCTTGACGGCTTCCTCAATGCCGAGGTTCATGAGGTTCGACTTCAGCAGGCGTCCAAGCAGGAACTCGATAGAGAAATAATACACCTGTTTTTCCTGGCGTTCCGCATATGTTTTATTCGTCTTGATCCAGTTATCGGTGATATACTGCTTGGCTGTCGCAGCTACCGTCTGGTAGACCTCATTCTCCGTGAGTTCCTTGATGTCACGCCCCCACATGACATGGGCCGTATTGACAAAACGCAGCTTCAAGTTCTCCTTCAGCTGTTCAAACTCACGGTTCTTCTGCTTCTGCTCTTTGTTCTCTCTTGCCAAATAAAACACTCCCTTGGCTATGTTTCCTATAAGAAAAGCCGCTGTAAATCAGCCCCGGCATATGCACAGGTTTTCCTTCTTTACAACGGCTTGTCCAGACTTAAATCACCACATTCTTTGTCACGATGAGCGGATAATTCTGCGCACCCTTGAGCCATTTTTCCTTGGTGATCACCACATTCTTATCGCAGAGACATTCTCCAGCAGAGAACCTTCCTTGATATCGCATTTCTGCATGATGATCGAATTCTTGATCTTGACGCCTTTCTCGACAGTGACGCCACGGAACAGGATGCTGTTCTCAACCTCACCGCGAATGATGCAGCCATTGGCAATCAAAGAATTCTTGACGACGGCCGTGTCCTTGTACTGGACGGGAACCTCGTCCTTGACCTTCGTGTAGATAGAATTATTGCCCATGAAGAGTTCTTCCCAGGTGGAAGGATCCAGCACATCCATGTTGGCCTTGTAGAACGAGGCTGTGGAATCGACATGCGCCACATAGCCATCGTGTTCATACCCGTAGATATTGTACTCTTTGGCCCGGCGGATGATGCCATCGAGCAGGAGATCCTGGCCGCCATGTTCATACGTATAGCGAACCATCTCAACAAAGATGCGCTTCTCCATCAGGAATACATTCATGGCCACCTTGGAACCATCGTAGACAGCCGGTTTCTCGGCAATATCTTCGACGAGTCCGTTCTCGCAGTCTCGATGACCACATTGTGTCCGGTCTCCTCCTGAGAAACGGTGTGATAGACCATCGTGATATCTGCATTCGTATTCTGATGGAAACGCAGGAGTTCATTGAAATCCATATTGTAGACGAAACTGCCACCAGTCAGCAGGACGTACTTCTGGGAACTATGCTCAAAGAAATCGAGATTGTAGTAGAAATTCTTGAGATCACCCCGGCGTTTCATTTCTTCGCTCTGCGGCGCCGGCAGATAGAACAATCCATCGTGGCGGCGTGCCAGATCCCAATCCTTACCGGAGCGCAGATGATCGAGGACGGAACGCGGCTTGGCCGGCAGCATGACACCTACATTCTGGATACCGGAATTGACCATGCTCGACAGCGTAAAGTCAATCAGGCGATACCGGCCGGCAAAAGGCAGGGACTCAACGGCACGGCGCTCGGTAAGCTCACGGATCATGCCATTATCTTCCTGGAGATTGATGATTCCCATTACTGTTTTCAATTTTATTCACTCCGATCCTATTGATGTGTTGTATGGTTGCGTGAAAGGATCAGTCCATATCAGCCTGCCTGCTTGCTGCCGGCATCTGCCAATACAGTCTCGCCCGAAGCGACTACGGTAATCGCACCCTGCTCACCCGTGACCTTTGCACCTTCTCCGATTTCACACCCCTGTGCAACAATGGCATAATCAACGACAGCATTGTCACGGATCACTGTCGACGGCATGATGACCGAGTTCCGGATCTTTGCCCCTTTGCCGATACGGACGCCCGGGAAAATAACCGAATTCTCGACTTCACCGAGGACCATCGAACCTTCGCTGACCATCGAACGCTTGATGCTGGCATCCGGGCCAACATAATGCGGCGGCATAGAAGGATTCGAAGAATAGATTTTCCAATCACCATTGAGTTCAAACGGCGGCTCATCCTGCAGGAGATCCATATTGGCCTGCCAGAGGCTCTCGATCGTGCCGACATCCTTCCAATACCCATCGAATGCATACGAATACAGACGCGCTTTATCCGCCAACATCTTCGGGATGATGTTCTTGCCAAAGTCGTGGCTTGACGTCTCATCCTTGGCATCTTCTTCCAGATACTTCTTGAGGAAATCCTTGTTGAAGATATAGATACCCATCGAAGCCAGATTGCTCTTTGGCTTGGCTGGTTTCTCCTCAAACTCCACGATACGGCCCGTCTTATCCGTATTCATGATGCCGAAACGCGAAGCTTCATCCCAAGGCACTTCAATGACACCGATCGTCGCTTCAGCCTTATTCGTCTTATGTGCATCGAGCATCCACGAATAGTCCATCGTATAGATGTGGTCACCGGAAAGGATCAGGACATATTCCGGATCCGCAAGGTCGATGAAATTGAGATTCTGATAGATGGCATCCGCGTACCGCGATACCAGTCAGCGCCCTTCTCACGTGCATACGGCGGCAGGATGAAAACGCCGCCCTCTTTCTTATCGAGATCCCAGGCACTGCCAGATGCCAGATAATTGTGAAGTTCCAGCGGGCGATACTGCGTCAAGACACCGACCTTATCGATGCCGGAATTGGCACAGTTGCTCAGTGGAAAATCAATGATGCGATACTTGCCGCCGAATGGCACAGCTGGTTTGGCGATTTTCTTCGTCAAAGCCCCGAGTCGGCTGCCCTGACCACCAGCGAGTATCATTGCTAAACACTCTGTCTTTCTCATAAAAAGTCCCCCTTGGATATCTTTGGGCAGTAGCGTATTCCCCTTACTTAACGTCCTGCCTGATATATTTATCATAACAGAAAGCATTCTGTTAATTTACATGCTTACAACCCGTCAAGCCAGCTCCATCCCTCCCCAAACGGACTGTTTTGCCGTTATCAGGATAAAACCAAACTCTATAAAAAGAAAACCAAAGATATAACCACGATGCACCATCCATAATATAAGCTCTCGCATATTCAAATTTATGTTCGGATGGAAATCCTGCGTACTGGATTTTATAATACATGGATTCGATAAATATTCTGAAACTCCTCCATGTATTTCATGTTTTTATTATTTTTTTTTCGAAATTGCTCTGCGGATCATGTATACCACAAAAAAGCGGAGTGCTTGTCCAACCCTTATCTGGCAAGCACTCCGCGGATGTCCGTCCAGGATAAACAGTATACGTTTTCCATATATGTATAATCGAACTTTATGTTCCATAAATTTAACTAAAGATATGATCTACCTGGTCAGCGGCCATATATACGCGCTGCGCCTGCAATGAGATCCGGCAGCATATCGTACAGATTTTTCCCTGGGCAAGCCGTCGCATTGAAATCACGATGACCGAATATCGTATTGCCATCGGGATACAGCCCATAGTAACGGCACAGGGCAGCCAGCAAGTGCTTGGCTGAGGCAAGCTGAGCATCTTCGGGGATATAGTCCTCAAAATTCCCGACTACATTGACGCCGACCGTATGAGAATTCTCACCATAACAATGTGCGCCTACCGTATCCATTGGCCGTCCTGCTTCGATGGTGCCATCCTTGCGGATCACAAAGTGATAGCCGATACCGGCCCAGCCATTCTGCAGATGCCAGCGATGGATAGTCTCAGCCGATACATCCGCATTCGTATTGCCGACATGGTGGACGATGATGGCATCCGTCACCCGCCGGTTCGTCAGCGAACGAAAATCCAGATACGTCTGCCGTATCGTCACGCCTGGCAAATCTCCGCTGCATCCTGCCAGGCAGCTTCGGCCAGCTCCCGGCCCAAAAGCCCCGGAGCCAAGGCCAGGCCCGCTCCGACACAAAATATATTCTTGATAAAATCCCTGCGTTTCATCACGTCATCCCATTCTTTAACCAAAACGTTTCTATTTTATCGCGTTTATCTGAAAATCAGGGGAAAAAATATTGTATTGCGCGCAATCACGTGAACTCCCCAAAAACTAAACAAAATAAAAGATTGTTTTTGATTTGTTCATATTGTATTTCTGTTTATTCTAGCCTATAATAAAAGTAGGAATATTGCCATACGCCGCGCCGGTTGCAGCGCCCCTCCCGCTCTGCGGGAGAATAACAGAAAAGGAGGACGTCGCGGGAAAATGTGCAGCCTTGCAGGAATGCCGATCCAGCAGCATCCCACAAGTTTTCCCGGACGGAAAGACCATGCTCGGTTTGGAACGCAGACAAAAAATCATGGAACTCCTGCGACGCGAACGCAAGGTTTATGTCGCAGAACTCGCCAAACTCTTCCATGTCACAGAGGAAACCATTCGGCGTGACCTCGAGAAACTCGAGAACCAGGATCTCCTGAGACGCAGTTATGGTGGTGCCGTCCTTGCAGAAAGCACCAGCGAAGACCTCTCGTACACCCGGCGCAGTGCCATCAACAGCGAAAGCAAATTGCACATTGCGGATAAAGCCGCCGAACTCATCCACGATGGCGATACCATCATGATGGACTCGAGTACGACCTGCCAGGCACTGTTGCAGCAGCTCAAAGGACAGCGCAGCATCACGGTCATCACCAACTCCATCCGCCTCATGAACGATTTCATGAACAGCGGCTTCCAGATGATCTGCACCGGAGGGAAAATGCGTGAGAGTTCCTGCGCCCTGACAGGCTCCACCGCCTATCAGACGCTGCACAACTACTTCGTGGATTACGCCTTCATCAGCTGCAAAGGCATTGATATCGACAAAGGCGTCATGGAATCCAACGAGAGCGAAAGCAAAATCAAGCAAATCATGATGGAGCAGGCACGCAAGACAGTCCTGCTCGTCGACCACTCAAAATTCAACAAGACGGCTTTCGTCAAATGTGATGACTTTTCCCATATCCACTGCGTCGTCACCGACGAAGAACCCTCGCGGGAATGGCAGGATTTCTTTCTCGAACGCCATATCCGCCTGATTGGATAAACACCTCACCAAAGAAAAATCGGTCCTGCCCCAGCACAACCACTGGGGCAGGACCGATTTTTCAAATTCTGCTTCAAGAACAGCAGCCAAATCTGCAGCGCGTCAGCACGCAAGACTCAGGAAAGCCAGCTGCTGACATCAGGAGTGAAGCCCGGCAGCTGCGGCTCAGGTGACTGGAGCCACGCACCAGTTGCCATCACCGGCAAGATGGAGTTCTTCTTGATGCTGAGCAAAGAGCGTCGAACGGTGACCGACGCTGATAATGCCCATCTGCGGGAGCTCCCGGCGCAGCAGTTCGTACATCTCCTGCTCGCGCGGTTCATCAAGTGCCGAAGTCGCCTCATCGAGGAACACCCAGTCCGGGCGCACGAGCAGGACACGTGCAAAGGCCAGACGCTGCTGCTCTCCTAGAGACAGGATGCGGCTCCAGTCATCGATATCGTCCAGGCGATCTACCAGCTGCGCGAGATCCGCCTTGCGCAAGGCTCCCGGAGACGTTCCTCAGGACCGGACGCACTCAAGGATAATAGAGTGCACGGCGCAAGCTGCCGAGTGGCAGATAGGGGCGCTGCGGCAGGAAAAGGACACGGCTGCCT
>ENA-OQBJ01000079-OQBJ01000079.1-human-gut-metagenome-genome-assembly--contig:-NODE-79-length-46255-cov-3.036854_pt1 | contig 46255 bp, 53 predicted proteins | sample MGYA00242743_ERZ504545 | MGnify/ENA primary metagenome ERZ504545 (study PRJEB26092, sample SAMD00036252) | human gut metagenome | host: Homo sapiens | study: EMG produced TPA metagenomics assembly of... | reverse complement strand
TTTATTTAATTCAGATAATTCAGACAATTCGCTGCATTTTTGAATTCGAGATTGATCCTTATATCTATTTACAGAAGGTTTATCGCATCACTGATATTTCCTACCCCCAGTAGTTTGATTCCTTTGATTTCTTTTACCATATCCAGACATACTTTGGGAAGGATACAGGTCTCAAATCCCAGTTTTTTAGCCTCTGCCACTCGCTGTTCCGGCATGCTGACTGCACGCACCTCTCCGCTTAATCCAACTTCTCCAAATACGATCATCTTTTCATCAATCGCCCGGTTCTTGTAACTGGAAACCAGCGCCATGATGATTCCCAGATCAATCGCCGGTTCATTCATTTTAATCCCTCCGGCAATGTTGACATAGGCATCATAATTTGACAGCGGCAGTCCAATTCTTTTTTCCAGTACCGCCATCAGAAGATTTACACGATTATAATCCGTTCCTGCTGCCGTTCTTCTTGGCATTCCGAAGTTACTCTGGCAGACCAGCGCCTGAATCTCGATCAGAATCGGACGTGTTCCTTCCATAGAGCATGCCACAACAGAACCAGATGCATTTTCCGGCTTTCCGCTCAGCATATATTCGGAGGGGTTTTCCACTTCTACCAGTCCTTCTCTTCGCATTTCAAACACACCGATCTCGTTGGTAGAACCAAAACGGTTTTTTACCGCACGCAGAATCCGATAGGAAGCATGTCTGTCTCCCTCAAAATAAAGTACCGTATCCACCATATGTTCCAGCACTCTCGGACCTGCCACAGTCCCCTCCTTTGTCACATGTCCAACAATAAAGATCGGAATCCCCATCCCCTTTGCCAGCTGCATCAGCACATGGGTAGATTCTCTTACCTGCGAAACACTTCCCGGCGCTGAGGATACTTCTTCATTGTACATCGTTTGAATCGAATCAATGATCACAAGCTCCGGATTTTGTCTCTCAATGGCTGTACGTATGGTATCCAGATTTGTTTCACATAACAACAGCATATGATCTGTAAAACTTCCCATACGATTTGCACGCAATTTGATCTGAGTCTGCGACTCCTCTCCTGAAATATATAAAATTTTTCTTGATGCCGACAGCCTCTGACACACTTGCAATAACAGGGTTGATTTTCCAATCCCCGGGTCCCCTCCGACCAGAACGAGAGAACCGGAGACGATACCTCCTCCAAGCACCCGATCCAGTTCTTTCATCCCGGTCAGCATCCTGGTATCATCCCTGGCACTGATCTGAGAAAGCGGAACTACTTCTGCTGTTTTACTCTGCTTTGCAGCTGCCGTTGTCCCGCGGCTCAATCCGGCACTCACTTTTTCTTCTGCGAATGTATTCCATTCTTTACAAACCGGACATTGCCCCAGCCATTTTGCCTCTTCATGTCCGCAATTCTGACAGAAAAAAATACTTTTCTTTCCTTTTGCCATATACTCCTCCATAAAAAAGAGCTGAACGCTGTTTTCATTCACAGCCCCAGCTCTCTGCTCTTATTGATTATAAAATGTCTTCTACTCTTGCAATCAGCATTTTTCTACTTTGACGTCCACAGCTTCCCCTTCGCTGATCTCAACACTGACACTCAGCTTTCCGCTCAGATTTGTGGTCATCTTTCCGGCTGAAACACCATCCAGAAGCACTTCGTATTCACTCTCCGGCTCAAGTTCCAGTGTAAACTGTACATCCTCCGGTGCAGAAATCTGAAAAGCGACCTCTGTATCTGTGAGTTTAAAGTTCTCTACCGCACTTCCCGGAACAGATTCGTATACAAACATTCCGTTTTTTTCTAATTTTGTGATCTCTGAAAATGTCTTTACTTTATATAAGTCGCCCTCAAATTCGAAATTATCCAGCTTCGTTTTAGACGCCAGTGTATAGTCTCCAAAACTCAGTCTTCCGTCTTCTTCTGTGCGTAATAATTCTTTTACGATTGCCATTTTCCTTGTCCTCCTAGGTATTTCTGCATCCCGCCATCACTTGCGGCAAGAGCTCTTTTCTTCTGTCTGTATTATATAATATATCAAATTCTTTTTCTACTTAATTTGCATTCTTTAAGTAAAATTTTATTTCTTTTCCTGAAACTCCTGCCTCAATCTGTTCGCCCGGTTTCACTTCCCCATTCAGGATTGCTTCTGCCAGCTTATCTTCCAGCTCTGTCTGCATTGCTCTTCTAAGCGGACGCGCTCCGTATTTTGTATCTTTGCCTTTTTCCGCAATCCGTTTTTTCGCAGAATCCCTCAGGGTCAGGCTGATATCCAGCTGTGTCTTGACTCGTTTTGTAAATTCACGGCACATCAGACTGACGATCTTCTTCAAGTGCTCTTCACCCAGTGCATGGAATACGATAATCTCATCGATCCGGTTCAAAAATTCCGGACGGAAGATCATCTTCACTTCGTCCATCACATTCTGTTTCATTCTCTTGTAATCGTCTGCTTTATCTTCTTTTACTGCAAACCCGAGTTTTTTCGGATCTACGATTGCTTTCGCCCCGGCATTGGAGGTCATAATGATCACTGTATTACTGAAATCAACAACTCTTCCCTGTGAATCTGTAATACGACCGTCATCCAGCACCTGCAACAGGATGTTAAATACATCTGGATGGGCTTTTTCGATTTCATCGAATAAGATTACAGAATATGGATGTGTTCTTACTTTGTCGCTGAGCTGTCCACCTTCATCGTGTCCCACGTATCCCGGAGGAGAACCGATCATCTTTGCCACAGAATGTTTTTCCATATATTCAGACATATCGACCCGAATCATAGAATCTTCTCTTCCAAACAATGCCTCTGCCAGAGCCTTGGAAAGCTCTGTTTTACCGACACCGGTCGGTCCGAGGAATAAGAAGGAACCAATCGGACGATTCGGGCTCTTTAATCCCACACGTCCGCGCTTCACTGCCCGCGTGACTGCGCTGACTGCTTCCTCCTGTCCGATTACTCTTTTGTGGAGTGTCTCTTCCAGTTTCTGCAATCTGTGTGCATCTGTCTCTTTTAATTTCTGTACCGGGATCTTCGTCCAGACTGACACGACATCCGCAATATCATCTCCGCTTACCTCCGGATGTGCGGATGCCTGTTTTTTGTGGAAACGTTTTCTGAGCATTTCCAGTTTTGTCTCTGCCTCTTTCTCTCTTGCATGAAAATCTGCTGCTGCCTTCATATCCCCTTTGCGGATGCTCGCTTCTTTTTGTTTTGCCAGTTCTTTCAGCTCATCTTCCATCTGCTGCAGATTGTCCGGTACTTTATATCCTTTCAGGCTGGCCTTTGAGCAAGCCTCATCCAGAACATCAATTGCTTTGTCCGGAAGATTTCTGTCTGTGATGTATTGCTTTGACAATTCTACAGCTGCCTTTAGCGCCTCTTTTGAAATTGTCACCCGGTGATGTGACTCATAACGGGATTGTAATCCCTGTAAAATCTCCATACACTGCTCTTTCGAAGGTTCTTCTACCGTGATCGGCTGGAATCTTCTCTCCAGTGCCGCATCCTTTTCGATATATTTGCGATACTCTGCAATGGTCGTTGCACCGATCAGCTGAATCTCTCCTCTGGCAAGTGAAGGTTTTAAAATACTGGAAGCATCAATGGCTCCTTCTGCGCCTCCCGCTCCGATCATGGTGTGAATCTCGTCTAAAAATAAAATGCTGTTTCCATCCGCTTTCACTTCCGAAATCAGACTTTTCATGCGTTCTTCAAATTCTCCGCGGTATTTGGAGCCTGCAATCAGCGCGGGCAGATCCAGAGTCAGAACTCTTTTTCCCTTCATCCCTTCCGGAACAACTTCTGCCGCGATCCGTTCTGCAAGTCCTTCTATCACAGCGGTCTTTCCGACTCCCGGTTCTCCGATCAGACAAGGATTGTTCTTGGTGCGCCGGCTCAAAATCTGCATCAGACGATAGATCTCATCCTCTCTGCCGATCACCGGATCCAGTTTTCCTTCTGCTGCCTCGGCAGTCAGATCTGTACAGTACTGGTCAACGGCGCCTCTTCTGGTACGTCCGTCTTCCTGAATCTCTTCCTGATATTCTTTTGCATCTACCCCTGCCGCATTTAATACATCCTGCAGGATCTTCTGCAAATTGATGTTCAGGGTGATCAGCATCCTGGCTGCCACGCAGTCTGCATCATGCATGATCGCCAAAAGCAAATGCTCTGTTCCAACATCTCCGGTGCGCAGATGCAGCGCCTCTTTCTTTGCATTTTCCAGAATATACTCCAGTCTCGGACTTTCTTTTGGATCATCCTGCTGTAAAATCTCTTCTCCCGGAACAATCAGCTCATCCATCAGATGCAGAAGCTGCTCTTCGTCCACTCCGTGGGATGCCAGCACCTGGCCTGCCACACCTGTGATCTCGCTACGCAGTCCTAAAAGGAGATGCTCTGTTCCGATATATGGATGCTTTAGTTTTCTCGCCATCCTGGCTGCATATTTTATCGCACGTTCTGCCTGTCTTGTATATTGATTCTGCATATACTCCTCCTGCTATTCATAATTATCAAATATCTCATCCACCAGTTCATGCACTTCTTCTCTGGTGATCTCCTTACAATGTGCCTTTGCCAGCACGATCTGAAGCTGTCCGCGCATCTCTTCCAAAGCCTGCAGCTTATCTGCATCCAGAGCAATCACTGCCCCGTGTCTTCTGTCCAGCTGGATAAATCCCTCCTGCTTTAAAACAGTATACGCTTTATTCACTGTGTGCATATTGACTCCCACAGTATCTGCCAGCTGCCGTACAGAAGGCAGGGAATCTCCTTCTCTGATCACCGAAGTCGCAATGCCCATGATAATCTGATTGCGAAGCTGCATATAGATTGCCTCTTCGCTGTTAAAATCAACTGTTATCAGCATACTATCACCTTTCCTCTTTTGTTATAGATATCGTAGCACATCTGAGTTCCGGCCGCAATAGAATTTCTTGTATTAAAAAAGCAGAGAGCATCCGCCTCTGCTTCTCTCTTCTATACTGCACGCAGCATTTCCACAAATTCGCTGCTCAATTTTACTGCTGCCACATAGAACACATCTCCCGTCATATAGGCTTCCCAGTCATCTCCGATCTCTACTTGAAGCTCTCCACCCGGCATATGAACGATTACTTTGTTAGAGTCAGTCCCAGTTTGTACGCAACACCTGCTGCCGCACATGCTCCGGTTCCGTTTGCCATGGTGTATCCGGCTCCTCTTTCATAAGTTTCAATTGCGATATTGTTCATATCAATGACATTCATGAGTTCTGTATTGATATGATTCGGGAAATACCTTGCGCGCTCGGACTCTCTTCCGATCTTACACACCAGTGGCTCTGAAATCTCCTGCATCGGGATCACACAATGCGGATTTCCGATGGATACACAGGTTGCCGGGTACAATGTCCGCCCGAATACCATATCCTCATTGATAACCTGTCTGCGCTCTCCGATCACCGGGATTTCATCACTCCAGAATGACAGTTTCCCCATAGAAACCTTCAGCCTGCTTCCCTCTTCATTCAGGTAAGTGATTTCTACCTCGCCGCCATCGGTCAGCATTGTATAATGCTTCTTCTGTACATATCCTGCATCTTTCAAATATTTGGCAAAAATCCGCACACCGTTTCCGCTCTTTTCGGCAATGCTTCCGTTCGGATTCCAGATACGGACTGCCATCTGCTTTTCTTCCATTAACGGTCCTTCCAGAATTCCGTCTGCTCCAAGCCCCATATTCCGGTTACAGAGCATTTTCACATTTTCTTCATTCAGCTCCAGTTCATTTTTATTTGGATCATAGACAAGATAATCGTTTCCCAACCCATGATAACGTTCTAATGTGATATCCATTTTTCTGCCTCCTCGATATTGCTTCCTGATTTGTCTCTGTTTTTATTATATCCCGCATTTTCTTCAAATAGAATAGAGAAAATGCTTTCTATATTGCAAATAATGCTCTATACTGAAAGTATCTTATTTTTCAGGAGGTTATTATGGGCGGATACAATAAGCGTGGATACTTAAACAGTGACTTTAAGATTTTTCATCTGACCGATCAGATTTCCACAGAATTTGAATTTCATTACCACGAATTCCACAAAATCACGATTTTTATTTCCGGTAATGTGCAATACTTTGTAGAAGGAAAGACATATCCTTTGGAACCTTACGACATTGTCTCGTAAACCGGAATGATATCCACAGGGTTCAGGTGGATCCTTCTCTTCCCTATGAACGGATCATCGTCTATATTTCTCCCGGTTTTATTGATGCCTACCGGACTGATGACTATGATCTTTCCTATTGTTTTGAAAAAGCAAAAAAAGAACATTCCAATGTGCTGCGCATTCATTCTCTTGAAAAAAGCTCTCTTTTCAAGATCACGAACCGCCTGGAACGTTCTTTTTCTGATACGGAATATGCCGGCAGTCTGTACCGGCAGATCTTATTTTTGGAATTTATGATCCACCTCAACCGGGCTGCCATTAAAAACCGGGTAGAATTTCTGGACACCAGTCTGTACAATCCGAAGATCGTCGATCTGATCCAGTATATCAACCAGCACCTGACAGAATCTCTGGACGTAGATTTTCTCTCTTCCCGGGTTTATCTGAGCAAATATTATATGATGCGCCTCTTCAAAGCGGAAACCGGATATACCATCGGAAATTATATCACCTACCGCAGGCTTTTGCTTGCCCGCACTTTGATCCTGGATGGGATGCCGATCACGCAAGCCTGCCTTGCAAGCGGCTTTCAGGATTACTCCACATTTTCACGAGCCTACAAAACAGAATTTCACGAACCACCCAGAACGCTTTTACATCACTCTGACTGAGATGTCTCAAACAGAATTTCCATCCGTGTTCCTTTTCCGGTATCACTCTCCACACTTACCTTTGCATTGTGAAGCAGCGCTCCATGCTTCACGATGGAGAGTCCCAGCCCTGTGCCGCCCCGCTCTTTGGAATGACTTTTATCCACTCTGTAGAACCGCTCAAAGATTCGCTCCTGATGCTCTTTCGGTATCCCGATCCCGGTATCATTCACCTGAACTTTTGGGCCATTCAGTGTGCTGCCTACCCAGACAGAGACACTTCCGCCTCTACATTATATTTGATCGCATTCTCACAAATATTGTAGATCATCTCATCCAGGATCTGCCGGATTCCCACATAGGTTACCGGCTCTCCTGAAAGAGAAACATGAACATGCTTCATACTTGCCTGCATGGACAGTCTGCTGATAATCTCTCTGCTCAGTTCGTAAAGATCTACTTCTTCTTTTTCAATCTCTACGGAGCCTTCATCCAGTTTGGATAATTTTATGATATCTTCGATCAATGTGATCAGGCGTTTTGCTTCTTTGTAAATCCGCTCTGAAAAATTGGGAATATCCTCCGGACGGACCAGTCCGTTTTTCATGATCTCCGCATAGCCGGAAATCGAAGTCAGCGGCGTTTTCAATTCGTGAGAGACATTTGCGGAAAACTCTTTTCTCATATCTTCCACTGCCGCTTTTTCTTTGTTCCGTCTGTCCATCGCAGTCAACAGCGGCCTTAATTCTTCATAGACCACATTTTCCAGCGGATGCTCAATATCCAGTTCATTGATCGGACGAATCAGCCGTTCTGTCTGCCAGCGCCCGAGAATCCATGCAAATATCATCATCACAACTGCCAGTACCCCGATCACCGGAAGTGTATCTCTTGCCATAGCTCCCAGATTGTCCATCGTCTTTGCCACGCGAAGTACAGAGCCATCCTGCAGAAGGATCGCATAATAATACATCTCTTTTCCAACGGTTCCGGATACGCGGACATCCTCACCGGTTCCACTTGCAAGCGCCTCTTTTACCTCCGGACGTTTGCTGTGATTTTCCAGTGTTTCTGCGTCATTGCCTGAATCATAAAGCACCTTTCCCTCCGTACTGATTCTCGTGACCCGGGTTTTTATATCCACTCCGTCCATTTCTTTCAGATACGCTGGTCCCGAAATATCGACAGCAGTCCGGATATACCTGGCCTCCTGATTCACTTCTTCTTTTAGCAGCGTCAGGTTCTTCTGATACATAACCAGTGTCAAAAGTCCATAAAAAATCAGGATCGTCACAAACAGAACAAGAAGCATACTTCTCTGGATCTTAGCCTTCATTGCCTCCTCCTATTCTGTAGCCGACTCCCCGTACAGTCTTGATAATATCGCCTTTTTCTCCCAGCTTCTGTCTGAGTGTCCGCACATGCACATCTACCGTTCTTGTCTCTCCATCAAAATCATATCCCCAGATATCCTCTAAAAGCTGATCTCTTGTCAGTACAATATTCTGGTTTCTCATCAGTCTCTCCAGGAGCTCAAACTCCTTCAGTGTCAGTGTCACGATTTCTCCTGCCACTTTCACTTCATGCTTTTTCACATCTACACTGACTCCGTTGACTGACAGCATATCCTGCTCCTGCACTCTGCCGGATCTTCGAAGAACTGCTTTGATCCTGGATACCAGCTCCATCATTCCGAAAGGCTTGGTCACATAATCATCCGCTCCCGAATCCAGACCGATCACCTTGTCATACTCTGCACCCTTTGCAGTCACCATGATTACCGGAATGTCCTTCGTCTTTGCGGAATTCTTCAGCTTTTTCAAAAGCTCCAGACCATCCTCACCCGGAAGCATGATATCAAGCAAAATAAGCTCTGGCGTATCAAACGCCAAAGCTTCCATAAATGCCGTGCCTTCTGCAAATCCCTTTGCCTTAAGACCGGTCGTCTCCAGAGTGTAAATGACCAGTTCGCGGATATTGTCATCATCTTCCACGCAATAAATCATATCTTTTCTCCTTTTTACACTTATACATTCACTCCGTTTCGGTGTACTCCTGTAATGGAAAATTCCACCCACTCTGCAATGTTGGTCGCATGATCTCCGATACGCTCCAGATATTTTGTCACCATGATCAGATCCACGATCCGGCTGCCCCGCTGCCCTTTATTGATCGCGATATAATTTACCATCTCTTCCCGGATATCGTCAAAGAGGCGATCCACTTTATCATCTTCCAGCATGACCTGGCGCGCAAGCTCCAGATCTTTCTGTACATACGATGTGACGCTGTCGCGCACCATCTTACTTACAACAGATGCCATTCTTCCGATATCCTTGATATCTACGCTTTCCTCTGTATTGGCTGAAATTACGATTTCCGCAATATCTGCCGTCTGATCTCCGATTCGCTCCATATCTGTGATCATCTTCAATGCTGCTGAGATTCTTCTCAGATCCTTTGCCACCGGCTGCTGCTGTAAGAGCAGTTTCAGACAAAGCTTTTCAATATCTTTTTCCATCTCATCGATCTCAGCATCCGCATTGATCACTGCCTTTGCCTGCTCAATACTTCCATCGCTCAACGCCTTTGTCGCATTCGCGATCGCACTCTCACACAACTCACCCATATGAATAAGCTGCTCCTCCAGTATCTGTAGCTGTCTGTCAAATTTGTTGCGCATAAATTAACCAAACCTCCCTGTAATATAATCTTCCGTTCTCTTATCAGACGGAATGGAAAACAATGTTTCTGTGTTGTTGTACTCAATCACTTCTCCAAGAAGGAAAAAGGCTGTGTTATCCGACACACGTACCGCCTGCTGCATGTTGTGTGTTACCATGACAATAGTATAATCTTTTTTCAGTTCCATCGCAAGGTCTTCTATCTTCGATGTAGAGATCGGATCCAGAGCGGATGTCGGCTCATCCATCAAAAGTACTTCCGGTTCTACTGCAAGTGCTCTGGCAATACAGAGTCTCTGCTGCTGTCCTCCGGACATTCCCAACGCACTTTTTTTGAGACGGTCTTTACACTCATCCCAGATTGCCGCATTTCGCAGTGACTTTTCTACAATATCATCCAGTTTTGCTTTGGAACGGATTCCGTGTGTTCTCGGTCCATAGGCAATATTGTCATAAATGCTCATTGGAAATGGGTTTGGTTTCTGAAACACCATTCCTACCCGCTTACGGAGCAGGTTCACATCCATTCCTTTGAAGATATTCTGTCCGTCCAGAAGGATATCACCATCGATGCAGCATCCTTCCACCAGATCATTCATGCGGTTGATGGACTTTAATAACGTGGACTTTCCGCATCCACTCGGTCCGATAAACGCTGTAATTTTATTTGCCTCTATTTCCAGATTGATATTTTTGAGTGCTTTAAAATCTCCGTAATATAAATCCAGGTTTTTCACACTGATCTTCCCCATTGTTTATTCCTTTCTCTCTATGCTTTTGTCAGTTTTTTCGCGATTACGCTCGAAATCGTGTTGATTCCGACTACAAGTATCAGAAGAATGACTGCTGTTGCATATGCCTGATCCATGTACAGTCCTTCACTGGACAGATTGTACATATGAACTGCCAGGGTTCTTCCGGAACCAAAAACATTTGTCGGTACCTGTGCAACAGTACCTGCTGTATAGATCAGCGCCGCTGTCTCTCCCACAATTCTTCCAACCGCCAGGATGATTCCTGCTAAAATTCCAGGAATTGCCGACGGGAGTACAATCTTAAATACGGTACGCAGCTTTCCTGCTCCCAGTCCAAAACTTCCCTCTCTGAAGGAATCCGGAACTGCTTTTAACGCTTCTTCTGTTGTTCTCATGATCAGCGGAAGGATCATGATCGCCAGTGTAAACGCACCGGCCAGCAGGGAAAATCCCCATCCTAATGTATTGACAAAAAACAACATTCCGAACAATCCATATACGATGGAAGGGATTCCGGAAAGTGTCTCTGTTGTCAGACGGATCACTTCCACAAATTTATTCCCTTTCCCTGCATACTCTACAAGGAAGATCGCAGAGAAGATTCCAAACGGAACCGCGATCAGCAAAGAAAGCAGCGTCATGATAATCGTGTTAATCAAAGCCGGCATCAAAGAGGCATTCTCAGATGTATATTCGAACGCGAACAAAGACGGCTTGATATGCGGCACTCCGTTGATCAGAATATAAGCGATCAAAAACAGCAGAACCGCAAACGTGATAATTGCTCCCAGCATCACCAGAAGCATTACAATAAATGAGCCCGGATGTTTTAAATAGCTTTTCAGCTTTTCTCCGATTCCAGTCTGATTACTCATGTTCTGTCCTCCTTTTCAGCATTGCTACACTGAAGTTGATGATCAGGATGAACACAAATAATACTACACCTGTCGCGATCAGCGCTTCCCTGTGCAGACCTGTCGCATATCCCATCTCCAGTACGATATTTCCTGTCAGTGTACGCATTCCCTGCAGGATATTTTGTGCAATTCTCGGCTGATTTCCCACGATCATGATAACTGCCATGGTCTCTCCGATCGCACGTCCGATTCCCAGCACGATTCCTGCCAGTACTCCGGATTTTGCAGCAGGGATCACAACTGTAAAAATACTTCTCTCATGGGTTGCTCCCAGAGCCAGTGCTCCTTCATAATAATGGGTCGGCACAGCGCGGATCGCACTCTCTGTGGTTCCGATGATTGTCGGCAGGATCATCATTCCCAGAATGATCGACGTAGTGAGAAGTCCTTTTCCGTCTCCTGCTTTTTCCACGATTCCCATCTGTTTTAATGTTCTTCCGAACTCCCGTACCATTGGCACCAGTACGACCAGACCGAAGAATCCATACACAACGGAAGGAATTCCTGCCAACAGCTCTGTTGCTGCTTTCAGCGGTCTGTATATTTTTTTCGGGCAGTACATTGCCATAAATACAGATGTCAGAATTCCGATCGGCACTCCGAACACGATCGCACCTGCTGTTACATATAAGCTTCCGATGATCATCGGGAAGATTCCAAACAGATTATTGTTCGGTCTCCACAGTTCTCCGGTAATAAATTTTACGAACCCGATTTCTCTGATTGCAGGGACTCCATTTGCAAACAAAAAGATACAAATGAGAGCTACCGCCAGTACAGAAGTACAGGCGGCTATCAAGAATACTCCCTGCATGAATTTTTCAGTCCATGCTTTTGATTTCATTCTTCTTTCCTCTTATCAATTATTCAGTTACTTCATCCCAAGTATAAGTTTCTCCTGTGTAGATGGATTTTACCTGATCAGAACTTAACTCTTCTGTCGGGTTGTCATTGTTTACGATCACTGCGATTCCGTCGGTTGCGATCACAGTTGCTTTTAATCCCTGTCCCACTTCTTCCTCTTTCAGTTCACGGGATGCCATACCAATATCATAGCTTCCTTCCAGAGTCGATGTCATACCTGTTGTAGAATCAGATGTCTGCAGCTCGATCTTTGCATTCGGATTTACACTTTTGTATGCCTCGATCAGTTTTTCCATAACCGGTGATACAGAAGAAGATCCTCCTACTACTGCGCTTCCTGACGGTTTTGTTCCATCATATGCTTTTGTATCGGCAACCGGAATATAACCGTTGTCTGCTACGATTTTCTGACCTTCTGTACTCATGATATAGGTGATGAAATCATTTGCAACTTCATTGTCAGCGCCTTCTTTTACTGCAATATTAAACGGTCTTGATACTTTGTAAGAACCATTTTCGATATTCTCTTCTGTTGCTTCTGCTCCATCAATCTTAAGTGCTTTTACACTCTCATCCAGAGATCCCAGAGATACATATCCGATGGCATACTCATCCCCTGCTACTGTTGTAAGCATAACAGATGTATTATTTGTAACCTGTGCATCCACAGTTGTCATATCTACTTTTTCTCCGTCAACTTCCTGTTGAATACCAAACAGCTCTACGAAAGCTCCTCTTGTTCCAGATCCATCTTCTCTGGATACAATCGTGATATCATTGGAAGAATCCCAGTCACTGGACGCACTTCCTGTCTTTGTTCCTTTATCAGCAGATGCATCATCTCCAGAACCACATCCTGCTGCCAGTGCTGCTACCATACCTACTGTTGCCAAAACTGCGATAAACTTTTTCATTTTCATTTTACTTAATCTCCTTTTTTTCAAAAGTGTTTTTTCTTTTCTCCACAGTTAGCAATGATACAGAAGAATTGTAAAATATATCATCATCTGAATGTTAAATCTATGTAAAATCATCTTTCTTTTCCTTGTTAAGTTTTTGTAAAATATGAAAAAAACAGCGCAAAAACGGGGCATTTGCCGCTTTTTTGCAAATGCCCCGCTCTCTTTGTTTTGTAAAATCCCCTATTCTGCCGTCAAAATCTCTTCTGCGATATTTCTCGCATGATCCGAGATTCTCTCAAGACATACCAATGCATCCAGAATACGATTCCGGATTCCGTGCTGCACTCATTTCTTGCCAGACGCTTCATATGTGCCGTACGCAGCGCGATCTCCAGCTCATCTGCCTGACTCTCTTTTTCAATGACCTTCATCGCCTTTTCTTTACTACGCTCTTCCAGTGCCTCGATCGCATACCGGAAGCAGTCGATACAGACGTCTTCCATCTGCTGGATCTCTTCTCTTGCGATCTCGGAGAAGGATGCTTTCTGATCTTTGAGATTCTCTGCAAATTCAGAAATATTTTCACAGTAATCGCTGACACGCTCGATATCCGATACGATCTGCAGGATACTCGCCACCTCCTGATGCTCCTTCTCATTGATGGAAAGTGTATTCAGTTTAATAGCATACTCTGTGATTCCTTTGCACAATCCGTCTGCGATTGTCTCTTCCTCCCGGATCTTTTCTATCTCCTCACGCTTCTTGGTGATCAGCACATCTCTTGTACGATTCATGGTTCCCCGCACAACATGTCCCATTCTTACCATCTCGCTGACTGTAGACTGGAGCGCAATACTTGGTGTCTCCAGCATTCTGTCGTCCAGAAGTACCTGTCCTTCATCCACATCGTCAGAATCTTCTCTCTCCAGTTTCTTCGCCAGCTTAATGATCCAGTCAGATACCGGGAAGAGCAGGATCGTAGTTCCGATATTAAAGATCGTGTGAACTGTACTGATCTCTGTCTGTGTGATCAGGCCTTCTCCAAATCCCGGATTGATCACTTTAAAGAATACAATTGCAACAACGCTGAAGATGATCGTACCGATGATGTTGAACAACAGATGCATCACAGCTGCTGTCTTTGCTGTCTTCTTTGCCCCGATACTGGACATGATGGCAGTCACACAGGTACCGATATTCTGTCCCATGATAATGTAAACAGCCGCATTAAACGGAACCAGTCCTGCTGCCGCAAGACTCTGTAAGATCCCCACTGATGCAGATGAACTCTGAATCACAGCTGTAACAAGCGCACCGGCCACGATTCCAAGGAACGGACTGTGTCCAAGTGTTACAAACAGATTGCAGAATGCCTCTGACTGCTGCAGCGGCTCGACTGCATCTGACATCGTCGTAATACCGATGAATAAGATACCAAATCCCACAATGATACTGGAAATATCCTTTGTAGAACGTCTTTTTCCTGTCAGCATCACAATCACACCGATCATAACTGCCACCGGTGCAATATTCGCCGGGCTGAGCGCTTTTGCCCACTCGACACTGGATACCAGCCATCCGGTCACCGTAGTACCGATGTTGGCTCCCATGATCACTCCCATCGCCTGGGTAAGATTCATGATCCCTGCATTTACAAATCCGACTACCATCACTGTCGTAGCGGATGAACTCTGAATGACAGCTGTAATAAAAGCACCGAGCAAAACCCCAAAAAACTTATTCTTTGTCAGTACCTCCAGCAGACTCTTCATCTTGCTGCCTGCTGCATTCTCCAATCCCTGGGCCATGATCTGCATACCATAGATAAACATACCCAGTCCCCCGATAAAGGGGAGAATAATGCTCACGTAATCCATACGTTTCCTCCTGTAATAAACCCTTTATAAAATTTTCCGCACTATTACGATAACATTATACTCGACAAAAAACAACAAAATCTTTACATTTCCTTAACATAAAGACACGGTGTCTATTTTTTCATCTTCGGTTCAAAGATATGAGATGCCAGATAACCGAAAATTAATGCTGCTGAAATTCCCACAGCACTGGCTTTAAAACCACCCATAAAGATTCCCAGAAACCCATTTTTCTCAACGGCTTCTTTGACACCGTTCCACAGTACGTTTCCGAATCCAAGGAGCGGTACGCTCGCTCCCGCTCCTGCAAATTTCTGAAATGGTCCGTAAATATTCAAAAATCCAAGCACTGCGCCGCCGCATACAAGCAGCACCATGATTCTTCCCGGCATCAACTTGGTCCGGTCCATCAAAATCTGTACCGCCGCACAGATCAGACCTCCCACCCAGAATGCATGTACATATTCCATCTTAATCTCCTCCTTTTCTCAGCAATGTTCCAGCACGATCCCATGTGCAATTCCCGGAACGCTTGCCCCTTCGTTGTAACTGACCGTAGACATCAGAGCACCCGTCGGCACAAAGAGTACCCGTTTCCACTCGCCTTTCTGGATCTTTGGAAGAATGTAAGCGGAAAGCGTCACTGCCGCACAGCCGCAGCCACTTCCTCCCGCATGCGTATCCTGTTTCTCCTGATCAAAGATCTTCATTCCGCAGTCCAGGTGTCTGTCCCGCATCTGATGCCCGTTCTTACTCATAAAATCCAGTAAAATACTCTGTCCGATATACCCGAGATCTCCTGTAATGATCCGGTCATAGCTGGTCGGGCTTCTTCCGAAGTCCTTCAGATTTGTTAAAATGGTATCTGCTGCTGCCGGTGCCATACACGCTCCCATATTCTGGGAATCCTTCAGTCCATAGTCCACAATCTTCCCAACCGTCACGCCTGTGATCCTCACATGGCTTTTCTGTCTGCCTACCAGAAATGCTCCACTTCCCGTCACCGTCCAGCTGGCAGATAACGGACGCTGGGATGCATACCCCAACGGAAACCGAAATTCCTTTTCCGCGCTTCCAAAGTGGCTGGAAGTCACTGCCAGCATATATTCCCCATACCCAGCTGCCACGCTCATAGCAGAAAGAGCAAGTGCTTCTCCGGATGTGGAACAGGCTCCGTACAATCCGAACATGGGAATCTGTAATTCTTCCACTCCCATGGAAGTGGCGATTCCCTGACGCAGAAGGTCTCCGCCATACAGATAGCGCACATGCTTTGCATCCATATGTGCTTTTCCAAGTGCCAGTACACATGCTTCTTTCTGCATGGTACTCTCTGCCTCCTCCCATGTTTTTGCTCCAAAAAGATCATCCTGGTTCACCATATCAAATAGCTTTCCAAGGGGACCTTCCGCCTCTTTGCTTCCCGCTACACAAGCACTGCTGATCAAATAGGGAGCTTCCCCGAAACTGATGCTCTGACTGCCTCTGATCTGATTCATCTTCTCTCCTCTTTTCTTCCTGTTTTTGCAAATTCTTTCTGCTGTTAGTATGCATCTCACCAGATGAAATATACATCCGATTGAAAATCTTTCCGGGGACAGAATATTTTTCCGTTTTTTTCGGATACTATGAAATAAGAAAAAGGAGGCGATAGTTTTGAAGCAGACAGAAAAAGAAAAACGACAGCAGCAGTATGAAGACTATGTAAAAAAGAAAACACCGGTGCACAATGTTTATCTGAATATGGCAAAATCCTTTATCACGGGAGGAATTATCTGTGTGATCGGACAAGGTATTTATAATTATTGTGAAATGATCGGACTGAGCAAAGACCACTGCAGCAACTGGACTTCTCTTTCACTGATCTTACTGAGTATCATCCTCACCGGAGTTGGACTCTATCCAAAGATCGCAAAATGGGGAGGAGCTGGTGCATTGGTTCCCATCACCGGCTTTGCCAACTCGGTGGCAGCTCCGGCGATCGAGTATAAAAAAGAAGGGCAGGTATTCGGGATTGGCTGCAAGATCTTTACCATATCCGGACCTGTCATTCTCTATGGAATCTGCACCAGTTCTCTTCTGGGACTTTTATACTGGATCTGGATGCAGTTTTAAAAGAAGAGGTGAGACTCCTGATCCGGAATCTCACCTCCCCTTTTATACCGCGCTTCGTTTCCGCATCGGACGGATCGCCCGTTTTGATACTTCTACATATAATTCTTTTTGCAGCACTTCACGAAGCCAGTTTCTTTTTAATTGTCTTCCAATAAAAATAGCTTTTGCTTCCGGCATCGTATCAATACCGGTAACGCTGTATGTACGATCTGTCACATCAAAGCGAAGCCATCCATTTCCCGCCGGAAGATACCCTTTTGCTCTGCAGATATCTCCAAACACACCGGAAACTACTCCCTGCAAAAACAGGATCAGCTCCTGCTCCGATTGCAGGCTGGCTTCCGTCAGTCCAAGATTTTCCAGATCTAACTCCCGCTCTTCCTTCATTGGAATCTCTTTGTCAAGATACGATGTCAGCAGTGAAGCCCACCAGTCATCTCCCTGTTCTGTATAATGAGAAACACAGATCTCAGCTTCCGGATTGAGCGCTATCAGCTTCTGTTTCAAACTGCACCGTTCATTCTCTGCAGCATATTCCATCTTGGAAACCAGAATCCTGCCTGCAGACTGTATCTGATCCTCGCAGATCTCTGAAAATTCAAACATACAACGATCATACATCGTACCGTCCAGAATCGTGAGCGGCTCAAGCAGAGTGATCCTCTCATATTCAATCTTCTGGATATTCTCTATGATCTTACTGAGCATCCCCACACCGGTCGGTTCTACGATCAGATATTCCGGATCCACTGTATTTGCAATGGTCAGGATAGACGTGGCAAAGTCGTTCTGCATGGAACAGCAGATACATCCCTCTGTCAGCTCCCAGATATTTAAGTCATTCGTCTGTTCCAGAAGATCTCCGTCCACATTGACCGCCCCGTATTCATTTTCCATCACTGCAAAATCTTTTTTGGTACGTTCTGCAAGTGTCCGGATAAATGTCGTCTTTCCTGCTCCTAAAAATCCGGATACCACTAAAATCTTCATCTCTCATGCCATCCTTATTAGTCTGAAATCTTTACAACCGGTTTGATCAGATCCGCCGGTTTATCACGCATCATAAACAGTGCCTCTTCCAGATGATCCCATCCTTCAAATACATGCGAAGCCAGAGGGTGTACATCCAGTTTGCCAGCTGCTACCAGAGCGCCCAGTTTTTCCATGCGCAGACGTCCGCCAGGCATCAGACCTCCGTTGATCTGCTTGTGACCCATACCAACGCCCCATTCCACACGTGGAACAGTCACATAAGTACCGCTTCCGAGATAGTTGACATTTCCGATCTTTCCGCCCGGTTTCAGACATTTTACCGCTGATTCAAAGGTCTCACATCCGCCGCCTGCGATCACAACTTTGTCTACTCCTTTTCCATCTGTCATGGCAAGCACCTGCTCTTCGATCGTTCCATTCTTATAGCTTACAAAATCAGTTGCCCCGTACAACTTTGCTGCTTCCACGCAGTTTTTGCGGGTTCCGACTGCAATAATTCTGGAAGCACCTCTGAGTGCTGTTCCGGCTACTGACATCAATCCTACCGGTCCGATTCCGATCACAAGAACGGTATCTCCAAACTGTACATCGGCAAGCTCAACTCCGTGAAATCCTGTGGGGACCATATCAGAGAGCATACATGCATCCACTGTGGAAATATTCGATGGAAGCAGTGCCAGATTGCCATCCGCATCATTTACATGGAAGAATTCAGAGAACACACCGTCTTTAAAGTTCGAGAACTTCCATCCTGCCAGCATTCCGCCGGAATGCATCGAATATCCTGCCTGTGCCTCCAGCGAATTCCAATCCGGTGTGATCGCCGGAACAAGTACACGATCTCCCGGTTTAAAATCCTTTACCAACTCTCCGACTTCTACAACCTCTGCACAGCACTCATGTCCCAGGATCATATTGTGACGCTCCCCAATCGCGCCTTCCCAGAGAGTGTGTACATCCGAAGTACAGATTGCGACTGCAAGCGGGCGGCAGATCGCATCCAACGGACCACATACAGGTCTCTCTTTTTCAATCCATCCTGATTCCCCAATTTTCAGCATTGCATAACCTTTCATAAATTAGTAAACTCCTTTCAAATCCGTATTTTTCTCCATGTTACTATAGGATTTGTATATTTTCAACTAATTTATTGTTAATTTTTTATTAATTTTATTAACTTCTATCATTGCAAAAATCCAATACATGCTCCAAAGCCTTTTCCAAGTGCAATCCCGATGATAAACCACTTGATATAGCGTACCAGCTTGACTCTCCTGATAAAAATCGGAAATACATTCAGGATTTCTGCCAATGCCATTGCCCAGCATCCTACAAATATGCCGGACAGCACACCGAAAAAGGGAAGAATAAAGCCTGCACAAGGAATCATGATCTGAAAACAAAACACGGCATTTCCTAAAATCCCGCCAAGGGCGATAGAATCCTCATACAGCAAAAGACTTTCTGCCGTATGTGTCCGGTCAGCCAGGTCTGCCACTACTCCAAGTTCTACGATAAATGCAAATAATCCGCCTGCCACTGCAACTCCGGAGCTAAGTCCTATGAGCCCCAAGACGATTTGCTCTGTCCACATCCAGTTCTTCCTCCTTTCGTGCAGCATCCTCGATCAATGTTGTCTGGATGTCATTTTCATACAGACGCATCTGCACCTCCATCGGCGTCGGATCCACAGAAAACCGCCTCTTTCCAAAATGATTGAAGAATACCAGAATCCCGATCGTAATTCCTACAGAATAGGAGACCTCCAGTATTGTAAAGCCGCTGCTTTGTTTTCCTGTCATCCAGTAATAGATATATCCAAACAGCTTATCCACATCCACATCATTGTTAAATGCCATCATGGAAAACGCCGCTCCAAAAAATGTGATCAGTACTACCAGGATCGTTTTTGCCACATGCACCCATTTCGACGGTGTTTTCTGCATTTCATATGTGACGATCAAATCCGTTTCTCCCAGATTCTGCACTTCCAGCCCCGGATATTTCTCATGGATACACGCAATAATCTTTAAAATGGAGATCACATACCGCTTTTCTCCATTTTCCGGAATTTTCAAGACCTTCATTGTCTTCAAATGCGGCAGGATAACGCGGTTACTGCATTCCATAGAAACCAGATCTCCAAGTGTCACTTCCCGCTTTGTCACTTCTACATTTCTGTCTCCTTTTACATACAGCGTATCCTGATTAACAGCCATGGGATATCTCCTCCACCTTCCGGATCAGGTAGCCTTTTGTCTGCTGTGCCGGCGACATATTTGTCTTCACATAGTAAATTACTCCGATCGCTACTGCTGCCACTACCAGGATTGTCAGACACCACATTATTTTTCGTTTTCCATTTTCCACTTTGATCATCCTCCTACTTTTATTCTGACCTTAGTATCTGACATCCATGAAAAAATATACCCTTTACAATGCGATTTCTCAGTGCGTCATCTCTCTTAAATTTTGAATGATTTTCTTTTCCATTCTGGACACCTGAACCTGGGAAATTCCCATTTCTTTTCCCACTGCCGACTGTGTTTTTTCCGCAAAATACCGCAGATAGATCAAGGTTCTTTCCTGTCCGTCTAATTTTTCCAACAACTGCCCAAGCAGCATTCGATCCAGAATTTTCTCTTCCCGGTGTTCTTTTTCTTCCAACTTGTCCAGAAGCGAAATCTCACTTCCTTCTTTTTGATGGATCGGACGATACAGAGATTCAACCTCTCCTGAGGCTTCCATTGCCTGCACCAGTTCTTCTTTTTCTACTCCCATCTCCTGTGACAGTTCTTCCAGCGTCGGCTCTCTTCCCAGTCCGTCTGTCATCTTCTCTCTCGTCTGAAAGATCCGATAAGAGAGTTCCTTGAGTGAACGGCTGACTTTGATCATTCCGTCATCTCTTAAAAAGCGCTTGATTTCTCCTGATATCATAGGAACGGCATAGGTTGAAAATTTCACGTCATAGGACAGATCAAATTTGTCGATTGCCTTGATAAGCCCGATACTCCCTATCTGAAAAAGATCTTCTGCCTCGATTCCCCGTCCATAAAACCGTTTTACAACACACCAGATCAGCCCGATATTTTCTTCCACCAGTTGTTCTCTCGCTTCTTTATCTCCATTGTGTGATTTTTCGATCAAAGCGATTGTGTGATCCATGTCTCCCTTTCTTTCCCAATGCTCTTTTTCATGATAACTCTGGTTCCTTCTCCGGGTTCTGAGATTACATGTACGTTATCCATAAACGCTTCCATAAAAGAAAATCCCATCCCGGAACGTTCCAGCTCCGGTTTGCTTGTATACATCGGAGTCATTGCCTGTTTGATATTTTCAATTCCCTTTCCTGTATCTCTGACTTCTACCGTCAGTTCTTTTCCTCTGACACTGCATCGGATAGAGACCTTACAGATCTGATTATCATATCCGTGAATGATCGCATTTGTCACAGCTTCTGACACTGCTGTTTTGACATCTGAAACTTCTTCCACCGTCGGATTTAACTGTGTCATAAACGCTGCTACTGCTACTCTTGCAAATCCTTCATTTTCTGAACGGCTGTCAAATAAAATTTCCATTTCATTGGTATCCTTCATACCTGTTCCTCCTCATATATTTGCATGATTTTCGTGACTCCCGACATGGTCAGGATCTTTCTTATCCTGGCATTGGCATGGACTGCCCACACCTCTCCTCCGATCAGACAGATCATTCGATATCTCCCCATGATCACGCCGATTCCCGAACTGTCCATAAAATCTGTCTGTTCAAAGTCAAAAATGACATATTTGATATGCTCTTTTTCTATGATCGCATCTGCACTCTTTTTCACTTCCTCTGCATTGTGATGATCCACCTCTTTTGGAAGAAAATCGTCAGACAATTTTCCTGCACCTGATATTCCATACTCATTGTCTCAAATCCCCTTTCGCCCGTTCGAACATGCACGCAAAAGCGCACTTAAAAAAGGATATGCTTTTTTGCATATCCTTCTCTTTCGTAGCTTTTTCAACCATCTTATTCCTGCGTATCATCTGCCGTTTTGGTATCGTCTGCAGTGGTATCACCCATTGAGTTCAAATTACTTTTGGCTGTCGCCTCATTTTCTGTTCCCGGGAACAGCTCCGCCACACGATTAAAATAAGTCTTTGCATTCTCATTGTCACCGCTTCTCATATAAGCGATCCCGAGATTTAACAGGGCAGCTCCACTGTCATACTGCTCATCCATCCGCACTACTTTTCCCAGTGCATCAATCGCCGTCTCATAATTTGCAACATTGAGTGCTGCCATTCCATTCTGATATTTTGTCTCACAGCTCCCGGAAAAATCTCTGTTGAGAGCTCATCATAGAGTGCCTGTCCGCTCTGTCCCAGTGCATCCCGGTTCACGTTCAGAAGCGTATCTGCCAGCGTCGCATCTGAATACTCTCCGCTCTCATACTGGCTGGATACCGTCATCAGATTCTCATAACTCTCCGATGTGCTGGCCGCGCTCTGCGCCTGCGCTTCTTTGTCCGAATCCTGTGCCCGGTACTCATCCAATGTCTTTGTCTGTGCACTGACCTGTGCTTCCAGTGCATTGATCCTGTTGCTGTATTCTACAACCTGCTTATTCTGCTTTGCCACCTTCGCTTCATCTACAGAAGGAACGATCAGAAACCAGACGATTGCGGCTCCGATCAGTACCCCGCAAAAATATTGCCTGCCGTTACTTTCCCTGAAATCTGTCTGACTCTTTTTCCGTGTGCCGGCTGAATGATCGTCTCATTGCCCAGCTTGTACTCCACACTCTCTTCTCTGGATTTTTTCGTTGTCTTCTGCCCGCCGATCAGCGACAATTCATGCATATAGCGCAGCGTAATGTCATTCGTCGTATCCAGTTTTCTTGCCGTTTTTAAAATCTGCCGCGCCTTTGTATACTGTGCAGTATGAAGATACAAAAGTGCAAGAAGCTGATACGCTTTCAAAAATGTCGGGTGTGCTGCGATCACTTTTTTCAGCTGGATGATCGCCAGATCTTCTCCCTGCTGTTCACAATAAATCAGACACTGGTTATACTTCTTGACTGCCTGATTGATCTGCTCCAGTTTTTTTGCTGATTTCTGGACTTCATCAATAAAACGATCCGCCAGGTTGTCCTTAGGCTTTAAATTCTTACTGATGATCCACTCCACAAGCCCCTCTGCTACTTCTCCCCTGCCATAATACACGAGACCCAAAAGATTTCTGGCATCAATATTCGCCCTGTTGTACTGCAGACTTTTCCGAAGAGAGGTAATCGCACCGGACATATCCCTGATCTGCGCCTTCCTCAGCCCATCATTGTACCAGTAGTTTGACTGGTGCAGGATTTTCTCCGTATAGTTCATCTATTTCACCATAATCCTTTACTTTGTCTTCTGGTCCATGACCTGTTTCAAAAGATCTGTCATATCTGATAGATCTTCCTGATAAACCGCGTCTTCGATTTCTTCTACCTCCAGACTCGGTTTGAAATTTTTGAGTTCTTTTTCATAGTCCAGCATCACCCTGCCTCCTCTGTTATCGCTTTTATCATTCCTGTCAGATAAAGAGATCCGAGGCAATACACCGCCTTTCCTGCCTTTCGGGAGAATAGATATGTAAGTGCCTGGTGCAGTTCTTCTTTTACCACAACAGGTTTGTCTGTATATTTCTGAAATATCCGCTTTAGTTCTTCTGCCTGTGCAGCCCGCTTATCTTCGATCAGAGTGATCACATATTCGCTGACGCTCTTCTCCTGACAGAGAATCCGGATCATCTCTTCGTAATTTTTCTCTCTGACAGCAGAAAATAACACGACCTTTTCTCGTCTGTCTCTTTGGATACTCTGCACAAACATCCTTACCGCACTCACATTGTGAGCGCCGTCTACATAAAAATCCGGCAGAATCTCTTCCATTCTGCCTTCCCACTTCACCTGCGAAAGTGCCTCTCTCCATCCAGAGACATCTCCCTGCTCTCCGAAGATCATACGCATGGCCTCCATGGCAAGCATGGCATTTTCCGGCTGATACATGGCAGTGTTCTGCAATTTCCATGTAGTATCTCCATAATACGCATTTGACGGAGAAAATGCAAGAGTTCCGTCCTGAATTTTCAGAATTTCGTACGCACTTTTCCCTATTTTTTTACAAGGACAGCCAAGCTCTCCTGCCCGCTCTTCAATAACCCGACTGCTCTCCTGCTGTGTATCTGCAAATATGACAGGAACATGCGGCTTTAAGATTCCTGCCTTTTCTGCCGCAATCTCTTCCAGCGTATTTCCCAGAATCTCGGTATGATCCAGTCCGATCGATGTGAGGATACAGGTAAGCGGACCGCTGATAGAATTTGTCGCATCCAGCCGTCCGCCCAGTCCTGTTTCCAGTATTACATATTCCACGCCTGCTTCCTCAAAGCCTGCCATCGCCATCCCGAACAGAAATTCAAAAAAGCTCGGATGAGGAAGCCTTCGGCCTCCATTCTCCTTACGCTCTGTTGTGTCCGTAAAAACAGACGGGTAAATGTCTCGTCTGAAACCGGTTCTCCATCCATCCGGATGCGTTCATTCATCCGGATCAGATGCGGAGATGTGAAAAGCCCTGTGTGCTTTCTCTGGGCCCGAAGCATCGCATCCAGATACACGCAGACCGAACCTTTTCCGTTCGTGCCTGCTACATGGATGACCTTTTTTCCATTCTGTGGATTGCCGAGAAAAGAAAGAAACTTCTGCGTGTGCTCCAGTGTATTTTTCTTCGTAAATTTCGGCAATTCCGAAATATACGTTTCTGCTTCCTGATAAGTCACTCTACTCATCTTTACTTTCCTTCTTTACATCTTTGTCCTGATTGACAAATGCATTTCGTCCTGTTTCCACCTTATCCTCCGCATCCGGAAGTTTGGTGAGTTTTTCATCCTTATATTCGTATTGTGCCGATTCCCTGAAAATAGTCTCACTGGAACCAACCTGATTGACCTGGATCACATCACCGTCTTTTAGCTCCACATCTTTTAAATCCAGACGGGTATTGTTCAAAAAGGTGCTGGTTTGTTTCTCTCCGTTGACATAGACCTTACTCTGTTTCGTAAAGTTCTCTCCATACAGACTGTAACTTCCATCCAACTGCTCGATCACACTATCCAGTGTCACATCACTGACTCCCATCACCATATGTCCTTCTTTGATCGGAGAGCCATATTTATCATAGGCGTATTGCTTTCCGTAAAGAAGATCGTACTGAAGCAGTTCCAGATCTGCCTGATAATTTTTCGTCTGACGTCTCTGCTGGTGATAGTTGAATACAGTTCCGGAATGAATATCCAGACGGTCAAACACTTCTGCCATGATCTGATATGCTGCCAGATTCTTATCTTCCTGTTTTAATCCGATATTATCCCAGATCACATAATTTGTATTATACAAATATTTGCTCTTTAAATCCTTTGCCTCCAGTCCCATCGTCGGAAGATGGTCTCCGTAGAATACAAGTACGGTCGGTTCTCCGCGCTCTTCAATCTGACGCACCAGATTTCCTGCAAATTCATCCATCTCATGCACCATATTGACATAGTATTCCCATGCGTTTTTCTTGCCCTCATCCTCCGGTCCGGTTACTACGATCTTCGGATTTTCAATCACTTTCTCCGTCGGATACTCTCCGTGTCCCTGAACACTGACTGTAAAGACAAAATCCTGCCCTTCTGTGGTATTCATAGACTGGTCAAGGTATTTTAAAAGTACGTCATCCGTTGCCCATCCATTTGGCGTAGTCTGCAAAATATTCATAAACTCTTTGCTGGTATAATGGTCAAATCCCATATGGTTATATACCTGTGCACGGCTGTAGAAATTTCCACCGTTATTGTGAAGTGCCTCTGTACCATATCCGAGTGCACTCAGTGCAGATGCCGCACTCTCCACATATTTTGTCTTGGCATATGTCTTATACGGATACTCTCCCGGTCCGAAGAAACGCATACTCATTCCGGTCAGCACTTCAAATTCCGTATTTGCCGTACCTGCTCCTACCGACGGTGCCTTAAAATATCCGCTTGAATAATTTTGAAACATCTTCCGCAGATTCGGAATCGGATCCTCGGAAAACTGCAGCCACTCCACTTCTGTCGGATCAAAAAAGGATTCCAGCTGTACGAACATGATATTCGGCATCTCTCCTTCTTCTAATCCGGTACTGCTCTTGGAAAACTCTCCGCCATCTGTGATCTCATCCATTGTCTCTTTACTGTATCCAGAAGGCTCTGAAATTCCTGTATTAAAGACACTGGCAGCAAAACAGTACGGGAATCCGTAATCTTCATATGCAAATGCAATATTGCCAAAGTAATTGGAAACAACCCTTTTGTCAATCGCAATATTTGTCAGTCCGATATAGGCTCCGATAGAAATCACAACTCCGAAAAGAGCCCACACACGATGCATCTTTCCTGTGTACTGACCGCCTCTTCTCCACATGGAGATCACCCACAGGATCACGGCCACGATACCTACGCCAAGGAGAACAAACTCCATTGCCGAAAAATAATTCTTCGACACTGCCAGACCTTCTGACCATGCTTTCAGATCCTGTGCATTGAACGGCGTAACCCTTTTAAGCAGCATATATCCATTGCAAACTCCAAGCGCCAGCCAGAAAACACTGAGCAGGATCCGTGCAAACACACGTCTCCTGACCAGATATACAATAGAAAATGTGGCAAAGATCAAAAAGGCGTTGAAGAAAAACACCTTCGGTGTCCCTACCAGATAGTCCCATGCCTCAAACAGGGAATGCCTGGATATGATCTCGATGATGAAGTTTAAGACACATGCCAACAGGTAATGAAGTACTAATGAAAGTCGATTCATCATCCTGTACACCGGCTGCATTTTACGTGCGAATTTTCCATTGCGACGCTTTTCCAGAATCTGTCTGCGCCGCTCTTTTCTTTCCTTAAAATGCTCTTTGATATCCTGCATCTTTAAATTTCGTATTTTCTGGAAAAAGCCTTTTATATCAGGTTTCTTCATATGAATATGTTTCATTGATAACCTCACTTATTTTTTCAGTCCGGCCATTCTCTCCTGTACCTGCTGAAGCATCTGTGTATATTTTCGAGCTTTTCACGCTCTTCCTGCACTTTTGCCTCCGGTGCTTTGCTGATAAAACGCTCATTGGAGAGCATGCCCTCTGCTCGTTTGATTTCTTTTTTCAGTTTCTCCTCTTCTTTTTGCAGGCGTTCCATCTCCTGCTCAAAATCTACCAGGTCTTCCAATGGCAGATATACGACTGCATCCGGTACCACAACAGAAACGGCATTATCTGCGATATTCTCTTTCGTCTGCTGTACCAGAATCTTTTCTGCCATCATCAGCGGCTTGATGGAATTCTCCAGTGTGCTGATTCCGTCACAGATTTCAGTATCCTCACACACGACATATACTTTTGTCTTGCGGTTGTTCGGAACATTCATCTCTGCGCGCATATTGCGGATACCACGTGTGATCTCTTTTACATGTTCCATCACATTTTCTTCTGCCGGGAAATCCCACTCTGCATGAAACTGTGGCCACTCGGACATCATCAGAGATTCTTCTTCCGGTACCAGTACGCTGTAAATCTCCTCTGTGATAAACGGCATAAACGGATGAAGTAATTTCAACGCCTGTTTCAATACTGTTTTCAATACCCAGAGTACGCAGTCTGCAGCCGCTTTTTCTTCCTCTTTGTGTAGATTCTGTATTTTGCAGTCTCTACATACCAGTCACAGAATTCATCCCAGATAAAGTCATATACTTTCTGAACTGCGATTCCAAGTTCGAATTTATCCATGTTCTCTGTCACATCTTTTGCCAGTCTGTTGACTCTGGATAAGATCCACTTATCTGCCTCGTTTAACAAAGACGCATCCGGTTCTGCAACTACATTTTCTTCCATGTTCATCATGATAAATCTGGATGCATTCCATACTTTGTTTGCAAAGTTACGGCTTGACTCTACTCTCTCATGATAGAAACGCATATCATTTCCCGGTGCATTTCCTGTCACAAGAGTCAGACGCAGTGCATCGCATCCATACTGGTCGATGACCTCCAGCGGATCGATTCCATTGCCAAGTGACTTGCTCATCTTGCGTCCCTGAGAATCTCTTACCAGACCGTGGATCAGTACTGTATGGAACGGAGATTTACCTGTATGCTCATATCCTGAGAATACCATACGGATTACCCAGAAGAAGATGATGTCATATCCTGTTACAAGAACATCCGTCGGATAGAAATAATCCAGATCTTCTGTCTTGTCCGGCCATCCAAGTGTGGAGAACGGCCACAGTGCAGAACTGAACCATGTATCCAGTGTATCCTCATCCTGTGTAAAGTGTGTGCAGCCACAGTGCGGACATGTTTCCGGCATCTCTCTTGCCACAACAAAATCTCCACATTCATCACAGTAGTATGCAGGGATTCTGTGTCCCCACCAGATCTGTCTGGAAATACACCAGTCTTTGATATTCTCCAGCCAGTGTAAATAAATCTTGTTAAAACGCTCCGGCACAAATTTCAGTTCTCCCGTCTTAAGTGCCTCGATTGCAGGTTTCGCCAGCTCTTCCATCTTTACAAACCACTGCTGTTTGATCAACGGCTCTACTGTCGTTCCGCAGCGGTCGTGAGTTCCTACATTATGAGAGTGCGGCTCGATTTCTACCAGATATCCCTGCTCTTTTAAATCTTCAACAATGGCTTTTCTCGCTTCGTAGCGATCCATTCCTGCATATTTTCCGCCTTTTTCGTTGATGGTCGCATCATCATTCATAATGTTGATCTCTTCCAGATTGTGACGCTTTCCAACCTCGAAGTCATTCGGATCATGAGCGGTGTGATCTTTACTGCACCGGTTCCAAACTCTTTATCTACATAGTAATCCGCCACGACCGGAATCTCTTTATTCACCAGCGGAAGCAATACATTCTTGCCTACGATATCTTTGTATCTCTCATCGTCCGGGTGTACGGCAATGGCTGTATCTCCCAGCATTGTCTCCGGACGTGTTGTTGCGATCTCCAGAAAACGATCTGTTCCTACGATCGGATATTTGATGTGCCAGAAGTTGCCTGCCTGCTCCTCATGCTCTACCTCTGCATCAGAAAGAGAGGTCTTACATTTCGGACACCAGTTGATGATTCTGGAACCTTTGTAAATATACCCTTTTTCGTATAATTTAATAAATACTTCTTCTACTGCCTTGGAACATCCCTCATCCATTGTAAAACGCTCTCTGTCCCAGTCACAGGAAATTCCCAGCTTCTTCAGCTGATTTTCAATCGTTCCCGCATACTCTTCTTTCCACTGCCAGGTTCTCTCAAGGAATCCTTCTCTTCCCAGTTCTTTCTTATCAATTCCTTCTTCCTTCAGCTGATTGGTAACCTTCACCTCTGTGGAGATTGCCGCATGATCAGTTCCCGGAATCCAGAGTGCATTGTATCCCTGCATTCTCTTATAGCGAATCAGAATATCCTGCAATGTATTGTCCAGCGCATGTCCCATATGCAGCTTTCCTGTAATATTCGGAGGAGGCATCACCGTTGTGAACGGTTTTCTGCTTCTGTCCACCTCCGCATGAAAATACTTGTTCTCACACCATCTTTCATACAATTTTTCCTCGATCGCTTTTGGATCATAGGTCTTTGCCAGTTCTTTACTCATAATTTCCTCCTCAAAATGTCCCTGTTCTGTTCCTTCCCGCTCGTCATTCTCTCAATAACAAAAAAACACCCTCCACATCAGAAATGCAAAGGGCGAATGTTCCGCGGTACCACCTTCATTATATGCGTACGCATATATCTTCTTGAGTCCTGTAACGTGAACAACTCCGGGATACCCTACTTCCTGTTCAGATATCCGGTTCAGAAGCTACCTTCCACAGTCCTTTCTTGAAATCGCCTTTCAGCCCCGGACGATTCTCTCTGCCAAGAGTAATTGTGTACTCCTCTCCCTCATAACCTTTTATTTTAACTAATTGTTAACTGTATATTAACTACCAGATAATCATATCTTTCGATATTCCATTTGTCAAGGAATTTCAAAAATCTTAAGATATTTCATAGAATTTACACAGTTTTTGTATCCTGCCCGCTTTTACGAATTTTTACCTTTTAGATGAGAGATCATCTCCACGATCGAATATCCGTAATTTTCTGCGGTCGCCCATCCCGCCCCTTGCGGGTTTTCCTTCTGACCAAGCCACTGCACATACGGAGCCGAGCCTTTCTGCACATATTCATACCGGTCATCCACACATTCCTGTGCCAGAGGATCTGCTGTCGCATAGGCCTTCAAATGCTGGATCTGCGCCCGCACCCCGGTCCGCACATCGGGATAAGAATTGCCCGGCACACCACCGCCTGTTGTCCCAAGTCCCGCAAAATTAAACTGTTCGATCGAAGCATCCCCTCCATACTGGAGAAATCCAGTCTCTTTCATAGTCTGTACAAATGCGACCTCCGGTCTCACACCCTCTGCCTGCGCTTCCTCTACATAAATCCTGCAAAATGTTTCGATACTGTCCGCCCCGCCCTTAGCCAGGCTTTCCGCCGGATATGCTTTTCCACTGGATTGAAAATAAGAAACCATCTGCTCTGTAGTCACACTGCTTTGTCCCATGATTGGGTACTGCCCGTCGGCAATCACTTCCTCCGTCTGCGTTTCTTGCTTCTTTTCTGCGTTCTCCTGCTCTTGCTCCTCCACTTTGTTCGCTTCTGCCTTTGCCCGTACAGACTCCACTTCTGAAGACTTTGCAATACCGGATCTTCCCGCCGTAATTCCTGCAACACCCAGAACAGCAATTAAAACAAAGGCAGTTGCCGCCTCCGCAAAAAATGTATTCCGTTTTCCTTTCAGCCATTTCCAGATTTCTTCCAGATTCATAAACCTTCACACCTCATACATATCCATTCAAACATCTTCCTATTATAAAGATAGATTTTTTTTGTTTTACCAGTATATTTTACTTTCTCTTATAGTCTATGTCCATTGACAAAAAGACATGCATAAACAAAAAACTGAGGAAGTGTTCCGCTTTTTACAGAACCTTCCCCAGTCATCATATCTAGAAATCTATATTGCCCGAATCCGTACAATTATAATTTCTACTCTACTACAACACCCTTCTGCAGCATTACATTTGCGTAAATTGCAGATTCTCCTGTTGCAATGATCGCATATGCTGTTTTTGCTTCATCATAGAATGCAAATCTTTCAATATTTCCGATTGCAGCTTCTCCGCGGTCATCGTGTTTTTTCACGATCTCTTTGTATGTATCCCAGATCGGTGTCTCTACTTTGCCCACATCATCCGGCATCAGCTGCATCAGGTTTACCGGATTTTCTACGTACGTATCCAGTGGGAATACCTGAAGGATCGCATCCAGGATCTCCGGTACACCATGTCCGTCACAACGGATCACAATCGCATCTTTTCCCATAGATTCTGATGGAAAGTTTCCGTCTGCAATAACAATGCGATCACTATGCCCCATTTCACATAAAACTTTTAATAATTCTGGTGATAAGATTTTTGGAATTCCTTTTAACATATTGATTTCCTCCACAAACATTCTGTAATTTTATATAAGGAGCACCCGAGGGTACTCCTTGTTATTTGACTGTTCTTATTTGTATAATGGACCGTATGCTGCACAAGCTCTGTAATCAGCACCTTCTTTGTCCATACCAAATGCGTTCCAAGCTGCTGGTCTGAAGATATCTTCTTCCGGTACATTGTGCATGCAAACCGGGATTCTCAGCATAGATGCCATTGTGATCAGATCAGCACCGACATGTCCGTAAGAAATTGCACCGTGTTAGCTCCCCAGTTATTCATTACATCGTAAGCTGTCTTGAATGCACCTTTTCCTGTACATCTTGGTGCAAACCATGTACATGGCCATGTGTAGTCTGTTCTCTTCCAAAGTTTGTCAGAAACTTCGTCTGGAAGGTTCAGAGTCCATCCTTCTGCGATCTGAAGAACCGGTCCAAGTCCTTTTACAAGGTTCAGACGGATCATAGTTGCCGGCATCTCAGCCTGTGTCAGGAAACGAGAAGAGAATCCGCCTCCACGGAAGTATCCGTTGTCAGCTGCATTCCATGTTGTTGCTTTGAGCATTGCATCCTGATCTTCTTCTGTTACATCATACCAGGCTTTCATTACATTGTTTCCGTCTGCATCTTTGGATTCTCCGTTTGCATCCAGACATGCAGCTCCTGAGTTGATCAGGTGAATGAAACCATCCGCTTCTTTTGCTTTTCCTTCGATCTCATATCCTGTTACTCTCTTCACAGCGTCTCCGCTCCAGTATGTACGAACATCAGCGAAAATCTGAGCTTTGTTTGTCAAAAGTTTCATGAACAGCATTCCAAGACCATTCAATACGTCGTTCTCTGTTGCCAGAACGTATGGCTCTCTTGCTCCGTTCCAGTCGAAGGAACTGTTCAGGATTGCTTCTGCAAAGTCTCCGTTTGGATAGAAGTCTGTCCACTGTCTCTGTCCCTGGAATCCGGCTGCGATCGCATTGTGTCCAACTGCTTCTTCTTCGCATCCTTCCGGAAGTTTTTATTTCCATTCATCAAGTCTTTGATGATAACTGCCATCTTAACAACGAATTCGAACTGCTCTGCTTTCTTTTCTTCGCTCATCTTCAGTTCGTCAGGGTTCTTATCGAATCCGATGATACATTTTTCTTTTGCCCATGCAAGAGCTTTCTGGAATTCTGCTTCATCGTAGATTCCCTCTGTCATACGACGGATGATCTCTACCTCGTCTACAGACTCAACTCTCATACCAAGGTATGACTCGATGAAATCAGAATCGATGATAGATCCGCCGATTCCCATACAGATAGATCCGATCTGGAGGTAAGATTTTCCTCTCATGGATGCTGCTGCAACTGCCGCACGTCCGAATCTTAACAGTTTTTCTTTGATATCGTCGCCGATTTCAGAATCATCTGCATCTACAACGTCATGTCCGTAGATTCCAAATGCAGGAAGACCTTTTTGTGCATGTGTAGCCAGAACAGATGCCAGATATACAGCTCCCGGTCTCTCTGTTGCATTCAGTCCCCATACACCTTTGATCGTCATAGGATCCATATCCATTGTCTCTGATCCGTAGCACCAGCATGGTGTCACTGTCAGTGTAATGTCAACGCCTTCTTTTTTGAATTTTTCAGCACATGCTGCAGATTCTGCAACACGTCCGATTGTTGTGTCAGCGATTACTACTTTTACTGGTTCTCCATTGGAATATCTTAAATTCTCTTCAAACAATTTTTTTGCAGCTTTTGCCATTCCCATTGTCTGATCTTCCAGAGATTCACGAACTTTTAATGCTCCTCTTCTTCCGTCAATTGTTGGTCTGATACCAATTACAGGATATCCTCCGATTAATCTTGATTCTGCCATAATGACATTCCTCCTTGAAAATTATTGAATAAATGTTTTAAATTTCTCATATGCAGCATCCCATTTTTCCGCATCCTGCGGGAGATACTCATATGTAGTTTCTGAATTTGCAATGATCTGTCTTGCCTCTGCCACATCTTTAATCTCTCCAAGTGACATCAGCTGAACAGCAATGTTTCCAAGAGCTGTTGCCTCTACCGGTCCTGCAATGACTTTACGTCCGCTTGCTCCGGCTGTCATCTGACAAAGCAGTTTGCTCTGGATTCCTCCTCCGATCATATTGATCACGGAATAATGTTTGTCTGTACAGCTTTCAATCTGTTCCAGTGCATATCTGTATTTCAGAGCCAGACTCTGATTGATACAGCACATGATCTCACCAATCGTCTCCGGTACTTTCTGTCCGGTTCTGCGGCAGAACTCACGAATACGCTCCGGTACATTTCCTGCCGGAACGAACTCCGGTGCATCCGGATCGATAAAACTCTGGAACGGTTCTGCTTTCTGTGCCATCTGCTCCAGCTCTCCGAATGAATATTCCTGCCCTTCACGAATCCACTGTCTTCTGCTCTCCTGAGCAAGCCACAGTCCGATAATATTCTTCAACAGTGTCGTTGTATTGCCATATCCGCCTTCGTTGCTGACGTTGCACTCCAGTGACTTCTCACCGATGATCGGTCCGTCGAGTTCTGTACCGAAAAGACTCCATGTTCCGCAGCTGATAAAGATGAAATCTTTCTCCTGCGTCGGAACAGAAACAACCGCACTCTGTGTATCATGTCCTGTGATTGCAATGACTTTCGCAGGCTCTACACCAAGTTCTTCACAGATTGATGGCTGAAGTGTACCTACAACTGTACCGCTCGGAACGATCTCCGGAAGAATCTTCTTCGGAATCTGAAGTGCCTCTAAAATCCGGTCAGACCAGACTTTGTTCTTTGCATCCATCAGCTGTGTGGTCGTTGCATGGTATACTCTGCTTTCTTTTCACCGGTCAGGAAATAATTAAATAAATCCGGTGTCAAAAGCAGCGTATCTGCTTTTCCAGAATCCATGGTCTCTTCTGAACCAGAGAGTACAACTGGAAAATAGTATTAAAGTTTTCAAACTGATTTCCTGTTAAATTGTAGACTTCCTCCTTTGGAATGACTTTAAAAACTTCTTCCTGCATTCCAAGAGTTCTGTCATCTCTATAATGTACGGCACTCTCAAGCAGATCGCCATGCTCGTCCAAAAGTCCGAAATCAACGCCCCATGTGTCAATTCCGATACTCTCAAAGCCGCCTTTTTGTTTTGCTTTTACAATGCCTTGTTTAATCTCAAAAAAATGTCTCAGTGTGTCCCAATACATGGTTCCGTTTACGATTACCGGATCATTGGAAAAACGATGAACTTCTTCCATATGGATTTTCCCGTTTTCCAGAGTTCCCAGAATCGCACGTCCGCTTCCGCCTCCGAAATCAAACGCCAGAACTTGCTTTTTCTTATCGCTCACTGATATGCCTCCTTTCAAAGGTTCTTAACCATTACTGATTTTATTTTAGCATTGTGTGCTTCTTTTTACTTGTGCTATAATAGTAAAAAAATATAACAATATTCACCTAGGAGTATCTTATGCAATATATCAACTACAGAGAAAACAGAAGAAGAGGAACTGCTGACTTTCCTCTGGAATATTATCACGTCACTGCTTCCCATCCGCAGTATGTCATGTCCTTTCACTGGCATGTAGAATTTGAGCTGATCCGCATCCTAAGTGGATCTCTGACTGTTACCATTGATGAAATTGAATTTCTTGCAGAAGCAGGAGACAGTATTTTCATCCCAGCCGGTTCGATCCATTCCGGTATTCCCGATGATTGCGTATACGAATGTCTGGTGTTCGATATGAATATGCTGATGAACAAGACGGATTCCTGCTGTCGTTTTCTTCGCCAGATCACAGATCATGAGGTTTCCGTTCAGACGCACTATCCGAAAATCTGCAATACGATCCACCGCACACTCTGGACACTTTTTGATGCGGCAGCCTCCAAAAAAGAGGGGTATCAGCTTGTAGTTTTCGGCGCCATGTATCAGTTTTTCGGCACTCTCTTCAGTGAAGGTTTCTGTAAAAACGCACCGGATGAGGAACACCGAAGCCACAAAAGGATTTTGCAGCTGAAGCAGGCACTGGAATTTATGGAATCTTCCTATAATCTTCCTCTTACATTGGAAGAAATTTCTGGAAGTGTAAATATGTCGCCCAAATATTTCTGCCGCTTTTTTCACGAGATGACGCATCGGACACCGATTGATTACCTCAATTACTATCGTATTGAACGCGCCTGTTACCAGTTGATCACAACGAATCTGTCGATCACAGAAATTGCCTACGCCTCCGGATTCAATGATCTGAGTTATTTCATCAAAACATTCAAAAAATACAAAGGAACCACGCCAAAAAAATATCTTAAAATATAAAAATATACCACTTTCTTATATTACAAAAAGTTCCCCGCAGAATAAGCCTCTCTCACTTACCTGCGGGGAATCCCCGTAATCGTCTGAAAACACTCTTATTTTACATACCTGAATTGAAACCCTCAGAATAACTCGATGTTCACCATGCTGCTCTGGCGAAAACTCTTTTTAAAAAATACCAAAAATCTTTTCCCTGAATGATCCGTACAATGTATCATAATCTGTATACTGAATCTGACTCTCTTTAAATCGTTTTCCCCATGCACTGCAGATGCTGTCAGCGATCAGTTCGCATACTCGTGCTCAGTCCCCAAAATTGTAGGAAAAACATAATAGATCATAAAGAAATTCAGATCCACCTGTGTTCTGGAATCAATTTTTCCTTTTTTCGAAGCAAACTTCTTCTCTACACGATTTATCAGTGTATCTGCAATTTCTTCTGCTGCCCGCTTTTTATCGGAAATACTGTCCACATATTCTGTCATTTCCCGGAAATAATGTCCGTAGGAATCGATAAAATCCTGTGTATTTTTTTCAAATGATTTTTTCTTTAAATGCCGAAGCATTTGGGTTGTATTATCAAAAATAGTTTCTATTCCATTGAGCATATGTGTGTTCCTCCTGAGTGTTTGTCTTTCATAAAAAGAAACCGGGAAAACCCCCGGTTTCTCCTTAGATATCACTTTTTACTGTTTGATCAGCAAAAGATTAGTCGTAAAGGTTTGGTGCGATTTCTGCATCTTCCATTGTTTCTGCATCGTACCAGTAGCAAGCTGTCTCTACGTCTTTTACTTCTTTTCCTTCGCAGATGTCATTCAGAGTCTCAATAGCGATTCTTCCCTGATCTACTGGAGCCTGTGTTACAGATCCAAGTAATGTTCCGTCTTTTACAGCTGCTTTCTGTGTTGAACCAGCATCAAATCCTACACCAAGGATCTTTCCTTCGCCTGTTCCAAGTACATCCAGGTTCTGGTTAGCTGTCAGAAGACCTTCTGCTGTTACCTGGTTAGAACCGAACATAGCGATTGTATCTTTTTTGTTCATGATGTTAGAAGCTTCTGTAGCAGACAGTTCTACTGTTGTCTGTGCAGGTACAGCTACTTCGATGATGATATCAGCATCAGCTTCTTTTGCATTGTTCTCAACAAGGTTTACATAGTATTCATTTCCAACTACTGCAACTTTCTTTCCGTCAGCTTCAGCAAGTTCTTTAAATTTATTGATGAATCCCATACCACGTCCTGTGATGTTTCCAGATGTAGCATCCTGGTTTACTTCACCAATTCTTACAGCATCTTTTGCGTTTGCAAGCTGATCTTTCAGAGCTTCGTACATTTTTTCTGCTGCAATTCCACCAGCTTCTTCGTTGTTAGTAACAACTGTTGCATATACAGATCCTTCCGGAGCATCTGCTACACCTGTATCGAAGCAAACTACAGGGATTTTCTTATCCAGCGCATTCTGCAGAGATTTCAGAACAGAACTCTGGTCACAAGCTGCCAGTGCGATTCCGTCTGGAGCTTTGTTAATTGCGTTGTTCAACATTGTTACCTGATCAGCAATATCAGACTCAGCGTTTGGTCCTGTTGTATTACATTTTACATTAAGCTCTTTTGCTGCTGTATCGATACCCTGTTTCGCTGCCTGCCAGTATGTAGACTGGAAGCTCTTTACAACAACTTCGAAGTTATATCCGCCGCTCTTTCCGGAATCCTTGCTTCCATCATCAGATGTCTTAGCGTCGTCTCCTCCGCCGCCACATCCTGCTAACAATCCTGCTACCATACATCCGCCAAGTAACACTGCTAAAACTTTCTTTTTCATAGTTCTTATCCTCCTAAGATATGTTTTCTGACTGCAAGCCGAGGTGCAGCCTCCTCTTTTCTATAGTAACAGCCGGGGGAATCCCCAGATTCCCGACGCCGGTCTGCTATCTATCTTTTCAATCTGACACAAATTAAGCTGCTTCTTTCTTTTCTCTTGAAGATATCAATCAATACAGCTGCGATCAATACAAAACCTGTGATGATCTGCTGCCAGTTTGCTGTCAGTCCGATGAAAGGAAGTCCTGTCTTTAACAGACAGATTACGAATACACCTGCAAGTGTACCAGTGATGCTTCCCACACCACCTGTCATGGATACGCCACCGATGATCGCTCCACCGATCGCCTCCAGCTCAAATCCTGCTCCACTACCCGGCTGAACTGTTGCAAAGATTGCAGAGTAGGAAATTGCTGCCAGTCCTGCAAAGAATCCACAGATCACATATGCCATGATGTGGTAAAATTTAACATTAACTCCTGAGAGTCTTGTTGCCTCTTTGTTACTTCCGATTGCCAGTGTGTAACGTCCGATTCTTGTATGGTTCAATACGAATGTCATAAGGATTACAAGTAAGATGATCCATAAAAATCCGATTGGAATGTTCATACCATCTGTTTTAATCTTAAAGATATTTCTGAACCATCCTTCCGGTGATCCTGCTACCGGCCAAGGAATACCAAATCCGCCTACTACGATTGTACCAATACCTCTGGCGATCATCGATGTACATAAGGTTGCCAGGAAAGCCGGAAGATCCATGATCGCTACCAGAACACCATTGAGTACACCAATTGCAACACCCATTAAAATACTTACCAGCATACCCGCTGCTGTCGGCCATCCCTGATGTACGATCAGGTATCCGCCTACCAGTGAATAACAGATCAGTCCTGTACCGATGGAAAGGTCTACACCACCTGTCATCAGCGGGAATGCAACTCCGATTGCCATCAACGCAATGTAGTAAGAATAATCCAGAATACTTACAAACGTTGTATATTTTCTAAATCCCGGACTCATTGCACAAAAGAAGATGAACATTGCGATCACGATCAGGAAAACGATAAATTTCTGTCCTCCCATTCTGTCAATGAACGACTTGTTTGTGCCAGCCGTCTTTGTTGTCTTATTTGCCATTTTTACTTCCTCCTACTCTATCTCTCGTGTAGCCATGTTCATGATATTATCCTGTGTAGCCTCGGAAATATCCAGCTCACCAGTTTTCTTTCCTTCACACATTACGACGATTCTATCACTCATACGTAAGATCTCAGTCATTTCAGAGGAAATCATAATAATGGCTTTGCCCTGCTCTGCCAGCTGATTCATCAGTTTATAGATTTCGTTTTTCGCTCCAACGTCGATACCTCTGGTAGGCTCATCGAAAATCAGGATATCACAGTCTCTTGTCAGCCATTTTGCAATAACGACTTTCTGCTGGTTACCACCTGACAGATTCACAACCAACTGATCTACGTTTGGTGTTTTTGTAGCCAGTGAATCTACGTACTGCTGAGCCACTTCTTTTTCTTTCTTCTTGTCGATGAAGATTCCCTTCATAAACTGTTCCATAGTTGCCATAGAAGTGTTTTCTGCAACAGATTTCTGTACAACAATTCCGTATCTCTTTCTATCTTCTGAAAGATATCCAATACCGTTTCTAACCGCATCTTCCGGACTCTTAATATCAACTTTTTTACCATTGATATAAATGTCACCACTGTCAATCGGATCTGCTCCAAACAGTGCGCGGGCAGTTTCTGTACGTCCTGCACCCATCAATCCGGAGAATCCGAGGATTTCACCTTTATGCAGTTCGAAGCTGACATCTTTTACCATCTTTCCAGCATTCAGATGATCGACTTTTAATACAACCGGAGCATCCTTTGGTACCATATTCTGTGTCTTTGGATCTTCATAAATAACACGTCCAACCATCATGTTGATGATATCATCTTTTGTACAGTCTTTTGTGATCAATGTTCCTACATAAGTACCATCACGCATAACTGTTACACGGTCTGTGATAACCTTGATTTCATCCATACGGTGAGAAATATAAATAATACCGATTCCTTTTGCCTTCAAGTCATTGATGATCTTAAACATTTCCTGAATCTCTGTCTCTGTCAACGCTGCAGAAGGCTCGTCAAAGATAATGACTTTCGCATCATGAGAAATTGCTTTTGCAATCTCACACATCTGCTGTTTACCAACTGTCAGATGATTCATTGTCTCTCTTGGATCAATGTCGATATGCATTCTGTCAAACAGTTTTTTTGCTTCTTCATTCATCTTCTTATCATCGATGCGAACACCTTTTTTGAACTCTCTTCCGATGAAGATGTTCTGTGCCACTGTAAGATGACCAAGCATGTTCAGCTCCTGGTGTACGATAACAATACCGTTATCCTGAGCCTCTCTTGTATTTGCAAACTCTACTTCTTTTCCTTCATATGTGATAGTTCCGGAATCTTTTTTTATAAATACCTGTGAGAACCTTCATCAAGGTTGACTTTCCGGCACCGTTCTCTCCCATCAGAGCAAGGACTTCACCTTTTCTGACTTCCAGATCTACATGATCCAGTGCATGAACACCAGGGAAAGACTTGTCGATTCCTTTCATCGTTAATATAACTTCACCCATTTTATTACCCTTGCCTTTCTATTTCACTTCTTCTCTCAATTATTATGTATCACGATTAGTTCTTTCTGCGTCTTGCAACAACGTCACTGAATACTGCGACGATAACGATAAGACCTGTGATGATAAGCTGATAATCTTTTGTAAAGCCAAGAGCAAGAATACCTTCCTGAAGCAATGCGATGATGAATACACCGATTACTGTACCGCTGATAGAAGCAAGTCCACCTGCCATGGATGTACCACCCATTACACATCCTGCAATTGCCTCATTGTTGTACTGATCACCATATCCAGGCTGAACAGTTGTATAAGCTGCTGTGAAGAAGATTGCTGAAATACCAACCAGGATTCCACAGATAATATATGCAGACATTTCCCATTTTTTTACATTTACACCAGAAAGTCTTACTGCTTCTTTGTTGCTTCCAAGACATAAGATGTAACGTCCAAGTTTTGTTTTATTTAACAGGATCGCACAGACAATTGCCACTGCAAGGAAAATGATCAGACCTACCGGAATTCCATCAATACTGATGATTTTTCTAAACCAACCACCATCCTGCATCTCCTGCGGCCAGCTGACAGACTGTGTCTTTGTGAATACAGATGCAACACCTTTTGAAATATTCATACTTGCCATAGAAGTAATGAATGAAGGTACTGACCAGTATGCTACCAGATATCCGTTAAAGATACCAAAGATCAATCCGATCACAATGCTGAGGATCAGCGCTACCGGCATCGGCATTCCATGTGATGTAAAACAGTAACCTGAAATTAATGCACAACAGAACATTACCGGTCCGATGGAGAAATCAATTCCTCCTGTTGCGATTACAAAGGTAACTCCCAATGATAAGAACCCCAGAAAATATGCATAATTGAGGGTACTCAGAATACGTTCAATCCCGAAGAAGTTTCCCTGTGTCAATGCACAGAAGAACGCATACATCAGAAGTAATACAAAGCATAACACAATTCTGTTAAACCCTACCTTTTTTACAAAAGGATTTTGTTTAATCTTTTCCACTTTTCGTCCTCCTACTTCTTTTGTTCCGTCTGTTCTAAATACGGAATCATTTCCTATCTCGCTGTTCTGTGCCACCGCCCCGTGTCTGCTTCGACTCCTTCAGGCGCCCGCTGCAATACTTGGAAAACATGAACCCCAGATTTCATACTTTTCGTAGTGTCAGAATCGAGATCAACTTTCGAACCCGTGACTTCAGAACTAAGATTTATATATAGTATAGTCTTTCTTTTCCTGATTGAAATTGAAAATCTTCCTAAAAAAGGTTAAAAAATTACACCACCGGGTAATATTTTACACGGTAGTGTAACCTTTTCACCTTTTTCGCTTACTGTTGACCGGAAAACGGGTATAAAAGTCTTTGATTTTCCTCTTCATACATATTCTCTTTGGTGATCAGCTTACAGCCGGAATCCAGATTATATTCCATCGGATAGCCTTCAATTGCTTTTACTGCCTGTTCCACCCCCAGATATCCGATATTAAATGGTTTCTGGATCACGATCCCCTGAAAGACTCCGGCTTCCAAAAGCTGGATCTGCTCCACGGAGTTGTCAAATCCAACAACCTTCACCTGATCTTCCATCCCCATTTTTTTGACGCCGCGGGCAGCGCCGACTGCTGAATATTCATTCGTTCCAATCACAACATCAATCTCCGGCCGTTCTTTTAACATTTTTTCTGTCAGATCGCTTGCAAGATCGTAAGAAGAATTACAGTAGACAATATCCTGAATCCGATTTTGATCCTCTCCCAGACCTTCTCTGATCCCATCCTCTCTTTCTGTCGCTGTGGAGCTTCCTTTTACGTGCGCCACAACTCCGATCTTTGAATCCGGTTTTAAAATTGTTTTTGCAAACGTTCCCAGTTCTTTCCCTGCTTTAAAATTGTCGGTCGCAACCACTCCGTTGGCAATTTCTTTGTCGATCACAGAGTCCACCAGGATTACTTTGATACCGGCATTGATCGCCTCCTGCACTGCTTCTGTCGTATGAGTATAACTGCATGGCGCAATCAGAAACGCATCCGGATTCTTCTTGATACTCTCTTCAATCAGCCGGTTCTGCCTTCATAATCATCCTCTGAATCACTTCCAACCACCTCGATCTCACAGCCAAATTCTTCTGCTCCCAGCTTTGCTCCTTCGATCAGCCCGGTCCAGAAATCATTGGATTCATCAATGGTCTTAGGAACCATGATGATCTTATAAGTCCGCTTATTTTGAGAGCTGTCCTGAAGCACACCGATCGTGATCAGAATCAGGATCAAAAGCACAAATCCGGCCGTCATTACCCCAATCAGTCTTTTACCTGCCCGTCTCTTCATTGCTTTTTCCTCCATCCAGAGGGATCGTCACGGTCGCAACCGTTCCCTCACCTTTTCTGCTGATATAAGAAATCCCATATTCCGGCCCGTAATAGAGCTGCAGCCGTTTCTGCACATTATATACCCCTACCCCATTTGACTTGGTCTTTTTCTCTTTTTTCTCCAGAATATGTTCCAATTCCGACTCTTCCATTCCGGCCCCGTCATCTGCAACGACCAGACAGACACGATTGCCTCTTCTGTAACCGCGAATATCCAGATTTCCTTTGGTCTCTTTATATTTCAGACCATGATAGATTGCGTTTTCCACCAATGGCTGAAGTACAAATTTAATGATCCGAACATCCAGGATCCGCTCTTCCACGTCAATCGTATACTCCAGCTTATCTTTATAACGCATCTTCTGGATCGTCAGATAGCTTCGCACATAATCGATTTCTTCTGCACCGTGATCTGCTCTCTGTCGTTGCTGATACTCTGTCTGAGCAGCTTTGCCAGAGCAGATGTCATCAATACGACCTGATCATTTTCTCCTGCCTCTGACATCCAGATGATAGAATCCAGTGTATTATAAAGAAAGTGTGGATTAATCTGCGCCTGCAGGGCTTTCATCTCGCTCTTTCGTTTCTGCTTCTGCTCATAGATGTTCTGTTCCATCAATGCATGGATCTTTTGCGTCATGGCATTGAACGATTTGCTAAGACTTCCAATCTCATTTTCTGCCGTGATTTCCACACTGGCCTGTTCAAAATCCCCCTTTTCCACCAGACTCATCGAATCCCTTAAGCGTCTCAATGGTTTGGTGATCCCGCTGGAAATGAAGCTGGAAATCAGAATGACACCGATCAGAATCCCTGCTGCTGCCAGAAGATACAACATCTGTGCCTGCCGATTGTTTTTCATCAATTCCGTCACATAAGATGCCCCTACCACTGTCCATCCCGTCTTCTCAGATTTTGACATTCGTATAAAGCTTACTGTCTTCCCCTTCCTTCTGTCTCCAGAAAATCCCCTTTTGAAGCCAGGATATCCTCGATCCGTTCTTCTTTTAATCCACCATAGATCAGCTGCTGCTGCGGATGGTAGATCATACTGCCTTTTTCATCCAGAATAAAAATATATCCCTTGCTTCCAATGGATGTATTGCTGCAAAGACTGCTGATCGCACTGTAATTTAAGTCGACAAAAAATACCCCCTCGCGTTCTCCTGTCTGCTCATTCACAATCGCACGGCTTAAGGTGATCACCCAGTGATAGCTGCCTGCGATCGCATTCTGCACATGAGAAGATGACACCGCGATCCCGGTCGGTGAATGGATCGCCGCCTGATACCAGCTCTGCTGCCGGACATCCACATACTTATTGAGACGATCCGCTCCTGAATTGATCAAAGCTTCTCCGTTATCTGCAACAGCCGCAACATTGTAAATATCAGAACGGCTTTCCAGAATCGTAGTAAACTGCGTCAGGATCCGCTCTTTCGCAGCCTCCTTTTCCTCAGGCGTCTGCTCCTGATTAAATAAATAACGCGACAGATCACTTCCACTTGCCGCCACCCAGGAAATATTTTCCATATAGTCTATATAGGAATCTATATCATAATTCACCTGACTGATCAGCTGAGAAGTCGAAGTTCTGGAATTCTCGTATATTGTTTTTTTTGTGAAATTCATAGCAATCAGAAGAAAGATCAGAACCGCAACTACCACCAACACAGAAAAAGAGAGCATCATCGCGTCCCGTATACTCTTAAATCTTCCAAATATCGTCATCTCACGCTTTTTCATCACTTACTTCTCCCTGGAATACTCTTTTGGAGTCAGTCCCGTGCTCTTTTTAAATGCAATGCTGAAATAGTGCGGATCACTAAATCCTACTTTTTCTGCGATCTCATAATTTTTCAGGCTGGTCTCACGTAACAGCTGCTTTGCCCGATCCATCCTGATTCCATTTAAAGCTTCTGTAAATGTCTTTCCCGTCGCTTCTTTGAATACACTGCTGAAACGGCTTGTGCTAATGTTCAGATGTTCGCATACATCATTCAAGCTCAAAGACGGATTGCCGTAATTTTTCTTAAGGTATTCAAGTGCAAGTCTTGCCCAGCGCTCTCCGCTGGACTGCCCTGCCATCTCCATTGCTTCCATGGCACGCTTAACATACGCTCTCACCTTTTCCATGGCATTGGTAAAGCTTCTGGACTCCATCACATCTCCGATATCACGCTCATCCATCTGAAAATCTTCATTGGCTCTGCGTACCACGCCGTAAATGATCATCATGATCTGCCGGAGCCATGATACAGCCTGGTTTCTTGTCACATATCCATGACTGATCCATTTTTCCACATGATCCAGAATATCCATAAGCTCTTCACTCTGCTGGTTCTTCGCTGCCTCCTCAATATCTTTAAAGTCCTGTTCCAGCTCCAGAAGATTTCCGCAGCTCATCGGAGATTCACAGTCATATACCTGTCCGCTTCCTTTTGTATACCGGTATTTTAAGGTCGCCACTGCAGACTCATAGGATTTCGGCAGTTCTTCCAGCTTTTCCACACAGAATCCGATTCCGATAGAAACGCTCAACTGCATGGCCTCCTTCACTGTCTTTTGAATCTCTCTGCAGATCACTTGAATCTCCTGCGAAAATTCTTTTGGGTTATCGCTCCATAACAGCATACAGACTCTGCTGTCCGAATCCCGATAGGCAATTCCTGCATTGTAATCACTGACGATCTCATTGCTGATATTTTCCACCACAAAAGACATGAGTGCACTCTCTTTTTTCAGTTCATCATTCGTATCATACAAACTGGAATACACATCGATATCTGTCGTCACAACACGGTAAAACGCACCTCCCAGTTCAATTCCGAATTCTTTTAATTCTTCCATACTCGTCTCAATCGCCTGCGTTCCCTGCAGCAGCCTGGACAAGGTTTTGGAAATAATCAATGCCTCATTCTTTGTATAGGTCCGATATGCTTTTTGAAGCGCATCGATCCGCTCCTCCTCCGTTCTCTCACTGTCCAGTTTTTCCCTGATCCTGGTCAGTACCTCTGTCAGCTCCTTTGCCGTCACAGGTTCAGCAAGTACTCTGCGACTTTATACTGAATTGCCTGCTTTGCATATTCAAAATCACTGTAACCGCTGAAAATAATGATTCTTGTCTGCGGCATATTTTCATAAATATATTTACTAAGCCCCATTCCGTCCAGATATGGCATACAAATATCCGTCAACACCACATCCACAGGATTTTCCTTTAAAAATTCAATCGCTGCTTTTCCATTTTCGCAATCACCTACCAGTTCAAACCCAAGATGTCCCCATTCTATCTTCGCGCTGATTGCTTCACGGACGAGGATTTCATCATCGACCAATAACACTTTATACACTTTTGTATCCTCCCACCTATGACTCCTGTCAAAAACACAGAAATTCCTACGCCTAGTATAGAATAAATTAAATTTCTGCTATATATTGAGATGATGTATGGTAAATAGTGTTATCAAGAAAGGATGAACGCTATGTAGAAAACATATCATTCCTTCTGTTCAGAATGAAGACAGGAATTAACCTTAAATCATTATCAAAAAGAGTA
>ENA-OQBJ01000078-OQBJ01000078.1-human-gut-metagenome-genome-assembly--contig:-NODE-78-length-46448-cov-5.028108_pt1 | contig 46448 bp, 52 predicted proteins | sample MGYA00242743_ERZ504545 | MGnify/ENA primary metagenome ERZ504545 (study PRJEB26092, sample SAMD00036252) | human gut metagenome | host: Homo sapiens | study: EMG produced TPA metagenomics assembly of... | reverse complement strand
AGTCGTACGCTCTAGCCAGCTGAGCTATCCCGCCATGAGAGCCTCGAGTGAGAATCGGACTCACGACCTCTTCCTTACCAAGGAAGTGCTCTACCACTGAGCTATCGAGGCGTGGCGGATAGTGGATTCGAACCACTGAAGCACGAGGCGACTGATTTACAGTCAGTTCCCTTTGACCGCTTGGGAAATCCGCCGTGCTGCCTGTTTGGTTGAACCCCAACCGGCAACCCGTTTAGTATGCCACAGACCGGCCGACTTATGCAAATACGGCGTGTCGCGACAGCAAAAACGGCCCAAATCGTTGAAATTCCAACGTTTTGCGCAAATCGGCGCCGAACAACGCAGAAACCCCGCCTCCCGAGCCTTGCGAATCGCAATATACGGGAAACGGGGTTTCGACAGCTACGCGCCAGTCTCAGCCGAGGATGGCCAGGATGTCACGAGCGGAGACGATGAGGTAATCCTCGCCCTGGTAGTGCACCTCGGTGCCGCCGTACTTGGAGTACAGCACCTTGTCGCCGACCTTGACGTCGACCGGGATACGCTCGCCGGCGTCGTTACGACGACCCGGGCCGACAGCCAGGACTTCGCCCTGCTGCGGCTTCTCCTTGGCATTGTCCGGAATGAACAGACCGGAAGCGGTCTGGGTCTCGGCTTCCGCCTGCTTGACGATGATCTTGTCTTCCAACGGTGTGAGTGAGATCGACACTGTGGACCTCCTCTTTCTAAAGAGAAATCGATACTTACCGCGCCGGGACCCGCTAGCAAGAGGCTGACGATCACTTACGGCGTCGTCCTTTCGCGCTGTGACTTATCCTAGCGCGATTATTAGCACTCTGCCAACTCGAGTGCTAACGCTCTGAGAGAAATTATCAAAAAAGCCTGAAACCATGCGGTTCCAGACTTTGTAAAAAACGGTTCAAGCGTTTCGTCAGGCGCTACGACGGGCCAGAATGGCCTCCAGGCCGGTGCTAGGGAGTCCGAAGTCACATCCGGAGCCTCCACATCGGCACGTACTTCGGCATCGTGGAATCCCGGAACGTCGACCTCTCTGAGGTGCACGCCTCATCCACGCGGGCGGCGGCTCATCGGCATCCATGCTGCCCATTGCGTCGCTTGGCGGAATCAACGGCTCAGCCTCGTCGGAAGGCGTTTCGACGGGCACGGCCTTGGCCACTTGTTTGGTGGATTTGATCTCCATGCTTTCCGGAGCATCCACCTCAACGTCGGCACCGTCGCGAGGCGCACCCAACGAGAAGGAAATCAAGTCCTGCGTGGACTTGACGGCAACGGTTTTGGCTTCTTCGGCCATATTGTCTCGCTCATCGTGGATGGACAGTCCCACTTCCTTGACGTCAGCGGGCGCGGCATCCGCACGTTCGGTTGTCTGGTCGACGGCCTTCTCGGCAGTCTGCGTCTCTTCCTTGGAAGACATCTCTTCCTTGCGCCGTTTCACCGCGGCGTCCCGATCGGCCTTGCCGCGGGCGATCGCCTGGCGAATCTCCCCCTCGGGAACGACATCGGTCTTCAACTGCTCGTCGGCGACCTTGCGGGCCTCGGCCAGCTCCTGCGCGCGCAGTCTGGCACGTTCCGCCTGCTCCGCCTGCGCACGTTTGCGTTCGGCGGCGGCACGCTTCTTCACCTTGGCATGGTATCTGGCGACCTTCCGCTCCCACGCCACGGCCTGCTTGGACGCACGCACACCCAACGCGAGCACCGCGGCCAGCAACGCGGCCGGAATGAGCGCGAACAGCGGACTGAAGTGCAGTGCGAACGCACAGACCAGCACAACGACCGTGATTGTCAGCAATGAGACGGCGATGGCGCGCCTCCTGCGGACCGCGGCGTGACGAAGGGCGCGAATTTCCGCGATCCGTTCTTCGGATGTTGCGCCTTTGTGCGCCTCTGTGGACTGCATCAGTACCCCTTTCGCTGCCGCGACGGTCTCATCGGAAAATCGCGTTCCGCTGTCGGCATCCACCAGATGCAACGACGGTGAAAAGCGGTCCTCGCGATGTTCGATCACCCTCTTCATGCCTTTAATCGTCCGTCTGGGCAACCAAATGAGCATCAGGATGACAACGATCGCAAGCACGACCACCGTGCTTAACGATTCATAACCCATATGTCATAAGAATAGGTGACATTCCGACATTCGAGGCGAGTCCTCCCCGGCGTGTCGAATCAGGAGGGTGAATTCCCTGTCATCAGACGCGCGGTGAAACCGTTTGGCGCGTCCTCGGCCATCAATACGTAGCTTTCATGATCGCGCCATTGGTCGTTGACGTACATATACGCGCGCCGCACCCCCTCCAACGTTGCTCCGACCTTGCGTGCGACGGCACGGGACCGCTTGTTTTCCGGCAAAATGTCGATTTCCATGCGATGCAGTCGAGGTCCGGTCGGGTCGAACATGGCCCAATCCGCCAACAGCGCCACCGCCATCGGCGCGTAGCCACGCCCGGCGCAACGCTCGTCCACCCAATAGCCGACGACGCCGGAACGCATCGCGCCGTAGCAGATCGCGCCCAACGAGATCTGCCCGACGATACGGCCATGCTGTTCGATGGCGAACACGGCACCGATACCGGCCCGTTCGTTGCGCCGCAGTTGTTTCATCCATTCCTTGTAGGTGATGGGGGCGCCGTGCAGCGGATCGCCGGATTCCCACGGCTTGAGCCAGGCATCGTTGCGCCAGCGAACCTCGTTCCACTCGTCATAGTCGGCACCCGTCAACGGGCGCAGACTCACCGGGACGCGCATGCTATGCGATTGGATGAATTCCGGCATTTCAAAGGAATTATTCCCCGGACGACGCATCATGTCGCTCAAGGATTGCAAAATCGTCACCCTTCCATTGTGCCCCACCCATACCCCATGTTCCGTTTTCCACGCAATCGAACCGTGGTACAACGAACGATATGGACATGTATGAGCAACAACGCGAGCTGAAACGGCATTGGCGCGCGGCTGCGATCGAACGACGAAAGCGGACGTCCGCCGACCAGCGGCGCGAAGCGGGACGACTGCTTGCCGAACACGCATTGGAAGCGTCGTTGATTCGACCGCGATCAACCGTCGCGGCCTTCGCCTCGATGGGCAGTGAAATATCGATGATGCCGTTGCTCGAAGCGATGTTCGACACGGATTGCCGTGTTTTGGTGCCGCGTCTGGGTGCTGGCATGGAAGTCGGCTGGAGTGAGCTGAACGGTCTTGACGATCTGCGCGACCAGCGCAATGCTGATGGTTCCATCAACACACATCGCCCGCAGGAGCCGGAAAACGCAGCGGAAGGACCGGAAGTTCTCACTTCGGCCGAGCTGATCATTGTGCCAGCGTTCGCTGTGGACGAACATGGTTTCCGATTGGGGCGCGGCGGCGGTTGGTACGACCGCGCTTTGGAGCATCGTAGCAGCACCGCGCGCGTGGTCGCCGTTTGCTGGCCTTGGGAGCCGACCGACGAGACCGTGCCGCATGAGCCGCATGATATTCCCGTCGACGGCGTGCTCACGCCGGATGGTTATGCCGATGTCCGAGGATAGGACGGTTGCGGGGCCGTCTCAGGGAACGTACTAGGATATGTCCCGTTAAGAAATTTGGGATTGTGCGTAAAGCGAGGATATCGTGCCTACTTACCATTACCGTTGCAAGAACTGCAACTACGACTTCACCGAGCAGCAGTCGTTCACCGACGATCCGATCACCGTATGCCCGGAATGCGGCGAGGAGCAGGTCCGCAAGGTTTATTCCGCGGTGCCGATCGAGTTCAAGGGGTCCGGCTTCTACCGCACCGACAAATCCAAGTGACCCACAGGCGCGGAATCCAACGCGACACGCCGAAGATTGTGGATAACTCCCATTCTCCGACCACAACCCCGGATTCCGCTTGCCGTGGTCATAACAATCAGTCATCATGCATGCATGATGACCTTTTTTCATTCCTTGATGGACCGCCGGCCACATTCGAGTTTGCGCACATCGACGGCTTCGGAAGGACGGACCGCGCGCACGACGCGTCTGCAACGAGACCGGCATGGTTCGACTGCCGCATCGTTGGAAGCCAGACGAAGCAACGCACGCCTGCATCGGTTCCTCGCCGCATTGTGCGCTGGCCTGACGGTATTCGCCACGCTGCAATGCGTACGCGCAGCCATCGCCACGCAGCCTATTGTGGTCGCGGTGCGGAATGTCGCCAAAGGCACGGCCATCACACGCGAAGCCGTGGAGTTACGTGAGGCGCCGAGCGATGGCTCGCTGAGCAACGCCTTCCATACGCTTGACGACGCCGTCGGCTGATCGCACAGGTGGGCATCGGCGCGCACGATGTGCTTATGTCGGGCATGGCCCGTGCGTCCCCCGTTGTGCCGCAGGGCCATACGAGTATCGAAGTGCGTTTGGCAAGTGTGGCCGGCGGTTTGATTCCCGGAGACAAGGTGACACTTTCCAGCGCCACCATGACAGATGCTGAGATGCAGTCCGGCACACCGAATGTCGCGGATATGCCGAACAGTACGGAAACGCCGTCCGGCATGGCTAATGATATGCCGGACGGTGGTGTGGATGCGCAGTTACGCACGATCTGCACCGAAGCGCTGCTGACCGGCAAACCGGCTAAGGATGCGCAAGGCAATACCATCGCGGTGTTCGCCATGCCGCCCAATGAGGCGGCCGTCGTGTTGCGGGTTCAGGAATACAGTGCGGTCATCGCCACCATCAATTAATGGCTGATAATCCTAATCGATAGCTGGCCCCGGCTGGACGTATCAGCGGCCACGTTCGGAGAAGACCGCCCAATGTGGCGGAAGCTCGTTTAGGATGCGCTTGTCGTCATCCGCCTCGCGTTGGCGCTTGGTGAGCACGTCCGAAGGTTCGAGTTTGACGCCATCGGCATCGAACAGTTCCGTACCTTGGCGGACCACGCGCTTATGCTTGCGTGCGGTCCGCCGCGTGGCGGAATAACTGGGTGTGGAGTGCGTCTCGGACTGGGTCTGCGAATCGTCATGCTCCATGACGTTTTCGATATGCTCGGCGCTCACCGTTCCTCCCGGTACAGGCTTCCCAGTCGTGCCACGATGCGGTCGACTTCCTTATCGGGGTTCACGAACGCGCCGACGCTCCATACCGTCATCACCGACCAGCCAAGCGATTCGATGTCCTGCAGCAGCACGCGATGGCGTTCCCTGGTGGATTGCAATCCCATGAACTGCGCGTCATCGGTGAGCACGGCCAAAGCGAACGGCTCGCCTTTCAGACCAACCACCAACGGCAGTTTGAGTCCGTCATCGAAACCGTAATCGACGGCCACGTCCAAGCCGCGTTCGCGGATCCTCTCGGCGAGATCGTTGAAGAGCACGTTCTCTCCGGACTCCTTGATCGCCGGGCGGACCATGCTGTCATCAAGCTGTTCGGCCCAACGCAGCACGGTTTTGAGCGCCTTCGGACCATCCTGATGCAGTCGCTCGTCGTCCATATCGTCGGATGCGAAGGACGAGACGATGTCGAGATGACGGTCCGGTACCGCCAAAGCGTCCAGCAGCATGCCTCGGCCGCCGTCGGATTCCAGCGCGCCGAACTGCTGCAGCAGCCTGCCGTGCGAGGTCTTGGCGTAGCACATCGCAAGAATCGCGTCGGCGGCGTGGGCGCCGGCCACATCGACGATGTCCACGATGCGCACGTGGCGCAGGAACATGCCCATGGCCTTGTCTTTGTTGGCAAGCGACTTGAGCTCGGCACCCAGACGGATGCGGAACGTGTGCGTGAGCGCCACCACGGTAAGCACATACGATGCGGGAACGATGGTGAAACCGGCCGCGCGCTTGCGGATGATGCTCACCACTTCGTCGATCTCCTGCTGGCTTGATTCGACCAGGCCGGAATTGATGACCGGCACACCGTTGGCGTCCGGCACGAAATGGTACGCGACTTCGCCTTGGTATCCTTCACGCGCCACATCGCACGGCACGGAGCCGTATCCTTCCGATTCAAGGAAGGCGTTGAGCTTCGGCGCACGGCGAACCGGCCTGTCGGTTATCTTCACGCTTGGCAGCAGTGCGATCAGTCGCTGCAGGCCATCGGATGTGACGGTCTTGCGGTGCGCGATCACCACGACCTGCTTCGCGCGGGCGATGATGCTGAGCAGCTCGATGGACGGAATATGCGCGGCCGTATCGATGATGACGGTATCGGCAAGCGGCGCCAGGTCGGTGATGGCAGCGAGCGTGGCTGGCGTTGCCACCAGAATCGGCTTTGCCGCGGCCAAAATCTGCGGATGCTCCTGCGCAGCCTGTTCAACGGCACGTTTCGGGAACCGGCAAGCGTGGTATGCAGCAGATTGGCTTCCTGCGTGCGGGAGAAAAGCATGTCGCACAGACGGCGTACGGACTCTTGGGCGACATCGGTCCGATGGAACGCACGTGTTCGACATCCACCTGGGTGAATCGGTCGGCGGCGCTTTGCATGGCGGAGCCATCCTGGTTGGAAATGATGGCGGAGGACTTCACGATGTCTTCGAAAGCCGTGGTCCACCACGCCAGCTGCAGTTCTCCGGCCACGGCGTCGTTCGGCACGCCGCGGTTGCTCAGGTCCGCCACAAGCTCATCCAGACCGGCCGAATGGAACTCACGTTCCAGACGGGCGCGTTCCGGCAGCGTATCCAACGCCTGCTTGTCGTCATACAGGGCCTTCAGACGCTCTTCCACCTGGTTGAGGTCGACGGTGTCCAGATTGCCACCCTGCGGTGTGGTGGCGAGCGCCACGTTCAACGCGGTCATATCGTTCGTCAGCTGGTCCTGCGTGTTGATGATGTCGTCGAGTTTGGCGGGCAGCACCGGCCATCCGCCGTGAGGAACGAACATGTGCACTGTTCGGCCTGCTTGGCCACCACGAGCAGCGCCTCATGCAGGTTCTCCACCTGCGCGCCGACGCGCAGCATCGACTTGGCCTCCTTGATATGGCGGCGACGTTCCCAGAATCCCATGGAGCTGCCTTCGGCCTTGCGCTGGGCCTTGGGCTTGGTGGCCTCGATCATGGAATCGATGTCGCGTTCGAAGATTTCCGGCTGGAAGACGTCGAGCACGCGGCGCAGGTTCTTGAGCACCATGACCTGGCGTCCCCACTCCTGCGCGGTGGTGGGAATCGGGAAGCCGCAGGTCTGCACGGTGCTGGACACCTGTTTGCGGGTGGCGGGCAGCACCTTGCGCAGCAGCTCGACCACACGCTGGTATGCGCTGACCGCTTCCTCTTCGGAATACAGGGAGGCTTTGTACCAGGCGGTGTCCTGCGCGCCGATGGTGTATTCGCCGAGTTCTCCCGCGCGATACAGCTTCTGGGCCCATTCCTCCATCTTGTCCGCGATGGAATGGGCGGACTGCTTGGCCAGACGCACATGCGTGGTCGGATGCGTGGGCAGGACGGCGATTTGTGCGAGATTCTGGATGGTCTGGTATGCGGACACGCCCCATTCCTGCTGACGCCGTGCAGGTCGCCCAGATAGCGGGCCAGGCGGGAACGCACACCCACCAGCTCATCCGAAATCTGTCGAAACGCGAAGTCGCGACGCCGGATTGGAAACCGACTGCGGCTATCAGCTGACGGTCGATTGCCGCATTGGCGCCGTCATCGGCGATGTCCAGCAATTGGCCGCTCATCTCGTTGGCCGCGATCGTCTGCATGAAACGGCGCTTTTGGTCGGTGACGCACGGCACGTACAGCACGCTGTGTCCGCCCATCACGCAACGGGAGGCGATTGCCGCGGCCTGTTCGGCCGTGTTGCCGCTGATCGCGCTGTCCACGAAAATCGAATGCCCGGATGCGGCCAGCTGCGCCGCGTATCGGACGGTGTTGTCAACGTCGCCAATCTCGTATTCGCCATGGGGATCGGCGTCGAACGGACTGTATTCGGGAATCTGCGCGTCTTTCAGCGCGTCCGCGGCTTCCTTGTTCCCGGCGAGCGCGTCCAGGACGGTGTTGCCTGTCGGGCCTTGGGACAGCTGGTTGATGATCTGGCGACTTTCCACCAACATCTGCGAAGACGGTCCATGAAGCAGCCGAGGATGATGTGACGTTCGATTTCGAAATCGGGGAAAACGCTGGACGCGCGCGCTGTGATGGCCGCGAACACCGCGGACGTTTCGGGGGTGCCGCTTTCGTAATTCGAACCATCGAAGAGCTTGGTCTCGTCCAATGTCACGTTGTTTTCACGCATCACGGCGGCGAAGGCCGCGTTCAGACGCACTCGTCCGGTGAACGCGATGACGGTGCCGTTCTCGATGTTGCGGCCTTCCTTGCGCACTTCGACCGGATACATGAGCACCGGCATCTGGTTGCCTTTCCAAATGGCCACGCCGACCACCAAGGAGAGTTCGCCGACGCCGCTGACACGGCTTTTCGCGTCACGGTCGTCGAGCACGCGTTCCACACGCCTGCCCGCGGCGCGCAGCATGCCGTTGTCTCGGAACAACGAGTCCAAGGTGACGTGTCCTTTGGCGAACAGCTGCGCGATGCCCGATGGGTGCGCATGCGTCAGGTCAAGCTGGGCGCTCAGTTGCGTCACATCCTCAAGCGGGGATGGTGCCAGACCAAGGCGATACTCCTCACGCCATCCGCGGATACGGTCCAACGCGGTGGCCGTCTCTTCGTTTTCGCTCATATACCGACTCACTTCCCTACTGCCTTGCGGTATTCCTCATATCCCGGATTGTGTGCCAAAGCCGCATCGATGTCTTGGTTGCCCAATGCGCCCAACCACGCGTACAGGTCATCGTATAGGGATGGGTTCATGGCGAGGAACGGCAACAGTTCCGGATGACGCGCCATCTGGAACTGCACTGTGAAATCATCCGTGCGTTTGGCGTCATCGGAGGTCAGGCCGTCGACCTCGATGGTCTGCTCCTGCTTGGCGAGGCCGCCTTTGGACACACGGTCGAATACCGATCCCGGTTCGAAGATCGGCTTGAATGCGGCGGTTTCGTCCGGTGCGGGCTGCGATTGGCTGTTTTGCGGGCGGAACCGCTCGTCGTCGTCTTCCGCGGTCACCGTTCCCGGCTGTTCCGTCTGCGGCTGCGTAGCGTGCATCGGCTTCGACTGCTGTTCGGCGGGCTGCTGTTCGGCAGTTTCCGATGTGGGCTGTTCCGCCATCTGCGATTGTTCGGCGGACTGCGTCTGTTCCTGGGCGGACGCGTCAGCCGCATTGTCAGCCTTGTCAACGTTGCCTGTGTTATCGCCAGTGTCGTTCCTGTCGGGCAGAGCGACGGCGATTGGCGTGTTGGGGCGCGCGCTGAACAGCTTGTCCACCGGAATCAGGTTGTTCTTGTTACCGTCATGGGATGCTTCCAAGGGCCGAGCGGCTGTCTCGGTTGAGACGGCAGCCACCTCGCATCGGTCGCAGCCGCATCAGCGGAATCGGCCACATCGGCCTCGATCTCAGCTTCAGCCTCGGCCTGCGCTGCGGCGTCGGCGAACAGGTCGCGGGGCTTGTCCGCGGCCACGACGGTTTCCTGAACCAAAGAGACCGAGGGGAATGCATCTTCGAGTTCCGGCTTGTCGGCATGCTCCGGCGTGAAGGTCTGACGTTCCGCCTGGTGCAGAGCATCGGCACGGTCGGTGACATTGCGCGCGTGGAAGAACGTCGTCGGCTCGCCGGCACGCAGATTGAGGATGTCGTCCACGGACATGTCGGCTGCATCCGGTTCCTGCGGAGCCTCGTCGGAGACCGCGTATTCGAACAGGTTCGAAACCGGCTGGCTTGTATCATCCGAGACACCGGAGGTGGCGTCGTCATCCTCGTCATCGTGTTCGAATGCGGATTCGAGCGTAAGACGCACGTCGCCGAACTGCAGGGTCATCGAGTCGATGGGCAGCTTGATGTCCTCGCCTGCGGGCAGGCGCATCAGTTGGCCGTTGTTCGTCACCACGAACGAGCCGTTGGTGGAATGCAGATCTCGTACGGAGCAATTGCCCTGCTTGTCGACGGAGAGGACCGCATGTCTTTTCGACATGGACTTGCCCGGATCCATGATGTCGAGACGAGCGAACCCGTCATCCGACAGCGGGCGCAACGGTTTGCGCCCGATTTCCACGCTTTCGCCGTCATGAAGCGTTTTCACGTTGTTTCCGTCAACTTTGACGGTCCACTGCCGCGTCATTCGTCGATCCTCGCTCACCGTTGTCGGCCTTCCTTTCGCACTACACTATCTGCCATTGTGTCATGATTCATCGCGAAAGTAAGGATTCCGAACCGATAAATTGACAACTTTCGCCTAATTCCCCCATTTTAGAACATGCCTGAGTCATGCTCCATATGCGGAAAACCCCGCTGCCTTACGGCAAACGGGGTTTCCATTACAGCTTGGTGATTGCGGCTTGAAGCCGCGCGAATCACTTGAGCTCGACGGTGGCGCCGGCTTCTTCGAGCTGGGACTTGGCCTTCTCGGCGTCTTCCTTCTTGGCCTTCTCCAGGACAGCCTTCGGAGCGCCGTCGACGAGAGCCTTGGCCTCAGCCAGGCCCAGGTTGGTGATAGCGCGGACGGCCTTGATGACCTGGATCTTCTTGTCGCCAACGGCGGAGAGGATGACGTCGAACTCGTCCTTCTCTTCCTCAGCAGCAGCGCCAGCAGCCGGAGCGGCGGCAACAGCGGCGACCGGGGCAGCAGCCTCGACGTCGAACTTCTCTTCGAAGGCCTTGACGAACTCGGAGAGCTCAACCAGGGTCATCTCACCGAAAGCTTCGAGCAGCTCATCGTTGGTGTACTTAGCCATAATGGCTTCCTTTCATTCTTGGCGACGGACTGAATTGAAGAGGTGGCCGTCACCTAAAACAATTGTTTTCTTTTTTGTGGTTGCTTCATTCATGCGGCGAGCCGCAGCGAAATCAGGCAGCCTTTTCCTGCTTCTCGCGCAGCGCATCGATCGTACGCACGGCCTTGGTCGGCAGAGCGTTGAACAGGTACGCGGCCTTGGACATCGTAGCCTTGATGTCGCCGGCGAACTCGGCGAGCAGCTGCGGGCGAGACTTGAGGTCTGCCAGCTTCTTGGCGCCTTCAGCATCGTAGACGGTGCCATCAGCGAAGCCGCCCTTGATGATCAGTGCCTTGTTGGTCTTGGCGAAGTCACGCAGGGTCTTCGCAGCTTCGATGAAGTCACCCTTCACGAAGGTCACAGCGGTCGGGCCGGCGAGAAGTTCATCAAGACCTTCGATGCCAGCTTCCTTGGCTGCAATGCGAACGAGCGTGTTCTTTGCCACAGTGTAGGAAGTATCGCGGCCTAGCTTTTCGCGCAGTTCAGAGATCTGCGGAACGGTAAGCCCGCGGTACTCGGTCAGGTAGATAGCGTCGGCGTTACGGAACTTGTCCGTAAGCTGAGCGACCACCGCTTCCTTTTCGGGCCTCTTCATGGCGTTCCTTCCTTAGTCAACCGTTGACTGTGAGATTCGGAACACCTCGCAGGGCAATAAAAAAAGCCCTGCACGCAGGCAGAGCAACATTCGACCGCTAAGCGGAAAGCCCTTGGTGGGCGTATGTTCTTCAACCTGCGCTGGCTTGGCGAACCAAACTTCGTGAGCGCTTGCACGCTCCAACCAACGGTCTGTGGTTTACAAATGGGTAATTTACTGACCCGTTTGGACTAATCCAGACCGGCGTGTCGCGCCGCCGCAAAAGCAACCCCTTACCAATCGCACGAAATTTCCATGACTTACATAGGTGCTACGTTTGCTTTGTTCAGGGACGCATGTCCCAGGCGAGTCGCGATTCTCGCCGGCGCACGCCACCATATGGCACGCGCCTACCAACCCAAGAAAGATGAGAAAAGAGAAAATGGAGAAATTCTTCCATCTCAAGGAGAACGGCACCACCGTCTCCACGGAGATCATGGCCGGCCTGACCACGTTCTTCGCCATGTCCTACATCATCATCGTCAACCCGCAGATCCTGTCTTCGACCGGTATGCCGTGGGGCGGCGTGTTCCTCGCCACCATCATCGCGGCCATCATCGGCACGCTCGTGATGGGCCTGTTCGCCAATGTTCCGTACGCGCAGGCCGCCGGCATGGGCCTCAACGCGTTCTTCACCTACACCGTGTGCTTCGGCCTCGGCTTCAAGTGGCAGGAAACCTTGTGCATGGTGTTCCTGTGCGGTTTGATCAACATCATCATCACCGTCACCAAGATCCGTAAGATGATCATCCAGGCCATTCCGGAAGTGCTGCAGAACGCCATCGGCGGCGGCATCGGCCTGTTCGTGGCCTACGTCGGCTTCCTCAACGTCGGTTTCTTCACCTTCACCACCAAGTCCGCGGCCAAGAGCGGCGACACCGTGCAGGCCACCCCGGCCTTGCCGTCATGAACAATCCGACCATCTGGCTGTTCATCATCGGCCTGGTGCTGGCCATCGTGCTCACCGTGCTCAAGGTACGCGGCGGCATGCTGATCGCCATCGCCGTCACCGCGGTCGTCGGCATTCCGATGGGCCAGACCACCATGGCCAACTCCGTGTCCATCGCCGACACCTTCGCCCAGCTGCCGCAGACCTTCGGCGTGATCTTCACCAAGGATGGCTTCCCGGCGCTGTTCTCCGACGTGTCGAAGCTGCCGATCATCCTGCTGACCATCTTCGCGTTCTCCATGTCCGACACCTTCGACACCATCGGCACCTTCATCGGCACCGGCCGTCGTACCGGCATCTTCTCCGCCGAGGACGAGAAGGCTCTTGAGAACGGTTCCGGCTTCTCCTCCAAGATGGACAAGGCCCTGTTCGCCGACTCCATCGCCACCTCCATCGGCGCCATCTGCGGCACCTCGAACACCACCACCTACGTGGAGTCCTCCGCGGGTATCGCCGCCGGCGGCCGCACCGGCCTGACCTCCGTGGTCGTGGCGATCTGCTTCGCGCTGTCCGCCTTCCTCTCCCCGGTCATCTCCGCCGTGCCGTCCGCCGCGACCGCAGGCGTGCTGGTCGTGGTCGGCTGCATGATGGCTTCCTCCTTGAAGGAAATCGAGTGGGGCGACATCTCCGAAGCCATTCCGGCGTTCTTCGCGTCCGTGTTCATGGCGTTCAGCTACTCCATCTCCTACGGCATCGCCGGCGGCTTCATCACCTACTGCATCGTCAAGACCTGCAAGAAGCAGGCCAAGGACGTGCATCCGGTGATCTGGGTCGTGGCCGTGCTGTTCATTCTGGACTTCATCATCACCGCAGTGCTGTAACAGTCCTTTTCATACGGAAATGGGCGGTTCCTTCAGTGGAATCGCCCATTTTTTATATCGACTTTCGTATCGGTTTGGCGCAGATCCGCATTAGATGGCTTGGGAGAACGCGTCGACGAGCGCGGCCATCCAGTCCGTCAGGGAATCGTACTGCTCCGGCATCTGCTCGGTCAGCTCCACGATCGGAATATTGGACGATTTTGCCGCGATGACGATCTTGCCGGTCAGCTCGGTCCCCTCCTGAATGTTGACCACCAGCAGGCCGACCTTGCCGGCTTCCAGCATGTCGGTGAACTGTTTGATGTCGGTCGGCGTTGGCTCGCTTTCGTTGGCCGTGGCACGCATGTAGCCGGTCGGCGTCGCGTCTTTGAGGCCCAGGTCCCCGGCCAGATATTCGGCGACCGATTCCGTGGCGGCATAGGCTTCGCCATCCGCCTTGCGTTTGGTCTCCGTGATTTTTCGGGCGACCTCGTCTTCCTTGGAACGCCATTGCTGGTTCAGCTTGTCGAAATCGGCCTTGCCGTCGGGCCTTGTGCTCGTATGCCTGGTGATGGCCTGTGCGACCGCTTTGCGCACCGCCGCCGAGAACCAGACGTGCGGGTTGCCGCCATCCTTGACGCCACCGATCTCCGCCGCGTTGATGACTTGCGATTTGGCGGATTGCGCGGCTTTGACGGCCCATGAGTCGTACCCGGCGCCGTTGACGATGACGATTCGTGCCTTCTGCAGTTTGGCGATGTCGGACGTGGTCGGCTCATAGTCGTGCGCGTCCACGTTGGTGGAGTTGATGATGCTGGTCACCTGCACGCCGCTTCCGCCGAGCTGCTCGGCGAGGGTGCCCCATTGGTTGATGGAGGAGACGACGGAAATCGCGCCGTGCGCGGAACCGGCACCGTTCTGCGACGTTCCGCAGGCAGACGCGGAAGTGAGAAGGCCGACGGAAGCGAGTACGGCAATCGCAATTCTTGCATAACGGTTCACGATGGTTCCTCCATTTTCATATGCTTCATGCTTCGGTGAATCCATCATAACCGTAACTGAGAATGATTCTCAACAGCGCGTGTCGCTTCCACAAGAAAAACAACAAACCGACGCCGAGAGCAATCTCAACGTCGGTTTGCGGGGAAAAGGAGCTGCCGATCAGCCAAAACGTACAATTACAGAGTTTCGCACAGCGAAGCGCTATTAACTGGCCAGCTGAAGCTGACTCGCACCAACACCGGGTTGGCACTACGTTTTGGCGAATCGGCCTTATCGATCAGCCAAAACGTCCGGAGACGTAGCGTTCGGCTTCTTCGTTCTGCGGGTTGTTGAACATCGTGGTGGTGTCGGTGAAGTACTCGAGGTGACCCGGCTGGCCGACGGCCTTCAGGTTGAAGAAGGCGGTGTAGTCGGCGATACGGGCGGCCTGCTGCATGTTGTGCGTCACGATCACGATGGTGTACTCGTTCTTCAGCTCGTTGATCAGATCCTCCACGGCCAGGGTGGAGATCGGGTCGAGGGCGGAGCACGGTTCGTCCATGAGCAGCACCTGCGGGTGCACGGCCACGGCGCGTGCGATGCACAGACGCTGCTGCTGGCCGCCGGACAGGCCGATGCCCGGATTGTCCAGACGATCCTTGACCTCGTTCCACAGGTTGGCGCCACGCAGGGCCCACTCGACCAGATCATCCGCGTCGGACTTGGAGATCTTGCGGTTGTTGAGCTTCACACCGGCCAGCACGTTCTCGCGGATGGACATGGTCGGGAACGGGTTCGGACGCTGGAACACCATGCCGACGTCACGACGGACGGCGACCGGATCCACATCCTTGTCGTACAGGTTCTTGCCTTCCAGCAGCACCTCGCCTTCGCAGTGGGCGCCCGGAATGATCTCGTGCATGCGATCGAGGGTGCGCAGCACGGTGGACTTGCCACAGCCGGAAGGTCCGATGAACGCGGTGACCTTGTTGGCTTCGATGTTGATGTTCACATCCTCCACGGCCAGGAAGTCGCCGTAGAAGATGTTCAGATGGTTGACATCAATACGTTGTCCCATTTGTTTTCCTTATTGTTCTTATGTTTTCGACTATTCGACCGCGCTCAGCGTTCCGACTTGACGGCGAAGATCTTCGCCACGAGACGGCCGATGAGGTTGAGGATCAGCACGATGAGGATCAGCACAAGGGCTGCGGCCCAGGCACGTTCCATCGGGATGGTGGTGACGCAGGCCGCGGAAGCGTTGGCCGGGCAGTTCGCGTTGAGCTTGGAATACTCCTGGTAGACGTACACCGGAAGCGTGGTCATCTGGCCGGAGAAGAGGTTGACGTTCGTGGAGGCGATGTAGCCTGCGGTCATCAGCAACGGAGCGGTTTCACCGATCACGCGGGCGACGGCGAGAATCGCACCCGAAACGATGCCCGGCAGGGCGGTGCGCAGCACGATCTTCGTGATCGTGCGCTGCTTCGTGACGCCCAGGGCGTACGAGGCCTCGCGCAAATCGTGCGGCACGATCTTGAGCATTTCCTCGGACGACTTGACCACGGTCGCAGCATCAGCAGGGAAAGTGCGACGGAGCCTTCGAAACCGTTGATGGTGCCGGGGCCGATCAGAATCGTGAACATCGAGAAGGCGAACAGGCCTGCGACGATGGACGGGATGCCGCTCATCACGTCGACCAGCAGGATGATGACCTGCGCCAGCTTGCCACGGTTGGAATATTCCACCAGGTACACGGCGCACATCAGGCCGATCGGGATGGAGATGAGCATGGCGCCGAAGGTGATTTCCAGCGTGCCGATGATGGCGTGCAGGATGCCGCCGTAGCCGCCGGACGGGGTCGGGTTGCCGCCGACCACGCCGGTCATGTTGTAGCTCAGGAAGTTGAGGTTCAGCCTCTTGACGCCGTTGATGATGGTGGTGAGCAGCACCGAGAACAGCGGGATCAACGCCACGATGAACGCGCACGAGATGAGCGCCTTCATGGCGAAGTCCTTGCGCTTGCGCGCTGAGGTGAAGGAACGGGTCGGCTTGAACTTGTCGAAGTCGATGACGGGAGCGCCGTCCATCGGCGAAGCGTCGTTATTTGCGGCGGTCATCACACACTCGCTTTCTCGGTGAGCTTACGAGCGATGAAGTTCACCACGAAGGTAATCAGGAACAGGACCAGGCCGGTGCCGATCAGCACGGAAACACCCAGATCGTTGGCTTCCGGATACTGCGCGGCGATGTTCGCGGCGATGGTCTGGTTCTGCGAGGCCTGCAGCAGCTTGACGGAGTAGTTGAGGCCCGGGGACAGGATCATGAGCACGGCCATCGTCTCGCCGAGCGCACGACCGAGGCCGAGCATGGAGGCGGACACGACGCCGGACTTGCCGAACGGCAGGACCGCGAGCTTGACCATTTCCCACTTCGTGCGCCGAGGGCCAGAGCCGCCTCTTCCTGAAGGCGAGGGGTCTGCAGGAAGATGTCGCGGGACATGGAGGTGATGATCGGCAGGATCATGACGGCCAGCACCACGGACACGGTGGCCACGGTACGGGAGGGATTGGCGGCGGGACCGGCGAAAATCGGAATCCAGCCAAGGTATTTGGCCACCCAATTCCAGAACGGGTAGATGGCGGGCACCAGCACCAGACCGCCCCACAGACCGTAGATAACAGACGGGATGGCGGCGAGCAGATCGACCACATAGCTCAGGGCGGTGGCGAGCTTCTTCGGCGCGTAATGCGAGATGAACAGTGCGATGCCGACCGACACGAAGAAGGAAATCAGCAGTGCCAGGGCGGAAATCAGCACGGTACCGAACAGCAGCGGTCCGACGTAGCCCCAGAAGCTGGAAGCCTTGCCGCCGGTGAAGTTGCTGATGGTCGCGCTGTTGGCCTTCTGGTCACCGCCGATCAACGGCCACGCGCGGAACAGCAGGAACAGCGCGACCGCGGCGAGCACGACGAGGATCAGGATGCCGCAGGCGTAGGCCACGCCCTTGAACACCTTATCCGCGTTCTTGCCGCTCACCGGCTGCTGTGCCGTTTTGCTTTGCGAACTCACGGGTTCTCCTTTTGGTTTGCTTGCGATTGCTTTCGATTTTTCTGGTTTTGCGTATCGTCCGTAGGTATCGTTTCAGGCCGCAGCCGTTTTTTACGCGGCTGCGGCCTGAAACCTACGGTCAGTCACCGATCACCGAAAGCGATCGCCCCACTGTGATGGGCTCACTTGGTTTTGATGGCGTCGATGGACTTGACGACCTTCTGACGCAGGGTGTTGGACATCGGAGCGGAGCCGGCTGCGGAAGCGGCGGTCTGCTGGCCTTCGTCGCTGGTCACGTAGGTGAGCCAGGACTTGACGAACTTGGCGGTGTTGGCGTCCTTGTATGCCGGGCAGGCGACGTCGTAGGAGACCAGCACGATCGGTAGGCGCCCTTCTCGGTGGTGTTGTGGTCGAGCTTGACGACCACGCGGTTGTCACCCTTGGCGGAATCGTCGAGCGGGGAGGCGTCCACGACCTTGGCGGCGGCTTCAGCGGAGAACGGGACGTAATCGTCGCCGACCTTCACGGCCACGGTGCCCAGATCGCCGGCCTGGGAGGCATCGGCGTAACCGATGGTGCCGTCAGCCTGCTGCACGGTGGAGATCACGCCGGAAGTGCCCTTGGCGCCCTGGCCGACCTCGTTCGGCCAGTTCTCGCCGAGGTCGTAGCTCCATGCGTCGCCAGCGGCGTCCTTGACGTAGCTCAGGAAGTTCTTGGTGGTGCCGGACTTGTCGGAACGGTGCACCACGGTGATGTCGAGGTCAGGCAGACCGACCTTCGGGTTCTGCTTCTTGATGGCGTCATCGTTCCACTTGGTGATCTTGCCGTCGAAGATCTTGGCGATGGTCTCGGCGTCCATGTTCAGGGTCTTGCCCTTGCCGGACACGCCCTGCAGGTTGAAGACGACGGCGATCGGGGAAATGTAGACCGGGATGTCGAAGGCGGTGCCGGAAGCGCACACGCTCTTGGACTGCTCGACCTCGTTATCGGCGAGAGCAGCGTCGGAGCCGGCCCATGCGGTTGCACCGGTCAGGAAGGTGGACACGCCAGCGCCGGAACCGGACGGGTTGTAAGCGACCTTGGCGTCCGGTTGGTGCCCTGGAAGCCGGCGATCCAAGCTTCGACGGCGGCCTGCTGGGAAGAAGCGCCAGCGCCGGAGAAGTTGCCGGAAACGGTTTCGGTCTTGGTATCGGACTTGGCCGAAGAATCGGTGGAAGCGGTGGTGTTGTCACCGCAAGCCGCGACGGAAGCCAGCATCACAATGCCGGACACAGCGGCGATGGAGCGTACGAGAATGGAGTTACGCATTATTCTTTTCCCTCTGTCAACGTTCAGATGGCGTGTGTTTCTGATTTTTCGATTTTCTGTTGTCGCCATCGTTCTTCATGACAATCTCCAGCCTATTGGGCGTTTCACTCGCCCCAAACCAAAAACGGTGAACGGAAGATGAACAGTCTACGACACCTTCGCCGTTCGACGTTCCTTCCGTTCACCGTTCTTTGCAAGCACGATGCGAATGCGCGCTATACCAAGCCTTTCATCATCATTCGCTTGGCGTATCGATCTTGTATCCGAGGCCGCGCACGGTGGTCAGATACTTGGGATGGCCCGGGTCCTCCTCGATTTTGGCGCGCACGCGCTTGACATGCACGTCCAGCGTCTTGGTGTCGCGACATAGTCGGAGCCCCAGATGCGGTCGATCAGCTGGTGGCGGGTCATCACGCGGCCCTTGTTCTGCATGAGGTATTCCAGCAGTTCGAATTCCTTCAGCGGGAAGAACACGTTCTCGCCGCGGACCGTCACCTCATGCTGGCCGATTCTCATGGAAATGTCACCGCATACGAGCGGAATATCGTCGGCGGCTTCTCCGGATTCGGCGACCATCTGGTTGCGGCGCAGCACCGCGCGGATGCGTGCCAGCAGCTCACGGAAGGAATACGGTTTGGTGATGTAGTCGTCCGCGCCGATTTCAAGGCCGACGACCTTGTCGATTTCCGCGCTTTTCGCGGTCAGCATGATGATCGGCACACGGCTTTGCTCGCGGATCCGACGGCACAGCGCGGTGCCGTCAAGACCGGGCAGCATCAGATCGAGCAGCACCAGATCGATACCACCTTGGTGAACAGTTCCAATCCTTCTTCACCGGTGGCCGCGGCGGACACGTCGTACCTTCACGGGTGAGCTGGTAGACCAGCGGCTCACGGTACGACTCTTCGTCCTCGACGATCAGAATTCGCGTCATCAGTGGTTCTCCTCATTCTCTGTTGTGGTGGAGTGGCCGGACTGTTTCTTTTCACGGGTGTTATCATTCGCCGAATCCGCCGGATGGTCGGGTTCCGCAGCGCCCGAAGCCTGCGGCATCGTGATGGTGAAGGTGGATCCCTCCCCCTCACGCGACCATACGGAGATGGTGCCGCCGCAATCCTCGACGCAATGCTTGGTGATGGCCAATCCCAGGCCGGTGCCGCCGGTTTCACGGGAGCGCGCCGGATCGACGCGGTAGAATCGCTCGAAAATTCTGCTGAGCGACGCCGCGGGGATGCCGATGCCCTGGTCCACGACGCGAATCGCCACCTTGCCGGATTCGATGCCGATGCCGACGGCCACCGTGGTATGTTCCGGCGAATAGTTGATGGCGTTCTCCACCAGGTTCTTCACCGCAGTTTTGATGGTCTCATGGTCAGCGACCACGAACACGTCCAGGTTCTGTTCGGCTTCCTTGGCCAGTTCCTCGGCGTTCGCATGCACCAGCACCTGCCGGCCGTTCACGGACAGGACCAGGCTGATGTGCTTCGATTCGGCCTTGACCTGGTTTTCGGCGAGCGCCTCGCGTGCCACGGACAGCACGGACAGCCGTTCCGCGTTGAGCATCGCTGCCGCGCTTTGCGCTTTCTGCAGGTCGATCAGACGGTGGACCAGTTCCGTCAATCGTTCGGATTCCTTGGAGATTCGGCCGGAGAAGTATTTCACCGCGTCCGGATCGTCGGCCGCGTCGCCGATCGTTTCGGCGAGCAGAGAAATCGCGCCTGCCGGGGTTTTCAGTTCGTGCGAGACGTTGGTGACGAAATCGCGCCGCATGATTTCGAAACGGCGTTGCTCGCTCATGTCGGAAATGAAAATCGCAAATAGTTGTCGGCGATCTGTCCGACGCGCACGTGCAGGTAGAGCGTGTCTTCGGGCAGCGGCTTGCCGGCTTCGACGCCTTTGCCGTTCGTGTTCACCACGCCCGTTCGCGTGCGGCCGTGCAGGGGGATGGTCAGTTCGCGTTCGCGCACCACGCTGTCTGTGGAGACCAGTTTCACGATGTCGCGGATTTCCGCGAGCGCCATCGCCTGGTCGTGGATGATGCCGAAGCGCCGCGCGGCCGGGGATGCGTATTGGACCGTGGCCAGCGAGTCTACGACCACCAAAGCTTCGGGCATGACGGCCACCAGCTGGCGTTCCGTGGACTGCACGGGAACGCGGGGGCCGAACAGGGACGTGTTCTTCGCAGCTCCGAACAGGCTCGGATCATTGGGGTCGACGCCGTCCTGCACATCCTGGAAGCCTCGTCTGCGGCCAAGCAGGAACGCCACGACGAACACGACCACGGCCACGACCACCAATGCCGCAACCACCGACGGCGTTGCCAGCATCTGCTCCAACGTCATGCGTTCACCTTCCGATAATCCTCAGTTCTTCCTTAAGACTAGCGGTTTCGGAGAGGCTTTCGCGTATGCGATTCTCTCACGCCACCGGAAGTTTTCCTGCCGTTCATCTTCCGAAACGCAGCATATCGGAATATGAGACGTCCCGTTTGCCGATATGACGATGCATGATGACGGGTCATGCGGCAAACGGGATGTGGAAACGGCTTTTCGCAACGTTAGGCGTTTCGCAACGCCACATGAACGCTACATGCGTTTGGCGATGTTCACCGTCAGTTTCGCGGCGGTGTCCGCGTATTCGGAAATATCGAACGTTTTGAAATCCTCGTAGTCGGTGTCCGCGTTGTCGCTCAGCGCGCGAATCACCAATGCGGGAACGTCGTTGCGGGCGGCGACATGCGCGACGGCGGCGCCTTCCATTTCCACCGCGTCCGCGCCGGTCTCACGGATCACCTGCTCGACCTTCTGCGGATCATCGACGAAATAGTTGCCGGTGGCGATGATGCCGACGATATGGTGAATGTTCAAGTCGTTCAGCGCCTGGTCGGCCAGTTCGAGCAGACGGTCGTCGCTATGGTATTCCTCGATGGGCCGGTCGGCGGTGCCGGGCTTGAACTGGCCCACCAATCGCATGTCGGTGTCGAGATAGCGCAGGGTGCCGCCGAGCACCACGTCGTTGATGTGCAGATTCGTGTTGAGATTGCCCGCGATGCCGGAGAAGATCACGGCGTCCGGCTGGTCAGCGTCGATCAGATGCTGCGTGGTGGCGGCGATGTTGACGGTGCCCATGCCGCCGACGGTCGCGGCGACGTTGACGGCGGTGCCCTTGTTGGTTTCGAGGGTGCCGCGCGTCACCTTGACGCCGGCTTCCTCGGTGACGGTGACGTTGCTCAGTGCCGTTGCGATATTGGCGACTTCCTCATTCATGGCGCCGATGATGGCGATTGCGGTCATTGCACCCTCCCTGTCTTACGTGCTGTCTTGAGTGTTGTTTTACGCGATTGCGATTCGCGTTTCCCGAATTTTCTGCAATCGCGCGGATAGTGAATCGAATCGGTCACTTCCAGCGGCGCACGGCCACCGCATGGGCAAGCTCGCGTAGCAGCTGTTCCGTGGTGTTCCAGCTCAGACATTTGTCGGTGATGGACTTGCCGTAGACGAGCTGGTCGAGCGGCGCGGCCTTCTGGTTGCCGCCTTCGATGAAGCTTTCCATCATGATGCCGGTGATGCCCTGCTCGCCTTTGGCGATACGGCCCGCGATGTCACGCACCACCTGCGCCTGACGATGCTCGTCCTTGCCGGAGTTGCCATGCGAGCAGTCGACGATCAGCCCATGTGCCGCAGCGGAATCGGCCGGCATTTCGGCGCGGATGGTGTCCATGGCCTTGGCCACCGAAGCGGCATCGTAATTCGGGCCGTGCGAGGAACCACGCAACACCACATGGCAGTCGGGATTGCCGAGCGTTTTGACCACGGCGGCGCGGCCGAGATGGTCGATGCCGAAGAACGTGTGCTGTTGTGCGGAAGCGAAGCAGGAATCGGCCGGAGCCTTGATGGAACCGTCCGTGGCGTTCTTGAAGCCGATCGGCATGGACAGGCCGGACGCCAACTGCCGGTGCACCTGGCTTTCCGTATTGCGCGCGCCGATCGCACCCCAGCTAATCGCATCGGAAATATACTGCGGACTGGTCGGCTCCAAAAACTCCGTGGCCGCCGCCAAACCCTCGTCAAGCACGCCAAGCAGCGTGCGGCGGGCCAACAGCAAGCCCTTCCTGATATTGCAGCTGCCGTCGATATCCGGATCGTTGATCAGACCCTTCCAACCGACCGTGGTGCGCGGCTTCTCGAAATACACGCGCATGACGATCAGCAGCTCGCCATCCAACTCGCCTTTCAACGCGGACAGGCGACGCGCGTAATCGAGCGCGGCCTTCGGATCGTGAACGGAACACGGACCGACAACCACCAGCAGGCGATCGTCCTGACCGTACAGGCAGGCACGAATCTCATCACGCGAATAGGCGACGATCTCCTGCGCCTGCTCGCTCAACGGCAGGTCGCCCAGCACCTGCGCCGGCGTGGGCAACACTTCGAATTCCAGCACGCGGCGGTTCACGATGCGGCTGATGCCCACCTGGTCCTCCCAGCGCGGCACGTCGGTCTCCACCAGCGGATTCTTGCCTCATCCATGGCCTGCCTAATGGCACGTAAATCCTCAGGCGTGTTCAGCTGCTGCTGCATGATCTCGCTCTCCTTGTCGCTTCCTTTCCCAAGGATAGCAACGATGGTGCAGAAACATCAGCCAAGCTTGCGACGCGCGTCGACCGCGTCGGCAAGCGTGTGCAGCAGCTGCTCGGTACGATCCCACGGCACGCATGCGTCGGTGATCGACTTGCCGTATTCCAGCTGGTCGAGCGGCGCGGGCTTCTGATTGCCCGCCTTGAGGAAGCTTTCCATCATGATGCCGAGAATGCCCTGTTCGCCGGCCGCGACGCGTGCGGCGATTTCTTCGACCACTTCGGCCTCGCGCACCTCGTTCTTGCCGCAGTTGCCGTGCGCGGCATCGATGATCAGACCATGCTCGCTTGGTCCGGAAGCCTTGGAAGCCTTGAGATCCGCCAACGCTTGGGCCACGGAAGCGGCATCGTAGTTCGGACCATGCGAGGAACCACGCAGCACCAGATGGCAGTCGGGATTGCCCTTGGTCTCCGCGGAAATCACACGACCATCCAGATTGATGGAGAGGAAATGATGCTCGAAAGCGGCCGCGAAACACGAATCGGCCGCCGGCTTGATGGAACCATCCGTAGCGTTCTTGAAACCGATCGGCATGGACATGCCGGACGCCAGCTCGCGGTGCACCTGGCTTTCCGTATTACGCGCGCCAATAGCGCCCCAGCTGATCAGATCGCAAATATACTGCGGGGTAATCGGATCAAGCCATTCCGTAGCGGCGGGCAAGCCGAGCCCCAGCACGTCGGTAAGCACCTTGCGAGCCATGAACATGCCCTTGCGAATATTGAACTGGCCGTCAAGATCAGGATCGTTGATCAGACCCTTCCAACCGATCGTGGTGCGCGGCTTCTCGAAATACACGCGCATGACGATGACCAGACGATCATCAAGCTCCTTCTTGACGGCGGCAAGCCTCTCCGCATACTCGTGCGCAGCCTTCGGATCATGAATCGAACACGGGCCGACGATGGCCAGCAGACGATCGTCACGGCCATGCAGCACGTCACGAATCTCCTGACGGGACTTCAACACCAGATCGCTCATCTCGTTCGTGAGCGGAAGTTCCTTCAGAAAATATCGGGGAGCGGGAATCGGGTCAAGCTGACGAATATTGACATCCACGGTCTCCGGAAACACGGCGCGCTCATCCAACAGCTGTGCATCCTTCGAACTATCCGGACCGCGAAGACCTGCCATCGCTTCTGTTCCTCCCCTGCATCATTATGCTTGCGTAGCGCGATAGCGCCACCGTCGTTACCTTAACGGATGGGGACGGAATATGGGGATGGGCGACTGCATGGTGGAATGGGTGGGGGGCGACGTGGGACGAAGAAAGCGATATAGGAAAGACCCAACGCGGACGGAGAGTCCGGGTTGGGTCTTTTTTTAGGGGAAACGTGCGTCATGGGGCCTGCCGGGCTGAGGCGATGAGGCCTGCAGCCTCGAAAACGCCTGTCGGCGTTTTCCCTCGCGGCGGAAGCCACCGGGCTTCCGCTATTCGCTCGGCGCGTATTGGCCAGCGCGCGCTCCGCGCGCTAATTTGGCCAAGCGCCCATCGGATCCCACGCGGGGAGCATGGGTGGCGGGTTCTTTCTAGGGCCTTGAGGTATTCGGCGGGAAGGAGGGCCTTGGGGACGGCGACCTCGTAGACGTATTCGGTGAACCAGTCGTCGCTCATGGTGAAGTAGCCCTTGTCGGCGATCTTGTCTCCCCACGAGTTCTCCACACGCCAACGGCGGGTGGTGTGGCCATCCTCGTCCACATCCACACCGACGAACGCCATCGCGTGATTCATCGCGGAATCGCCGAAACGGACACGCTGTTCCTTGTCCAGATCGAAATCGACGCCATACACGCGGCCATACTCGAACAGGTCGGTGGCCCACGCGCCATTCTCACGGTCCATCATCGGATGCAGTCAGCGCCGAACCATACCGGAATGCCCTGTTCCTGAAGAATCTGACGCACGCAGTCCTTCATGAACTGGTTCGGCACGTTGAGGTACTCGGTCGGGTCTCCCCCGGCCACGTTGCCAGATGCTCGATGCCGATCTTCTTGCCCTTGACGTGCTCCTGACGCGGATCGTCCACCAGGCAGACATAGCTTTCCAAATCGGCGGAACCCACATACTTCTTCCAGAACTCGACAGGCGTGATCTCGCCATCGCGGTGGAACTCGCCATCCTTGTCGGTCCACTCCCAATCGAAGCTCTTCGGCGGCTCGCCCAAGTGAATCGTCAGAATACGGTGACCGGCGGCGACCGCATCGGCGATGATCGCATCGATCGCGGACGGATCAGCGTACATATGCGCAACCGCGGTGTGCAGCATGCGGCGCAGCTGCACGTTCATCTCACCGGTGTTCTTGGAGGATTCGGTCTCCGGGAACAGATCCTTCGGCACCGCGCCATACTTCTTGTACACGTTCATGGCCATGGTCCACTGGCCGCCGTCGCCCATCACGTCGGACAGCAGATGCTGCATCAGACGCGAATCGCAGGCTCGCCGGCCTCTACCAGAGCCGCCACGTCCTTCAGGAAGTAGTTGACGCGTTCGAGCTTGTCGTAGTACATGGCGTAGTTCTGGGAGAACTCGAACTCCTTAAGACCCATGTTCTGCTTGGCCACGAAACGGGCCACGTTCAGCGAGCTGAACAGCCAGCAACGGCCGGAACGGTCCTGATGGGTGACGGTGCCGTTGTCCACGACGGTGGAGAAACGACGCTGCATCAGACGGGCGCGATCGTAGTTGCGCGCCACCTTGTCGATGCCGGCCGCCGTGACGGCGTTCATGGCCATGCGATTGTGCTCGCTTGCTTCGAAATCGTCGACGAGCTTGTTCAGTTCATCACCGCTCAATGGCGTGATGTCGGTCATTATCCATTCCCTTTCTATGGTTTCAGTTGTCTGCGAAGCGTCTGCGGATTCGGCGTCGCCTTCCGGCTCGGTCTCGGCTGCGGAATCGTTCTCGACGGCATCCTGCGTGTCGGCGTCTGCCGGTGCGGCGGTCTCATCGTCGTGCTGCGCGTCGTCATCAGATTGCGCGTCGGAAGGCTCGCTTCATCGACGGCGTTGACCACGGACAGGTCGTTCATGCCGAAACCGGAGAACGCGTTGGAGAACATGGCACGCAGTTCGCTGACGCGCTGCGTGATCTGGGCCTCACGGCTCTGCAGGTCGGCGATGCGCTGCTGCACGCCGTCCAGTTCCTTCTTCGCGGCCTCGCGACGCTCGTTGATCTGCTCGTCGGCGTCTTCGGTGGCCTGCTTGAGGATGCTTGCCGCGTTCGCGTCCGCCTCGTCACGCTTGCTGGAAGCGTACGCCTCAGCCTCGTCACGGGTCTTCTGCGCGGAGGAAATCAACTCGCTGGCCTGCTTGTTGGCGGCCTCGCGACGTTCGTTCAGGTCGGTGAGCAGCTCATTGACCTTCTTCGTGGCCTCCTCCTGCTGGGCGGAGATGTCGGCGCGGATCTGCTCCACTTCGGCGTTGACCTGGCTGATGGTCTTGGTGCGGTGCACTTCCGCCTCGTCGGTGATCTCCTGGGCCTTCGCCTTGCGGTGTCGGTGATTTCGGCGGCACGGCGCTGCGCGTCGGTCATCATCTTGGACACCTGCTCGCGCACGTCCGCCAGCTTCTTGTTGGCTTCGGCAAGCGCGGATTCGATCTGGTCGTTGGTCTCGCTCTTCAGGCGGGAGATCTCCTCATTGGCGTTCTTGCGCTGTTCGGCGATCTTGCTGGTCGCCTCGGTGCGCATGTCGGAAATCTCACGTTCCTGCGTGGCGCGTTCGGCGGCAAGACGCTTGCCGTGTTCCTCACGGGAGTTGGTCAGTTCCAGATCGACGGTCTGACGCTGCGCCACCACGGCCTTCTGGGCCTCGCTGCGCATCTGGTCGACCTCATGCTGGGCATTGGCCCTCATGGCTTCGGATTCGTCCTTGGCGTCACCGAGCACCTTGGCCGCCTTGGCGTTGGCGTCGTCCATGATGCGCCTGGCGTCGATTTTGGCGTTGTTCAGCAGTGTTTCAGCCTGCAGCTGCACCGTGGCGCGGGCCGCGGAAGCGTCCTTCTTGGCTCGTTCAAGCAGCTCGGCGCTGGTCTGTTCCGCGCTGGCGAGCATCTGCTGGGCGTTGGCGCCCAGTGACGCGAAGGACTTCGGAGCGGCCTTCTTGTTCTTTTCCTCCTGCAGCTGCGCCTGCAGCTCAAGGATGGTCTGGTCGTCGGCCTTGACCTGCTCACGCAGACGGTTCACCGTCTCCTGAGCCGAAGCGAACGCCTCGTCGACTCGATCCTTGTCGTACCCCCTCAACACGATTGGGAACTGCTCAACCATGCCCTTTTCCTTTCACGAATTCCCTACACTTTGCGCATCTGCCAGCGCGCACTCGTTCAGTACTCTATCTCAGTCAGCAGGCGGCACGCAGGACGAAATGCATTATTCTCACAGAGAGCACAGAAATCGTTCGAAAAAGTCTGTCGGGGGTATGGCGGTATGTCCGCGACCACGTGTCGAAACCGCATGACTCACATGTCGCAGAAAATCGTGCCGTAGAAAGCGGAGCCGTCCTCAGCCAAGCAGAATGTCGCTTGACGAGGGTTGCAGGAAGTATCGTACCGATTCACGCAGCACGTCATCGACCGCAGCGGTCTGCTGTTCGATCGACAGTCCACGTTCGTGCGGCCGACCGTTGACGATCGGCAGGCTGACGAACCCCGACAGAATGCGACGTTCCTGGCCCGCCGACCAGTTGAGCAGATGGTAGAACAGCGAATTGCATACGAACGTACCGGCGTCGGAACTCAACGCGGCGGGAATCTCGTGTTTGGCGAAATCGTGCAGTATCGACCGCAACGGCAGGCGCGTCCAGTACGCGGCCGGACCTTCCGGGTCGATCGGGCGGCGGGGCGGAATCACGTTGTCGGCATCCGGCTTGGCTGCATCCATGAGATTTGTGGCGCATCGTTCCAGCAGAATGCCACGGGAGGTGCGCTTGAGCCTGTGGCGATGACGATGTCCGGCTTGGCCTGTTCGATGGCTTCCAGCAGTGTGGGCCAGGCTTTGGCGAAGCTCACCGGAAGCGTGACGTTGGTGACGGTGACGGCGATGTCCTGCAGCAGTTCTTCGGAGATCGCCTGCGATTGCGCCGGATCGGCCATTGCTTGGCTACCGCCGCCGGCACGAGCACGGCCGGATTGACGTCGATGCCTTCGTAGGGCGTGAAACCGGAGATGACGATGTTGATCTGCTGCATGGTTTCCAGTGTACGTGGTGAATGTGTTGAACGTTAAGTCTGCCGACACGTCGACGGACTTAACGTTCGATGAAAATCAACGGCTGTGCATCTGGGAGAACGCTTCGGCGAACACGGCGTGCATGCGCGCCTTGGCTTCCTCCTTGGCGTGTTCGGGGTCGAGGCTGCGGGCGATGCCTTCGGCGATCGGCATGTCGGATGGCGTGGTGATTTTGAGGTTCGTTTCGGAACCGTCCACGATGGCGACCGGCTCGTCGGCAGGTAGTCCACCACCACGCGCGTGTCGTCGGTCGGGTGGAAGTCGGGGTCGGCGGCGGCCAGTTCGTAGGCTTTGACGATGGTTCCGAAACGGAACGCCTGCGGGGTCTGCGCGCGGAAGGTGTTCGGACGTTCCGGCACGGATTTGACCACCTTGCGATCGCCCAGATCCTCTGTGAGCAGAATCGTGTCGGTGGAGGCGTAGGCCACGGTGGCGGCGTTGAACTGGTCCAGGCTGTCGATGCAGCCGTCGATGGACCGCTCCTCGACGAACGGACGCACGCCGTCGTGGATGAGGATTTTCGCGCCGGAGGGAATGCCGGCCTGTTTGAGCAGGTCCAGGGCGGCGAGCGTGCTGTCCACGCGTTCGGCGCCGCCGGGAACGATGGCCCGCACTTTGGCGTAGCGGCTTCGTCGATAAGCTCGTTCACCGTCTCTTCGACGCGTTCGTTGACCACCACGATGATGTCGCTGATGCGGTCGTTGTTTTCGAATGCCTCGATGCTCCAGCAGACGATTGGCTTGCCACCCACCGACACCAGCTGCTTGGGGTTGTTCTCGTCGAATCGGGTGCCGAATCCCGCTGCCAGCACCACGGCCACGACCGGCATCTTCTGTTCCTGCATCTGCTCTCCCTTACTCATATGCTCCACCGTAAAGCCGCGGCCGCATGCCACCCCGTTCCGCGGCGGGTTCTGCACGCAATCCGCAACAGTGGCCACGCGAATCACTCGAATCGCGTGGCTTGTATGGCTCGTATGGTGATTATTCGCGTACGATCAGCGCCAGCATGCGTCCTTCATGCTGTTTTTTGGCGAGCGACGCGCGGCGATGCGAGAACCACAACGGGTTTTCGAGCGTGCACAGGCTGCGGCGGATCTTGTTGAACCGTTCGGAAAGCTTCGGATCGCCTTCGCCATCGGCGGCGCAGATGCCGGCCAGTTCCTCGTCTTCGGACAGGTACTGCGTGGCCGCGTTGACGCGTGGACGGGATGAGACGATGTTGTCGGCCGGCACGCCCGCTTTGGCAAGCTCCTGCAGGGCGGCCGCGGCGATGTCGATGCCCGGCTGGCCAAATCGGCTCAACGTGAAGGTTCCCGGGAACTGCGCATCGAATTCGTCGGCGATGTCGCCACCGACCTCGTAGCAGTCGCCGCAGATGCAGGGGCCGAGCGTGGCGACGATACGTTCCGGCTGGGCGCCCTTGGACACCATCTTCTCGATGGTCGCGCCGATCACGCCTTTCTGCAGACCGCGACGGCCGCAGTGCGCTGCGCCGATCACGCCGGCTTCGGGATCGGCCATGAGCACCGGCAGGCAGTCGGCGGCGAACATGCCGAGCGCCACGTTCTTCCGGGACGTCACTTGGCCGTCGGCTTCGATGACGGTCGGCTCACCGTCATTCCCCGTCGCGTTGTTTTCGCCGTCCGTCTCGTCTTCCGGCTTCTTCGTGCCGGACACGTCGAATCCGAACGGCTGGTTGATGACGAATGATTCGTCCACGTCCACCGCGTCGCCGGAATGCACCTGGCTGATGAGGCTGATTTTCGCGCCGAGCACGTCGGCGAGCGCCTTGCGGTTGGCTAGCACGTGTTCCGGTTTGTCGCCGGATTTGCCGCCGAGGTTGAAGTGCGCGAAATCGCCTTCGCTGGTGCCGCCGAGTCGCGTGGTGTAGACGACTTTGATGCCGGGGGCCAGCATGATCGGAATGGTCACGGGAATCGGGTTGCCGTTTTTGTCAGTGGGGTCGATGGCGTTGGAATCGAGGATCGCGTCATCGTATTGTGTGCTGCTCATGTCTTGTTTTTCCTTGGTTTTGCGATTGGAATGCCTGCTTGCGATTGCCGTCTTCTATTCGGCTTTCAGCGTCGGCTTTTTCGTGCGCGAACGGATGGCCGCGTTGACGGGCACCTCCTGCGGGCACGGCATGGAGAAGACGTGCGCGGGGTTGTTGATGGCTTCGACCAGTGGCCGTCGGCGTCACGGAAACCGCCGGCAGGCACGGTGTAGGCGAAGGGGGCCGCGCCGGGCAGCACGAATTCGACTTCCTGGCCGGCTTCGATCTTGTTGCGGCTCATGATGGTCACGCGTCCTCCGTCTTCCGGACTCCATGACAGCACTTCGCCGACGACGAGCCATGCGCGGAAGTATGCGGAACGGTCGGTGCTTTGCTGCACTTTGTGTTCCGGATAGTAGAAGCCGGTGGAGTAGTCGCGGTGCGCCACTTTGTCGGGCTCGTCGAGCAGCCAATCCGGCAGGGTGACATGCGGTGCCGGTCGTACACCGGCGTGATGCCAGCCTTCCGGCAGTATTTCGGCGGCGGTGTTCGACTTGCGTCGGGTGCTGCGTGCGTGGTAGCTCAGATTGTCCGGCTCGCCAATCGCGATATTGCCGGACGAAACGTTGCCAGCCGAAACGTTGCCGGACGGCACGCCCCCAACGGGAATGGCGTCGATGTCGGGCTTGCCTGCGAACGCGCCATCGGCATTGGACATGATCGCATCCTCGGTGTCCGGCTTGCCGTATTCCGGGTCACCGGGACGGATCACGCGGTCGCGGAACGGCTTCAGCACATTGCCGTCGGCATCTTCGAAGCCACGCTGGACCATGTATTCGTTGACGGCCGTCTTGTAGGCGTTCGTCATGGCGGCGATGTAGTAGGCGCTCTTGGAACGGCCTTCGATCTTGAGGCTCGTCGCGCCCGAATCGAGCAGATCGTCGATGTGGGCGAGCATGTTCATGTCCTGCGAATTGAACAGGTACGCGCCTTCCGCGGTCTGTTCGATCGGGAAGTACTGGCCGGGGCGTTTCTCTTCGACGATCGAATACTTCCAGCGGCACGGCTGCGCGCATTCGCCGTGGTTGCCGTCGCGGCCGGTCAGATAGTTGGAGAACAGGCAGCGTCCGGAGAAGGCCATGCACATCGCGCCATGCACGAAGCATTCGATGTCGAGGTCGTCGGGAATGCGGGCGCGGATGTCGCGCACGGCCTGCAGGTCCATTTCGCGGGCCAGCACCACGCGGCGCGCGCCCAATTCGTAGAACGCGTTGGCGGCCTGGTAGTTGGTGACGCCGGCCTGCGTGCTCACATGCAGTTCGAGGTTCGGAGCCACCTGCTTGGCCATGAGCATCACGCCGATGTCGGAGACGATCAGCGCGTCCACACCGGTGTCCTTCAGCTTGCCGAGGTATTCGCGCATGGCTTCCACCTCGTTGTTGCGCGGCAGCACGTTGAAGGTGACGTACACGCGGGCTCCACGCTCGTGGGCGTAGCGTGCGCCTTCCTCGAAATCCTCGAGGCTCAGGTTTTTCGGCGCGCTGCGCATGCCGAACGCCTTGCCGCCGCAGTAGACGGCGTCCGCACCGTAATCGACCGCGGTTTTCAGTCCCCTCAAATTGCCTGCGGGGGCCAACACTTCTGGCTTGTTTCTTCTTTGCACGGATGTTCCTCTTACTCGTAAAAGACCATCAGATATTGTCGTAGATTCACGGGACAGGCAAAGCCCGTCCAGCCGTTACGCAAGCTCGGGCTACGCCAGCTCGCGTGCGACAGCGGCGAGTACGTCCACGGGCGTCGGCGAACTCTTCCGGCGTGGTGTAGGAGTAGCTCAGGCGCAGGGAGTTGTCGGCGGCGAAATCGTAGATGTCGCCGGGGTTGAGCAGCACGCCACGTTCGGCGGCCAGCTGGAACAGGCGGTTCATGCGTATCGGCCGGTCGAAGGTCATCCAAATGTAGAAGCCGCCGGACGGCACGTTCCAGTGGGCGAGCCCGTCCATTTTCTCCTGCAGCGTAACGAGCGCGCGGTCGCGGCGGTGCCGCAGCTCCCGTTTCAGGCCGGCCACGTATTCGTCGTACATGCCGTTCGTGAGGAATCGCGCGAACGTCCACTGGCTCAGCACGCTCGCACCGTAGTCCATCTGCATTTTCACGTCGGCGAGCCGCTGCACGATCGGTTCGGCGGCGACCAGCCATCCGATGCGCAGTCCGGGAGCCAGCGATTTGGACGCGCTGCCGAGCGTGATGACCATGCCGGTCTCATCGAGGGCCTTCAGCGACGGCAGCGGGGCATCATCCTCGAAATACAGGTCGCGGTAGGCGCCGTCCTCGATGATCGGCAGTCGGCTATCCACGGAAAGCTCGACCAGTTCATGCCGGCGTTTGTCGCTCATGGTGACGCCTGTCGGATTGTGATTGGTCGGAATCGTGTACAGGATCGCATTGCCTTTGCGGTTGCGCGCGTTGAGCGGCGCCGGACGGCCGGTGTCAAGCTCCCCTTCCGCCAGCAGGTCGCGCAATGCCTGCACGTTGAGGCCGTCGTCGTCCATCGGCACGCCTTCCAGATGCATGCCGGCCGACTGGAACACCTGCAGCGACTTGATGTAGCTCGGCGATTCCGCGTATACGGTGGTGCCGGCCGGCAGCAGGCTCACCGAAATCATCTGCAACGCCTGCAACGCGCCGGATGTGACCAGCACCTGGCTTGCCGTGCAGTCGACGCCGGTGGCGCGCATGTGCGCCGCGATGGCCTCGCGCGTTCGGGCAGGCCTTCGGGCGGCGGGTAGCCGAGCGTTTCGATCTCGTCCGCCGCCTCGCCGAGCACCTGCCGCCACATGGCTTTCGGAAAGAGCCGCGGGTCGAGCTCGCCGGTGCCGATGCGCGTCATGTTCGGCGTGAACTCGTACCGGTTGATGGCTTGGATGGTGTCGTTGTTGGCTTTGAAGAAGCCGGAATCCACGTAATCGGCCCAGTCGGGCGCGCCCGGCAGCATCAGCGACCACGTGTTGCTGACGATTCGCGTGCCCGCTCCATGCTGCCCTTCGACGATGCCGTAGTCGGACAGCTCGTTGATGGCTGCGATGACGGTGGACCGGTTCACGCCGAACCATTCGGCGAGCGCGCGTTGCGACGGCAGACGCGAGCCAATCGGCCAGTTGCCGCTGTGCACCTGTTCGCACATGTATCCGACGATTTGTTCGGTGACGGGTTCGCCGGTGGTACGGTCCGGTTTCCAATCGATGTTCAGCGGCGCGATGCGTGCCATGACGCTCCTTCACATTGGTGGTGTCGGTATGGTTCGGCGTTTTCCGTGGTCGGCGCATCTGCTTTCTGACAGTGGACCGTCCTGCGATTGGCTGAGCCAAACCTCAGCTTTTGGCTGGTTGCCTATTGTAGCAACACCTATACAATATGACACTGGTTACGTTGTTTTTCGCAGAATAGAGGTTTTTCCTGCGATTACAGAATGAGCGATTTGGTTGGTTTTGGCTGGGTTGATTACAACCAACCAAATATGTTTGGATGGATAAGAGGCGAGTATGGGATTCTTTTTCCAAGGGCTGACGTTGGGATTGGCGTATGTGGCGCCGATCGGTATGCAGAATCTGTTCGTCATCGATTCGGCGCTGACCAAGCCGCGCCGCCGTGCGCTGCTGACCGCGTTGATCGTGCTGTTTTTCGACGTGTCGTTGTCGCTGTCCTGCTTTTTCGGCATCGGCAGGCTGATGCAGGATTACGCATGGCTGAAGCTGGCCATTCTGGCGATCGGCGGCTTGGTGGTCATCCGTATCGGCGCGGGTCTGCTGTTTCCCGGCAAGGGTGGCGATGATGGCGCCGCGCAAACGCCGCAGTCGCGGACCTCGCAATCGCAGGGCTTTGCGCAACGCGTCACTTCGAAATTCGGCGGCGACAGCGAGCTGCTGCACACCATCGTCACCGCCGGTGTGGTGACGTGGTGCAATCCGCAGGCCATCATCGACGGCACGCTGATGCTCGGCGCGTTCAGCGCGACGCTTACCGTCGGTCAGTCCACGCCGTTCATCACCGGCGTGGAAACCGCGTCGGCACTGTGGTTCTTCGGCATCACCCTGCTGGTGTCGATGTTCAGCCACAAGTTCAGCCCGCGAATCGTCACCGCGATGAACCGCGTGTGTGGCGCGGTGGTGGTGCTGTACGGCGTCAAACTACTAGCTGATTTCGTGATGGCCGTGCTGTAATCCCCGATAGCCGTCCGGTTCCGCAAAACGTATGCCCGTCCGTGTTTTGCTACCCGAGCTGAGTGGTTGGGTTAACAAAATGCGGACGGGCAGTGCTTTTTCAGCCGAGGAAGGCGAGCTCCTCGTCAGTGAGTTCGAGCTCGTCGGCCTTCAGGGAGTCGAGGATGGTTTCGGGACGGTGTGCGCCCGGAATCACGAACATGTGGTCGCCCTTGGCCAGCTCCCAAGCCAGCACCACGCGCTGGTAGCTCACGCCATGCTTGGCGGCCACTTCGCGGAACGGGTCGAACAGGTGCTCGTCGTACGGGTGGCGGTAGCCGCCGAGCGGACTCCAGCACACGAAGGCGAGACCTTCCTTCGCGCAGTATTCCAACGTGTCCTGGGTTTCCAGATGGATCGGCGAATACTGGTTCTGCACGGCAACGAGCTTGTCGCGAGAATCTCCTGTGCGATTTTGAGCTGTTCGATGCTCACGTTGGACACACCCGCCCACTGGGCCACGCCCTGGTCGAGCAGCGCCTTGATACCTTCGCAGGACTCGTTGTACGGCACTTCCGGATCGTGGCGATGCAGGTAGAGCAGGTCGATCGAGTCGACGCCGAGCGCCTGCGCGGACTGCTTGCCGTATTCGATGAGGTGTTCCGGCTTGCCGTCACGCGGCCAGATCGGCTTGTCGCCATCCCACGCGCGGCGCAGACCGACCTTGGTGGCCACGGTGACTTCCTCACGCGGCCCCTTCCATGTGTCCAGCGCTTCGCGGACCAGCTTTTCGCCGGTCTGTTCCTCTTCGCCCGGCGTATAGTAGGCCCATGCGGTGTCGATGTGGCGGCAGCCGGCGTCAAGCGAGGCGTGCAGGGTTTCGATGCCGACGTCGTGGCCGCGGTTGTTTTCGATGGTCAGCGGCATTTCGCCGTGGCCGATGGCGGTGGTGTGGAACGGTCCGAGATTACGGAACAACGTCATGTCTTCTCCTTCGAAAGTGGTGTCTTCCGGCAGGCGCGAGCCGGTTGGAGCCGGGTCGGAACCAAGTCGGACGGCATCTCGTTCAGGTTCTGCCAATGGAAAAGCCTACCAATCGCCATGGGCGAAAGGTAGGCTTTTCAAGCCGGACCGGGCGTGGGCAAACACAATGCCGACAATCGCAATGTCATAGGGCGTCACGTTGTCCGACGGCGGGCGTCATGTCGTGGATCAGCGGCCACTGCCGCCTCCACCGCCGCCGCCTCCGCCACCGCCGCCGAAGCCGCCACCGGAGAAGGATCCGCCGGAGCCACCGGACGAAGACGATGGTGCCGCCGCGGAAATCGTGGAACTAACCGAAGCGAAACCGGAACTCAGCTGCGAACCGATATCGCCAATGCCGCCCATGAACTGCGATCCGCCAAACGCACCGGTCGACATGCCTCCCATAGTGGACATACCGTTCCACGCGTGGGAGCGATACGTCCAATAGCCGAGGGAATCGTACCCATACGCGTCAAGCCATTGCGGATCGTTGACTTCGGGGTACGCCTTGGCGAATTCCTTTGCCACCTTGTCGGAAATGCCGAAGGCGGCCGCATAGACCATATACCAGTTCCACATCACCAAATCGAGCGCACCACGGTCGGAGAAATTGGAGAAATCCTCCATATACCGTTTGAGTCCCAAGCATTCTCCGGCATAGGTCTGTCCGGATTCGGTGAGGCCTTCCTTGCGTCCGGTAGCTAAACAGAACGTGCCGACGCATGCGAACGCGCCGCCGAAGCACAACGCCACCGCGATATTGCTTCCAATATTGACCAGCATTCCAATCACGCCAAAGACCATGGCGAAGATGGTGGGCGCTATCCAACGTCCGCTGACATCCCTGACCGCGTTCAATTGCAGGAATTCAATATCGCAGGCATTGGTGAAATGGTTCATCTCCTGATAGCCGTTCTCCCAGCTGGAGCAAGCCTCCTTCATCTGGTTAAAGTCGAATACCGGCGAACCCACGCGTGCGGAAATACGAATCAGCAGTTGCAGGCAGGCTTCCTCGGAGCGACTCAGACCAAGGGTTTCCCGATGGGATAGCGCCTGAGGCAGAATCACCAACGTACTAGTACTTGACGCGGCAGAGGCACGGGATGGATCGGAGGAAATCATGCGCGCCATATCGGCCGCGTTCGCCCTGCTCAGGTCGATGCCACGATACATGTCGGCAGGTCCCGGATATACGGCGAGCGCTTTCTTGACCACCAATGCCAGCACCGTCGCCGTCATGGCACGCGAGGACTGTTCACCCTTGGAATCGTCCACCACATCGATCAGATGCGCGGCGCTGGCTGGGCTGACTTGCGGCGACTCACGCCAGTATTCGATGCCGCCGTGGTAGGTGGCCTCACGGTTCGAAGAGACCACGCCACGAATCGCCAGTACGCAGCACAGTCCGCCCAAAATCAGACATACCAGCCAACCTGCAACCGTAAGCTGGGCTTTGTGCCGCTGGCCGTCACGCCATTGCTGCTCCTTGTTTGCTTCCGTGGATTTCAATTCGTCCAGATAGTCGCCGGAACGCACACGTTCGACGCCACTTGCCCCGGCATTGTCGAATGCGGCGACGAGGTCGACGTACTGGTTCGTGCGCAGGTCACTGACGGTGAAATGCAACGTGCCGTCCGTGTCGCGAGACGTTTGAGATGTGGCCTCAGTGTGCAGCCATGCCCACGAATCGTCGGAACCGATGCCTTTGGGGAAGCGCACGGTGCCGGTGACTTTGCCAGCCGGCACCTGGTTGTCTTCGGGGAACATCTCCCACATGAGATTCGTCACGTCACTATGCTGCGTGCCCATGTTATGAAACGTCATGGTCACGTCGAATTTGAGACTGCTCTGTTTGACGGTGGCGGGAATGTTCCAGCCGATTTCGATTTGTTTGTCATTGTCCGAACCGTTGGGGTCAAGCCCGCCGGTGGCAGAGTCGAATGGTTCCGGATAGTTGGAGCCGATTGTGGTGTCGGCGATATACCAATGTCCGGCATATTCCGATTCCCATTCACTGTCGGATACATCGCTCGGCAACTGCGGCGCAATCTGCGTGTATTGCTCGCCGGTGGACGCGTTCGTCACGGAGATGTCGGTGATGTTCGTCAGATCCTGGTTGCGCAGTTTGAACGTCAGATACAGTTGCTTCCACGGTTTCGTGTCGCCGTCATCATTCTCGCGCTCCTTCACTGGTAATCCAGATGTTCCGTGAAACGGATGTCGCCGTTGCTTTGCAGCTGCGCGTCAAAATCGACGGAACGGTAGCTTAGATCGGCTTCGTCGCCGGAGACGAAGAACAGCAGGAGCGCTACAACGAGCACCGCAACAAATGCGGCACCCGCCGCGAGCAGTCCTCCACGGACACGTTTCGCATCCATATACCATCACCCTTTCTTCCTGCGTATACCGTGTGCCACTCGTATATGCGTATCGCACATGTCAGCGTCCTCCGAACGAACCGCCGCCGGAACCACCGCCACCGCCGTCGAAACCGCCACCGGAGAAGGAACCGCCGGAACCACCGCCACCGAAACCCGAGCCACCGGAGGACGGTGCCGCCATGGAAATCGTGTTGCGCACGTCGGCGAAACTGGAGCTGAGCTGCGCGCCGAAATCGCCATAATTCGCACTGAACACCGACGCGGCGGCAACACTTGCACCCACCGCAGCGCCAGTGGACGCGCCCATAACGCTGCTGGAATGCAACGGCATGTACATGTACGACGAAGCGGCATGCTCATCCAGCCACTGAGGATCGGCCACTTCCGGATATGCTTTGGTCAGCTGCGCCATCACCTTGTCGGAAATGCCGAATGCGGTGGCATACACCATATATCGGCCCCACAATGTCATATCAAGCACGCCACGGTCACTGAAATCACTGAAATCAAGCAGATAGCGCTTCAGCCCAGCCACTTGGCCACCATATTTCTGACCATTGTCGGTCAATGCATGATATTTGCCATACACCAACGCGAATGCGCAGGCCAGCACGACAGGCACACAGATGCTCATCGTCACTGCGATCTCACCTCTCTCCGCGTACTGCACGCCCTTATAGAACGCGAAAACAAGACCAAGAATGCCGACCAGATTATTCAGGAATCCCCTCGATGAATCAACGGCGCGCAGATTGTCGAATTCCGTGGAGCAGGCGGTATCGAAATCCTGTAGCAACTTGTAGCCCTTTTTGTAGTGTTTGAACGCCTTGTTCATCTGTTTGAGATCGAATACCTGCGTATCCCTCAACCGTGAAGACGCTTTGAGCAGGATGTCAAGCGCCGCATGTTCGGATGAGCTCAGCAGCAGCGAACCGATGTCATTGCGCGCCACCGGCATGATGACGATGGTGCTGGTCTTCTTCATCTTGCGTGCGGTTGCGGCGTCGGAGCCGAGCCTGCCCGCCACTGATGCCGCGTTGGTCGTGGTCAGGTCGATGCCGTCATACAGTTTCGCCGGTCCGGGATAGATGGCGATTGCCCCTTTTGACGCGAGCGACATCACAGTGGAGGACATTTGCCGATTGACTAGTTTGTCGCCTTTTTTTTATTTTGCCTGAACCGAGAATCGAAGATGACGCGCTCATGACATCATTCATCCGTGCCGCGGCGGCCGGACTCATGTAGGCAAATCGCGGTAATATTCGACATCGCCTTTGTATTGCGACTTACGGAAGCTGGTGATACCGAGGTACAGCGATCCCATAATGAACGCCAGGCCGATCAGGCCGAGACAGCCCAACCGGTCACTCGCTTGACCGCTTGATCATGCTGTTTATCGCGCCATTCCTCCTCTTTCTGAGTTTCGCTATCGATGAGCTCTTGCTTGTGGTTGCCGCTTATCTTGCGTTCCACACCTTGCGATTTCGAGACATCGAACATGGCCACGACGTCCAGATAGTCGCCTGCACGCACGTCATCGACCGAGAAGAGCAGCGACCCGTTCTTGCCGCGTTTCGCGGTGGACGTGTTCTTGGTATGCAACCATGCCCAAGAATTCTTCTTGGTGACGCCGTCTGGGAACGTGACCTTGCCGGTCACCTTGCCAATCGGAATCTGGTTTGTCGTGCCGAATGGCTCCCATTGGAAAGAGACGACGTCGTCATAGGCGGTGCTTACGCCATGCATGGTCATGGACACATCGAATTTGAGGCTGTCAGCGGACGCAGTTTCCGGAATGTTCCAGCCGATTTCCAAAGTCTTATCGGATGAGGAGTCAGCTTTCAAACCATCTGTTTCAGGATTGAACGGTTGGGGATCTCTGAGTACGCTGACATCCGCGATATACCACTGACCTGCGTGTTCAGCGTTCCAATCGGTGACATCATTGGGATTCACAAATCTACCTTGGATGTACGTTTCGTTGTTGGTGACATCCTTCACGCTGATATCACTGATATTCGTCAGATTATTGGCTTTTAGCGTGTACTGCTGGTACATCTGTTTCCAATCAAAGCCACGGTCATTCAGCTTCATATCAATATGCTGCGTGACTTTGAGGTCGCCATTCTTAAGCACCATAACATCGTAATCGAGCGTACGATAGCTCAAATCTGGTTCGACGTCGGACGTCAAATTCACATCCAGAAAAGTGACGCCCAACAGCAGCGCGGCCGCGACCACCGCAGACAGCATACCGATCAGCGCACGTCTGATATTCATAAGTTCTCTCTTGACCCTCTATGCAGGCAGTCCGCGAGAAGCCGACATACCGTATAGACAAAAAGGGAGTACCGGCGAAGTATCCACCCCGTCAGCGCTCCCCTTCTTTTGTATGGAAATGCTGTGTATGGAAACGCTCAGAACTTGACCTGCGGAGCCTGACGGTCCGCTTCGTCGACCTGGAAGTACGCCGCCTGCTCGAAGTGGAACAGTCCGGCGATGATGTTGGTCGGCACGACCTCGATCTTGGTGTTGTATTTCTGCACCACATCGTTATAGAACTGGCGGGCGTAGGCGATTTTCTCCTCGAGCGCCTTGAGCTGGGCCTGCAGGTCCAAGAAGTTCTGGTTGGCCTGCAGCTGCGGATACGCTTCGGCCACGGCCTGGAGGTTCATGATCGCGCGGCTCAGCTGGTTTTCGGCTTGGATGCGCTGTGCCACATCACCGGACTGCGCCGCCTGGAGTGCGCTGGCGCGGGCCTGGGTCACCTGTGTGAACACCTGCGATTCATGGGCAGCGTACCCCTTGACGGTCTCCACGAGATTCGGGATGAGGTCGGCGCGCTGCTTGAGCTGCACGTCGATCTGCGCCCAGCCGTTTTTGACGCGATTGCGCAATGTGACCAGACCGTTGTAGGCGGACACTCCCCACAGCACTATCAGGACGATGACAATGAGTGCAATAATGCCGAATATCATGTGAAAATCCTTGCTTCTTTGCTTGTTTATTTGTCTAATTTTCGCATGAGGGCTACACATTTCGTTGTATTGTCGGTTTTTCCATGCACCCGTAAATCGATTGATGCCAATATTCGCACAGCATGTCGAACGTACGAAAACCCACCCCTTACGGAGTGGGTTTTTCGTTAGATTACCTATCGGCTTCGCTGCGAAGGATCCGTGAGAAGACGTCAGTCTTCGAATGCTGAGCCGTCAAGCGAGAAGCCCAGTGGGCTTCTCGTAGGTGAAGTGAGCAGCTTCGCTGCGAAGGATCCGTGAGAAGACGTCAGTCTTCGAACGGATCAAAGTCGCGGCGCACGCGGCGACGCGGACGCTCGGAGCGCTCTTCGCGATCGGCACGGTACTCGTCGTAGTTCTCGTCGGCGGCGTAACGCGGGTTGCGGTCATCACGACGGCTACCACGGCGACGGTCGGAACGGCGGTCATCGCGATCGTAGTCGCGGTCATCGCGATCGGAACGACGGCGACGCGGACGATCATCATAATCACGATCATCGCGATCGGAACGGGACGAACGGCGGTCGTCACGATCGTAGTCGCGATCGTCACGGTCGGAACGACGGCGACGCGGACGATCATCATAATCACGATCGTCATCGCGGTCGGAACGACGGCGACGCGGACGATCATCATAATCACGATCATCGCGATCATCGGAACGACGGCGGTCGTCACGACGGCCACGGCCGCCACGGCGGTCATCGCGATCGCCACGGTCACGACGCGGAGCGGAGGATTCCTGATCCTCGAAGCCCGGGATGGCAAGGGAGATCTTGCCGCGATCGTCAACACCCTGCACGACCACCTCAACGGTGTCGCCTTCCTTGAGCACGTCTTCGACGGCGTCGATGCGCTCGCCGTTGGCGAGGTTGCGGATCTGGGAGATGTGCAGCAGACCGTCGGTGCCCGGGGTCAGGTTCACGAAGGCGCCGAAGGAGGTGGTCTTCACGACCTTGCCGTTGTAGGTCTCGCCGGCTTCCGGCACGTGCGGGTTGGCGATCTGGTCGATGATCTCCTTGGCCTTCTCGGCGGCCTCGCCGCCTTCGGAGGAGATGTACACGGTGCCGTCATCCTCGATGGCGATTTCGGCGCCGGTGTCTTCCTGGATCTGGTTGATCATCTTGCCCTTCGGTCCGATGACCTCGCCGATCTTGTCCACCGGAACGGTGGTGGTGATGATGCGCGGCGCGTACGGCTCATCTCGGCCGGGCCGTCGATGCACTCGTTGATGACTTCGAGGATGGTGGTGCGGGCTTCCTTGGCCTGCTGCAGGGCGGACGCCAGGATGTCGGCCGGAATGCCGTCGAGCTTGGTGTCGAGCTGCAGGGCGGTGATGAATTCGGAGGTGCCGGCCACCTTGAAGTCCATGTCGCCGAAGGCGTCTTCGGCGCCGAGGATGTCGGTGAGCGTCTTGTAGATGTGCTGGCCGTCGACGTCGCCGGACACGAGGCCCATGGCGATGCCTGCGACCGGAGCCTTCAGCGGAACGCCAGCGGCGAGCAGGGACAGCGTGGAGGCGCAGACGGAACCCATGGAGGTGGAACCGTTGGAGCCGATTGCCTCGGAGACCTGACGGATGGCGTACGGGAACTCCTCACGGCTCGGCAGCACCGGCACGAGGGCCTTCTCGGCGAGGGCGCCATGGCCGATCTCGCGGCGCTTCGGGGAGCCGACGCGGCCGGTCTCACCGGTGGAGTACGGCGGCATTTCGTAGTTGTGCATGTAGCGCTTGGACTGCGGGCCGGACAGCGCGTCGATTTGCTGCTCCATCTTGAGCATGTTCAGGGTGGTGACGCCAGAATCTGGGTTTCGCCACGCTGGAACAGTGCGGAGCCGTGCACGCGCGGCACGATGTCCACTTCGGCGGACAGGGTGCGGATGTCACGCAGGCCACGGCCGTCGATGCGGTAGTCCTGGGTCAGGATGCGGCGACGCACGATCTGGCGCTGCAGCTCCTTGAACGCGTTGCCGATTTCCTTGTCCTTCTCGGCGTCTTCCATGTCGGTGACTCGGCCGCGAGGGTGGCCTTGACGCCTTCCTTGATCTCGTGGATGCGGTCCTGGCGCGGCAGCTTTTCGGCGATGGACAGGGCTTCGTCGAGGTCGGCGTGGGCGATCTCGTCGATGCGGTTGTACAGATCCTCGGTGTACTCCGGGAAGAGCTGGAATTCCTTGGTTTCCTTCGCGGCGATCTTCTTGAGCTCGGCCTGGGCCTCGCAGATCACCTTGATGAACGGCTTGGCGGCTTCAAGACCGCCGGCGACGACTTCCTCGTCCGGCTTGGTCTGGCCTTCGTCGTAGATGAGGTGCCATGCGTTCTTGCCGGCACCGGCTTCGATCATGGCGATGGCGACGTCGCCGTTCTCGACAACACGGCCGGCGACCACGATTTCGAACACGGCGCGTTCGCGCTCGCTCCAGCGCGGGAAGGCGACCCACTGGCCGTCGATCAGGGCCAGACGCACGCCGGAGACCGGGCCTTCGAACGGCAGGCCGGAGATCATGGTGGAGGCGGAGGCGGCGTTCAGTGCGACAACGTCGTATGCGTCATCCGGGTTGACGGCGAGCACGGTTTCGACGACCTGCACTTCGTTGCGCAGGGTGTGCGGGAACAGCGGACGCAGCGGACGGTCGATGATGCGGCAGGCCAGGATGGCTTCGGAGCTCGGACGGCCTTCGCGGCGGAAGAACGAGCCCGGGATCTTGCCGGCTGCGTACATCTTCTCTTCCACGTCCACTGTCAGCGGGAAGAAGTCGTAGTTCTCCTTCGGGCTGGAACCGGCGGTGGTCGTGGACAGAATCATCGAATCATCGTCAAGATAGGCGGCGACGGCACCATCCGCCTGCTGGGCGAGACGACCGGTCTCGAAGCGCAGCGTGCGCTTGCCGAATGAACCATTATCGATTACGGCTTCAACAGCCTTGATTTCGGGACCCTCCATAGGGTTCCTCCTTTGTTTTCTTTTCTTGTGTACCTACTATCGGCAGTCCTCTTCAGCGGACTCCAACCGATTCCTACATGCGTGACGCGGCGTTACCTCCGCCGCTTCCTCATCTCTAGATTCTAGACCTCGTGCGCCCCAAACCTCGGGCCTTCAAACTGTCTGTTCCTTGAACTCGGCTGTCATGCAAAAAACGCCCGGGCGCCATGTGACGCTCGGGCGGAAGAATGTTATCGGCGCAGACCCAGACGCTCGATCAGGGAGCGGTAACGGTTGATGTCAACGCGCTTGAGGTAATCAAGCATACGACGACGGTCGCCGACCATCAGCAGCAGACCACGACGGGAGTGGTGATCGTGCTTGTGCTCCTTGAGGTGCTCGGTCAGATCAGCGATGCGCTTGGTGAGCAGAGCAACCTGGACCTCCGGGGAGCCGGTGTCACCCTCGTGGGTTGCGTAGGTCTTGATGATTTCCTGCTTTTCCTCAGCCGTAAGTGCCACGGCATCCTCCTTATTTTGCTGCGCGGTGCTGCCGGCCCAATACCGGCGCGCTCTCTATCCGCGGGCGAAACACGCCAAGGAAACATCTTACACGACGTCCGGACCAAAATCGCCGGCCGATATTTCCGCCCCCGCCGACGGCCGTTCTTCACGTCACGCCATGGACGTGAGCAGACCGCCGAACAACACCACGGCAAGCGCGACGAGTTCGATTGCGAAGAACAATAGGAACGAGGCCCAGCTGCGTGTGAGGACGTTGAGCTTCGATTCCTTCTTGAAGCACACCAGCAGGCCCACCCAGAGCACCGCGTAGACCGCGACACCGAAACCGGCGGCGATGATGCGAGATTCGCGGCGTTCGCCAGTCCGGCCGCCTCACCGTACATCACGTAGGTGGCGTTCCAGAAGTTGAAGCTCAGCAGGCACATGCCGGCGACGAATTGCTCCGCGGCAAGGCCGATCACGAAAATGGCCCCCCACAGCCATTTCTTCGCGTCCGCGACCATCAGTCCGAGTCCGGTGAGCGCCACGATGGTCACCGTCCATGAAATCAGCGCCACGCCTTTGGGATCGAGGAAATTCAGGTTCGCCACCATCCATGAGGCGTCCCGCACCGCGATGTCGCGCCCCCACCAGTACGGCGCGATCATGGCCAGCAGCACCAATGCCATGAACAGAATCCAGCGGACCGGATGCGATTTGCGGCGTTCGATGTCGGCCAAGGACAGGTCCGACGGTTCGATGGACGCCGTCGGGTGTTTGGAGACGTCGACGGTCTCGACCACGCCATCCACGACTTCCGTTGCCTTGTTGCGTTCCTTCTGACCCATGTTCCGCTCCGTATATATTGCGATATCTTGCGATTGCGCCGCCGCACGCCGCGGCCCGTTCCAGCATACCCGGGCAATCGTATGCCCGGGCATACGGATATACGAAAGGCGTGCCTTGAGGCACGCCTTCTTCTTCTCTGATGTTGTTGTGGAGCGGATGACGGGAATCGAACCCGCGTAATCAGTTTGGAAGACTGAGGCTCTACCATTGAGCTACATCCGCGTGTTGCCGCTACGTCCGAAGCCGACACGAAACGACTCGAGCTATTATACACATCCCACCAACTTTTGCAAGCGGGAATGGCATTTCAGATTTCGAGCATGACCACGGCGGAGGCGATCGGCCCGTCATGGCTTATGGAGATGGAGATATCGTACGACTGGCGCACCGGATCCAACGGCAGGCCCAACGACTGCCGCACCTTGCGTTGCACTTCGGAGGACAGTATGACGCGCGGCACGCCGTGGGAATCGTCGAGAATTTCGATGCGCACCCATGGGAAGTTGTCGAGCGTGTACGGATATGCGACTTCGGCGCCGTCTTTCGCATGCCGCGAAATGGCCGCGCACCACGCTTTCAGGAACGCCTCCTTGCCTGCCCAGCGGGCGGCGAGGTGCACCGCCTCGTCATCATGCTTGAGTTGCGACCGTTGCGCCGTCTGCCATATCTCGCGCATGGAGAACAGATTGCGCATACGCGTCCCCGGCTCATTCAGCTGCTTGGTGAACGCAGGCACGTCAACGACGTCATGCCCTAGACCCAGCATTCCTCCGCCTTCCTAGGAATTATTAATCGGGGTTACCCCGGGAATGCCCCGACCATGTCATATGGAAAAGGGCGATACATCTGTGCAGAAGTATCGCCCTTTTCTTATCAGGCCGTCATCATTTGCCCATATTTAGGACAGATTTCGACGTAGCCGTCTCACGCTTCGAAATAGCCGGTGGACGCGAGGCGCGCGTTCGGATCGAGCAGCATGGCCTTCTCCACTTCGTGCGCGTCGTAGCCGCGGCCGTCCTCGTGGAAGCGGCGGTTGTCGATCGGCTCGTAGAGCGCGGCGCGCCCCATCATGCCCTCTTCAAGGCGACGCTGGCCGGCGGCGAGACGTGCGTTGGCACGGTCGCGCCATTCGTTCAGCGCGTCCTCGCCGACGGTGTTCGCCACGGAAGCTCGAAGGCGCCCG
>ENA-OQBJ01000077-OQBJ01000077.1-human-gut-metagenome-genome-assembly--contig:-NODE-77-length-46457-cov-14.832053_pt1 | contig 46457 bp, 48 predicted proteins | sample MGYA00242743_ERZ504545 | MGnify/ENA primary metagenome ERZ504545 (study PRJEB26092, sample SAMD00036252) | human gut metagenome | host: Homo sapiens | study: EMG produced TPA metagenomics assembly of... | reverse complement strand
GTTTTCCAGTACATCGGCACTTCTGGCAATCAGTTTGTTTGCCGTGGCTTTCCTTAACGTAAACCCATTGTCGGCAAAGTATTTGATGATTCGCTCTACCGGCATGGAATAGATGTATCGCATCTGCAGGAGTCCTGCTGCAAAGGAAGGTGAATAGGAAGAATTCAACAACAGAGCCGGCGGAGTTTTCCCCGGATACATGATACTTCCATCAGTATAAGTGTTGATGTGATACACGGTCTTGATGAATTTGATGGGTTCCATGCTGTAACGTATACAGGTACGAGTTCCGAAGAGACGCAACGTCTTCAAAAACTCTGCATCCATGACTGGATCTATCGTAACATGCACCTCTTTCATCTCGTAATGCATGTCACGCTTGGCTCCGTTGTTTTTGCGTGCCTTTCTCTTTTCGGCCTGCTCTTCTTTCTTCTTGTCAAATTCCTCCTGGGTCATCGAGTCTTGTGGATTCTTTTCCTGACGTTCGGACTTCTTGCCTGAAACGAGCTTGCCGAGTGCCTTGTTCTGACGATTCGCTTTGTCAATGGCGATTCCTTTCTGGACGAGTAATTCTTCTAATGACTTTATACGTTCAATGAGTTCGTTGACCTGTGTAGTCAACGAACTCACCGTAGCATTAGCTTGCTGAAGCTGTTCGTTTGCAAGCTGAAGCTGTTCCTTTAAAAGTACTATAATTTCGTCCTTTTTCATAGTGCAAAGGTACGAAAAAATATCGAGATATGCAAGGATTTTTAGATATTTATTTTTCTATCTTGTTGATACACAGTTCATTAAATATAATCTTATGCGCCTATAGATTAAGCCGTTTCCTATATCTCATACTTTTCAGGCAAATTCCGCTCATGATGGCAGATAGCGTCTTGTACGGCATTTTGCATTGTTTGCTTTGGGGATCAAAGAATGGTAATTCAAAGGTTCCTCGCTCCAGTCGCTTCTGATACAGCAAGAAACCGTCGCCATCCCATTTTAGCATTTTTACCTGCTGGCGATTCTTTGAGAAGAAGATGAAGACGGCACCACCGAGTGGCGGCAGCTCCATCTCCGTCCTCACAATCTGGTACAGGCCATTTATGCCCATGTTCATTCGGACATATCGCTGGCAGACGTAATACTGGGTGTTTTCGTTTAATCCAAACATAGCAAGTCCTCCTTCTCGTAAAGTTTCATCAGATGCATGACTGATTTGGCACTACCTTTCTTGATGGTGACTATCGTTCCATTGGGAAAGGTTAAGGTTATGCCGAAAAGATAATTTTCCGGGCAGACGGAATCGGATGACATTTCCATGGGAAGGAACATCATCCCAGTGTCCTTGGCTGTTGCTTCGGAACATTCCTTACGGGCTTCGGCCTGAAGCAGACGAATCTGTTGTTTGGCTAACCTAACAGAATAACCTTTCTCTGACATCCATCTATGCATCGAGCGATGGTTTACATGCCGTTCCTTTAAAAAAGGAATCAAACTGGCTTTTGGATTATGATTCAAATGAATCTGGAAGGCATTCCATGCCCTCTCATAACGTTCTGTTGCTCTCATAATTTCGTTGCTTTTAAAATTATGGTGCAAAGGTAAGAACTTTTACGATAAAGGGCAAGGTATAAACGCGGAGCCGCTTACAGATGTAAATGTATATATATAATATACTTGGTATAGTATAGGGAAGAAAAATCTGCATCTAACTGTATGATATTCAGTACCTTGTATTTTTAAGATTCTCCCTGGTAGTCATTCGGACATATCATAAAACTCATGATTGTCCCTGATGCTACCTGTTATTGTCCCTGATGGTACCCTCAGAAAGGCTAGTTCTCCCTGGTAGTCATTGAGCACTCAAATGAGGTAAACAAACGATGTACTTCCGTTTACCAACTGATGTGGCTGAACTGGGTTAAGGATATGGCTGCGTTGGGTTAAGGATTCGACTGTATCGGGTTAAGGATTCAACTGCATCGGGTTGCGCAGACGACTGCATCGGGTTAAGGATTCGACTGAACTGAGTTACGCAGACGGCTGTACTCGCTGATTGAGCCACTTGAGTAGTCTGATTGAGCCACTTGAATAAGCTGACTGAACCACTTGAATAATCTGCTCATACTCCGATTTTATTTAACAAGTTAGGGCGCATCCAATCCGGATGCGCCCTTTTTCTTTGTCGACATATTTCTTTCATTCAACACTCAACACTTAACATTAAACATTCACCATTAAACTATCCCAATACAACATTGGCAGGAACGCCGAGGTTGTGGTATATGTTTCTTGCAACATCAAAATTAATTGCACGACGTCCATGGAGAATATCACTTAATGCGGTTGTTGACACGCCTATAGCTTTTGCAGCCTCCTTTTGCTTGTAGCCTTTTTGGCGAAAAGCAACTTTGATGGCAGCTATGAGTGAAGGCTTAACTCGCCATGGATGGGGATCAACTTCGCATTCCCAATCGTAAGCAGCTTCGCTGAGGACCTTTAATTCTTCCTTTTCTACTTCGCTGAGAAAGTCCATGCCGCCCAATTGGGTGCCCTTTGCAAGCAGAGCCTCCATTCGCTCTTCAATTTCATTATATGTTTTTTCGTCTTTAATAGTCATAGTTATATATTTTTAATATCCTTAATCTTGTCATATTCAGCATGAGTTCCAACAAATCTAATATGTAGAAATCCTTGAAAGAACACAACGATAGTTACAAGCCTAAATTTATTGCCTGATATGTTGAAGACATATCTGTCATTCCCGACATAATCTGCCGAAGGAAATGCTTGCTTTAATTCTGCATGGCTTTTCCATTCTGTCTTTTCAACAAACTCTGCCCAACGCATGAGCGGATCTGCTGCATCAGGATGTTTCCTTGCAAAATCTTTCAGCAATTTGAACTTTAATATCTTCATAATCGTTTATTTTTGCTGCAAAATAGCGAAAAGTTCTCGATACAGAGAACTTTTCGCAAGAAAAGAAATAAATGTTTGCAATATTTAACTTATACGTACAGAAAACTCTTGCAGATATGAAAATAAAACCGTAACTTTGCGCTATAGAATTTTAAAACAGATGGTTATGAAGTACTTAGATCCTAAGGCAGACCTTACGTTCAAGAAGATATTCGGCAATCATCCTAAAAGACTGATCAGTCTTCTGAACGCCCTCCTGCCACTCAGCGACGAGGAGCAGATACGCAAAATCAAGTATCTGCCTACAGAACTTGTGCCTCAGCTCGAAGGAGGCAAGAACACCATAGTGGATGTACTCTGCACCGATGTCAGAGGCAGGAAGTTCTGCGTGGAAATGCAGATGGAATGGTCTGACGCATTCCAGCAGCGAGTACTGTTCAATGCATCCAAGCTCTATGTGAGTCAGGCAAAAAAGGGAGGAAAATACAGCGAACTGCAACCAGTGTATTCTCTCAACCTGATAAATGATATCTTTGCGCATGATACTCCAGATTTCATCCACAACTACCGCATCGTGCACGATAAGGACAGCAATAAGATCATCGAAGGCTTGCATTTTACCTTCATTGAACTCCCTAAGTTCACTCCACATTCCATTGCCGATAAGCGCATGATGGTCTTGTGGCTCCGTTTCCTGACAGAAATAAATTCCAACACGAAGGATATTCCTGCCGACCTGCTCAATGACCCAGAGATTGGAAAAGCCGTAGAAGATCTTGAAGTTTCCGGTTTTACTGATGCCGAACTCAGAGCCTATGATAAATTCTGGGATTCGGTAAGTGTTGAAAGAACCCTTCTGGATGACAGATACCAGAAAGGAATGGAAGAAGGTATGGAGAAAGGCATGGAGAAAGGTAGAGCTGAAGGCATAGAAGAAGGCATGAACCAGCGAAGCCTTGAAATTGCCAGGAAGATGCTAGCAAAGGGTATGGATGAAGCGTCTATCATGGATATGACGGGGCTGACGGCAGAGGAGATAAAGCTGCTGAAAGTGGAGATGTAGATTACGAATATCTCTTTCAGATGCTGGCTCCATCCAAGAGTTTCCGGTATTTAGCTACTGCATCCGAAATCTCGCTTATTTTGATAAATTCATCGGCAGAATGGGAGCGGGAGGACTCGCCCGGACCCAGTTTGAACGAAGGGAAGTGCATCAGAGCCTGGTCGCTGAGGGTAGGACTGCCGAATGGCTTCATGCCCATGGCTACACATTTCCTGATAAGAGGATGCGCCGGTCGATGCGGGATGACTTCAGACGGAAACTGTGCGCCTTCACCTCGCTCTTCAGGTGCTGGCGGATAAACTTGTAAACCTCCTCGTTGTCATAGAACTCGTTGGTGCGGATATCCACAAGCATCGTACACTTATCCGGAATCACATTGTGCTGGGTTCCGGCATTCACTACGGTAAGCGTCATCTTGGTAGGTCCCAGGAACTCGCTTACCTTCTCAAACTTATAGTCACGAATCCATCGCATATCATCCAATGCCTCGTAGATAGCGTTTACTCCCTCGTTGCGGGCAGCATGACCGCTCTTTCCGTGAGCAATCACATCCAGCACCATCAGTCCCTTTTCGGCAACAGCCGGGTTCATGCCGGTAGGTTCACCTACGATGGCAAGGTCGATATGCGGAAGCAAAGGCAGGGCACGGGTAATGCCATCCTTTCCCGAAACCTCTTCTTCGGCGGATGCCAGATAGATAAGATTATACTGCTGAGGCTTTGCGGTCAGCATTCTGAATATCTGGAGGAGCGAACAGAGTCCACCGCCGCAATCGTTGCTGCCCAAGCCGTAAAGTACACCCTCTTCTACATCCGGTGAAAACGGGTTGCGTGTCCATGAAGCCACAGGCTTCACGGTATCGATGTGAGCGTTGAGCAGCAGGGTAGGTCGGCTCTCATCGTAATGAGGGTCGATAATCCAGATGTTGTTCGCCTCACGATGAGGTTCGAAACCATATTTGCGGATGGTCTGCTCCATGATGTCGGCAGCATCCTTCTCGTTTCTGCTTACAGATGGGGTGGTGATAAGCTTTTTCAGCAAATCCACGGCATCGCTTACATATTCTTCTTGTGTCATCATAATCTCCCTATTCTTTGATTTTTTTGCAAAGATACGAAAAAAAGAGCAGATAAAGTGGAAAAAATATCTTTTTATTTTGTGTTCTTGACAAATTCTATTATCTTTGCATCAGAATATAAATATAAGCTTATGCAGATTAATAGTCATCTTTCGGTACTGGTACATGATCTCGCCAAGAAATGGGGAGAGAAAACTGCTTTAACTTTCAGAAAGTTTGGCAGCGACCAGTGGCAATCGGTTTCATTCAACCTCTTTTCCTTAAGAGTGAAACAAGTGAGCAATGCCCTCCTGAATCTTGGGGCTAAACCTCTTGACAAAATCGCTGTCTTCTCGCAGAACTGTGTGCATTATCTGTACACCGACTTCGGTGCGTATGGTATCAGGGTTACCTCTGTGCCTTTCTATGCCAACAGCAGCGAGCAGCAGATTCAATATATGATTAATGATGCGCAGATTCGCTTTCTCTTTGTTGGCGAACAGGAGCAGTATGACAAGGCTCACCGTATCTTTGCCCTCTGTCCATCTCTGGAACGTATCATCATCTTCGATTCCAGCGTGCGCATCAGTACACACGATCCTGCTGCTCTCTATTTCAAGGACTTCCTGAAGCTGGGAGAGAATCTTCCTCGTCAGACGGAGGTAGAGGAACTCTACAAACAGGCAAGTATGGATGATTTGGCTAATATCCTCTATACCAGTGGAACAACCGGAGATAGCAAGGGCGTGATGCTTACCTATAGCCAGTATTATGCTGCTTTGAAGGCAAACAATGAGTGCATTCCTGTTACCGAAAAGGACCGTGTCATTGATTTCCTTCCATTCACCCATATCTTTGAGCGTGGATGGGCATATCTCTGCTTGAGCGAAGGTGCCGAACTCATCATCAATACTTATCCTCATGAAATTCAGGAGAGTATGAGAGAGATGCATCCTACCTGTATGTGTAGTGTGCCACGTTTCTGGGAGAAGGTGTATATCGCCGTAAAGGCAAAGATGGATGATGCAGGTCCTCTTCAGAAGAAACTCTTCTACCATGCCTTGGCAGTAGGAAAGAAGCGGAATATAGAATATCTGGCAAACTGCAAGCGCCCTCCTCTGACATTGGAGTTGGAATATAAGGTTATCAACAAGACCATTTTGAGCATGGTTCGCAAGCAGTTGGGCTTGGAAAAACCGAATATCTTCCCTACAGCGGGTGCTTATGTAAGTCCGGAAGTAGAGGCATTTGTACATGCCATCGGTATCAATATGGTGGTGGGTTATGGTTTGACCGAGAGTCTTGCCACCGTATCTTGCGATCATTCTGACAAGAAACGCAGTCTGGGTTCTGTGGGGCGCCCTATCTCTTGCATTCAGGTAAAGATAGGTGATGATAATGAGGTGCTCCTCAAGGGGCCTACCATCACTCCGGGATATTATCATCGTGATACCACCAATGCGAAGGCATTCGACAAGGATGGATTCTTCCATACCGGTGATGCCGGCTACATGAAGGATGGCGAGCTTTATCTCACCGAGCGTATCAAGGACCTGTTCAAGACATCGAATGGTAAGTATATCGCTCCGCAGCAGGTAGAATCGTTGCTCCTGGTAGATAAGTTTATCGATCAGGTGGCTGTGATTGCTGACCAGCGCAAGTTCGTATCAGCCCTCGTTGTTCCAGAGTTCCGTCTCGTGGAGGACTGGGCACGTGAGCATCATATCGCCTTCACTTGCCGTGAAGATTTGTGTGCTAACGAGAAGGTGCAGAAGATGCTGATGGACCGTATCCAGATTCTCCAGCAGCATCTGGCTTATTATGAGCAGATTAAGCGCATTACCCTCCTGGCTCACCACTTCTCTATGGAGTCGGGTGAGTTGACCAATACCTTGAAGATTCGCCGCCCTATCATCAACAAGAACTACAAGGCGGAGATTGACAAGATGTATGAGGAGTAATCATAAAGTTTAAAGTTAAAAGTTAATAGTTAATGATTACAGCCGACCAGTTAAAGGATGTGATGGACAGAGCTGACGCTCTGCATCACTATCTCAATATAGACCAGAAGAAAGTAGAATTCGAAGAGGAGCAGCTCCGCACCCAGGCTCCTGACTTTTGGGAAGACCCGAAGTATGCTCAGGAGCAGATGAAGAAGGTAAAAGGTATCCAGAAATGGCTCGACGGTTATAAGACTGTACGTCTTTATGCCGATGAACTGCAGCTTGCCTTCGATTTCTATAAAGACGAAATGGTGACTGAGGAAGAGGTGGATGCCGATTATGCCAAGGCGATAAAAGCCATAGAAGACCTGGAGTTGAAGAACATGCTTCGCCAGAAGGAAGACCCGATGGACTGCGTGCTCAAGATTAATTCCGGTGCCGGTGGTACAGAAAGCCAGGACTGGGCACAGATGCTGATGCGTATGTATATGCGCTGGGCTGAGGCTCATGGCTACAAGGTAACCATCACCGATATGCAGGAAGGTGATGAGGCTGGTATCAAGAGCGTGACCATGACCATCGAGGGCGGCGAGTACGCTTATGGCTATCTGAAGAGCGAGAACGGTGTGCACCGACTGGTGCGTGTTTCTCCTTTCAATGCCCAGGGCAAGCGAATGACCAGTTTCGCCAGTGTCTTCGTAACTCCGCTGGTAGATGATACCATCGAGGTATATGTTGATCCAGCCAAGCTCTCCTGGGATACCTTCCGTTCGAGTGGTGCCGGTGGTCAGAATGTGAATAAGGTTGAATCCGGTGTCCGTCTGCGTTATTGGTATACCGACCCTGATACCGGCGAGGAAGAAGAAATCCTCATCGAGAACACCGAGACCCGTGACCAGCCAAAGAACCGTGCCAAAGCCCTGTTGCTCTTGAAGAGCCAACTCTACGACCGCGCCATGAAGAAGCGTCTGGAGGCTAAGGCTAAGATTGAGGCTGGTAAGAAGAAGATAGAGTGGGGAAGCCAGATTAGAAGTTATGTCTTCGACGACCGTCGTGTGAAAGACCACCGTACCAACTATCAGACATCGGATGTAGATGGCGTGATGGACGGCAAGATAGATGATTTCATCAAGGCATACCTGATGGAGTTCCCTACGAATGATGACGAACAACAATAATCATCTAAAAACATACGACTATGAGTGGAAATAAAGACTTAAGAAGAGCCAAACATGAGGCTTATCAGAAGAAACAGGCTGCAAAAGGCGAGAAAGTAATCAAGTGGATATTTATAGGATTGATAGTCCTTGGTATGCTATTCGCTTTCTATGCAACAAGATTAGTATAAAACAATGAGTGGATTAGAAATAGAAAGAAAATTCCTCGTTAAGAAGGGCGACGCTTATAAAAGCGCCGCCTTTTCTTCTAGTCATATTCAGCAGGGGTATATTCCTGCCGAGGGGGCTACGGTGCGGGTTCGCACACGGGATGAGAAGGCTTACCTTACTATTAAGGGCAAGTCGGTAAATGGCGGCATGACCCGCTATGAGTTTGAAAAGGAGATAACGATGGACGAGGCGCAGCATCTTCTGCAGCTTTGTCAGGGTGGCGTCATCGATAAGCGTCGCTATCTTGTGAAAAGTGGCAGTCATACCTTCGAGGTAGATGAGTTCTATGGCGATAACGAAGGTCTGGTCATGGCAGAGGTGGAGTTGGCTAGCGAGACCGAAGCCTATGAGAAACCTGATTTCATCGGCATGGAGGTAACAGGCGACAAGCGATTCTACAATTCGCATCTCTTGGGCAATCCTTTCTCGAAGTGGCGTGATACCTTGCCGGCTGAATATCGTTAGAAAATGTATCGAAAAGGTCATTTCTGCGTCCTAAAACGGATTAAATTGCATAAATATTACTAAAATTGTGTTTTTACTTTCAAATAATTCATATATTTCAGAATTATTTTATAATTTTGCACGAAGAAAAATTAAAAAGTAAGAATTTAGTAATAGAAAGATAGAAATGACAGATTCAAATAGAGGAAGTTTTGGAAGCAAGATTGGATTGATTCTTGCTACAGCAGGTGGCGCCGTAGGTTTGGGTAACGTATGGCGCTTCCCTTATATGGCTGGTCAGGAAGGTGGCGCAGCTTTATTCTGGTATACATCGGAAGTGTGCTCCTGTTGGGCATTCCATGTATGATTTCTGAGTTTATCATCGGCCGTCATGGTGCCTCTAATACCGCACGTGCCTATACCAAACTCTCTAATGGTACTGCTTGGAAGTGGGTAGGCTATCTTGAGGTGCTTACCGGTTTCCTGATTACGGGCTATTATGCGGTGGTTTCGGGCTGGTGTCTGCAGTATGTCTATGCCAGCATCATGGGCGAACTGCATGGTGACCCAACCTTTGTGGCGAATTACTTCAAGGAGTTTTCTTCTGATCCTGTGCGTCCGGTTATGTGGACGGTAGCGATATTCCTGATTTGTCATTTCGTGATTATTCATGGTGTGCGCGGCGGTATAGAGAGGGCTTCTAAGGTGATGATGCCTCTCCTGTTCATCCTGCTTTTGATCATTGTGGTAGCAGCTTGTCTGTTGCCGGATGCAGGTAAGGGCGTGGAGTTCCTGTTGAAGCCTGATTTCGGAAAGGTAGACAGAAACGTGTTCCTGAATGCCTTGGGTCAGTCGTTCTATTCTATGAGTATCGGTATGGGCTGTATCTGTACCTATGCCTCTTACTTCAGCCGTCAGACCAATCTCTTTAAGAGTGCTTTGCAGATTTCCATCATCGATTTGCTGGTAGCAGTACTGGCTGGTCTGATGATTTTCCCTGCAGCCTTCTCTGTAGGAGTATCACCGGATAGTGGTCCTTCGCTCATCTTTATCACTTTGCCGAATGTCTTTAATCAGGCGTTTGCATCGTTACCTGTATTGGGTTGGATTATCTCGCTGCTCTTCTACGTATTGCTGTCGGTAGCTGCCTTGACCTCGCTGATGTCACTTCATGAGGTGAATACCTCTTTCTTCTACGAGGAGTTGAAGATAGACCGCAAGAAGGGTGCTACCATCGTTACGGTTTCCTGTGCCATCATCGGAGCCTTCTGTTCGCTCTCTTTGGGTGCAACAGATAAGCTTTCGTTCTTCGGAAAGGCGCTGTTCGATTGGTTCGACTTCGTTACGGGTCAGATATTCCTTCCTCTGGCAGGATTCCTTACCTGCCTGTTCCTGGGCTGGTATGTACCTAAGCAGATCGTACAGGATGAGTTTACTAACTGGGGAACCTTGAAGGGCCGTCTCTTCGGTATTTATCTTTTCCTGATTAAGTTCGTTTGTCCTGTCCTCATCTTCCTGGTATTCCTGAACCAGTTTGGTGTCTTCGGATAAAGTATTTGTAATCGGATATAACTATATATAATAAGGTGTAGCAGCTCCCGTTTCGTCGGAAAACAACAAACACTACATATTAAAGATTTAGATAATGGAAACAAGAGGAAATTTTGGTAGTAAGTTGGGCGTTATTCTTGCCACAGCCGGCTCGGCAGTCGGTTTGGGTAATGTGTGGCGTTTCCCTTATATGGCAGGTCAGAATGGTGGCGCCGCCTTCATTCTCATCTATTTGGTATGTATCATCCTACTCGGATTGCCTGGCATGATGAGCGAATTCATCATCGGCCGTCATTCCGCTTCTAATGCAGCCCGTGCTTATACCAATCTGGGTAAGCACAAGGCTTGGGGTGCTTTGGGCTTGATGGGTATCATCACCTCTATGATTATCCTGGGTTTCTATGCCGTAGTGGCTGGCTGGTGCCTGCAGTATCTCTATGCTAGTATCATGGGCGGTGTTCATGGCGATGCAGAGTATGTGAAGACCTATTTCCAGACCTTTTCAGCCGATCCTATCCGTCCTACCTTATGGGCAGTAGGTTTATCCTGCTTACCCACATGGTGGTAGTACGCGGTGTGCGCAATGGTATAGAGAAAGCATCCAAGATACTGATGCCTATGCTCTTCTTCCTGTTGATTGTGATTGTGATAGCTTCCTGCTCTCTGCCGGGAGCGATGAAGGGAGTGGAGTTCCTGCTGAAGCCGGATTTCTCTAAGGTAGATGAAAACGTGTTGCTCGAAGCGCTGGGACAGGCGTTCTTCTCTTTGAGCATGGGTACGGCTTGTCTGTGTACTTATGCCTCTTACTTCAACAGACAGACCAATCTCTTGAAGTCGGCTACTCAGATTGTGACCATTGATACTGTAATCGCCGTATTGGCAGGTTTGATGATCTTCCCTGCAGCCTTCTCGGTAGGTGTGCAGCCAGACAGCGGTCCTTCGCTCATCTTCATTACCTTGCCAAACGTATTCCAGGAGGCTTTCGGTAACATGCCGGTTGTCGGTTATGTGATTTCGGTGTTGTTCTATGCTTTGCTTGTATTGGCAGCCCTGACTTCTACCATCTCGATGCACGAGATAGGTACCGCCTTTATTTATGAGGAGGGTAAGATAAGCCGTGCCAAGGGAGCCTGGTTCGAGACCGTCGTTTGCTGCATCATAGCTGTATTCTGTTCGCTCTCTCAGGGTGCCGTACCTGATTTGGGCTTCTTCGGCAAGGATTTCTTGAGCAATTGTGACAACTTTACTGCCCAGCTGCTCATGCCGTTGGGGTCGTTCATCACCTGTCTGTTCCTGGGATGGTATGTGCCAAAGAAGATTGTGCGTGATGAGTTTACCAACTGGGGAACCTTGAAGGGAACTCTCTTCCCTGTTTTCCTGTTCACCATCCGTTTTATCTGTCCAATCTGTATTTTCCTTATCTTCCTGCACCAGTTTGGTGTCATTTAGCAAAACCGGCAAACTTGCAGACAGGCTATCTTGCCCCTAGTAGGCAAGATACGGCTTGATTCTTTCTATTTCGGCAGGTGGAAAGTCTTTGAGGAGACGCAGCTCTTCAGCACTTTTCAGCGGACCATGGATTCTGCGGTAGTTTACGATTTCCTTTGCCTGGTAAAAGTTCAGGTAAGGATGTTTGCGCAATTCGGTTAAACTGAGCTGGTTGACATTCATTTTTCTGATATGTTTTGCATCAATATTCATATAGTGGAGGGCTGTCTCGGGCACGCCTTCCACTTCTTGTATCTGGCTCATGGAAACAAAACCGCCTAACCGCTCTCTGTAACGGATGATGCTTCTGGCATAGTAAGAGCCTATGCCGGGAATTTTCTGCAGTTCGGTCGTATCAGCAGAATTGATGTTGATATACTGACCTTCTTTCAGTTTTCGTGGATAACTGTATTGGATAGTGTCTTTCTTCCTTTCTTCTCTAGTTCTTATAGCCGTCTCTTGATAGCCGTAGTTGTATCTTTCTCTTGGGTAAAAGTTGGCAGCCGGCTGGTAGTCTTTACCAATTCTGATAAAGGGCAGCAGTTTTTCGAATTGCTTCTTGGTTAGTCCGTAAACCCGTGCAAAGTCTCTAGGTGTCCTGAAGATACCTCCTTTATTTCGATATTTGATGATGCTTCTGGCTTGCCATGATTCCAGTCCCAGCCGTTGGAAATCAGATTGGCTTGCCGTATTGGGGTCAAAGGCGAATACTTCGCTCGACTGAAGTCCGTCTTCATAATAGCCTGGATGTTGCCGCGTGGCATGCCTGATGATACTATCGTTATGGGCTTGTTGTTTTTCTGAGGGCATAGTTTCTTTAGAACCTACAATGAAAATCATTGTGGTACTGACAACGAGCAGGGTCAGGATTATGAGTAATGCTCGCCGTTCATGGTAATTGATATAAAAAAAATCCTTTAAAAACTTCATAGGCTTACGGATTTTTAAGCTCTTGTGAAACCGAAATTTCGCCGACCATTTTGACCACGACCAAGGTAAATCCTCAGTGTTTACGGCACATCTGACGGCTTTTGGTCGGGATTACTGGACTCGAACCAGCGACCTCATCGTCCCGAACGACGTGCGCTACCAACTGCGCTAAATCCCGATATCTGCTGCAAAGGTACATTAAATAATGGATAATACCAACAAAAATAGACTTTTTTATCTTTTTTTGAAAGAAATTTCCCGAAAAATTTGCAGGAACCAGAAAAAAGTATTACCTTTGCACCCGCAAATGATAAATCGCGATTTGTGAAAGTTGGTGCCATAGCTCAGTTGGTAGAGCAAAGGACTGAAAATCCTTGTGTCCCCGGTTCGATTCCTGGTGGTACCACTTCTTTATGAGACTGAATCTTCGTAACAGGATTCAGTCTTTTTTTATGCCCTTTTTTATAATACTCCATTTTACACTTATGAAAACGTTTGCGTAAGAAAAATGCGCCAGGATGTTTTATAATAGCTATTTTTTCACTACTTTTGCATTGTAAAATTCAAAAACAAACCAAAAAATTAATCTAACAAACATTCGTTAAAATGAAAAAAGCTTATTTGTTATTGTTGGCTGGAATGTTGTCTACGGCAGTATTTGCCGGCAGCAAACAGACGATAAAGATTGATGGTCAGGTCATAGAAAAGACTGTCTCAGGGATTACCTTTGATGGAGACAATGTTGTTCTTCAGTATTCAGATAATACATCTGATCAGGCAGACATGTCGCTCGTAACCCTTTCTTTCACTTATCAAACTACCGGCATCAGCCAGATAGAAGATATTAAGAAAGCATTGCAAGGAAAGGTTTATAACCTTCTGGGCCAGTGTGTAGGTTCTTCCCTCCAGGGTTTGTCTAAGGGTGTTTATATTATTAATGGTAAGAAAGTAATTATCAAGTAAAACAGGAGGAACGCAAAATGAAGAAAAACGTATTTACTTTGGCACTCCTCCTGATGAGTTTGAGTGCAGCTTTGGCACAGACATGGACATTTAAGATTACCCATGCCGTGGCTCGTAACAGCAAGGTGAACCAGATGTATGTTACCACCAAGTCGGGTGATGTGAAGTATTATAATACTGCAGACTTGACAAGTGTGAAGTTCGAAGGTGATAAGGCAATCATCGCACCTAAATCAGGTTCAGAGAATGATGAGTACAATGCTTCAGTTCAGAAAATCAGTTTCGCAAAGAAAGTAGATCAGGGCGAAAGTGGTGATATTGACAATCCTGCAGGTGTGATTCAGATTACTGAGGCAAAGGGCTGGCAGGAGTCTGCCTACCTGAAGTGGGCTCCATTCGAGGGCGCTTCTTCTTATAATGTATATGTAGATGACAAGAAGATTGATGCTCAGCTGGTTCGTCAGTATAAATCTTACTATCGTGCTGATGTTCTCGGTTTGAAGGAAGGTACTTATTCTGTAAAGGTTGTTCCTGTAAATGCTGACGGTAAAGAGATTGCTGGTGCCAATACTGCTTCTAACTTGGTAGTAAAGAGCTACAACCGTGAGGGCTTTGCTCATTTCAAGTATGCTGGTGTAGGTGCTTATAATAATGATGGTACTTTGAAGGCTGGTGCTAAGGTTCTGTATATTACAGCCAAGACAGCTAAGACCGTTTCTACAACAGTTAATACTGGTAAGCAAGAGACGATTACAGGTCTTCAGTCTATTATTGATGCTTATTCTAAGGGCAAGGATACTACTCCTATCGCATTCCGTATCATCGGTAAGGTAAATCTTTCTGATTTGGATCACATTTCAAGTTCTGCAGAAGGTTTGCAGGTTAAGGGTAAGGGTGCTCACTCTGTAATGAACATGACTTTCGAAGGAGTCGGTGATGATGCTACTGTATATGGATTTGGTTTCTTGCTTCGTAATACCAAGAGTGTAGAGTTCCGTAACTTTGCTATCATGCATTGCCTGGATGATGCCATGTCTCTTGATACCAATAACTCCCATGTCTGGATTCACAACATGGATCTCTTCTATGGTAAAAAGGGTAGTGCTGCCGACCAGGCTAAGGGTGACGGTACTGTAGACATCAAGGGCGATTCTAAGTATGTTACTGTAGCTTACAACCGCTTCTGGGATAACGGTAAGGCTTCTATGTGTGGTATGAAGAGTGAAACTGGTGAAAACTGGATTACTTATCATCACAACTGGTTCGACCATTCAGACTCTCGTATGGCTCGCGTTCGTACCATGAGTGTTCACATGTACAACAATTACTATCAGCATTGTGATGTTTATGGTATTGGTGCAACCAGTGGTTCAAGTATATTCATGGAGTCTAACTACTTTGATGCTGTTAAGCGTCCTATCATGAGCTCTCTGCAGGGTACTGATGCCAAGGGTGATGGTACTTTCTCTAGTGAGAAAGGTGGTTTGATTAAGGCATACGGCAATGTATTTGCAACAAGCCTGATAACTTCAGCTATATCACATACGCAGAAAACAATACAAGCTTTGATGCCTACGAGGTTTCTGATCCAAGTGAGCAGGTTCCTGCAAGCGTAAAGACTTTGGTTGGTGGTACTTCTTACAACAACTTCGATACGGACCCAAGCCTCATGTATGCATACGCTGCAGATAAGGCAGAAGATGTTCCTTCTATCGTAGAAGGCTTCTATGGTGCAGGTCGTTTGAATCATGGTGACATTGATTTCGCTATTCCTGATGAAACAGTCGTAACAAATGGTCACCAGCAGCCATGGCCTGCTTTGGCAAGCATTCTTGACGCTTATACTTCTGGTGTTGTTAAGGTGTTCGGTGAGAGCAATGCAACTGGCGAAGGGGGTTCTACAGAAGGTGGTAGCACTGGTGGCTCTACCGGTGGTACAACAGAAGGTGGCAGTACTGTAACTCCTATCGAGGGTACTGTTTTGGTAACATTCACAGATTCTAAGCCTTCAAGTAGCATAGTAACAGTTTCAGGTAACTATGCTACAAATAAGGGAACTGCTACTATTGACGGCACTTCATATTCTACTTGTGTAAAGATGGAGTCTGCAACTAATATCTCAGTAACTGTTGATAAGAAAGTCACAATGACCCTTTATTTCAGTTCAGCAGATACCAAGACGAACGCCAAAATTGATGGAAAGAAGCCTGCTGAAGTAAATGCAGTTATTGATTCAACAGCTAAGACAATGACTGTAACATTGGATGCAGGTTCTCATACTATTACAAAGCAGGATACATGCAACCTCTTCGGTATTAAACTTGTACCTATAACAGAGTAAAGGTATAGAACTGATTTAAAGATTCCTGCCTCTTTAATGACAAAACGGACAAAAGCTAGATAAAGATTTGCTTTTGTCCGTTTTTTCTTTATTTTTGTCTTAAATCTATCTGCTGTTTTCTTCTTTTTTCTCTACTTTTGCAACTGAAAACAATTTTAAACGCAAACTCATTTAAACGTAAACGCAACCTAAAAGTAAAACAATGAAAGCAATCCAGAATTTAGCAAAGAGAAGTTTGCTTCTCGTGGCATTGTTCGTCATCGGATGTCTGCAACTCATGGCGCAGACAAGAACCATCAAAGGTGAGGTGACTGATGCGCAGAATGGTGAGGCTCTGATTGGCGCCACTGTCATGGTGGAAGGCGAAAAGGGCGGTACAGTTACTGATTTTGACGGTAACTTCAGTCTTCAGGTATCTTCTTCAGCCAAGAAGATCAAGGTATCTTATATCGGTTATATTGATAAGGTACTTTCTATCTCAGACAATATGAAGGTGAAACTCGAATCCGACAGCAAGGCGCTGGCTGATGTCGTGGTCATCGGATATGGTACGGCAAGAAAGAGTGACCTGACAGGTTCCGTAGCTACCGTGAAATCGAAGGACTTTAATAAAGGTCTCGTTTCTTCTCCAGAACAGTTGATCAACGGTAAGGTTTCGGGTGTACAGATTATGTCCAACAGTGGTTCTGCCTCTGCCGGTAGTACCATCCGTGTGCGTGGTGGTGCCTCTCTGAATGCCAGCAACGACCCTCTTATCGTGCTCGATGGTGTGCCATTGGAGCAGGGGGGTATCTCGGGTAATAGCAGCAACTTCCTCAGCATGATCAACCCTTCTGATATCGAGAGCATGACTGTATTGAAGGATGCTTCTTCTACAGCCATCTATGGTTCCCGTGCATCTAACGGTGTCATTATCATTACCACCAAGAAGGGACAGCAGGGTGCTGTAAAGGTGAACTTCAATACCACCAACAGTTTGCAGACCCGTGCGCAGATGGTAGATATGCTGAGTCGTGCTGAATTCGTGAATGTCATCAACCAGTTTGGTACAGATAACCAAAAGTCATTGCTCGGTACTGCCAATACCGACTGGAATGATGAGGTTTACCGTACAGCCTTCGGTACAGATAATAACCTCAGTGTGAGCGGCAGCATCGACAAGTGGTTGCCATTCCGCGTGTCTGTAGGCTATTACAACCAGAGCGGTCTGGTTCGCAAGGACAATGTAGAGCGCTGGACAGGTAACGTGGTATTGACTCCTAGCTTCTTCCAGGATCACCTGAAGTTGACCATCAATGCCAAGGGAACCCTCAATAACAACTCATTCAATAATGGTGGTGCCGTATGGGCAGCTGCCACATTCAACCCAACCATCCCGGTTTATTCCGGTAACGACAAGTATGGTGGCTATAATGAGGCACTCGATGCTGATGGCTATCCAGTGAATGCCGGTGTAAGAAACCCTCGCGGTCTGGTTGATCTGTATGATTCAAAGAGTAAGGTGAGCCGCTTCATCGGTTCTATGGATGTAGATTACAAAGTTCATTTCCTGCCAGAACTCAAGCTCCATGCTACCGTGGGTGCTGACTATGCCAAGGGCGACGGAACCATTTATGTTCCTACCTACGCAGCACAGAGCTACAACAAGGATGAGTCTTTGGGCGGTAGCGATTACAAGTATGGTCCTCAGAAAAACGAGAACCGCTTGCTTACCCTCTATGCCAACTATGCAAAGTATTTTGAAGATATCAAGAGTAATGTAGACCTGACAGCCGGTTACGACTATCAGTACTGGAAGAGTACTACACCTCTTTATTATACCAAAAGTGCGGCAGGCACAAACCTGTCAACCGTAAAGGCATCAGATTACCGTCATGTAATGTTGTCATATTACGGACGTATCAACTATTCATTCGATGGAAAGTATCTCCTGACGGCTACCGTTCGTCGTGATGCTTCATCCCGATTCTCTAAGGATACCCGTTGGGGTACTTTCCCATCTGTTGCTTTGGGCTGGACTTTGACTGAAGAGCCTTGGTTGAAGAACCAGAAGGTACTTTCTAACTTGAAACTCCGTGCCAGCTATGGCGTTACCGGTCAGCAGGAAGGCATCGGCAACTACAACTATCTGCCGGTTTATACCTACAGTGTGACAGGTGCCGAAGCATTCATCAACGGACAGTATATCAATACTTACCGTCCTGAGGCATACGTATCAGACTTGAAGTGGGAGACTACAACCTCCTGGAACTTCGGTCTCGACTTTGGATTCCTGAATGGTCGTATCGGTGGTGCCATCGATTTCTATACCCGCAAGACCAAGGATCTGCTGGCTTCTGTTCCTACAGCGGCAGGTACCAACTTCTCAAAGACTATCCTTACCAACGTAGGTAATGTAGATAGCAAGGGTATTGAGGTTTCTCTGAATGCAACCCCTATCCAGACCAAGGACTGGGAGTGGAACCTGAGCTATAACTTTACCTGGCAGAACATGAAGGTGAAGAACCTTTCATTGATAAAGGGTGGAAGCCAGACCAACGTGAAGGTAGGTCCATCTATCGATGCTTACCAGTTCCAGGTACTCTCTGAGGGATATGAGCCATACATGTTCTATGTGTATCATCAGCTCTACGACTCAAAGACAGGCAAGCCTATCGAGGGTGCTTATGCCGATTTGAACAATGATGGCGAAATCAATGAGTCAGATCTCTACCGCTATCATTCTCCAGCCCCTAAGTACATCATGGGCTTGAGTACATCTTTGAGATACAAGCAGCTGACACTCGGTATGAGTTTCCGTGCCAACATCGACAACTATGTATACAACGGCATGGGTATGAGTACAGGTGCTTTTGAGACCGTAAGCTACAACAACTCACAACTCAACAACCTCAATACCAGCTTCCTGAAGACAGGTTTCAAGACCCGTCAGTATCTCTCTGATTACTACGTAGAGAATGCTTCGTTCCTGAAACTCGACAACCTGAGTTTGAGTTACAATGTAGGCAAAATCAACAAGTGGGCTTCGCTTACCGTATCTGCAATGGTACAGAATGTATTCACCATCACCGGTTACTCTGGTACAGATCCTGAGGTGCCAAACGGAATGGACAACTCATTCTATCCACGTCCTCGCACTTACTCAGTAAGCCTCGGACTTCAGTTCTAACAATCAAAACAGATAACAATGAAACTTAAGAATATATTATATAGTATGATGATGGGAACAGCGGTGCTGACAGGCACAACCAGCTGTGTTTCCGATCTCGACCAATATCCTCATACAGAGACAACCTCTAAGGATGTTTATACCTCGCTTGCCAATTACGAGGCAGTGCTGGGTAAGATTTACGCTGCCATGGTGACTAGTGGTCAGGGCAAGGGCGGCGATAATAAGGATATGGAATCCGTATTGAACAATGGTAGTGGTTTCGATTACATGCGTATGTTTATCAATATGCAGGAGTGTGGTACCGATGAATTTGCCTCTACCTGGCTGACTGGTGAGCAGACTACGGGGCTTACCTATCTCTCTTGGGATGCCAACGATGCTTGGGTATCAGATATGTATTATCGCATCTACTACAACATCGCCCTCTGCAATGAGTTCCTCCGCAATGCCAATGGCGCTAGCTTCAGCGGCAATGACGAGGTAAAGATGAAGGAGTATAGGGCTGAAGTTCGCTTCATGCGCGCCTTGTTCTACTTCCATGCTCTCGATCTCTATCGCAACATTCCGATGGTAACAGAGAATGATCCTGTGGGCAGTTTTATCCCTCCACGTTATACTCCTCAGCAGACATTCGATTATATCGAGAGTGAATTGAAGGATTGTGTAGGTGATATGCTTCCTGCATCCACCTGTCCTTACGGTCAGGCTTCTCAGGGCGCTGCCTATACCTTGCTTGCCAAGCTTTATCTGAACAGCGAGGTTTATACTGGTGTGCCTAAGTATACTGAGTGCAAGGAGGCTTGCGATAAGGTGATGAGCATGGGCTACTCCCTGGAAGATAATTACAGCAAACTCTTCAATGCTGATAACGACAAGCGTACCAACGAAATTATCTTCGCCTTGCCGGTAAGTGCAGAGCATACTGTAAGCTGGGGCTCATCTACTTATCTGGTTTGTGGACAGGTAAGTATGTCGAATGCCAATCAGAATGTAGCCGATTATGGTGTTACTGCCGGCTGGAGTGAATTCCGTCTTCGTCCTGAGTTCGTGGATAAGTTTACCCAGACCGATATTGATGGCAGTGGCGACAAGCGTTGCAAGTTCTTCACCAATGGTCAGAGCAAGGATGTAACCAGCATGACAGATGAAGCCTCTGGTTATCTCTCAGAGAAGTGGAGCAACCTGAAGGATGATGGTACTACGGCATCCAATACTGCCGATGCAGGTGTAGAAACCGATTTCCCTCTCTTCCGTTTGGCAGATGTCTATCTGATGTATGCCGAGTGCGTGGCTCGTACCCAGGGTGCAAGTTGGGATCCATGGCCAGAAGGAAAAACGGATGCTAGCGATCCTGAGGTCATCGCCTCTCGCAAGCAGGGAGCCATCTATTGGATTAATCTGCTTCGTGAGCGTGCAGGCGCTTCTGATGTTTGGTCTAACAACTTTGCCAACGATGATGAGTTCCTCCAGTTCATCCTCGATGAGCGTGCCCGTGAACTCTATCATGAAGGTTATCGCCGTACCGACTGATTCGCTTCGGCGAGTTTACCACTAGCAAGTATATCTGGCAGTGGAAGGGTGGTACCCACGATGGACAGGCTGTTGACAGCAAGTACAACATCTATCCAATCCCTAACACCGAGCTTACCGCAAATCCAAATCTTCATAACGACAACTATTAATAGGATAAAAGAATGAAAAAGATATTTAGAAACCTGATGATGCTTCTCTGTGCACTCACCGCCCTGGTGAGTTGCGACGAGAGTGGCGACAAGATATATCTGGATGGCTTCAAGGCATCCGGTCTGATGGCATCGGCCAGCGATGTGGTGCTGTCTGTTGATAATACGAAGGACATCGTGCTCTCGATGGTTGGCAGAATCCTACCTTGCTTTCGAGCGACGAGACCAAGCCTGCGGGCAACGGCGTGTTGAAAACCTATCTGCAGGCATCGCTTTCTGAGAGCTTTGCTACGGTAAAGGAGTATTCCGTAACCGATCTCTCCAAGGCTTTCACCGGTGCTGATCTCAACAGTCTTGCCAAGGATCTGGGAACGACTCCGGGTCAAAGTGCGCCTCTCTATTTCCGCATCAAGAGTCAGTTGGGCAACAATCTCGATGCTGCTTACAGCAATGTGTGCCAGGTGAACGTTACACCTTATATTATACACATGGACAAGATGACCATCTGGAATAAGGATAAGGACAAGGTGCTGACCTATCTCTATTCTCCAAACGAGGATGGCATCTATGCAGGCTATATGAATGCTTCTTCCTGGCTCAACTTCTGGGGTAAGGAGAATGATGGACCATTTGGGGTAACGTAGGCCAGGATGGTCATGTATATGAAATGGATAATACGGAGTCGGCATGGAGCTTCTGGCTCCCTGGTCAGTCTGGTATTTATTATACAGTGGTAGATACAAAGGCTAAGGAATTCAAGCCAACCTACATCAAGGCGATGCAGTTGAATGGTGAGGACATGACCTATGATGCTCCTAACTATGCATGGACCAAGGTGATTACAACCACAGCAGATAATACACCAATCAGTATTGTTGCTACTGGAGCAGAGTACAGCAAGGCAACAGCTACAGACGATGCAGCAGCCGTAGTCAAGACCATGAACTATACGCTGGCTGATGGCAAGATGACCGACTCAGAGAATGCTGCAGCGTGAACATCGCCAAGGCAGGTACTTATACCATTACCGTAAAGGTGGGCGAGAACAGCGACCTGATTTACTCTATCGAATCTGGCAATCAGACAGCACCAGAGCCAGAGGCAAGCAATACCCTCTGTATCTTCAGCAAGGACGGTAACACCCTTCTTGCCGTGATGAGCAAGGTGAGCGATGGTGTTTATACCTGCAAGTACAAGCCAACTTCCTGGGAGAACTTCCGCTTCATCTACGTAGGCGAGAACAAGGATGACAAGAAGACCTGGTATGGTGCCGATGGCGAGCAGTTTAAATTGACTTCTGGTGATGGTGCTTGGGATATCTGGTTTGGCGATGAGAATGGCGAAACAGAGTTTACGGTTACAGCCGATCTCAACACCATGACATGGAAGTATGAATAGCTTAATGAATATTCTGTGCAACCGATTGCACAGAATATTCATCATGAGTAAGTTTCCTTATTGTAAACGAATCATTTATTTGATTATCTTTGCATTATAAAAATAACTTAAAGGCAGAATAACAATGAAGAATATTTTAGGAAAAGCCATATTGCTGGCTTCAGCACTCTTGTTTTCTATCACGGGCACGAGTTGCAGCAATGATGATAATACCACTCCCGAAAAGGAGAAAACATACGATATGAGTGGCTTTGCCAAGGGAGCCGATGTAAGTTGGATTACAGAGATGGAGAAGAGCGGAAAGAAGTTCTATGACGCCAACGGAAAGGCTACGGAGTGTATGGCACTTCTCCGCGACCTCGGCATGAACTCCATCCGCCTTCGTGTATGGGTAAACCCAGAGAATGGATGGAACGGAAAGAATGATGTGGTGGCAAAGGCATGGAGAGCTCAGCAGCTCGGTATGCGACTGATGATAGACTTCCACTACTCTGATACCTGGGCAGATCCAGGAAAGCAGGGCGTTCCTGCTGCCTGGAAGAACTATGACTTCGATCAGATGAAGCAGGCGGTTGCCGATCATACCAAGGATGTTCTCAATGCCTTGAAGGCAAGAGGCGTCAACGTAGAGTGGGTACAGGTAGGTAACGAGACCACCGACGGAATGCTCTGGAATGATGAGGATGGCGATGCTGCCTGAAGGCAACAGGCCGTGCCTCTAAGAACATGGCTAACTTTGCTGCTTATATCAATGCCGGTTATGATGCCGTCAAGGCGGTTTATCCGGAGGCTAAGGTGATTGTGCATCTCGATAAGGGAAACAACCTCGGTCAATATACCTGGATGTTTGATGGCTTGAAGCAGAATGGAGCCAAGTGGGATGTCATAGGTATGTCGCTCTATCCTGATTGGATTACCGACCAGACCTGGGAGCAGGTTTCTGATGACTGTCTCAGCAATATCAAGACCCTTTCCGGCAAATACAACTGCGATGTCATCATCTCAGAGATTGGTATGGTGTGGAATTCTGAGAATGCCGCTCCATTCCTCAAGAAGATGGTGGATGGCTGCAAGGCAATCTCTACCTGCGAGGGTGTGTTCTACTGGGAGCCTGAGTGCAACAGTGGCTGGAACGGCTATGACAAGGGAGCCTTCGACAACAGCGGCAAGCCAACCGCTGCACTCGATGCCTTCAAGTAATCAGGTTAGTTAGCTTTCTTCGCTTCCTTTGGGAGCGATAGAAGCGAATCTGAAGATAGAATATAGAACAAACTAAAGAAAATAATATATATGATCAAGAGAAGCATAGCTTTCATGTCTCTCGCTCTGGCACTCTCCACCATGTGCCAGGCGCAGAGCCGAAAAATAATAAATTTGCCATCGTGGGATTTCTCCCGTGATGGTAAGGCGTGGCAGCAGGTAGCTGTTCCGCACGATTGGGCTATCTCGGGACCTTTCGATAAGAAATGGGACCTGCAGATGGTGGCCATCGAGCAGAATGGCGAAACCGAAAAGACCGAGAAGTCGGGACGTTCTGGTGCGCTGCCTTGGATAGGTGAGGGTATGTATAAGATGAACTGGACGGCTCCTAAGGGCTATAAGCGTGCCGTACTCGTCTTCGACGGTGCCATGAGCCAGCCTGTTGTCTGTGTCAATGGCAAGGAGGCAGGCAAGTGGGCTTACGGCTACAATGCCTTCCGCATCGACATCACACCTTTCATCAAGTTTGGTAAGAGTAATCTCATCGAGGTACATCTTAATAATGTAGAGGAGAGCAGTCGTTGGTATCCGGGAGGCGGTCTTTACCGTCCGGTTTCCGTAGAACTTTATGGTAACGAGAACTTCTCTACCTGGGATACCTTCGTCCGTACCCTGAAGGCTGATAAGCAGGAAGCTGAAGTAGAAGTAAATGCACTGCTGGAAGGAAAGATTGGTAAGTCGGGCAAGACCGTCATAGCCCTGTTGGATGAGGCTGGCGAGAAGGTTGCCGAGCAGATCGTCACAGGTGCCAATCCTGAAATCAAGACTACTCTGAAGGTAGCGAATCCTCAGCTCTGGTCTCCGGAATCTCCTTACCTCTATCAGGTAAAACTTACCCGATATGAAGGAAAGAAGGTGGCTGATGTGCAGACCCTGAAGACCGGTATCCGCACCATTGCCGTATCCAAGGATTATGGTTTCCAGCTCAATGGCGTTACCCGAAAGCTGAAGGGCGTCTGTCTGCACCACGACCTCGGTCCATTGGGTGCAGCAGAGAACAAGGCAGCTCTTATCCGTCAGATCAAGATGATGAAGCAGATGGGTTGCGACGCCATCCGTACTGCCCACAACATGCCTTCTACCATGCAGATGGAAATCTGCGATTCCCTCGGTATGATGGTAATGGCAGAGAGCTTCGATATGTGGATTTATCCTAAGTGCAAGAATGGCTACGCCAAGTTCTTCAAGGAATGGAGCGACAAGGATATGACCAATCTGGTAAAGCACCACCGCAACCATCCTAGCATCGTGATGTGGAGCATCGGTAACGAGATTCCTGAACAGTGGAGCAAGGAGGGTGTGCAGATTGCTAAGCGTCTGCAGGATATCTGTCATCAGTACGACCCATCCCGCCCTGTAACCCAGGGTATGGATAAGGCAGAAGATGCCTTGAAGAGCGGCTTTGCCCAGACCATGGATGTACCGGGCTTCAACTATCGCGTACATAAATATTATAAGAATATCGAGCAGTTGCCTCAGGGATTCCTCCTCGGTTCTGAAACCGCCTCTACGGTCAGTTCCCGTGGCGTATACAAGTTCCCGGTAGTGGTAAGTGATAAGGCTACCTATCCTGATGGTCAGTGCTCAAGCTATGATACCGAATACTGTTCCTGGAGCAATCTTCCTGATGATGACTGGAAGATGCAGGATGACTACAGTTGGGTAATCGGTGAGTTTGTATGGACCGGTTACGACTATCTGGGCGAGCCGACTCCTTACGATACCTACTGGCCAAGCCGCAGCAGCTACTTCGGTATCTGCGACCTTGCCGGACTTCCTAAGGATCGCTACTATATGTATCGTGCCCGCTGGAACGAGCAGCAGCATACCACCCATCTTCTTCCTCACTGGAACTGGAAGGGCAGAGAGGGACAGGTTACCCCTGTATATTGCTACACTGATGGTGTGGAAGGCGAACTCTTCGTCAACGGCAAGAGTCAGGGCAGGGTTCGCAAGGACAAGTCAAGCCGGTTGGACCGCTACCGTCTGCGCTGGAACAATGTGAAGTATGAACCGGGTGAGATTCGCGTGGTTACCTACAACCAGTATGGCGAAAAGGTTGGCGAGGACGTGAAGCGTACTGCCGGCGAGCCTGCACAGATGAAGTTCAGCGTAGAAACACCTGATCATGAGCTGTTGCCTGCATGGTAGAAGGCTGTACCGATGAGCACAATGTGCTGCTGAATGCCGATGGCAACGACCTTGCCTTCATCACCGTGAGTCTGCTGGATAAGGACGGCAATGAATGTCCGCTTGCCGATGACGAACTGACCTTCGAGGTGAGTGGTGCCGGCACTTTCAAGGCAGCCTGCAATGGCGATGCCACATCGCTCGAACCGTTCACCCTGCCACAGATGAAACTCTTCTCCGGCAAACTTGTAGTCATCGTACAGAGCAGCAAGCAGAAGGGCGACATCATCCTGAAGGTAAAAGACAGCAAGCGAAATATCGAAAAGTCGATTACGCTCCAGGCAATATAAGATGACTGAGACAGATTTCAGTTGGTTATAAAGTATATAGTTTATATCGGATCCTCTGGGAATAGCAGCGGCTATTTTCCCAGAGGATTCTTTTTTTATGAATTTTCTCCGATATTTTTTGGCGTTATCATGAATAATGTGTAAATTTGCACACATGAAAAAGTCAACAGAACCTATATACCGCATCAGCATGGCAATTGCTATGCTCTTTATTTCGCTTGCCATCCATGCGCAGCGTTTCGTCAACACCTCCCTTGAAGGTGCTCAGTCCGTTTGTGCCATTACCCAGGACAGTGATGGAATGATATGGCTCGGAACCGACAACGGTCTTTACAGCTATGATGGTTATCATGGCTACCGCCATTTTCAGGAACATACATTCAGCAATACGCGTGTCAATGCGCTCGGTTTCGAGGGCAGGATGCTCTATCTGGCTACTGGCAACGGCATCCTGAAATTCGATACGCAATCTTATCAATATGCCGAAACACCAGCCATGAAGGCTTTTGCCGATGAGGCGAAGCGCAAGCAGCTGAAGGAACTCCGTGTGCTCGATATCAAGGGTGGTAAGACTGACTTCGGTGGCGATGTCTATGCCTTGCTCTCTACTCCGCGAGGCTTGCTCGTAGGTTCGCTTGCTGGTCTGCGTCTCGGCAGCAGACTGATTCCGCTCCGTGCCGGAGAACAGCCGCTGGTCAATGCGCTCGCCTATGATGCCAAGCGCCGATGCTACTGGATTGGTACCGAGGGCGCTCTCTATTGTGCCGATCTGCAGCTCAGGAACTTCTCACAGATTCCAGCTCTGAACGGCAATTCCATCAAATGTCTTTCTACAGATGCTGCCGGCAATCTCTATATCGGAACCGATAACGGACTCTATCAGATGGCACTCTCCAATGCCATTACCCATTATATCCACGATTCCCGCGATGATGCTTCTATTCCTAACAACATTGTCTGGGCTTGCTTTGTAGATAAATGGCAGAATGTATGGGTGGGTACTGACAATGGACTCTCCCGTCTCACTACCCATACCTATTACCGCTATGTATCGCTCGATAAGATTACGATGTCGGGTGAGGGCAACTGTCTCCATGCCATGCTCCAGACTCGTAACGGCGAATGGTGGATGGGCGGTACCAACGGACTGATTCATTTCACCCGGAATGCTGAAGGTTATCAGAATGTGGCATGGTACAAGCAGAACAGCTCTGCCTTCCCGCTGAGTCATAACCGTGTACGCAAGATTTATGAAGACCATGACGGCGATGTATGGATCTGTACTGACCATGGCATCAACTTCTATGACCGCAGTTCCCGTCAGATGCGCAATTTCATCGTCTACGATAAGAGTGGCAAGTATTCTACTGCCTGGGCTTACGATATTCTCCAGGACAAGAAGGGCAGGATATGGATGGGTTCTTATCAGGGCGGTGTTTTCGTGATGGATAAGGCGGCTCTTCTGAGCGGCAAGACCATAGCCGACTGGCATTACTCGGACAAGGGAAAGAATGCGCTCTCTGGTCTGCATGTAGGTCAGATGGTGATGGATGGAAAGGGTAGGATTTGGGTTTCTACCTATACCCGTCTCGACTGCATCAATCCGAACGATATGAAGGTGGTGCAGGTAGCTAACTCAGATGTTGTCAACTATTTGATGGCAGACAGCAAGGGCAATATCTGGATGGGTGATAACAATTCGGTAACCTGTTATTATGCAGCCGGTTCTGTGCTGGGTAACAGCTTTTCTTCCAAGACATGGCAGATTGGTGGTAAGGTAAGTACCATGTGCGATGTGGAAGGCAAGATATGGGTGGTATCGGGCAATGAATGCTGCGTAATCAATCCACAGGGCGAGAGCCAGCGTTTCATGATTCCTTCTGTTGCGCCGCTCAACATCTGTTACAGCAGACAGACTCATGAGGTAATGATGGGCGGCAATGACGGCTATGTGGCAATCAGTTCCGATGTAGCACAGAAGCCTAAGCAGTTTACCCGCCTGATGCTGGCTGGAATCATCGTAAACGGACAGGCTCGTGAGGAGCGTGGAGAAATCCTGAAACTGAAGAGTGATGAGAACAACTTCACCTTGCAGCTCACCGACCTTCCTTTTGCTGATCATCCTTCAGCCGTTTATGCTTACAAACTCGAAGGCAGCGACCACGACTGGCATTATCTGAACTCGAGCAACATCGATATCACCTACAATGGTTTGTCGTATGGCGATTATCATCTTACGGTTCATGCCGTGGATGGTGAAGGCAAGATAGCTGCCGAGGTTTATTCGCTCGACATCTCCGTCCTGCCGCCTTGGTATCTCTCATGGTGGTGCAAGCTCTTCTATATCACGGCACTCATCGTGTTTGTGGCATGGCTGGTAAGCTGGTATTTTCTGCGCAAGGAACTGGCTGATGCCCAGAAGCAGAAGGCTGAGGTGTTGGAGCAGGTACAGATGCGTATTGACTTCTTCAACCGTCTGACGGAAGATTTGAAGGCTGCCGTAGCTCATCATTCATTTGATGAGGTGACAGCTCTGATGGTCCGCTACCTGAATGTGAAGAAACCTGAGGAGCCATCAGCTGTTGCCACTGGGTTATCCGCTTCGCCTGTATCTGAGCCTGAGTCATCATCCTCAGAACCAGTTCCTGCACGCTCTGAGTCTTCTGAAGAGGAAAAGAAGGAAGTAAATGTCTGCGAGTTGGATGGGGCAGACAAGCGTCTGCTCGAAGAGATCAATGAGGCGATAGAGAAGCACATGATTGATTCCGACTTCAATGTTTCGATGTTGCAGGATGTGATAGGCATAGGTGGCAAACAGCTGTATCGCAAGACGAAGGCGATAACGGGTCGTACGCCTGTAGAGTATATCCGTGAGATGCGTATGAAGCGTGCAGCCGAGCTCCTGAGCCAGGGCAAGTTCAGTGTTTCCGAGGTGATGTATACCGTTGGTTTTTCCAACAGCAGTTATTTCTCCAAATGCTTCTCCAAGGAGTATGGCATGACTCCTACGGAATATATGAAGGTGAAGAGGTAAATAAATGATGTGCTTCCGTTTGCCTATAGATATGGCTGCGTGGGGTTAAGAATATGGCTGCGTGGGGTTACGGATACGACTCCGTTGGGTTACGGATACGACTCCGTAGGCTAATGGAGACGTATCCTTCGGCTTGTCGAGATATCTGCGTCAGCTGATTGAGCCACTTGAGTCAGCTGATTGAGCTACTTGCGTTAGCTGATTGAGCTACTTGCGTTAGCTGATTGAACCACTTGCGTCAGCTGATAAAATACGTTCCGATGCAGTAAAAAATGCGTCCCGATGTATCTTTTGCTACGTCCCGACGCAGCAAAAGATACGTCCCGACGTAGTACAAGCTACGTCGGGACGTAATTTCAGCTTTATGAAAACGGCTGCATAGAAACAAAAAAAGTATGTATTGAACTTGTTTTTGCAAACTGTAATCGGATGTGACAAAAAATCGACAATTAACTAAATTTATGAGCAAATATGCTAAAAAACATAGATATTTCATATCAAACATTTAAATTTTAAGCGATAATCTTGGGCAAATAAGAAAATATTCGTAATTTTGCACCGATTTAAGTTAAATAGGTATTTCCATGCGTGCATATTAGTGAAAGAATGTATAAATGGAGGGGCGAAGTGTCGCCTGAGTGCTTTCGGCTTTTACCAAACGAGAAAAAAATAAGAAAAAAATTATAATTATTAATTAATAAACTTGAAACAAACAAGGATGAGAAGATTAACTCTTTTACTTGTCTCACTTGTATTGTTGTCTATCCAATCGGTCTTGGCGCAGAGTTTCAGCGTCAAGGGTACAGTCGTGTCTGCTGAAGACAACGAACCGATGATTGGTGTGACCATTATGCAAGAGGGAACATCAAATGGCGTAGTGACCGATATTGACGGTAACTATACCATCGAAATTAAGGGTGCTTCGAAGGCTACGCTTGTCTACTCTTATGTGGGTTGCGTTACGCAGAAGCACGTTGTGAAAGCGCAGACAAATACGCTCAACATCACCCTTGCTTCGGATTCCAAGATGATGGATGAAGTGGTTGTGGTGGCGTATGGCGTGAGAAAGAAGGGAACCATTGCGGGTTCCGTGTCTGCCGTAAAGTCTGAAAAGATAGAAAATGTGCCGGCGGCAAGCTTCGACCAAGCTTTGCAGGGACAGAGTACTGGTTTGCAGGTCATCTCTTCTTCGGGTGAACCTAGCAAGGCGGCTACCTTCCAAATCCGTGGTACCAACTCTATCAACTCCGGAAAGTCGCCACTCTTTATCCTCGACGGCGTGCCAATCTCAAGTTCTGATTTCAATACTTTGAGTCCTAACGACATCGAAAGTATCTCTGTATTGAAAGATGCCTCTTCTACCTCTATCTATGGTGCACGTGCTGCCAATGGTGTGGTTGTCATCACTTCCAAGCGAGGCTTGTCAATGGACAAGGCGAAGATTACGCTCCGTGCACAGTATGGTTTCTCTGAGTTGGCACAGACCAACTGGAAAATGATGAATACCGATGAGCGTATCCAGTTTGAGAAAGAAGTAGGTCTGGATACAGGTAAGGATTACAATCTCCTTTCAAGAGTAAACGTAAACTGGCTGGACGAGGTGTTTAACGACCGCGCTCCGCTGCAGAGCTACGAACTCTCTATCAACCGTGCTACCGACCGCTTGAACTACTATGTTTCTGGTGGTTTCTACGATCAGGACGGTATCGCACAGAATTCAACCTTCCGCCGTTACAACATCCGCACCAATGCAGATGTAAAGGCTAGCAAGTGGTTGAAGGTAGGTACCAACACCATGGCTGCCTATGAGGAGGCTCAGCAGGCTGACGACGGTAGCTATACTACCGTTACTCCTATCTCAGCATGCCGATTCATGCTGCCTTACTGGAATCCATACGCAAAGGATGGCAGTCTGGCTTCACTTTCAGCAGGCAACTGGGCTGGAACCAGCGAGAACCCTATCGTTTACATGGGCTTGAATCCTATCAAGAACAAGAAATATAAGGTGCTCTCTACCATGTATGCTGAAATCTATCCGATAGAGAATCTGACTATCCGTACTCAGTTTGGTGTCGATTTCACCCATTCTACAGCATTCCTCCAGTCGTTCCCAAGTCTCTCTTCAAATCACGGACAGGGTACTGCGGCACGCCAGAGCAGCGATGCCATCAACCTGACAGAGACTACTACGGCTAACTACCGTTTCACTCTGAACGATATCCATTCGTTCAACGTGATGCTGGGTCAGGAGGCTGTCAATTTCCACTCAGATGGTTTCCAGGTATATTCCAAGGGTCAGACCAGCGATCTCCTGACCAACGTATCATCAGGTACACGTGCCAGCCGCTGGGCAGATTCATCTTCTGATTATTCTTACCTGTCATTCTTCATGCGTGGCGAGTATAACTATAAGGAGCTCTACTATGCCGATTTCTCTCTGCGTACTGATGCTTCTTCACGTTTCGGTAAGGATCATCGCTGGGGTACATTCTGGTCGCTCGGTTTCATGTACAACGTGAAGTCGACCGACTGGCTGAAGGATATGAAGTGGCTCAGCACAGCCCAGATTGCCGTAAGTACCGGTACATCGGGTAACTCTGAGATTCCTAACTATTATCACCTGGCTCTGGTATCGGGTGGTGCCAACTACGATAATACTGCCGGTTTCTATCCATCACAGAGTGGTAACGAGGAATTGGGTTGGGAGTCAACATGGGCAAACAACTTCGCCCTCCGTTTGGGCTTCCTCGACAGAATCAACTTCAGCTTCGAGGCTTACTACAAGCGTACCTCTAATATGCTGATGCGCGTTCCTGAGTCTTATACCGTAACCGGCGAGGGCTATCGCTGGAAGAACGTAGGTGTGATGGCTAACAAGGGTATCGAGCTGAGTGCTGACGGTGATGTAATCCGCACACGCGACTTCACCTGGAATGTAAGTGCCAACGTATCTTACAACCAGAACCGATTGAAGGAACTCTATAACGGTGTAACCGAGTATGTAAACTCAACCACCGGTTTGAAGTATGTGGTAGGTCACTCAGTAAGCGAGTTCTTCCTGAACCGTTATGCCGGTGTGAACCCAGCGAATGGTGAGCAGCTCTGGTATGACAAGAACGGCAACGTGACCAACGAGTTCCGTGAGAGCGACAAGGTGATGACAGGCAAGACCTATGATGCACCTTGGATGGGCGGTTTCGGTACAAGCTTCCGTTGGAAGGGCTTGCAGCTTTCTGCCCAGTTCAGCTGGATTGGTACACGCTACGTGATTAACAACGACCGTTACTTCGAGGAGAGCGGTATAACCTTCGGTACTGCTTACAACCAGTCAAACCGTCTGTTGTACGACCGCTGGAAGCAGCCAGGCGACATTACCGATATCCCACGTTGGGGCGAGGTAACCCAGCTCGACGATCGCTTCTTGGAGAATGCATCGTTCCTCCGTCTGAAGAATCTCAGTCTGTCCTATTCATTGCCACAGAGTCTGTTGCGCAAGACCAACTTCTTCTCTATGGTCAGAATCTATGGTCAGGCACAGAACCTCTTCACCGTAACCGGTTTCAACGGTCTGGATCCTGAGGTTTCATCCAATATTTACCAGGCACAGTATCCGGCATCACGCAGTTTACTCTGGGTGTTGAATTGCAATTCTAACCAAGAAAGGAAAAAAAATGAATATCAAAAATATAAAGACATACATCCTGTCGGGAATCCTAGCCCTCTCTATGTCTTCCTGTCTTGATAAGTATCCTGAGGATTCTATCCTCATGGACCAGGCTATCAACACGGTGGACGACATGGACAAGCTGGTGTACGGTATCTACGACAGTTTCAAGAGCAGCGCCCTCTATTCGGGCAATCTGACAATCCTGCCAGATCTGCAGGCAGACTTCGTGTACTGCGTGAAGGGCTACTCTAATGCCTATGGCGATATCTACCGTTGGAAAGATATCAAGGCTACCAACACCGACATCGAGTCGGTATATGGTGCGCTTTATGGTGTTATCAACAATGCCAACTTCCTGCTCGATAATGTAGATAAGGTAAAGGCAAACACCAACAGTGATAAGGAGCTCGACAAGTTGGAGCAGTATCAGGGCGAGGCTTACTTCGCACGTGCCCTGGCTTACTCTGAGTTGATCAAGTGTTTCTGCAAGGCTTACGATAGCGATGAGCAGGCAGAGAAGGAACTCGGCGTTGTACTCACAGAGCACTATTACGGCAATGAGCCACAGAAGAGAGCCACTCTGAAGGAATCATACGATTTCGTATTGAGAGATCTTGACAAGGCTGCTGAATATCTGAAAGTAGACGAAGACTTCACAGGAAGTCTCTACAACGAGATTTACTTCAACGAGTATACCTGTCATGCCTTGCGTGCGCGCGTATCCTTATATATGCACAAGTATGATGATGCCATCAAGTATGCATCTAAGGTAATCGGCAGTAAGTATTATACATTAGAGAAGGCTTCTTCCAACACCTATTCAAACCAGGTGAACGATTATAAGTATATCTGGACCTATGGTGATTCGCGTGAGGCTATCTGGAAGGTAGGTTTTACCGTGAACAGCTATGGCGGTGCTCTGGGTACCATCTTCGATAACTACAACTTCGTAACTTATCGTCCAGACTATGTGCCTGAGACATGGGTCATCAACTCATTCGACAGCAAGGACCTCCGTGCTGCAGCCATCTTCACAACCCGTGTAACAGGTTATGAGCATGGTTTGCAGTGGCCTTTGCTGAGCAAGTATTTCGGCGATGCAGAATTCCTGAACAACAATATCCTGCATGTTCACCAGCCAATGGTATTCCGTCTCTCAGAGCAGTATCTGATTCGTGCTGAGGCTTACGCATGAAGGAGGACTATGGTAAGGCAGGTAAGGACATCTCTACCTTGCGTACAGCCCGCTACTCTTCATATGGTGGTAACACCTCGATGAGCGAGAGCAACGCCATGAAGATAATCGAGGCAGAGCGCGTGAAGGAACTCTATATGGAAGGCTTCCGTCTGAACGACCTCAAGCGCTGGCACAAGGGATTTGAGCGTAAGGCTGCCGACCAGCCTGCTGCCAACTTCGTGCAGAGCAGTCTGAAGGTTGAAAAGGATGACCCTCTCTTTGTCTGGCCAATTCCTCAGCATGAGCTTGAGGCACCAGGTTCTGAGATTCAGCCTAATGAAAGTAACAAATAAAATAAGGAGACGATCATGAAGAAAATAATGATGGGATGTTTGGCAGCCGTAGCTGCACTCATCGCTCTTGTGAGTTGTTCACAGGATTATACCACTTATGCTGGTTCAAGTCATATCATGTTCTCTGATACGCTCTATCAGTATGCTGTACAGGAAAGCAATGAGGTTTTCAATGTGCCTGTATCTGCAACCGAAAAAGCTGACTACGACCGCACCTTCGGCGTAGAGGTAGTAGACAAGCAGAGCAATGCCATCGAGGGTAAGCATTACCGCATCCTCAACAACACCGTTACAATCAAGGCGGGCGAGATGGTAGGAAATGTGAAGGTTCAGGGTATCTATGATAACATCGGCAAGACCGATTCGCTCGGCTTCACCCTGAAACTGGTGATTCCGGAGAAGTATAACTGGACAGATCTCTATAAGGACTATGCCCACGTGGTAATGCAGAAGTCTTGTCCTTTCGATATCCACAACTTCTCTGGCTGGTGCATGGTTACATCTACCTTCTACAGTCAGTATCTGAACAACGTAACCAACCGTCTGATCAAGACTGAGGTAGTGGAAGGCGAGGAGAATACCGTTCTCTTGAAGGATGTTTACTATAAGGGCTACAACCTGAAGTTGAAGTTCAATACCAAGAACATTCTTGAGCCAAAGGTAGAGATGGACGACCAGATAGCTGGTGAAACCGGCGAGGCGTTCGGTACCATCTATGGAGACGGCAAGTTGCGCATCAGCCAGCCTTCTCTGTATACCTCTTATTATAACACCTGCCAGAACTATGTATTGCAGTATGTTGTTATGAGTGTAAACAACAAAGATGGTTCATTATTCGGCAACGTAGGAACCTTCATCACCATGTATGAATGGATCAGCGATGAAGAGGCAGAGAAATTGAAAGAACAAGGATATTAATCGTAGAATAAAAAGAAAATGAAAACATTGATTTCAAAATATTGGCTCGTATTGATGGCGCTGGTATCAGTGACTCTGTTCACAGCTTGTTCCAGCGATGACGATGCCGTAACTCCTGTGTTCCCACAGGTACAGACTATCGCCGGTGAAGCTGGTGCTGAGTTGGACTTCACCTTCGATGCCAACGAGAGCTGGAGCCTTTCTTCAGACAAAATCTGGTGTAAACTGGTGCAGGGCGAGAAAACAGACGCTTCGTACTCAATGGTACTGCAGGCAAGCAGACCATCAAGGTTAAGATTACTGATGATGATGCCAGCAAGGATATGAGCGTGGCTCAGCTCTTCCTGAACATGGGTGGTCAGAAGGTTGCCATCGCTGAGGTTAAGCGTTCGGCTGCCGGCTATAAGTTGCAGGTATTCGATGCGGCTGGCAACGATATCACCGAGACAGGTATCACTGTAGGTTACAAGGACCTCGCAGAACAGCCTATATACAACAAGTTTACCGTAAAGTCAAACTATCGTTTTGCGGTTACTAATACTCCAGCTTGGGTAGACTTAGAAGGTGGTTTCATGGTAGGTACACCTAACAAGGATGCTGTAGGCGGAGTTTCCTTCAAGGAGAATCAGGCGTAAGTGCTAAGTATGCCATCAAGGACGGTAACTACACCATCACCTTCACTTCTGAGGATGGCAAGGCTGCTAAAACCGTACCTGTTATCTTTGAGGGTATGCCTGAAAATATGATGGAAATTACTCATCCTAATGATGATAAACTTGTTTCGAAGTGGAATGTTTGGAATGTATCACTCGATGGTAAGGTGTTCACTCAGAATGGTTCTAAACTGAATGGCGGTGAGACCAACGATTTCACATTCCACAACTTCGTTCCTTTCACCCTCAAGACCTTGGATGATGCTTATCAGCTTGTAGTCTTCGAGAAAACAAAGAATGGTTTGTTCGAGGATCAAATTGGCGCTGTGAAGTTGCAGGGTGAGAAGGGTAATGTTAAACTCACAATTGAGCCTTTGAACAGCGGAAGCCGTACATTCGTGGTTTATGCTTTGCCACAGAGCGTATTCGAGAGTCTGGAGAACGGCCTAGATGATATGCTGGAGAACAACTACACAGACGTGAAAATTGATTACAACAACTGCTTCCTGATGGAAGTTGTACAGAAGGAGGCCAACTCTTCTGCTGATGATCAGTCTGCAGCGCCTACAATCTTGGAGATGAACTACTTGCCAGTAGAGTGCAAGAAGGATAAATCAACGTATGGTTCTATCATATCAGAAAAATTTGGCTACAATGGTGACGAAATATATGTCGCTCAGTCAGGAGTAGGAAGCTCTCTTACAGTTAATCCTAATATCAAGGATTGGGACCCTAACACTATGATGGAGACAGGCTATCTTACAGTTAAGGATAACAACGGAAATGATGTTTATGCAGAGCTTAGTATGGATATGAATAATAACAGTATATTCTTCGTAGATGTTCCTGCTGCTACTCCAATGTTTATGGTATTCAAGGACAACGGAACTCCTGTAAAGGTTCTTGTTGTTGAATCTCCTGGTGAGGGAATGAGTAAGAAACATACTTCTATCAGAAAAATTAGAAAGTAATGAACAGAATGAAAATATTTTCAAAGGCACTCTTGTTGCTCTTGGTCTCTCTCCTGACCTTTGCAGCAACAAGTTGCTCGGATGATGAAACCGGAGGCTGGGACGGCACATACGGATATGTGCAGTTCAAACTCAGCAAGAAGGTTTCTTCTAGAGCTACCCGTGCTGCTGCCCTTGACAAACTTGAGAAACTGGATGATGCCAAGAAAATCAAGGTGGTCATGGAGCACAACGGTACAACTGTCTCTCAGACACTGGTGCTCAATTCTTATAATTCAGAGAATGCAGAGTATGGTCTGAGAAGTGAAAAACTGCAACTCGCTTCGGGTACTTACACCGTTATCGGTTTCTATCTCTATGATGCGGTAGACGAGGAGTTGCTGGCTTCTTCTGCCGGCGAAACATTCACTGTAGTAGGTGGCGGTCTGGAAGTACAGAACCTTATGGTGGAGACTGTGGAGCGTGGTAAGGTGAAGTTCAATCTCGTGAAGGAGTGGGAGAAGACCCGTGCCGGTGGTACTGAGTATCTCTTCTCTAACATCCGTCTCGTTGACGTCAGCGTAACCAACCTCTTTACCCGTGAGACCTATACCTTTCCTGAACTGAAGGTGAAATATAAGGAGTCTAGCGAAGAGCATCAGAATCCTGACAATGAGAACGATAAGTATATGGATACAGGTACAGCTTACTGCGATTCTACCGTATGGTTGCCTGCCGGTACTTATCAGGTTACCTCTTATACCACCTACGGGAAGACAGGTGCGGTGAAGACCAAGTACGAAACCCAGCCTGTAAAGGGTGAGGCGTTTATCGTAGAGGATAATCAACTGAATGATACGGCTCAGGTGCCTATCCTCCTTTCCAAGACAAAGGAGTATATCAAGGACTATGAGGCTTTGAAGGCTATCTGGGAATCTCTCCATGGTAAGGAGTGGAGCTTCTATGGCGATGCTACCTTCAAGGGAGCTAACTGGAACTTCAACAAGGAACTCGATATGTGGGGCGAACAGCCGGGCGTAACGCTCAACAGCAACGGCCGTGTCATCGGTCTCGTTATCGCCGGTTTCGGTGCAAAGGGAATCGTACCTGATGCCATCGGACAGCTGACAGAACTCCAGGTGCTCAACCTCGGTTCTCACGATGAGAAGATTGGTGCCAACATCTTCAATAATTATGATGCCAACAGTCTGACTGCAGCAAAGAAGAGCAGCATGCGTCACGACTATGAGAACAAGTTTCTGAAGTATGACCCACGTGCCAACATGTCGGATATGATTGTAGAAAGCTACAACTCTGATCCTAAGGTGGCACCGAAGAACAGAATTAAGAAGGACAGCCGCATCAACCTGAAGGATGCGCAGATCGGTACATTGACCAACAAGATTACAGGTGTATCTAAGGCCATCTATCGCCTGACTAAGTTGCAGCAGTTCTATATCGGTAACTCTTCTATCACATCCGACTCGGTTTGTGCGAAGTTCTACAAGCCTGACGATCCTGTTTATGGTAAGTTTGCACAGGAGTTTAAGGAAGAGGATTGGGACAAGATGGAAAACCTGACCGATATCGAACTTTACAACTGTCCGAAGATCAGTCGCATTCCAGACTTCTACTATAAGCTCCCTAAATTGCAGGCGATGAACCTGGCACGATGCAAGGGAATCTCTGCTAATCAGTTGAGAAAAGATTGGACTCGCTTAGCTGAGGAGAAGACAGGTAAGACACTCCAGATTCTCTATATGAGTTACAATAACCTGGAGGAGTTCCCTGAGTCTTCTGCATTGAGAAAGATGGTAAATCTCGGTTTGCTCGACCTGGCTTACAATAATATCAAGAAGGTACATCCGTTTGGTTCTGAGGTAGCTCTCTCTTCTCTCTATCTGAACAACAACCAGATTGAAGAGATTCCTGCTAATCTCTGTGCCTTTACAGATGATGTGGAAAGTCTGACTTTCGCTCATAACAAGTTGAAGAAGATTCCGAATATCTTCGATGCAAGTTCTGTTCGCGAGATGGGTTCTGTAGACTTCTCTTACAACGAGATTACAGGTGTAGATAATAGTCATGGTACCTACAAGGGTATTAATGCAGCTTCAGTCAGTCTGTCAAACAATAAGATAGAGAAGTTCCCTTCAGAGCTGTTTACAGCCGGTTCGCCAATCACAACCATCGATTTGAGCGGCAACCAGATGCGCACCATCCCTAAGGGTTCCATCAAGGGCAAGAAGGCTTATCTGCTGCAGGTTATCGACTTCCGATTCAACAAGTTGACATCCCTCTCTGATGACTTCCGCTCAACCACATTGCCATACATTACCAATATGGACTTGAGCTACAACTGCTTCACCGAGGTGCCAACCCAGCCATTGAACAGTGCCGTGCTCCGTGCCTTTGCCATCAACCACCAGCGTGATGAGAAGACCGACCAGCGTTGCCTGCGTACATGGCCTACAGGAATCACAACCTGTCCGAGCCTGATCCAGTTCCAGATTGGTTCCAACGATATCCGTAAGGTAGAAGAGACACTGACCTCTCACCTTTATATCCTGAATATCGCAGACAACCCTAACATCTCTATCGATGTAACGAGCGTCTGCGCATACATCAAGGCAGGTATGTATATGCTGTTCTACAACAAGAATCAGGACATCCGCGGTTGCGATGCTTTGGATCTCGAAAATTAAACCCTATAAGAAAGTAGTAATATGAAATATATGAATAAACTGACATTAGGTATCGTTCTCGCTGCCGGGCTTTTCACAGCCTGCAGCGATAAGGATGATGTCGATATCCCAGGAGGACTGGCGCTCGATAAAAAGGAGATAGCCATAGGCCTCAGGGTGGAACAGAGCAGATTGCCATCGCTGCCTCACAGGACTGGGTAGCTAATACCTCTGAGCCTTGGCTGACGCTTTCGCCTGCCAACGGCGTGGGTTCTGTTGAGGGTACCATCAAGGTGGATTCTACTCTTTCCAACACGCTCCGCAGCACAGAACTCAGTTTCCAGGGTGCCAACGGACAGAGTTGCAAGCTTACCATCACCCAGTTCGGTTATGGCAAGCAGATCTTCCTGAAGGATTCTGTTGTAGAAATCGAAAACTCCGATTCTTACGATAACCGTGCTTTCGAGAGTCTGATTTCTGCCAACGTGGAATGCAAGATTGGTAAGATAGAGTATTCTTTTGAGGGTGATCTGACCGATGCCGAGAAGGCAGAGAACGAGAGCGAGCACTGGCTCCTGAACAGTAAGGATGAAGATAAGCTGACAGGTACTAACCTGGGTATCGTGCTGGACAGAAAGTACCGTCCTCGCACCGTGAAGTTCAAGTTCCGCTGGGCGATGAACGTGGTTCCTGCCGTTCGTGTGGCTAAGGTTCATCTCGTGCCAGTCAAGGCTGAAGACCAGCTGTAGATGCAGATGGCAATCCTACAGATGATGTTATCCTGACCATTCGTCAGAAGGCAGCACCAAAGATTGAGGACAACCGTGCCGGTGACTCTCTCTCTGTCATCATGATCAACCAGAAACTGGGTAGCATTGCTACCTTCGATTCCAGCGATAACATGCGCAACTGGAGCGGCGTAACGCTCTGGGAAGCTACTGATGATTTAGTGAAAAAACATCCTGAGGCTTTAGGACGTGTACGTTCTGTCAAGTTCAGCATGTTCAACCTCAAGAGTGGCGAAACTCTTCCTAAGGAAGTGGGCAACCTCAAGTTCCTGGAGTCATTCTCTGTTGCTTCCAACGAGAACAACCAGATTCGTGAGGTGAACCTCGGTGATGAAATCTGCTCGCTGAAGTATCTGAAGAATCTTACCGTTCAGGCTTACGGTCTGACTCAGTTGCCTGCTAACTTTATTAATCTGGGCAAGAGTCTTGAATCGCTCAACCTGGTAAGTAACAACTTCAACAAGTTGTCAGATATCACCGATATCGTCAACGAGAAGAACTTCCCTAAGTTGCGTAACCTCATTCTCTACGCACAGCGCCGTACGGATGTTCTCTTCGACATCGCTTCGCTGGGCGAAAAGAATGCATCAGGCGTCTATGTTTATAATAACTATCCTATCGGACTGTATGGTAAGGTAAATGCCGGAACCCCAGACCGCCAGGCGCTTCTCAAGCTCCTGACATGGGATAAGTTGAATACACTGGAGTTGTCTTACTGCTTCCTGGAGGGTGAACTTCCTACCGATGAAGAGATGACTGAGGCACTGGAGGCTGCCGGCAAGGCTACCCGATACACCAAGTCTGACTTCTCTACCAACAAGGAAGATTATCTCGACAAGCTGGTAGGCGATACCTGCAAGTGGTTGCTCTCAGGCAAGGTTAATCCTGTAACCTGCAAACACAAGGATGGTTCTGTAGTTAGTGCGGATGTTTATCCTCTCCAGGTGCCACGTGTATTGCCAAACTGCCGTCAGTTGTCACTCAACCTGAACTTCTTTACAGGAAAGGTGCCAAACTGGATTCTCTTCCATCCACACCTGGTAGAATGGAATGCACCTACGATGGTGTTCAACCAGCAGCCTAAGGGTAAGAATAGCGATGGCGCTGCCGTTGGTTTCTCTAATATGACAGACGACAGCTACAGCTACGACTACTATTACGGAACCAGCGACCCAGGCAGCAACTGGAAGGTTCCGGGTGTAGCTTATCCGCTCTACTACCGCACATACGTGGCAGCAGGCGATATTGATGAAGCTGCGCTGATGGCTAAGTACAGGAGAACTAAGAAAAAGTAAGATAAACATAAAAACAATATAGAAGCAAACAATGAAGAAAAAGTTTTTCTATATAGCAATGGTCGCATTGGCATTGACGGGCTGTTCTGACAGCCTGTCAACCATCGGCTCTTCTGACGGCAATTCAGAAATCACCATTCCTGCAGATGCTGAGGCGGGTGAACTGCTGATTAAGTTCAGTCCGGAGATGAGCGATATCCTCGACCAGGCACAACTGAGCAAGACCCGCGCCGGAAAGGCTACCCGTTCGGGTATTCCTTCTACCGATGAGGTGCTCGACATCCTGGGAAGCTACAGCTTCGAGCGTGTGTTCCCGGTAGATGCAAATACTGAGGCAAGAACCCGCGAGGCGGGACTCCACCTCTGGTATACGGTGAAGTTTAATAAGGGAACCGACCTGAAGACGGCTGCCGAGCGCCTGAAGCAGTTGGGCGAAATCTCAAAGGTTCAGACCAACGGCCGCATCAAGCGTGCTTACAATACCGACAGCAAGCGCATCTATCTCAGCGATAAGGCACTTCAGCAGAAGTCTACCCGCTCAGCAGCCAATGGCGAGCCAAACGATCCGGCTTTACCAGCCAGTGGCATTACCGTAACCTGGGCGAGGGCAACTATGATTTTGAGAACCTCAACAACAACAAGGTAGGCGCTAAGGCAGGATGTGATGTGAATGCACTTGAGGCATGGAAGACCTGTACAGGCGATCCTTCTATCATCGTGGCTATTCTTGATGAGGGCGTGATGTATACGCACCCTGATCTGGCAGCCAACATGTGGTGCAACCCGGGCGAAAGTGTTCAGGGTGCCCAGACTGACGGCGACGGAAACGGTTATGAGGGCGACCTTCATGGCTACAACTTCGTTACTGAGAGCGGCGATATTACCTGGACTGATGCCAATGACACCGGTCATGGTACTCACGTAGCTGGTACCATTGCAGCCGTAAATAATAATGGTATCGGTGTATCTGGTGTTGCCGGTGGTGATGGAACTCCTAACTCTGGTGTCAAGATTATGTCTTGTCAGGTATTCTCCGGTCAGAACAGTGTAACCTTGGCAGGCGAGGCGAGAGCCATCAAGTATGCTGCCGATAATGGTGCAGTCATCCTGCAGTGCAGTTGGGGTTACAACTCTTCAGAGTCTAGTATCATCAACGGTTATACTCCGGGCCCTGCTACCGAGAAGGAATGGGCTGAGACCTATCCGCTGGAGAAGGAAGCTCTGGATTACTTCATCAACAATGCCGGTTCGCCTAATGGTGTCATCGACGGTGGTATTCCAGTCTTCGCAGCCGGTAACGAGTATGCTGGCAATCCTGCTTTCCCAGGTGCTTACTCTAAGTGCGTCTGCGTATCTTCATTAGCTGCCGACTTTACTCCAGCCTGCTACACCGATTTCGGTTCGCTCGTAACCCTGAGCGCTCCTGGTGGCGACTTGGAATATTACAGCAAGATTGGCGAGCAGGAAGATGAATACTGGGCAGAGACCACCGAGCAGAAAGGTGCTGTGCTCTCTACGATGATCAAGAACGGTCAGCCTGCTTACGGCTACATGGAGGGAACCTCTATGGCTTGTCCTCATGTTTCGGGTGTGGCTGCCTTGGGTCTCGCTTATGCTGCCAAGACGAACCGTCATTATCGTGCTGCCGACTTCGTAGCCCTGATGAAGAAATCTGTGAAGGATTTGGATAGTCATTATCAGAATGGTGCAACTAAGACCTACTATATGAACCATACTACCGTAGGTGCTTCGCCAGAGATTGTACAGCTCTCTAAGTACATCGGCAAGATGGGTGCTGGTCTGATTGATGCAGCTCAGCTCTTGAATAACATCACGAACAAGGAATTCAGTTCTGATATGAAGTTGCCTAACGTGTATGTGGGCATCGAGAAGACTGTTTCTCTTAACCTCGCTGCATATTTCGCAGGTCGGACAGGGGGATTTTCTTGCTCTGTAGCGAAGAACGGCGTAGCTTCTGCTCGGTAGATGGCAAGACGCTCATCGTGAAGGGACTCGCTGCCGGAAGTACATCGCTCACCGTAACAGCTGCCGATGGTACCAGCCAGACCGTAGTTGTGACCGTTAGAAAGAGTGCCGGTAACAATGGTTGGATGTAATATGAAGATATTTGCTTTCCTATCGCTTTTCTTCCTGCTTTGCCTGTTACGGTGAATGCGCAGGAGGAACTGCTGAAGTTTGAGCATCCGCTTATCGATGCAGGTACGATGACCGAGGACGATGCGCCTCGCACCTTCACCTTCGTAGGTAAGAATGTGAGCAAGAAGATACTGCACATCACACAGGTGAGAACCACCTGTGGATGTACCAGTTCTTATGTCAGGGGCGATGTGATGAAGCCTGGCGATACCTGTCAGGTGCAGATCACCTTCACGCCTAACCGCTATCCGGGCACCATCAATACGGGTGCTTATCTCTATCTGAAAGAGGTAGAGGGACAGCCTGCCGTTAAGCTCGCCTTAACGGGAAAGGTGCTGCCGGGTGCTGACCAGTGGGCACGCTATCCGCACAAGATGGGCGTACTCAGACTGAAACAGGCGAAGGCAAGTATCACAGAGGTAAAGCCGGGCACAGAGCCTGAGGCACGTATCCTCTGCGGAAACAGCGGTGACAAGCCGCTCCGTATATCCAGTCTCCTTCTTCCTCCTTATGCCCGTCTTACGACAGAGCCTGAGGTGATAGAACCGGGTGATGAGGCTGACCTCGTCATCACCATCATAGCCGATAAGATTCCGGCTACGATGCCCGAATCCTTCACCTTCCCTGTTATTCTGGAGGGCTTGGACGCCCGCCCGTCTGACAGAACGATACAGGTCGTTGTAAAGGTAAAAAGGTAAAAAAGTAAAAAAGAAAAAATACCAAGACAATGAAATATTTGAAAAAACTCTTCACCCTCCTGGTGATTGCTTTGTTTGCCTGCGGCTTTGCTGCCTGCAGCAGCGATGATGAAGAACCGGAGGAGCCTTCTCTGGAAGTTACGCCTGCCAATCTTCATGGCACATGGAAGTTGGCTGAGTGGAACGGTGAACCTCTTGCTGAGGGCACATACTGCTACATCGTTTTCAATCGCAAGGACCAGACTTTCGAGATGTATCAGAAGTTTGACAGTATGTATGGTCGCCATATCACCGGTTCGTTCGCTATCAAGAACGATCCATACCAGGGCTACATCATCAGCGGTAGCTATGATAATGGTAAGGGCGACTGGAATCAGAGTTATCTCGTAACCCGCCTCCTGGCTTCCGGTTCCATGATATGGACCGCCAAGGACGATGTTACCGACATCAGCCGCTACAAGCGTTGCGATGAGGTTCCTGCCGAGATACTCAAGGAATGTAAAGATCTCACTGAAGAATAAAAAGAGCGAATTATCTGCAAATTCTGCGGATTATTCGCTCTTTTTTTGTATCTTTGCCCTCAAACTTATCATCGGGTTCAAAGTTTAAGGATATGATATTAACGATTACAGGTTCAGACAGCACCGGAGGCTCTGGTGTACAGGCGGACATCAGGACGATTTCCGAGTTGGGCGGTTATGCTGTTTCGGCGATAACCAGCATCACTGTGCAGAATACGCTCGGTATTCAGGAGTTCTTCGATATTCCTGCCGAGATTGTTTCGGGGCAGATAGAGGCTATCATGAACGATATGCAGCCTGATATAGTGAAGATTGGTATGATACGCAGGGTGGAGACGCTGAATGTGGTCATCGATGCCTTGACCAAGTACCGTCCTACCCATATCATCTATGCCCCTGCCATCTGGTCGAGCCAGGGCGATGCGCTGATGACGGAAGATGTGGTGAGCCAGATTAAATATCGCCTGCTGCCGCTCTGTTCGGTTGTGGTGGCGAGGAAGAAGGAGAGCGACATCATTCTTCAGAATTCCAAACTGCTGAGCCTTGCGAGAAGCAGGGACTCCGGATCTATCGCCTCGACAATGCCAATTCCCATGGTCTCATCAACCGTTTCTCTTCAGCTCTTGCCGTTTATCTGAATCAGGGCAAGAAGATGGAGGAGGCGTTGGTGATGGCGCAGGATTTCATCAATGTAGAACTCGTGCGCCAGAGCAATCTGCAGGGCAGAAGTTCCGAACTTTACAACCAGTTTATCTCGCAGGTTAATAACTTCTGCCGCACTTATAGCGATGTTCATTTTTATGCCGACCAGTTGAATGTGAGTGGCCGTTATCTGGCTCAGGTTACCCGCCGCATCTCCGGCAAGACGCCGAAGGCAATCATCGATGAATACATCGTGAAGGAGATAGAGCGCGAGCTTTCTACCACCACGCATACGGTTCAGGAAATAGCCAATACCTTCGGTTTCTCCTCGCAGGCTCATCTCACCAAGTTCTTCAAGAAGATGAGAGGGGTAACGCCTTCTGCTTTCAGACAACCAAAACCTGTTGATTAAAATGAGTCCGGCCAACTGAGGAAACGAAATACGGCCAACTGAGGAAATGAAATACGGCCAACTGAGGAAATGCCGAAAAAAAGTAGTATCTTTGCACACGTAATCAAATATTTGAAAATATGGAATACAAATATAGACTCGCAGACCAAATGCTGGCAAAGAAACTGAAAGATTAAAATAAGGTTCATTTTACTTCTTGCCTGGTAACGGTACTAAGTTGCATCAGCGTAGTGTATGAACGAAGAAAAGTTAAAGTAATTAAGTTAAAATAGAAACACGGACAAATTGAATTTGTCCGGCTCTTTTGTCCGGTCGCTTGTAAAGGGTTAAATATTAGTAACTTATAAGCTACCGGACAAATTTGTCCGGACAAATTCAATTTGTCCGTGTTATTTTTCTTTTTATCTCTATGTTTTCCACCTCGGAACTCATAGACTTAGG
>ENA-OQBJ01000076-OQBJ01000076.1-human-gut-metagenome-genome-assembly--contig:-NODE-76-length-47335-cov-8.178741_pt1 | contig 47335 bp, 52 predicted proteins | sample MGYA00242743_ERZ504545 | MGnify/ENA primary metagenome ERZ504545 (study PRJEB26092, sample SAMD00036252) | human gut metagenome | host: Homo sapiens | study: EMG produced TPA metagenomics assembly of... | reverse complement strand
GAGCTGAGTTGAGAATACGCTCTAACAATGGAGCTAATGCTCCGTCCTTGCCAAATAAGGCTTCACCACTACGCAACTGCTGAGCTGCTTTCTTGTAATCAATTTCTAAGTTGTCCATAATATAAAAACTGTGTTAAACTACTTTTATTGTAGCTTGACACAGTTTAGTTTACACTCTCTTTGCAAGGGGCTTTGTTGTATATCTACCTCAATAATCTATACCCTTGCATTAACACCGAGGGGTTAAAGGGGGCGAGCAGCCTCATTTATAATCATTTACACGATAATCCTTAGAAAAAGAATATGTTAAATAAAAAGGTATATCGTGTTTAGATAGCCTTTTTTGTAATTTTCCACTACTTTTGTGCGAAAATTTTAAAATTGATATAAAAATGGCATTTAGTACATTATTCTTAGATGCTTCATCCGGTAGTGGTACGATGGATGGAATAAAAGACATGGTTAGCGACCTCTCGCAAACCATAGGTGTTGATTTGTTTGAGGAAGACATAGACAATGTCGTTTTTCAAACAAACGAGTTTTTATGCAACAGCGATTTTATCGGTTCGCAAGGTCCTTTTTGGTGGATTTTGCAGATGAGCATGGCTTTGGGAGCATTGTTCTCTATCATCGTGGCTGGAGGCATGGCCTACAAGATGATGGTGAAGAATGAGCCTATAGATGTCTTCAAGATAATGAAGGTGTTAGGCATTGCCATCGTGATGTGCTTTTGGTATCCACCAAGTATGAGTGGATTCAAAGGTGCCAGCAACGCTTGCATCCTTGACGCTTTGGCTTACATTCCTAATTGCATAGGCAGCTATACACATGACTTATATGAAGCCGAAGCTACACAAGTAAGTGATAAATACAATGAACTTATGCCTCTTATCCAAGCACGAGATTCTATTGCTGGTAGTTTGCAGGCAGATATTGATGTGGCAGCAAATGGAACGAAAACGGAAGCTGCTGCTTCCGCTAGTGCTGACGCTACAGGAACCAAAGCTACAACCGAAGGGCAAAAACAAGTTTCGAAAGCTGCACAAAAGTCCACCTTTGCAGGTTTAATGATAGGTCTGGACAAAGTTGTCATGTTCTTTGCCTTGGTCATCTACCGAATTGGTTGGTGGAGCACGATTTTCTGTCAGCAGATACTGTTAGGAATGCTCACGATATTCGGACCGATTCAATGGGCATTCAGCGTCCTACCAAAATGGGAAGGAGCCTGGGCTAAGTGGATAACGAGGTATCTCACGGTACACTTCTACGGAGCGATGTTGTACTTCGTCGGTTTCTATGTCTTATTGCTATTCGATATAGTATTGAGTGTACAAGTAGAGAACCTTACCGCCATCACCCAAGGCGAGGGAGCCATGGCCGCCTACATCCAGAACGCCTTCATGACCTGCGGCTACCTGTTGGCAGCATCCGTAGTAGCCTTGAAGTGCTTGAACCTAGTTCCAGACTTGGCAGCGTGGATGATACCAGAGGGCGACACAGCATTCTCCACCCGAAACTTCGGCGAGGGAGTAGCATCCTCAGTGAAGGCAAGTGCGGCTTCAGTGATGAAAATATAAAGAATAGATAAAAAAACAATAATATGGCAGTATTAAAGAATGTAGAGAATAAAATCAAGCTCGTAATGATTGTGAGCAGCCTATTTCTGGTAGGCTGCGTCATTGTGAGCCTAGGCAGCATTATCATCGCCAAGGGCATGGTGGACGAAGCCCACAAGAAAGTTTACGTATTGGACGGAACCGTTCCTATTTTGGTAAAGCAGACCACCCAAGAAGAAACCTTCGATGTGGAAGCCAAGAGCGACATCGAGATGTTCCATCAGTTCTTCTTCACGTTGGCACCTGATGACAAGTATATCCAATACACCATGAAGAAAGCCATGTATCTGGTGGACGAGACAGGACTAGCCCAGTACAATGCCCTGAAGGAAAAAGGCTTCTATAATAATATAATAGGTACGAGCACCATCTGCAGTATCTATTGTGATAGCATCAAGCTTAACACCGATTCCCTCACCTTCACCTACTACGGCAGACAGCGCATCGAGCGAAGGACAAGCATCCTGATGCGTCAGCTGGTAACCGCCGGCAAGCTCAGAAGAGTGCCGAGAACAGAGAACAACCCTCACGGAATCCTCATCACCAACTGGCGAACACTGAAGAACCAAGACTTGGAGGAAACCAAGAAGTCAGACTATTAAATCAAGCAACAATGGACATAAAGAAAGTACTCATGGGCGAGAAGATGCCCGACAAGAACGATCCCCAGTATCGAGAGCAATACGAGCGAGAGGTGAGAGCAGGGCAAAAGTTCGCTGAGAAGACCAAGCTCAACATTCTGTTTTTGAAAATCCAAGAATGGGCAAACGACCACAGAAAGGCCTTTCTGGGCATCGTGTTCGGCTTGGTAATCTCCCTGTTCGCCTGGAATGTCATCAACATGATAAGATATTACAATGCGAGCAAGGAGCAAAAACGCCACACGGCAGTGGAGCGAGTAGAGAAAGCCCTTCAGGAGCAACGTAATTCACACAAAGCACAATAAAGATGGATATAAAGAAAATCAACTTCAAGCAGCCCAAGTATATGATACCAGCCATCATATACATACCGCTGTTGTTCACAGGCTACTTCTTGATAGACACATTCAACGTCGATACATCAGGGCCAGGCAACAGCAAGCTGAAAACCACCGACTATTTGTCGAGCGAGTTACCGGAAGCCTACACCGACAGCATCCTAGGCGACAAAATGGACAACACCCAAAGGGAATACGGAAAGATTTCCGACCTTTCGGGAGTCCAAAACGTAGAGAACGACAACGACTCCGTAAACAAGAAACAGGATTACGAGTCAAAGTATAACGAAGAGGAAGCCAAGAAGGTCAAGCAACAGCAAGCCGAGGAGAAGCGCAAGCTCCAAGAGATGCAAGAGCGAGTGAGACAAAATCGCAGCCAATCCAACAATGACGACTTTGTTGACCCGATAAGCAGCTCCGAGATAGCCAAGGCGCAACGCCGCCGTCGCCAACGCAACTGGGAAGAAATGAACCGCAACCTGGGAGGTGGCGACAACTATCTGGCAGACTATGAAGAAAACTCGTCCTCTTCCCTTTCCTCTTCAACCACAACAGGAAACACCACGAACAGCGGTATTCCTGGAGCCATGAACAATGACACCGACAATTCTTACAACGCTCCAAATACCGCTAACGGCAACCATCAGTACCAAGGAGGCGTACAGCAAGATGGAGAGCAACCAGAAAAGGTGACAAAGAAGACCAAGGAAGTCTCCGACTACTTCAACACCGTAGGCAAGGACAAGGAAAAAGACAAGCTCATCATGGCCATCATCGACGAGAACGTAAAGGCCGTTGACGGCAGCAGGGTCCGTCTCCGCCTGTTGGATGACATAGAGATAGGCGACGAGACCATCAAGAAAGGCACCTACCTATATGCCACCATGAGTGGCTTCGGCAAGCAAAGAGTCCAAGGAAAGGTAGAAAGCATCTTCTATGACGATGACATCATCAAGGTAAGCCTATCCATCTATGACACGGACGGCATGCAAGGCCTGTATGTACCTCTGAGCAGTTTCAGGGAAACCACCAAGGAAGTCGCAAGCAGTGCCATGCAAGGCGGCAACATCATGGACAACACCACGACCAGCAGCAGCGGCATCAAGGGATGGGCGACCCAAGCAGCGCAAAATGCCTCACAACGAGTGATGAACGCCTTGGGAACAGCAGCCAAGAAGAACCGTGTCCGCCTGAAGTACGGCACACGAGTTTACCTTGTTGACGGCAGTCAGAAGGAAAGAAGCAACAGAAATAGAAACAATTATTAATCAGATAGAAATGAAAGAAATAAGAAAGAAGTTCCTATCACTCCTTGCGGTGTGCTTAGGAGCCACACTTGGAGCATTCGCTCAGAAAGGATATAACGACATGGAGCAGCTCACTATCAACGAGAATGTTTCATCCATCATCACGCATCAGAGCCTATTCGCTTGGTAGATATATCCACAGACAGCATCGCTGGCGACAAGCCATTGGAAAATGTCATCCGCTTGAAGCCAAAGACTGGCAACCACAAGGACGGCGAGGTGATGGGAGTTGTTACCATCATCACAGAACGCTATCGAGTGCAATATGCCTTGATATACACAAGCAAGTTGGAAGAGGCGGTGACAGACAAGGAAGTGGAACTTGTGGAGCGCAACGCCTTCCATAACCCGGACGTTAGCATGTCAACGGTGGACATGGTGAGTTACGCCATGAAGGTGTGGAACTCCCCTGCCCGATACAGAAGCACGTTCACCACCCAGAACAAGATGACCATGCGCTTGAACAACATCTATGTGGTAGGAGAATACTTCTTCATAGACTTCTCCGTGGACAACAAGACCAACCTTCCGTTTGATATCGACGAGCTTAGGGTAAAGCTGCAGGAAAAGAAGCAGCAGAAAGCCACCAATGTGCAGACCATCGAGCTGAAGCCAGCCTGGTATTGGATCGTTCCGTAAGATTCAAGAAAGGCTACAGAAACATCATTGTCCTGAAGAAGATGACTTTTCCAAACGACAAGGTACTATCCATCGAACTCAGCGAAAAGCAGATTTCCGGAAGAACAATCTCTATGAACCTCGATTATGAGGATGTATTGGCTGCCGATGCCTTCGACACCCTTCTTTTACGTGAACAATAAAAAGACAGATATGAGAAGAATACTTTCAACGATATTCGCCATACTACTGACAGCAAGCGCATTCGCCCAGAGTCACGGCAACCATATCATGGTAGGCGTTGGCGGCAGCTATCCGCAAGGAGTAGAGGCCACCCTCGCCTACGAGCACGAAACCGAGTATCACAACGCCTGGGAATATTTCGCCACAGCCTACTTGAAATACAAGAAAGACGAGGAGGCAGGACATGTCACAAGCGACTCCTTCTGGCACAACTATAACACATGGACTGTGGGTGCAGCTACAAGCCATGTGTTACAAGAGGCAGAAACCACCACGGAAGTGTAAGAATAGGTGTTAGCTGTGGCAGCGACCTGGACAAAGTGATAACCGCAGGACATGTAGGTTACGAGCATACCTATAACCTCTACAACGGTTGGAGCCTGTTCTTCCAAGTGAAGGAAGATGTAGTAATCAGAGGAAAGGACACGTTCAGAACAGGAGCATCCTTTGGCGTGAAAGTTCCCCTATAATATAATAAGGTGTAAAATGAAAACAAAGATAACAACTTTTGTCATGGGGATGCTTATGATGGCATCTTCATGACTCCTGCGACAATCATGAGCCATACGACCCGGACTTGCATATAGGATATGTCCTTTGCGATGACCATACCTGCATGGACACGGCAACCTATTTCAACCAAAGCAAGCGCAAAGCCGTGGGAGTAGTCTTTGCCGAAAAGACGAAAGATCATCCTGTGTTGGCGGTAAACCTGGAGGAAACAAGCGGCATGTTCTGTGACTCCATAGGAATGGAGAACGGAACGAGCGGTGACATCACCAAGTTCGACGGCTTCTCCAATACCGTTGCCATGTATCAAAGCTATGACAATGAAACTGGCCATGGCTCTCCGATAGCCATGAGGATGATGAACTTCCACGAGTATGGGCAAAGCGACCACATCCCAAGCGTGGCAGAACAACGATTGCTGCAAAGTGCAGCCAAGACCATCAATCCCATCATAAAGAGATGCGGAGGACAACCTATCAGCTTGGATGCAGACTGTTGGTATTGGACTTCTACGGAAGTACAGGAGAACCCAGGCACACAAGCCTGGCTATGCAGCGCAGTGAATGGTGGCATCATGCCAACACCAAAGGCAGAGAGCCATAAGGTCAGAGCCATCATTGAGATGAATTATCCAGAATATTAATCTTCAAACACAAAATTATGGCAAATTGGAAAACATTGTTGGAAACAGCCTTAAAAGGAGCCAAGACCGCTGCCCCACATATTCTTACAGGAGCAAAGGTAGCAGCCCCTTATGTGAAGAGTGCGGTAAAAACAGGAGCGCACGCAGTAAAAGGAACAGCAGAGTTCGTCGCCAAGCATCCTAAGGCCTCCCTTGTAGCAGGTGCTGTGTCCCTCCCCTATTTCGGTTACAACAAAGGTGCATTAACATTTGCGAAAGAAAAGTTACTGGGGGATGACTCCAAGGAAAAAGGACTTGTTGACACAGCATCAAGATTAGCATTCGGCGACCAAAAGGATGCTTACGGAAACGAAAAGTCAATCTCGGAGAAAGCAGTCAACGTTCTTTTTGGCGAAGGTTCCTATGATTCAATCAAAAGAGCAGGAGGAGCTACCTTCGACGAGGGGCAGGAACTCTACCATAATCTTAAAAACGGTGTGGCAGGAATAGGCAATGAAGCAATCGGCCTGTACCAAGACGGAAAGCAGTTTGCTGGAAATTTCTTTTCAGGCAACGGTATGGTTTCCAATGGCAACGGTGCTATTACGATCCAACAGCGCAATCCTATCCATCCATGGCACAGATGCAGATGACCAATCAACAAGGCGGTGGTTCAATGAATGCCTTGATGAACGGCATGAACAATGCAGTAAGCCAAGTGTCCGGTGGAAACGTGAGCAAGATGAACATTGCCAGTTTGTTGCTTTCTGCCTATATGATGTTCGGTAGATTTGGTTGGATGGGAAAAGCTGCCAGTTTATTGCTGGGAGGAATGACCTTACACAACATAAACGGAAAACAGGCAGCTTCTCAACACCAAAATCAGCAACAACAGCAATCACGTGCGAACGTTACCGAACAAATACCTCTTCAGACAGCAGAGATGCCTGTTGAAGAAGAGAACACTGTTATTCGCATGAGAAGACTATAATTAGATACAGGAGAGCAATCTCCTATTAAAAATCACAGATAAGATGAAAGAAAATTTTAAAGATATGCTCCTCGAATCCGGAAGTGGTTACATGATGCCATTCGCCTTGGAGGAGAAAGAAGAGCTTCCAACCACACTAGGATATGGCAAACAGCGTCACCCCATGACAGGCGAGGAATTTAACCATCTAGGTGTTGACTTCGCCATTAAGAACAGAGATTTGTACGCAGTAGCCTCTGGTATGATTGTTGGCGCAGGAAACGATGCGCTTCATGACAATTACATCGTAGCCAAATATGGGAAGTACGAAGTTACTTATGGGCATCTAGCAGAAGCATATACAGGATATGGTGAAAGCGTTTCCGCAGGTGATAAAATTGCCAAAAGTGGCGATTTCCTTCATGTCGGCATACGATTCAATGGACAAGACATTGACCCGATGGTTTTTCTTTCCATGATATGGCTAACATCCAGCAACTCGCCGCCATGGGAATCCAAAAACAGCCTACTGAAGAATCCTTGGGAACAAAAAACATAAAAAACAGTTTCGACAAGGACTATGTTTCCATCTTGATGCTCATGCTCAGATGGCTTCCAAGCTACATGAACGACTTAAGGAACAGGGCTTACAATCCTCCTCCAAGGGCAGAAGCATCCCTACGCAACATCTTTGCCCAGGCAGCTTCCAAGAATTATTTCTTTGAGAGCATACCATCCGTAGCCAACCCTCTCGGATTATCAGAAAGAAGTGTTCCCCTAGCCGAGAAAATTCAGGATATCCTTATCCATGATTTTCTCAGCTATCTGGCACTGAACCACAACATATATCCTGAGACATGGGACGAAAATGAAAAAAAAACTTCTTTCACAAGCTTCAGAAGACGGATTGACCGCCGATCCTTTGAAAGACCTTGAGATAGACATACAAAGCTACGATGTTGAACGCACCGCCTCCGTTTACTATGACAACCAAGGAATCCGTTGTTGGACAAAAGCTTGGTTTAACGGAAGGGAAAAAGGCGAGAATGCCATCGAGATAACCAGACAACTCGCCATGAAGTTCTTCAATGACGAGATGTCCATGGATGAATGGCTGTCACGTTTCTACCCTAAGCAAATGACGGTATATCGTAAGGCCATCAGTCAGGCACGCAGTCAACTTCTTGGAATGTAAACAACAAACAATATGGCAAAAGGTAATAATTTACAGGATTTATCCCAAATAGACTATTGTCTTCAGCAATACTATAGCAAGTATATGGCAGCCACTCTTCTTCAGGAGCGAAAGAAAATCCTTCAAGAGCAGAAGAACGCTGCCATAAAACTTAATGAATCTCTTCAGAGACTGCCTAACTTTGGTGCCGCTTCAAATTCGTTCACCAAGTTGAACGATGCAGAGCAACTTACCAAGAAGTCGCTCGACGAGTTGGCTGCAAGGACTTCTGAACGTTGGTTCAAAGACCCCAAGATAGTGAAAGACTACAGCGTTTTCGTTACATCTTTCTATGAAAGCCTTGTTGCGAAAAATGGCGGTAGAGACTCCAAGGCGTTGGAAAACTACGCCAACAACTACTGTGCCAATCGCCTTCAAAAATTGATGGTGGAACAATTAGCTAGGGAGCAGGTTCCTGCCAACACCGCAACTTACATAGCCAAGAAAGCCTTTTCGGAGAGCATTCTTGGCATGGGCGACTTTGGTAGCCTAAAGAAAGGAGCCATTGGGCAAAAGGTTGATGAACAAGCGGAAAAATATTACAATCCATCCGTTGTTTCAAAAACAGCAGGAACGATTGCTGGTTACGGAATAGATGCAGCACTCACCCCAGGAGGTGTAGGAAAGGCAACTTCTTCCGTAGCCAAGGGTGTGGTAAAGGTAAGTCAAAAAGCTGCAGGTTGGTGGATAACCGACAAGATTTGCCAAGGAGGTCTCCATATTTATGGCAAGCTATGGGGAACTGAGGATGAAGAGAAGAAGGATAACCGTACCATCTTTGGTGACGAGAATGCTTCTGCAAAAATACAGGCCGGAGCAAAGAGATACAAAAAGAATGGCACGGAATTGATGATGAACATCAATAGTGGACTTGCAAAAAAGATAAAATTGCCACCCCCAAACACATCTTTAACCATAAAGAAAGAAAGCAACGCCCTATTGGCGGAACACAAGGGTAATTCCCAAAAGCTTCTCTCCACCATCAAGAACAATCTCTCCAAACAGTGTGTGCCATTCAACGGAAACAGCAAAGTTCCAGCTTGGATGTTGAGCAACAGCAGCAAGCAAAACAGGGCGTTGGCATCCTCTTTCTACGCCTGTGCCATGGAAATGTGTAGAGAGCAAAAACAAGTAAGGATGTTTGGAGGCAAGAAGATGACCTTGAAGGAAGTGAGTCAACGAGCCTATGACTATGCAAGGGCAGCAGTTGCCGTAGAGCAACGATCCTCCAAGAATGCAGCTCATGCCCAAAAGGGGACATTGGACAAAAACATGTCTGCGCTCAATGACCAGATAAACAATCCTGGCAAGTCATCAATTCGTAAGCATCCAACTTCCTCTCCCCAGGCAACCCCAACGGCATCCCCTTACGCTTCGGGGCCTTATGCGCAAAACGGCGTAATGGGAACAGAAGCAAACGTACAACACAGAATACTACGCAAAAGCCAAATATAGATGGTTGGGGCAATGCCTTTGAGAGCTTAGGCCTTAATGGATTTGGGGACATCGGCAAGAATCTAGGCTATGTATTGGCCATGCTTCCTGATATGATTATAGGAATGTTCACAGGAAAGACTCCAAACCTAAAGCTTCAGGACAACCTGATGCCATTGGCTGCCATAGTGGGAGGAATGTTCGTAAAGAGTCCTCTCCTGAAGCTGCTGCTCATAGGATTTGGCGGTGCAAACATCTTGAATAAAGCAGGTCATGCTGCCATCAGCGATGGTTTAGCAAAAAGTAACAATGTAGCAAAGACCTACAAGGTTTATCCTGACGAGCCTTTGAATTCAAGAATAGTGAATCCAGCGATGAAGGGAAGCAGTATGATAGCCACTATCGACGGCGTGCCTAGCGTCATCAACATATCAAGAGATGCTGCAGACGCTTACAACAAGGGAGCCATCCCTATCAACACATTGGCGAATGCTGTCCTTCGCAAGTATGATGAGAACAAGGCATTGGCATCGCAGAATTATGAGCAGCATCTGAGCCAAGAAGAAACAACAACCCAATCAATGGGTATTAAATAGGTGTTAAGCGCCAGTTATATTAATTTTAGAAATACCTCCTGGTTCGAGAGAATCGGGAGGTTTTAGTTTGTCATTAAGTTAGAGCGGTATTTCCAAGTCGGAGTATCGCTTTTGTTTTACATCTACCTCAATAATCTATACCTTGCATTAACACCGAGGGGTTAAAGGGGGCGAGCAGCCTCATTTATAATCATTTACACGATAGTCCTTAGAAAAAGAATATGTTAAATAAAAAGGTATATCGTTTTTATACCACCTATCTTGTATTTAATCAGTTACTTTGCCATTGGAAATAAAAAACAACCCAATAAATAAAAAAATACAATGGCAAAAAAAGAATCATCTCAACAAGCCTCGGAGCAGCAGGAAGGGAAAGTTGACCGAATAGACAACGCCCTTCAGAAGTTTTCCGACATGCTCATCGCAAGAATGGAGCAAATGAAGGAAAGCAAATGGAAGAAAGGTTGGACGGATGGGCGCACAGCCCAGTTCGGCTTGCCTCAGAATCTCGTGGGTCGCCCTTATACAGGCAGCAATGCTTTCCTGTGCCAAATCCACACCACGATGGAGCATTACAGAATGCCAGTTTACCTTACCATCAAACAGATAAGGGATGCAGGAGGCATGATCAAGAAAGGCGAGCACAGTATTCCTATCTTCAAGTGGGACTTGCGAATCAAGGACAAGGACGGCAAGAAACTGTCAGAAAGCGACTATCGTAACATGACAAAGGAGGAGCAAGCCGAATGCACCGTTCGCCCTTATCTGAAGGTATATAACGAATGGAACATAGACCAAACCAACCTGGAAGAGGTCAACAAAGAAAAATACGATGCCATCTTGAATCGTTTCAAGTCAGAGCCTATCAAGGACGAGGTAGGAATGTACAAGAACGAGGCCTTCGACAACCTCCTGAAAGAACAGTCTTGGGTGTGTCCTATAGAATACGAGAAGTTCAATGAATCCGCTTTCTATAGTCCCAAAAGAGACCAGATAGTAGTTCCTTCCAAAAAGCAGTTCAATATCAGCAATACCCCAGAGGATGTTTTCAAGGACGGAATGGAGTTTTACGGCACCACCATTCATGAGATGGCTCACTCCACAGGTCACGAGTCACGCCTTGGTCGTGATGGCATCGTAAAGATAGACCAATTTGGCTCAGACCAATACGCCAAGGAAGAACTTGTTGCGGAGCTACATCAGCCCTCATAGGCAATGCCATGGGTTTTGATAGCAGAATACGAGAGAACAACATAGCTTATCTCCAAAATTGGATAGGTTCGTTGAAGAAAGACCCGAAGTTCTTGAAGTCGGTGATGTCAGATGTGAATAAATCATCCAAGATGGTTTTAGAACACATCGACGAGCAACGCCGAAAATTAGGAGAAAAGGCCCTGTTGGATGGTTCTCTTGATGGTGTGGAAGAAAAAAACAAGAATGAGCAACAACTTCAAGACCTGAAGGAGGAAGATGCTAAGAAAGAGGTCATAGCCAAGGTATGGCCTTCCGTCAACAACAAGATTACAATGCCCTCTGGCGACATTCTCACCGTTGACTACAACAAAGAGAAAGACACTCTTGAAGTTGCATATAAAACATCAGAAGGTGAGGAAAAAGTTCACTGCACTAACTATGACCACAGCCAGGGCATAAACCAGAACTTAGGCTATGTGTGGGAAGAGCTTTCAAACATGAAGCAATTCCAGGAAAAAGAGACAAAGACTGAAATCCTTTCACAAGGAAAGGACTACTTCACTTCATTGATGGAAACTATAACTTCCACTCCCAACAGTGAGCATACAGTTTTGTCTGTGAAGACTCTTCCGAGCTACGAGACTATTACAAGGGGAATCCCAATGTAGGAGCTTGGATAAACCAGGCATCCAACAAGGAAATCATAGAAGCAGGAGCAGACTTCTTGCCTAACCTCCGCTATAGCCACAAGGAAGGCAGAAGCCTCTACAACATAGAGGCAGCGTATTCAAACATCAACGCATTATATCCCGATGTTGTGGACAATGACGCAAAACGCCAAATTGTTCATCGAATCAAACAAGCCGAGGAGGTGGTAACCTCCTACCATAACAACATCGAGGAAAAATTTGGAAAAGAATTTCTCATGGAAAAAGAAAATATGAACAAGGTTCTTTCTCGAAATGACTACCAGGAGCAAGGTCAGACCATACAGCTTGACCCAAAGGATGAGAAGAAATATTTCTCGTCCTACAACTACTTTCAGATGGAATCCGAGACCGCCGAGTTTGACAAACTAAAGGATGCCGAGAACTATGAAGGCATCCTTGCCCTGGCGAAAGAATATGATCAAGGTGACAGCATGGACTTGGAGCATGTAGAGACCAGCATGACACCAGACTATGGTGATGATGTTCTCATTGATGATGAGAACTATGCTGTTGTATATAACAATTCAGTAGGTGGAACCTACAACTTGTTGAGAAAGTACAGTGAGAATGACATCCGAGAGGCCATCGAGCGTTACGGTATGCCAAAGACTCCAAGCTATGCAGTGAAGTTCATTGACCAGCAGATGGGCTTGGAAAAAGGCGTAAAGCCTTTAGTAGAGATTCCATCCCCAGAGGCAAAGGCTGTAGCCAAGAGCTTTCGAGAAGACTTGACACCTCAATTCACCATGCCGAATGGGAAGGTTCTAGATTACCACTATGACGCTAGCGACAACAAAGTCATAGTAGGAGAAAAGTTAAATGATGGTTCTTTCATAGAAACTTATGTCCACGATTACGACTTTGCTCTCAGCAAGGCAGAAAACATGTCTGCCATATACAAAGAGTTGTCAACTGAATATCAAGCAAAAAAGGCGAGCGAGGAAAAGAAAACTCCTCGTGAAGACAGCTATATCCAGACAGATGTCGTAGGTAAGGCCAAACAGATAGCATCCACAGGTGTTCCTATGGAAGAAGCAGAGAAAAAGGCTTCATCCATTGTGAAAGAAGAGGTTCACAAGGAACACCATAAGCAAGAAGCCGAGAAAGACAAGCAGGAAAAGGACAAGGCAAATCAAGCCGCAGCAGAAGAGAAGAAAGAGCAACAAGAGAAAAAAGAGGAATCAAAAGAGGTCAGCGAGGCGACAGCCAAAGCCCTTACCCATGCAGCCCTTCTCGTTGGAGCATTATCTGCTGCCAAGCAGAATGAGGGAATTTGGATGAACAAATCCCAGAAAGGTAATGCAGAGTTCATCAACACCCACACCCCTATCACGGCCTACAACAACATTATGATGAACCTCAATTCGGATGCCAACAAGTATAAGACGAATGTCTATACTTATTATAATCCTGCCAAGGAGAACCACATGCCTGTAAAGCAGAACGAGAAAGGCATGGAGTTCCATTGGACTAGTTGGGGGTATCAGAACGCCATGGATAAGGACGAAGTCATCACCAGCAAGCAGTTTGACAAACTTCCTGATGACGAGAAGTCTTTCTATACCAAACATGCCACACGAGTTATGCAGAACATCTACAATGTGGAGCAAACCACCATGAACGCCAACAACCATGACGCTTACGTGGAAATTCTGAAGAACAAGGGAGCGCAGCTTTCACAAAACGAGAAAGAGCAAAAAGGGAAATACTCTTCTATTATGAAACAATGGAAAGAGTTGAAGGGCAAGCATCCCGATGCACTTCTATTGTTCCGCATTGGCGATTTCTATGAGATGTACAAGCAGGATGCCAAGCGAGGTTCGGAAGTGTTGGGAATCACCCTGACCAAGATGAATGAAAGTAAAGACTTCCATCTTGCAGGATTTCCACATCAAGCACTTGACACCTACCTTCCAAAACTCATCCGAGCAGGAGAACGAGTAGCCATATGCGACCAGTTGGAATCAAAGAAGACAGTCAGCCAAAGCTTCGACACAAAAGCAATACTGAACAAAGCATACGCCACTGCCAAGGAAGTGGCCAAGCAAAGCGGTATGCAATATGAGCGAGTGATGGTTTTGCAAGATGCCAAATACGATTCCAAGGAAGACAAGATTGTCGTAAGCGGCATGAAAGGCGAAGTTGGAAATGAAAAGATGGCTGCCCTTTACAAAGCAAACGACATCTACAGAGCCGTGGTTGCAGCCACAGGTACAGAGAACCGTCTTGACCGTTCGGGCAGAAACAACCTCCTCCCAGAGGACGATGCCAAGCATGAGCAACTGGTGAGAGAACTTGCAGCAGGAGTTATGATGGCTCGCCAGGGACTTCCTGCCATACTCTCAAAAGAGAATGAGAAACTTATTCCTTATTGGGAACGAGAGATAAAGGAAAATCCAAAACTCTTGGGAATAGTAGAAAGAGATGTGAACAATGCTGTAGAGACCATTGACAACCTTGTGGCAAAGCGAAAGGTTGACTATGAATCCATCCGTGGACAGCTTCCAGGAAAGACGATGGAGAAACCATCAAAATATTCCATCTCCCAAGACTTGGCCAAGCTGCCAAACATAGAGACCAAGGAAATAGTAGTGGTAAAAGACATCTTGCGAAAAGAAGCAGATGTCATTCTCCCTGCTGGAGCATCCTTGGAAGTGAACAACGAGGTTCCTGGCATGAGAAAGGACAGAATCACCATAGCCTTGAAGAAAGAAGGCATTGACGATGTGAGGTTCTATAATGCCGGTGGTTCACTTGGATTGAATAAGCCAAACTCCTATTTCCAAGGGAAAGAAGTCACGCTCAACAACTTGAAGCAGTATGAGTTGGTTCCCCATCATACACTTGATGTAGAGAAACAAGCCGCCCCAAAGAAAGAAGTAATCATCAAGAACTTCCAAGCCATCAAGGATGACAACGGTAGATATGCCTTCTTCATCAAGCCAGAGAACGAGCCTTCTTTCTCTGTATATCCTGCCAAGGAGCACTTGAACACGTTCTACAACGTAATCAAGACGGACAAACAGGCAATAGTCCACAATGCCCTAGCACAAAGATATTACGAGATGGCCACCAAGCATCCTGACACCAAGCTAGACCTTATCACCCCTAAGAAGGTTGATGTGGATATGAAGCTCATAGAGCGTCCTTCCATAACATCGAGCGCACAGGATGCCAAGCAGAAGCTCATCTTTGCCACCATCAATGGGCAGCGTGTACAAGCTCCTATCAACAAGCAACAATGGCAAAAGATGTGGCTTGCCGAAGATATGGGAGCCTACAAGAGGGCTTTGGCCGCCGTCATCTTCGAGCCTATGCTGAAAAGAGGCATGGAAGAAGAGCAACCTCAACAGGCTGTTAGCGAATCAGAGAAAGTAGAGATTAAGGAAAAGCCTGCCCCTGAGAACAAGGTACAGGAAACTGTTACGGAAACTCACAGAACAGGCCTACATATGTAATACACGAGGGTGCATCTAAAGGTGCGCCCTCATAAAACTATCATAAATGGCATTAGACAAGCAAGCGTTTTACAGCCAGTATGCCCAGGTAGCCATCGAGCAACAGAAGAGATATGGTATTCCAGCTTCCATCACCTTGGCACAGATGGGTTTGGAAAGCGGCTTTGGCACATCTACCCTGCAAGAAGGAGCAACAACTTCTTCGGTGTAAAGGTTGGCAGCAGTTGGACTGGAGCCTACGACTATTACAGCGATGACCGTCCAAACGAGAAGTTCCGCAGATACAACAATGTGATGGAAAGCATCGAAGACCACTCCAAGGTCTTGATGAAATCCCGCTACAGCCACTGCCAGAACTATTCGCCCACCGATTATGTTTCTTGGGCAAACGGCATCAAGGCTGGCGGCTACGCCACAGATCCAGACTATGCTTCCAAGCTTATATCCGAGATTAACAAGTATGGGCTAGGAAAATATGATCAAATAGGCATTCAGCAAGCCCAAAGCCAAGGATTGGTAACAGGATATGCTAGAGGTCAGTCGTCAACGACCTCTGTTATAACCCTAACACCCTTGCAAGGCAATTGGGGTTTGCCTATTGATTTATCTGTCGTAAAACTCAGTTCTGAGTTTGGAGTACAGAGACCAGGGCATAAGCATGGAGGGCTGGACCTCTCCACGCAAGGGAAAAACTATCCTGTATATGCAACCGAAGACAATGGAAAGGTTGTTACCGTTGGCAAACAAGACAAGGGAGCAGGAAACTATGTAGTAATCGAGTATGACAGGCAAGATGGAACAAAAATCCAGACCACCTATATGCATCTCAATCAAATTGGCGTAAAACCAGGCGACATAGTAAATGCAAGGCATCAAATAGGAGTCTCAGGCAACACAGGCCGCTCTTCAGGGCCACACTTACATTTTGAGACAAAATACCTCAATGCCAATGGAAATTGGGAGAAGTTTGACCCTAAGTTATACCTCGCTGAAATGGAGGTTAGAAGTAATCAAGCGGCAGCCCTGGATAAGAATGGAAACGATGCGTTAGCCGCTTACCGCAGTCAAATGCTGTTTGCAGGAGCAAAGCCCCATCCTATCAGCAACAAGCGTCAGACCCGACACAAGCACTTCTGGCATCCATCACCAACAGTAACGACCCCACAAAATGGTTGTCATTGCTAATGAGCAACAACGGAGAAGACCTTTCTGGAAGAGACCCAATCTCTTCACTTATAGGAAGTCTGTTCTCTGCCGCCCTTACAGTAGCCATGCAGTTGAGAAGCAGCGAGGAGATACAAGCCGAGGAAGAAGCCGAAAGCCAGCTTAAACAGCAATCGCCAGACGAGGAAAATAGCAATCTTGTAAAGATGACTCGCCAAGATGTAGAAAAGGCACAGGCAACGGCATCCATGCAATTTGATGCGGAATCCCCAGAGCAACAGCAGCAACAAGGCCAACGCCTCGCATAAATAAAGAAATAATTATATACTTATATAAACATATAAAACAATAAAAATATGATTAAGTGTAACGTAACAGCATGTGGAACCATCAGCAGTTCCGCAGAAGAGAAGCAGAGTAAGGATGGAGAGAAATTCATCTCCTTCGGCATGATTGTTCCTTTGCTGGGAAAGGATGGAACAGCGAAAGAAGTATGGGTAACGGTGTCTGCGCCAGGAAATAAAGAGACAGCCGCCTCTTACTCCGCTGGCAGAAAGGTAACGGTAAACGGCGTGATGTACATCAGAAAACACGACGGAAACATCTACCTGAACCTTCGCACCGACTCCAACATCGAGGTAAACGAGTCCACTACCAATGACCGATTGGAGGGAAGCATGGAGTTCCGAGGCAAGGTAAGCAAGAAAGGCATCAAGGAGCTGAAAGACAAGAAAGGCAAGGACTTTCAGTCGTTCGCTGCATTCTCCTCTGACAAAGAGGGAGAGAACAGAGAGTTTACATGGGTAAGCTTTGTAAACTTCTCCCCTATCCATGAGGATTACTTTGCAGCAGAGAAGTACGTGGAAGTCCATGGAGACTTGCAACTAGGCATCTTCAAAGGAGAACTTCAGATAGAATGCAAGGTAAAGAGCATTGCTGCCTGGGACTTGAACAAAACTACAGATGCAAATGGAACAGCGCAAACAGCACAGTCATAGATTTCTCCACTTCATCTATATATTTGGAGTTTTGGCAGTAGGAGCCATTGGCATCCTACACATGATATTCCCAAAGAAATAACAAGAACACAAACAGGGATAGTGTCATCATGAAAGATGGTACTACCTTCTGTTTGTTTAAGACAAAGCAAGAAATAATGGCAAAAGAAGAAAAGCAAAACATCATTAGTAATTTTCTGAGCGGATGGCAGAAGCTATTCGGTGGAGCAAAAGAACATACCACCCCAAAAGCGAAGCCATTCCCAAAGAACCATTTCTACAGCCCAGAAGAGCTAGAGTATCTTTCACAAAACAAAGAGGGTTCCCTTATTGACCAATGGGCTGTTTCCATTGGCAAATGGGCATTTGAACAAGGAAAGGATAAATCATCCCCTACAAAGTTGCCGCCGTCAAATGGCAAAATGGATTGATGGCTACATGGATAGACGGAAAGCTCACACCTGACACAAAAGACAGACAGATTGGAAGATTATTACTTCTGAAGGAGCGAGGATATGAACTTCCAGAACGATACGAGAACATGGCGCAAGACTACGAGGCACAAAGCCTTGTAGGCAAATACTTTGTGTCCAATAATGACAAAAGCATCATTAAGATTGACTCCTATGACAGAGGAAGACTGATCTTTGATGCCCCAAGTCTTGTTCTGAAGAAATGGGAAGATGGTAGTCTTTCCTCAAACGAAGAAAAAGTTGCCTACGCTGATTTTCATAAGTCGCTGAATGAAAAATATACCATCATGGAAGAAGAGCGACAAAAGGAATTTCAAGAGAAACTTGCCAACTTCGAAGACGGCAAGGAGCTTTACAAAGGAATGCACAATCTTTTGCGCCAAACCTATCCCCCAACAATAGGTGGCAGTATTCCTATGGAATTACGCACAGCCCACCCTGTAGGTTTCTTCGATGGAAAAGTTATTCCAGTTTCATGGTCACTCACCAGTGAAAAGGATATTAAAGTTAGCGTTTACACCAACCACAGCAACGCTTTAAGTAGCATTACCATCAACGAGGACAACGCATACAAAGCAAAGAGTTTGCTCAACAGCATTGCACATGCAATAAATAACGAGAAGGTTAATGGTTTAACTCGTTCGCTAGTGAATGTTCTGGGCAACAAACTTGGTGAAGACAAAATCTTTGCCAAGGAGAACAACACACCTTTGCTTGAAGCTAGAGAGGGAACAGTCAATGCCGTTACTGCTACCAACGACGGCAGAGTTATAGCTTTCAATCTCAACACCCACAAGGAAATTCCGTTGCATGGAAAAGAAAGCGTTGAATTAATGCAAGCCTTGCTTTTCGAGGGTTTGGATGAGCAATCTCGCCTTCGAAAGGAGTTGAGCATCCCCAAGATGAAGGACTATGTGGAATCTATGGAGGACGAAGAGGACATTCTGTCCGGAAACAAGGAGCTTCTTCCACATGGTTCCAAAGTAGATAGCCTTTACGGTACATATTATAGTGCCGAGGAGGAATATTCAAGCTACGCCCAAGGAACCTTGCCACTAGCTGCAGAAGACAAAGCTGAATTCATAGCAGACCTTCAATCATCATTCATGAACTTCAAGCAAGAACTACAAAATATGGTTGAAGCTTACAAAGACCATGATGGTGTCATCGACACAAATAAAGTGAGCAAGCTAGAAAAACTTGACAGAATTCTGAATATCGAGGCAAGAGGTCAGACTCCTGTCAAACCTGTACCTGTAGCCGCAAAAAGAGAGTCACCAAAGGAATCACTACAGGATGCAGAAGCCGCTTCCAAACAGAATGACCTCAAAGAGGTAAAGAACATAAATGCCGAAGAAGTTGACCAAAAAGCCATTAAGTCCTTCTTTGGCAATGTAAACTATGCACCTAAGAAAGTGAAGGAAGAGAGTTCTAGACAGGTTGCGCCACAGAGATTGACGGAAAAAGAAAAAGACGATGCAATCTCACGAATCGACAAGCGAATCGCAGAACTGCACCGTCTAGGAAAGGAGCAATCTCTCAAATCCAATATTGGAAACTCAGCCGACTCCCACCGTCGTGGGTACCTCCCATCAGGAACGTCTCCTGATGGCGCACAGAGCGTTGCCCCTTCTGATGGCAAAGATAATAAAAAATTTCCATCTAAGTATCTATTTCTTGGGAATTTAGCCCATTTTATAACATCTTTTAATACAAATATAGGTATTAACGCCAGCAATTTTACAAAAGAGTTATATAAAGGCATAGGGTTACACCCTCACGGTAAAGATGTTCAAGTTTCTGAATATATTAATTTTTCCAACGACAAAGGAGAAAAAACAACAGTCCGTCTTTCTGATCATCGAGCTAACGCACTCAGCATCATCAAAAAAGGAGGAAGAGCGGCCGAAGGATATTCTATCGTTATAAAAGTAGAAGATTCTCCCGAAACAAAGTTCAAGGCAAACAAACATTCCCAAGTAAAGGAATACGTTTATGACAATCCAGACCGCCAACGCCTTTTGAACATCGGCAAAGGAATCTTCGACCTCCTGGACAGAGGAGAATACACCGACTTGGCCAATGCCAACGAGATAAACATATCCCCTAGAGGAAGGCAGCATAAAGAACTACGCACTCCTGACGGCAAGCTACTGGGCTTCACCTATCAAGGAAAGATTTACCTTTATCCTGAGGCAAAGGCTTTGAGCCACCAGTACATGAGTACACCCACTTGTGGGCGGAAGCACTGCAAGACAGGAACTGGAAAGAATGGAAGAATGTCGTAGGCATGATGAAAAAGTCGAACCTCTGGAACGAAGTAAGAGACCTCCACACCGAGCTTATTGCCACCGATGACATTGCCGAGGAAGTCCTTGCCACCTATTCTGGAAGAAGAGGCGCAGAGCGTTTGGAGTCAAAGCTTAAGGAAATTGTTGCTAGCAACAAGAGTATGGACGAGAAGACCGCAGAGACCCAGGCCGTCACTCAAATGAACAATGCCGTTTCAAAGTTCTGGAATGTCATGTCTGACTTTTTGCACATTCACTATACATCCGCAGAAGAAGTAGCAGATAGAGTCTTGTATGAATACACCAAAGGTCTCTACCCTCTCAATTATGAAGAAGTCGCTCAACAAAAGGGCAAGACCAAGCCATATTATGTTTCCGTAGAGGAAAAAGACAATGGTCGATGGCATCGTCCAGAAGTAGAGCAAAGAGCGGCCTATCAGCGTTATGGAGAGATGATGGCTGATAAGCTATCCCTTCAACTCACCTATGGCGATATGCCATGGATAAAGAGCGACAAGCAGGTTCCATGCGACCTAAGCAAGAAGGCATACCAAGGAATGGATTCTTTCATGCTGGCCTTGGACGCAGAAAAGAACGCCTATACCTTACCTATTTATATAAGCAAGGAAGATATCCAGGCAAACAACTTGCTGGTGAAGTCAGATGCCACCTTCTTCCCTATCATAGAAGAAGTTGGTGTAACAGAGTTATATAACATCGAGCAAACCAACTATCCAATCTTGCACCCGAAGGATTACGAGGAGTTAAAACTAGATAGCATCGCCTCCAATCGTTACAAGCAAAGTAACGAACTGGGCCAACTACTCCGCAAAGGAGCATGGCAGACCGCTATTGCCTTCGATGGCAAACCTAGCCTTGCCTCCTACAGTGCGAAGAACGACACCATCCATGTGGCACCTGTTCAACACTATGAGAAAGAGCAAGATTTCTATCGAGACTTAGGAATGGGACTGACAAGAAGCACCAGAAAGGCAGAGGCAAGAAAGACCAGCTTCGAGTCACTATCCAGAGAAGAATTGGTTTCCTTGGTTGGCAGTGTCATCCTTGGTCAAAAGAACCACTTTGATGTAACAACGCCACAGCAAACATCCATGTGGAAAGAGCGTCTAAGAAAAGACCCAAGCTACACCAAGCAAGTATTATCTTCTGCAGATGTTGCGTCGCAGATCATCATACAACGTATCGACATTCTCAAAAAAGGAGGAAGCCAAGACATTGACCTCCGTTCTTCCACGCCAGTAGAAGTAGATATTGACGGTAACGGCATTGTTGAAAGCCAAGAAAACCTTGCCCCAGACCAAAAACAAAGCTCCAACGAAAGCCAGGAGCAAAGTGACGAAGTTCCTAGGCAAGAGAAGAGACATTTGCACAGATAAAGAAATCCCTCGCTACTTTCACAAGCAGCGAGGGACTGACATTTAACTTTACATTTATGAAAAACTCTATTTACTGTTATCGTAAAACCTATTCCATGCAAGCCTGATTGGCCGCATCAAAAATCAATTCTTTGATATTTGCCAAAGTTGGATTTATCAAAGAAAAGTGTCCATCTCCCATTGCACCCTTGACAAAATCAATGGTGTCCCACCATTCGATGACCTTGTCTTCTAGTAGATGCGTTTGAACGGCACAGTCCGTTTTGCTCGCAGTTGGATTATTGTATCTCCAAAGCGTAACAATAGCAGCCTCTTCACACCCAGTAAGGAGAATATTCACCTTTTCATTTTCATCTACCCACTTTCGGTAGATGTCAACATAAGAAGGCACATCCACTTCCTCTTGTTGATTATCATTCCCTTCATCCTCCTCATTTCCATAGCTGACATTCTCCTCCTCTAGGAATTTTGTTGCAGAAGTGTTGTTGTCAGGAAGGTTGTTGTCGGCAATGAAGGAAAAGTAAGCATCCAACATCCCTTGGGAATGATGCTTCACGTAATCCAATTCCGTTATATCTCTCGACAGGAACATACCATTCAGGCGTTCCTCGTCCACAAAACCTACAATTTCCATATAATCTAGCCTTAATTACATATGTATTCCACGACTTTGTTTAGCCTTTTCTATAGCAGCATCCTGTGCCACACACATCTCCTCGGAATATTCATCCTCCGGGACATAAGAAAGCATGCCTTTGTCATCCTTTGTCCAACAGCCATAGATGCCAAAGTTATACTTGTCTAGCATCACGTTGCCATCTTTTTCCTCCTGCCACTTTTGAGCATCACCGTTGACACTACGGATTCCAGTTTCCTCGTTCAAGTCGATGCCGGCAGAAAACATCTTGCCTTCCTCTCCCTTGGTAACAACCTTTCCTTCTTCAAGTTCCATAACCTCACTTTCAGAAAGCCCCACCTTGTTAGCCAATGTAGATAAGTTCTGGTCAATGATGTCTGCCTTTACAGAAATGGTAGCATTTGTAGCCCCATCGAGCTGCACATAGTTCCAGGAATTGTTCGACGGTAGCAACACCTTCAAAACTTGTCCGTTTTGCAAAGCGGTTTTCTGTTCCTCCGTAAAATACTCAAGATTGTTCTTTGCGATGAGAGGCAAGAACACTGGATGAAGCCCATCCTCTGTTTGCTGTAAGCGGATTCGAGCAAAATCCTTGTGGACAACTCCATCAAAATCAGCTCTCTCAATAGGGAGCAAGGGAGTTCTTTGCCCAGAAAGGAACTTATTCATAATACTTTCAGGAAAGTCGTCTATCATTTCCTGTGAGAGTCCGAAGTTAGCCAACTCCTCGTATGGAATTTCGCTTTCAGAAAATTTCAATTCGTTCATAATCTTATTCTTGTTTAAAGTTTTCGGCAAAAGTACACATTTTCTTATCAAGGCTTTCCACAAATACGATATACCTTTTTATTTAACATAGATTTTATCCCTATCCAAATCAAAGCTCTTGCTACAAATAGCCTTCAACCTTAATAATCTATACCTGAAAACACCGAGGGGTTAAAGGGGGCGAGCAGCCTCATTTATAATAATTTACACAAAAGTCTTTAGAAAAAGAATATGTTAAATAAAAAGCTATTTTATATTTACGCCCATAATTTCTTCCATTCATATTACTTTTGCAAGCTAAAGAAGTATTATTATATAAAGAATAAGGCATGATTAGATTTCTTTCATTTTTACTATTTCTCCTATGTTGCCATTCCCCGATGGGGATGGCGCAAGGAAAGAAAGACATGAAGGACTACTGGATAGACAAATACCTAAGTGTGAGTTTTCCTTTGGAAAGCATAAGGATAAACTCCACCTTTGGCAGTAGGGTTGATCCTTTCACAGGGAAGCACAAGCAACACAAGGGACTTGACCTTAGGGCAAGATACGAGGAAGTACTATCCATGTTCGATGGCTACGTGAAAGGCGTAGGCTACGACAGTGGCTCTGGGAAATATATCACCATGCAGTATGGCGATTACACGGTAAGCTATTGCCATTTATCTGAAATTTGGGTGAGCGACAACCAGAAGGTCTATGCAGGAGACCCAATAGGCATCAGCGGAACTACAGGACGCTCCACTGGGCCACATCTGCATATCACCTGTAGGCTTCGGGGCCGTTTGGAAGACCCATACGACTTGCTTCTTTACATAAAAGAGACGAGAGAGAAAGCCATCAAGGCATTGAAGATAGACGAAGACAAAGTGCTTACGCCCGATGATTTCATCAAGCATTATGCCCAAGCGGCTATGCGCCAACAAAGAAAATACGGCATACCAGCCTCTGTTATACTGGCACAGATGGCGTTTGAAAGCAGATGGGGAAACAGCAGCCTGGCACAAATAGGCTATAATTTCTTTGGAATAAAGGCCAATAGCAACTGGCTCAGAAGAGGCCTACCCTACAGCATTCATAATGATGACCGCAAAAACGAGAAATTCTGCAATTTCTCCTCGGCAGAGGAAAGCATCGAGTATCATTCCAGGTTGTTGATGAGTGACAGATACGCTCGCTGTTGGCGATACAAGCCAACCGACTATCACAACTGGCTTGTCGCAATCAAGGCAGGAGGCTATGCGACTAGAAAAGACTATGTGAAGAAATGCGAGAGCATCATTCTTCAACATAAGCTTTATCTATACGATATAGAAGCTGAGAAAATGTAACATAAGACAAAACTATAATAATAAATAAAATGAAGAAATTAAAGATTTTGCTGGCAGCCTTATTGGTAATAGGCAGCACAGCCAAGGCACAGGTAGTTTATGGAGAGAATGAGAAGGAATATATCAAGGCATCCTCTTTCTCCAATGGCAGAACTGAAAAGAAAGACAGCAAGCCATTCCTTTCCGGACAAGAGAAATATAAGTTATCCAGTATAGGTAGCAATTGGTTTGGCAGCATCAAGGCTGGTATGTCCACCTTCTCTGGAGCACCAGTAGGATGCACAGACTTCTTTGGCCATACACGTCCTACCATGGTATTCAGTTTGGGTAAATGGCATTCACGTTTCTTTGGAACACGCCTGGTGTACCAAGGGTTCAAGTTCACAAATGCAATCGATGAAGCCATGAAGTTCCAAAATTACCATGGAGACTTGATGCTCAACGTATCGAGTTTCTACAGAACCACCTACGATCCACTTCCAAGATGGGACTTGGTTCCATATATTGGAGCTGGTGTAATTCACAACTCAGAGCTACACCATATTCCGTTTGCCCTCTCATACGGCCTACTCTGCAGTTACAGGGCAACCAATCGCTTGCACGTTACCGCCGAGTTGGGAGGAACCAGTACCTACCAAAAGTTTGATGGTTTAGGGAAAAACAAGCATTTCGGTGACAACCTTTTCCAAGCAACCGTTGGACTCACCATCGGTATCGGCAAACAAGGATATGAACGTAAGCCTGTTTTGGAGGTCTTAGACACAGACAACCAAGGCGTAACAGACTTGACCAACTATCCCAAGAACAGTTTGATGGACTTCGAAAGCTAAGAGACAGAATGGCAAGTGAAGAGCAAGCCGTCGAGAACAGTGGCATTCAACTGGACGCACCTATTCTATTCTTCTTCAAGATAAACTCCACCAACCTTGTTGACAAGCAACAACTGGTAAACATAGGAGAAATAGCAGGAGCTGTGAAGGAGAACAATCTAAGTGTCAAGATTATAGGAGCTGCAGACAGCAAGACTGGCACACCGAAGCGCAACAGAGCACTCAGCGTGAAGCGTGCAAAGTATATTGCCAAGCTACTTATGAAGGCAGGAGTAGATAAAAGCAAGATGCAAGGCATCAGCAGAGGCGGCATCAACCTTTACAAACCATACACCGCCAATCGACACACCTGTGTTATCGTGTACAAAGAAGAAACAAAATAACATACATCATTCCTTTTCCATAAGCAATTATGGAAGAGGAAAATTTCCTATATAAATATAATAAGGTATGAGAACCATAAGAACAAACACAAATCCACGGGCCACGGATGTAGCCCCACAGCTGCAAAGCGTATTGAATGCCAATGGTATGCAAGCCCATATTTCAATGACAGAGACAGGCACCTATCAGCTTGTAACCATGTCACACAACTCTTCGCAGCCAAGATATTACAATATCAACCAAAAGCAGTTGGAAGCCTTGATGAACGGAGGAACAACCGTATGGGACAAGAATGCCTACAACACTTTTGTTTCTATTGTGAAGAACGATTATTACATTCCAGGTTCCTTTGTAGCAGCAAGAAATGCCAATTCTCCTGTTAACATGGGATTGAATGGTCATCGACTCAACGTAGGAGAATACGGCTATATGGGCGACCCACGTTTTCGTCCATTTTCAGGGCCAGGTTTTGGCAGATTCGACAACTCAATCTTTGGAATGTTGTTTGGAAGAGACAGATATCACGTTCGCAGAATCAATGATCGACCTTTCTTTGCCAATAGTGCGCCAGTTGTCATAGACCGTCCAGATGGTAGATTAAAGCCTGGAGAATTGAAGACAGGAAGCTATGGCTTCTATGACAAAGGTAACCAGCAGCAGGATGCCCTTGCCAACATGAAGGTAGAAAGCAAGCCTAAGGAGTTGGTGCGTCCTAAAGGACAGGCAGAAAGATTATCAGATATCTATAGCCCAGACTTAACGCTCACCCCAGAGACCTTTCAGCATCTGTTGGCATCCCATGGCGTTGTGATAGATGAAAAAAACAAGACCCTCACCATCAAGTCATCCTCTGTTAATGCAGACTTGCAATACAAGCTGACGGATGACGAGGTTAAAAAACTGATGACAGAGAAGTTTAAGAACACAGGTAAGAAGAATAGCACAAAGAACGCAGTAAGCATCGATGAGCGTCTTGCCATCCTGAACAATGTCATTAAAGCTGACTTTAGCGACAAGATAACTCGTGACCAGCTCAACACCAAGGACTATGTTTCCATCCATCTAACACCAGAGAAAGCAAAGGAACTCTTTTCGAAGGATGTTGCCACCCAACAATATATGTCAACTTCCGACATCATTGATTTGAAAAACCAAAGAGAAGACTACCATTCGGGATATATTGACAAATGGAACTCCATCGGAGTCGTGGATGGTAGAACACTCAACCCAAACGAAGGGTTCTATTTACCTGTGAAGGATGGCAGAAGAGTTACAGTAGGTGAAATTCAAGCTATCCTACCCATGATGGAGTGAAACCATCATTCAGAATGACAGCAGTCATCAATGGGCAGGTCATGAGCCATGAGATAAGCAAGGAAGACTACTTGAAGTTCATCAATTACGAAGACAAATGCCGCCTTCAGCTCTTTGACAAAGTGTTTGATGAGGTTAAGATAAAAAATGCGTCCAACGGAGAGTTGCAAGATAACGTGAAATCAGGAAACCTCACCACAGCCAATGGAGTTGTTGCCTTAAATGGTGACTACAGCCTTGTCAGTGAAAAGTCCTCAGCAGTAATCACGAGTGCCACGGCGTGGAAAGATGAGATTTCTGGCAACTATCTGATGAACGTAAGAACAACAAGGATGTTGGCATGTGGTCTTTCAAGATTACTGAAGCTCAGTACAACAACTTCAAATATTCCACAGACGAGGAACGTGCGAAGTTGCTTACCAACATGATTCCACTTACAGACGAGAACAAGGAAAAGATGAAGGTGGTGGCAAGCAATACCCTCTATCAGGGTGGTTACACTAGAGGTCAAAATGCCAATATTCCTCCTTCACTTGCAAAAGTGTTGAAAGACTTAAAGGCAGCAGGACTTGGCTATGAAATCATCACTTCTTCGAACACATCAGAACAAGAGCGTTTCGATGCCATAAAGAAAGGTCTTCAAAAGCTTCAAGACTATGGACAGGCAAAGGGAAAGGATGTAAAGATGCCGTCTGACAGCGAGATATGGCAAATGCTCAAAGAGAATCCCGATCCTCGCAAACTACCTTCCGTAGAAACCAGAACCAAGGAAACTGTTCTCTATGGAAAGGAAGTAATCAACCTCAACGACCTTCGAGAACAAACGAAAATCAACCTTCTTGCGATGCCAGTATAAACGGTGAATCACTCAATAACATCAAGGCGAGCAAAGAATGGAAGCGAAGCGGAGAGCATGGCAGGGCTACAGAAGTCGGAGATATTGCAGTAGAGAGAATCAAAGATGCCAATGGCAATGCCGTTGAAGGGAAATACAAGATGACTGCAGTAATAGATGGGAATGTCTTTTCCCATGAGATTACCCAAAAGCAGTATGACAAGTTCCTTGCCATCAACGACTATCAAAGAATGAAGCTCTTCGACAAGATTTTTCCAGAGGTAGAGATGAAGACCAAGCCTGAGAGCCGCTTCAATCTTGGCGCAGCATCCTTGCAGCTGTCACTGTTGGAGCGGATGTAGTGGCAGGTTTGTCCGCACCACCTCGTCCTCGCCCAGAGATATACGAGTCAGCACCAGTTTTCCATAAACCAGGTGTCGTATCTCCACAAGCAGTGTCTGCGGCCGTATATGAAAGCTTGGCAGAGCAACCAGGTAGAGGTCAGAACGAAGGTATGGGGATGGGAAGATAACGCTTCCCATCCCTTTAATAAAATATAAATATACAAGAGATATGAACAAAACCATATTTATGTTTCGCACGGTTACGTTGCGTCCTCATTGGTTTCAATACATAATCAATGAGACAGGTTCTTTGTGCCTCCTTGTTGCTAGTATATGGATATACAAGTTTTGTAGTTTCGCCTATCATGAGTGGGCTATCTATGCTTGCATCCTGCTATTGTTCCACCTTCTTTTCAAGTTAGTTTATCTTGCAAGAATGGAATATATCATCACAGGAGAACAAATCATTATCCTTCATGGGGTGTTCTCCCACTCCACTGATTACGTGGAGCTATACAGAGTTGTTGACTACCAGCAAAGTAGAAGCTTGCCCCAACAACTTTTCGGTTTGAAAACCGTCACCATATACTCAGGTGACCGCAATAATGCCAAACTTGACATGATAGGCATCAAGGCTAGCAATGACATTGTTTCGGAGATAAGATGTAGAGTTGAGTTTAACAAGAAAAACAAAGGAATATATGAAATCACAAATCGTTCGTAAAATTTTGTTCCTCATTTTGCTGGTCATTTTGTACAACGTACAAGTGTTCGGACAAGGAGCGTCCTCCTCCAATCCAATTGAATATACAGCCATAGGAGAAGGAGAGGCATTGTTAAGCAAACAAATAAAGCAACAACAACACTGTCTTGATACATTGTTTGTTCTCCAGGGAGGCATAGTTTACTCACAAACGAAGATGAAGAATTGGGAGCAAAAGTATAATTCTTATTTAAAGACAGCACAAGGATTTGCTTCTTCCATCAAGGCTGCAACAACCTTATATGCAGAAGGGATGCAAACCCTCTCCGCCTTATGGGAGATAAAAACAGCTTGCAAGCTCAATCCACAAGGAATAGCTTCATCGATTTCCATGAACAACCTATATGCTGAAACAGCCGTGGAATTGGTGAAAACCTATAGGTTGCTAAAGAAAGTAGTGGCAGGAGAAGGCGAAGGCCATATGCTCAATGGAGCAGAAAGAACAAAAATATTATGGCAACTGAATAGCGAGATTGAACAGCTCAACAAGAAGTTCCGAGCTTGGCACTAAGCATCAGCCTCTATTCCTTCGAGGATGTTTGGAATCGTGCCATTGCAGGAAAGATACAAAAAAGCAATAAGACACTTGCCGAAGAAGCCAGAAAAAGGCAGTCTCGCGCCATGAAAATAGTAGCCAAGTTCTATAAAGAACGACAAAACAGCAAACCTTGGGATGGTAAAACAAAAAAAAAGCATCATTATGAAGAAAAGTAATATTCTAATATTAGCAGTCACTGCATTTTTTATGTTCCCCGATCCTGCCCATTCACAAAATGGTCCGGATCCAGTGAGAGCAGGAATGTTCAAGCTGTATGCCAAGACTGCAACCAAAGCCTTAGTTGCACAAGATGCTGTTTTGACTTTGAACGCTGGCGAACATATCATGTCCAAGGAAGAGGTGGACAAGATTAATAATTTTCAAAATCAGTTCAACAAATACTTGACAAGCTTCGATGACATTCTCACTATAGCAGCAGAGATTTACGCCATCTATTTTGAGGTTGACCACGCTGTAAAGAACATCAAGGAATTGAAATCCTTTACGTTCTCTTGTCCAGCTAACACCCTTGCCGTTGCCTTGTCAAAATCAAGAAGCCATATCTACAGCGACATCATAGACAACGGCATCCAGATAGCTGCAGATGTAGAAAAGCTTCTTCCTATCAGCAAGGACGAGGACAAGAACAGCAAGATGACAGAAAAAGAAAGAATTGACTGCATTAGCAGAGTCAGAAAAAGCCTTCAGAGCATGAATTATAAGATAAGAAAGCTGAATCGCCTCTTGCGCTATACAACCCTTATGGATTCATGGTATGAACTGAGAGGAAAATATTATAAACCAAAGAGCATGTACACCATCAGCACAGAATGCCAAAAGAGATGGGCAAGAAAGGCTCGTGGTGTAATGAATTAGAAATAAGAACAAAACAATGGAAGAATCGAAAGAACTTCAAGGTCTCTACACCCTATTTCGAGTAGCCATCTACGTATCGTTGGTGTTAGAGTTTTTTATGTATGCCCTCGATCCATCCGCTTTGGATTTCTTGGGAGGTCTCATTACAGACATTCATTCTCGTCTTCACAGAATGTCTGTATATCAGTATTTGCCTTTCAGTAAACTGGTGACCGTAATGTTGGTCATCATCACCTGTATAGGAACAAAGAACAAGAAGCAGTTGGAGTTTGATGCCAGAAAGATGGTCTTTTGGCCAATATCCATAGGATTGTTACTTGTTACTCTATCTGTATTCTTATATAACTGGGATTGGCATAGTAGAATTTGGATTCTCAAAACAAACATTTGGTTCTACATGGCAGCATCCATCATAGGAACAGTGCTCATCCATGTTGCACTTGACAATGTTTCCAAATACTTCAGGGATGGTATGTTGAAAGACCGCTTCAACTTCGAGAACGAGAGTTTCGAGCAAGCAGAAGAATTGGTGGAGAACAAGTATTCCGTAAACATACCTATGCGCTACTACTACCGAGGCAAGTTTCGCCATGGATGGATAAACATCATCAATCCCTTCAGAGGAACATGGGTAGTAGGTACACCAGGTAGTGGTAAGACATTCTCTGTGATAGAACCATATATAAGACAACACTCCAAGAAAGGCTTTGCCATGGTAGTATATGACTACAAGTTCCCTACCTAGCAACCAAGCTCTATTACCATTACAGGAAGAACCAAGCTGCCGGAAACACTCCTGCGAACTGTAAGTTCAACATTATTAACTTCGTCAATGTAGAGTATTCCAGAAGAGTAAATCCTATTCAGCAAAAGTACATCAGCAACTTGGCTGCTGCAATGGAAACAGCCGAGACTTTGGTAGAATCCTTGCAAAAAGGACAAAAGGGAGGCGGCGGTAGTGATGACTTCTTCCAGAAGTCTGCAACCAACTTCCTCGCCGCTTGCATTTACTTCTTTGTGAACTACAACAAAGTGCCTTATGATAAAGATGGAAATATCCTTGATGCCCAATACGAGCAAGTTGAAGGAACATTCCATCAACGACTCACAGGTAGGGTCTATGCAAAAGGATGTCTGGGACAAGCAGACAAACTTGTGGAGCCAGCCTATTGGAAAGGGCAATACTCCGACATGCCTCATGTCCTATCCTTCCTCAACCACGACTACAAGGAAATCTTTGAGGTGTTGAATACAGATACAGAGGTGGCACCACTTCTTGGTCCGTTCCAAACAGCCTTTGAGAACAAGGCCATGGAACAGTTGGAAGGTATGATTGGTACACTTCGAGTTCAAATCTCTCGATTGGCCACAAAAGAAAGCTATTGGGTATTCAGCGGCGATGATTTTGATCTAAAAGTATCAGACCCTAAGAGTCCAAGCTACCTTCTCATAGCCAATGACCCAGAAATGGAATCCATCGTGGGAGCATTGAACGCATTGATTCTGAACCGTCTTGTAACACGAGTGAACAGTGGACAGGGCAAGAATGTTCCTGTTAGTATCATCGTAGATGAGCTGCCAACCTTATATTTCCATAAGATAGACCGTCTGATAGGAACTGCCCGAAGCAACAAGGTAGCAGTGACATTAGGTTTCCAGGAACTTCCACAGCTTGAAGCTGACTATAGTAAGGTAGGAAAAGATAAGATTATCACTACCGTTGGTAATGTAATCAGTGGTTCTGCGAGAAGTAAAGATACCTTAGACTGGCTGTCCGGAGATATTTTCGGAAAGGTGGTACAGTTGAAGAAAGGTATCACCATTGACCGAGACAGGACATCCATCAATCTCAATGAGAATATGGATAGCCTGGTTCCTGCCTCCAAAATTTCAGATATGGCATCTGGATGGATTTGCGGTCAGACAGCTAGAGACTTCACTGTTACAAAGACAGGTAGAAAGGGGGCTATGGATATTCAGAAGGCTGAGGAGTTCAAAACTTCCAAGTTCTTCTGCAAGACCAACTTCGACATGGACGAGATAAAGAAAGAGGAAGCAGACTATGCAAACTATCCTCTTCCGAAGTTCTATGTCTTTGAATCTCCTGATGCCAAGGAGCGAATGCTCTCCCAAAACTTCAGTAGAATCAATCAAGAAGTTGACGATATGATAAAGCATATCCAGACAGAATGTAAAAAAGAAAGTAAAACAACCAAAAAATAGAGAAAATATGAAGAAGATTTTATTAAGTTCATTGTTCTTTTTGATTGCATTTGTAGCAAATGCACAAGGAATCTATACAAAGGTCAAAAAGTATGATAAGTTTGACGATGTGGTATGGGAGAAAGATGTAAAGACTATCATTGATAAAGGGTTGTCGAAAATAACAATTGAGACAAAGGGTAAAAAACCTGTAGAATATACTTATTATGATGATTCTTGGTTTTCCCTTCATAATGGCAGACAAGATAGTCTTTCTAATATTGTGTCAGATATATATGGATATGAAGATCAGTATTATATTTTTCCAAAAGATACAGTGGATAAAGCTACAAATGATTTGCTGGAACTTTACAAGGATTTACCAGATTCTATAGTAACAGGAGAATTTATTCAGGCTATGGTGAAAGGGAGGATGACACTAAAGGTTTTAGATGCGCCTACTATTGTCTTTAGAACAATATCAAAATATAAACATTTCTTTGAATATGATACAGATCTCGTTTGGATTCGTTTCAGAGATGGTTCTCGTATTATATATTCAAAGAGATAAAATATAGCAGAAATACTATTTTTCTTTCGTTTAGACGATTTCAATGCTCCTGGTTCGAAAGAATCAGGAGTTTTTTGTTTGTAAGCCATTAAAACTCAGAAAAGTTTGGAGATTAGAAATATTTGTCGTACTTTTGCAGCGGAATATAACGTTATAACAATATGAAATCACAGGAGCAGATAAACAAGATAGAAGCGGTTGTGTTGTATATATTGCAGCACTTCAAGGAAGGTTTGGACTATATCAAGCTGTTTAAAATCATGTATTTTGCACAACGTGAGTATTTGGCGACCTACGGTTTGACGATTACCGAGGACACTTTTAAGGCACGTCAGTTAGGGCCTGTTCCGTCGCTCACCTACAAGGTGGTGAAGATGGCGGAGAACGGTGACGAATCGGCAGACCTCAAAGGCTTCACTTCTTCTATTCGAGTGGACGAGAACCAAAATGTTTATGCCACGGCGGCACCAGATATGGACTATATAGCCGATATGGAAAAAGAGGAATTGGACAAGACGATAGCCAAGTACGGCAACGTTGACTCAAAACGACTTTCGGAGATGTCGCACGACGATGCCTACAAAGCAGTGTGCGAGCGAATGAAAGACGATCCACAGAAAGATGTGCTTACGCTTATTGACATAGCACGTGCCGGCGGTGCGACGGATGCGATGGTAAACCACATTCGCCAAGTGCAGATTATTAAGGAATCGATGGAATGTTGATAGATGATGTCAAAGGGGCATTGGCGGCACTTAAAACCGAGATGCAGGAAGACAGGCGAATAAAGTCGGGTGCTGACCTCAACGTGGGCGATATTGTCTATCAGAACATGGACAGAAGCGATGGTTTGGTACTTAACAAAGGTTACGATGACAGACTGAAATACTTTGTAATCGTTGGCAAAAACTCTAAGGGCGATGCATAGGGCTTTGCCTAATAAACTCCGACTTGGATTTTTACCGTAACGTTCCAGCCATGCAACGCTTTCAGTACATTTTAAAAGCCGAAGACTACAAAGGCGTGTTGACAAAAGACAGCCGCTTGGATTGTGCACAGTTGTTTCCAATGAAGGCGAAAAAGAGCGTGCCGATGGCTTCCGCGGTTTTATGTTGGACGATGGCACATATGTGCAACATCCACATTGGACACAGTTAATAAAGAGCCACTGGGCGCAAGTGTACAAGACCACTGGCACACCGTGCAGCTGCCCATTGTGCCAGGGCGAGAGCTATTCACGCCTCGCCTACGAGCACGAAACCAAACGAATTATCGAAGAATCGGAAATGTAAAAAAGCATTTTGGTGAAAAATCACAAAGATTAAGCCGTGTTAGGGTAGCACCTCAATACGGCTTTTTGTGTGTCATGGACTTATGACACACTCACTTATTCTATCTATGTAGTGTAGAACCACATTTCCATTCCATCCCTTCTTCTATACGTTCTTGAAAAACTTTTAGGTCACTTCTTGACAAACCGCATCTCAAAGCCATGCTCTCCCAATATCTCATATTGCGAGTAACATCCTTAATAATTCCTCTAGCAGTTGTTTCATCCAACATATAGCTTTCATGGGCATCATAAAGTACATCCAAGCTAGATTCATTGGTATAACCATCGATTAGCAAGGAATGGTAATATTTGTTGGTAGGGTTCATATCATAAGCTGGTGACAGGTGCCATCCATCCTTTTTCAAAAGGAAAGCATGATTTCTGAAATGGTCATCAGTATTGCCTATGCAAATATTGAACGCCACACGGCGATACAGTTCCTCCAATTCTTTTTCCATATCAACACTTCCATTGGCCACAATAAAATCCACAATATCAAGATACCCCTTTCCTGTACTTTCCCCATCACCATCGTTCAATCCCAACAATGTAAGAGAAGATGCCATGTGTATTCTCTTTCCATTCTCTGTTCTGTCAAACCTTTTAGACAAAAGGACATCACGACTATCCTTGCTTGAAACCACTCTGCACTCCGCAGCGTTTATACCACAATCCTTAGCCATAGAATGAGCAAAATATTCCCAACGTGAAATGTTTATCTCATCCCCTACAGAAGGAAATTTCGCAACATATAAATCTTCACCTTCCTTCACACAAGCCTTAGGTCTAGCTCCTCCCATAGAAGAACCTGGTTGGAATATTCGCTGAATCCATCTTGATTCAGGTTCCATTCTGTTCAACTCACTCTTCTCTATCTGACCTGCAGCCTCCAACAGTTCATCCAAGAACAAAATTGGTGGAATTGAATATGACTTATTATAACTTATGTAAGCATCTGTAGCTATGTCCTTGAAACGAAAAGCACCCATTCTTAAGGAATCCTCCACTCCTTTCAAGTAGTCCCAATCAGAAATATTTACCCTGCGTTCTCCAGAGTCTTTCATTTCCTGGTGGATTCTCAAATCAATAAGTCTTCGTCCCCATCTGTCAGGCAGTGCATCAGAGAATGTTCCAAATATCCTGTTTCTTGTAGGATTATATTGAACCCCAGGAAAAGATTGCAGCTCCTTTCCTAGATTTAAAGAAGGATGTCTTTTCAACCAGTCCTTATCATACTCAAAGGTATATACATCTGTCCCCCTCTGAGATTCATGCCCAAGAAGTCCTATAGTTTCCTCATTTTCAAGCCAATCAAAGTCGGCAACAACCTTAATTTTTTCCATTGTCATTTTCCTGTTACACGTTTTTTATTCTTTAGATCAATATCTTGTATGACCTTTCCCATCTCATCGTTCTTAGCAATGAGCAACAACTCATCAGGCATCTGCAGTGCATTCAAAACACGTGCCAATACCCCTACTGAAACTTCAGGTGAGCCACTTTCCAATCTTGCCAAAGTTTGGCGACTACATTGTGCTCTTGCTGCTACAATTTCCATGGTCAAGTTTCTCCTCATTCTCGCCATTTTAAGTTGCTCACCCATTACACAAAGATTCTCCGCCAGTTGTCTGGTCATCCAATTTGCTTTTGTAAACTTTGTCATTGCTTATAATGTTACATATACGCAACAAAGATACTAAATAAAGTTATATGAATATAACATTCCGCTCATTCTATAACTTTTTTTAATTTAAGTTTATCTGATATAACAAAAAATCTGAGGCACAGCATCAATTCCATAGTCTTGGAGAGTTTTGGGCTTCAAGAACACATTGACATTCCCGACAACATAAGCACAAGCCTTGTCTCTCCCTTCGAAATACGGGGTTAGCTGATGGCTTACGGAATATCAAATGCAAGCAGAACTTCTTACGAGGATATGCTTTAGCTTATCTTCCATATAAGCCTCTTCCTAATACATCTTCAAGCCAAAATAGTCTGTCAATTTAGATATTGATTCTTCAAATTTCTTGGTGTTTGTATTTCTTAACTTGTTGATGTTCTGAAGTTTCCATTTCACGGATGGATAATCACCTAAATAACCAGAAGAACACAAACTCCATTCAGGTTCGCCTTTCTCATAAGATACGAGAAAGCGTTTATCTTCCTCTGTTAAGTTGTCATTAACCATCTGCACCAAATGATGCCTTGCCTCCTCGTAATCAGAATACGAGAATGGTATATCTGACATGCCTTCAAACTGTTTCTCCAATGCGTCAGACTGGTCTATTTGATGTGGACTTAATGATTCAATGATTGGCTTGTCACTGCCCAAAAGACAAAGCATAAAACCATCTTTTACATCGGCAAAAGATTCTATTTCCATATACTTGCAATCAAATAGATCACGAGGATGCTGACGGCTTAGAGCAGCTGTTATTTTCCCTCCATACAGCTGACTAAAACCTACAGTTCTAGCCTTGCATGCCATATTAAAATCTTCTTGTGCCTTAGCGCAAAGCATCAAGTCTTGTGTCGAACCTATAATACCTCTCTTTGTTCCGTTGACCTCAATCTTTACGGTAGCTCCTTCATGTGAGCACTGAAGTTTCCATACATCTGGCTTGTGAACGATATGTATGCCAGGGATGCTTCTTTCTATCATTATTTTTAGTTCCACAAGATGTTCATTGATGGTGTCAAGGCTAGTCTTGCGGTCTTGGATAGGAATGTAAGTAAGGTCTATGTCCACAGAATAGCGTGGCATATTCTTGTGGAACAGATTGATAGCTGTTCCACCATGTACGGCAAAGTCTTTGATGCGAAACACAGATGGCATTATTTTGATTAGCAATGCCACTTGACGGTGATATATATTATTCATAATCATAGAGTTCTTTTGGAATTGTCATTTTATATTTTGCTATATAGGTACCGCTCTTTGCGAGTTGCATTTTGCTGTCACCTATGTCTATCTTGGATGTATCGAGCATGTCATACCAATAATGTTTTGCTTTTTCTGCCATATATAGGAACAAGCGTTTTACTTTGTAGCTTGTCGTATGTTCGAGGAGTTCTTGCACAACCTTTGGACGAAGCGATGTAAGTTGTTCCATTATATAGTACAAGTCCATGAACGAATATCTTTTGGAAGATAAAAGCAGACACTCCATAAAAGCCAATTCAGGCGATGATGCCAAAAGACTATACTTTTCTATTGGAACATTGGATGTTGGAACATACTGAAAAACATCTGTAGAGAACAATATGTAGTTATGGTCAAATATGTTTGTTTTAAGCCAACTTGGTGCTTTGTCATTTCCATGTGCCACCATCAGTGTTGGCTTTCCCATGGGTACATAATGATTGAATCCTTCCAACTCTAGCGCAGAATGAGCCGCAACACGATATTGTTTGCCCAATTGCTCATTGTAACAAGCCAAGGCGACTAAAGCGTTTCTGCCATTGCCTTTTATAGCCATAACTCCACGACTTAAGCTTTCCAGCCACCCTGAAGCCTTATACTTGTTCAAGAGTTGTCTGGAATATCCCTCTTCTTTCAGCCATTGCGAAAACATAAGCCCATTGGCATATCGAGAAAGAACAAGGCGTTTTATATTTCCTACCGTTTGTACACCCATAGTTTACCTATTTACTTATTTTTCAACCGCAAAGGTATAAAAATAATTTTATTCTACCAAATATTATACTTATTTTTATCCTAAAAACACATCTAAAGGTATACTAAGGACACCTTTAGACGTGTTTTTTACTCTATATTAACAGATGTAACATCGGCTGCGGAATATCAAATACAAGCAGAACTTCTTGCGAGGATATGCTTTAGCTTATCTTCCATATAAGCCTCTTCCTTTTTCTTACCATACTCATCTTTGTATTCTGCAACCATGATATGTCGAAGAAGCTGCTGATGTTCCGTAAACGTTTCTATTATCTTAAACGCAACGTTTCTGGCTTCGTTGCTATCAATGAGAGTTGCCAACATAAAAATACCAGCTTCAGTGAAAGCGTGAGGTGAATTCCTTGAATATTTCAAGTTCTGAAGGTGGTCACATTTTGTTACCACCTCTTGTTTCTCACTATCTGTCAGTGTAATAAGAAAGTCCGAAGGGAATCTTTCTAAATTATTGTTTATAGCCTTGTTGACTGTATCTATGCCAACACCAAACAATTTTGCGGCATCAATGTCGAGAACCACTTGCTTGTCATTAATGCAAATGAACAAATTGTCTAACTTGTTTTGTATCATCATTATTATATTTCGGAAGTCCTTTTCTTCCACTAATTAAATTCTTCGAGTTCTTTCAGCAAATCGTCCATAGATTTAGCTTTCAGTTGACCATCCATTATTAACTTAACCTCACGAAGACCTTGGCAAATACGCGCAGTAAGGTCTATCTTCCTTTCTTTTTTAAAGGATAATAATGTTCTGTCTTTTCGTCTTGTCTTTCTTTTTGTGCTCATAATTGGTTGTTTTGTTGTACTTCAATATATCCCTCCTGATCATAGGCTCGTTGGTACTTATGGATTAAGTCTATTAGCCTTTGAAGCTCTGGGATATTTGAGAATATGTTTTTTGATTCCGAATTTTGTTCACGATATCTTTCCCAAGAGCCGTTTTTTAAGCGTTCTTCTATATCTACAGGGATAAGAAATGAAGACCTCTCTCCCAAATGTTTTTGAAACTCCGTGAGAAAGATTTGGATACCGTAGATATCAAAGTCCCCAAAGTGGACATAGCTGTTCGGGATATCCTTCAACCATAAGCGTAAGTCCAACGATTGTGGAAAACGTGAGACAAACAATATACGCCTATTTGGTAACAACGATGAAACAAATTCTTTTGTTGACGAATAAGACGAAAATTTTCCATATTTTCTATACCCACTATCACCACATCCTTGGGTACCAAGAAGTTCTTCCAGTCAGAAACAAAGAGAAATGTCCCTTCTTGTGGTTGAACAACTATCTCTTGCCCATTTAATAGGCAAGAGATAGGTTCGTAAGAATTTACAGGAAAGCCAGGACAGGAACGTACTTGTACCAATTTGGAATTTCCAGACGCAGCAGCTTGTTCCGAGCGTAAGGAATTTCCAGAATATATTCTTTTCATCACATCTAGATTTCCTAGTCGTTCATCAATTAGCCCCAATGCCTGTTCCAAAGTTAAAGGAGATGAAGCTATAATGCTTCGCTTGCTGCCATGGGAGCAATTAATAAGCGTACCATCACGAAGGAGTTCTTCCACCCATTCACCTCGCAAGGCACTGGCTGGAAGAGACTCGCCAGAACGTAGGCGAATGAGCTTTTCTATAAGCGATAGTGTTATCTTCATCTATTTATCCGTTATATCTGTTATCGTTTCTTTTTGCGAAATCAGAGGATGTACCACCGTCTGAGACTTGCCATCCTTGCTCAACAAGTAAGTGTATCGATAGTCCGATACATTATAGGTCGTCGGTGAGGAGTTTATCAACAGAATGTTACGAGCATTGGCGAAATCCAAGATACCTTTCACATTCTGAGGATGGAGCTTACCTATCTCATCCATCATGCAATGGATGCGGAAATCACCAAACTTGCGACTAACCTTCTCCTTGAAAACATTGACGCAGCCCTTGAACTGATTCTGCCGTGACTGTCGAGACACTATAATACCAGTCAACTCCTCTACTGTCTGTCCAGGACTGCGAAGCGTCTGATTCTCATGTCCCTCTGCCAAAATTGGCGGACATAGTTTTTCATCATGGGCAAAACGGTCAGCTTTCTGCAACTCTTCGTCTATATGATTTTTTTCCGAGAAACGTTCAGACAGTTCTTTACCAACAGAGTTCAACACATTCTGATACTTTTGTCTGCGAAGCTGATACTTCTCGCTTAATTGCTGGAGCTTTTCCATGACGAGTTTCTTCTGTGCCTTGAATTCATCCTCACGGTCGAAGAATTCTTCCTTGTCGTGGTGGTACTCAAAGACGAGCCTTCGATGCTCCTCTATATACTTCAACTCGGTCTCCGACATCCGTATGGCAGCTTGGCATTCCTCCACCAAACGAGTATCTGCACCGCGCCCATGTAGTTCTTCCAGTTCTTGCCTTTGCAGTTGCTGGAACTCCACATCCGTTTTCTGCTCTTGCTGTTTGATGTCTGCTCGTATCTCAGCCACTTGTTGCTCATGGAGCTTGATAGCTTCTACCTTTGCTTTTTGGTATTGCTTATCTATATTTGCCAACTGCTTCTGCTTATCAGTATTAACCTTGGCAAGCTCGGTTTCAGCCTCAGTCCTACGTTGAGCGTTCTCCTGTTGACGATTTTTCAGTTCTTGGCTTCTCTGTTCCACTTCTTGTTTTGCCTTGGAGACATAATCATCCATTTTTACTTGAATGGCTTTCCGTTTTTGCGGAATCGTACGAAGTTCTGTCTCATAGGCAGACTTTTGGAATCGCAACTCTTTCATCTTTGGAGAGAATTGATGTTTCAATTCCTCCACCTGCTTCTCTTGCTGTCCTTGCAACGAAGCATATTCATTTTTTTGCAAACGAAGCAAGGTATCAAGATGAGTTTTTTCCTCTTTTAGCTGAGTAGGCTTGCGTACCGAGAGTGGTAAGTCTGTGATGTCTAATTTTACTCCAAAGCATGAGGTTCCATCCCCTTTCTCTGGATGCAAACCTGTCTGGTACAACACATTTTCCTCATCGATTACCTTACCTATATTCTGCTCCCAATCATGCTTGTTCTCTTTCAACCATTCATAGAGCGAACCTTTTGTGCGAGACAATAGTTTCTCTATCTCTGTCAATTTCTTGGTAGGGTGTCCAGTTCTCTGTTCTTAAAAACAAGCTGGAAACATCCCTGTTAATTGTTAATATTACGCTCTGATATTTAACGTTTCATGTAACGAAATAGTTCTTTGAAAATTTGTGTATATCGTTGATTTTTAGTATCTTTGTACATCATTACAAATACTTATAATCAATGAAAAAGTTAGATTCAAAACAGCATAAAGAGACCCCTGAGGAAGAGTTAAAGCGTCTTCGTAAAAGAGTTAAGCAACTTGAAGGCAAAGAAGTGAAGAATACAAACACTATCAAAGGTCTTCGGAAAGAACTCAAAAAAAAAGACGTTCAGAAAATAACTATGACCAACGAACAAAGAGCATTACTCTCGCACCTGTTCCCGGACATAGATTCCCTCTTGTAGTAATTCAACTTTGTGTTCTTATCTATATGCGTACTGGCTGTGGCCTTCGAACTGTAGTGAAGATCTTGGAGGTATTCTCTGAAGTACTTGGTGAGAACTTCGGAAAAAGTCCATGCTACAATACGGTGGAAAACTGGATAAAGAAGTTGGGACTGTCTGTTTATCAAGATGACCAGCCATGCAAAGGCAAAAAGTTTGCCATGGTTATGGATGAGAGCATCGCTATAAACGGTCAGAAACTACTTTTGGCTCTAGCCATTCCATCAGAGCATCAAGATCGACCTGTCAAACATGAAGATGTGACAGTTTTAAACATGACGGTAGGAGCAAACTTCAAGGGTGAAGATATCGAAAACAAGATAAGCGAAGTCACTATATCTGCAGGTTCAGAACCTCAATATGTGATTAGTGACAATGCCCATAACCTTGTAAGGGGTATCTTGGACTCTGGATATGTGCATTATGCGGACATCAGTCATTCTATGGGTGTGATTCTCAAAAAGGTGTATGAAAAACAGCCTGATTTTGTTGAGCTTACAACACTTTTAGGAAAGAAAAGACTGCAATACCATCTGACAAATAAAGCATATTTGCTACCACCGAACATGAGGACTATTGCTAGATTCATGAATATGTCTGAATGGGTAATCTGGGGCAACTCTATGCTTGCTTGTTACAACAAACTCCCAAAAGAAATGCAGGAAGCGTATGCTTTCATCAACGACTATGAATCTTTGTTGCAAGAACTCATGGATGCGTTGGATGCCATCAGGCATATAGAGCATATCTGTAAAAACAAAGGCTTTTCCTGCAAGACGAGTAAGGAGTGCCAGTCATACATAGTTGCTCATGTTATAGGAAATGCTTATCCTCGTCAAGCTCACCTTGGCTTGAAGATGCTGGAGTACTTCCGAAAGGAAGAAGCGCAACTTACTGAGGATATGAATATCTGCATCTCTTCAGACATCATTGAATCTACTTTTGGTATATACAAAAGCAAGAAGTCACCGAACAAGCTGTATGGCATAACTCCTTTTGCTCTAATGATACCATTATATCCAAAAGTCGTGAACGAATCCGTTACTAAAACATTTAATTTCAAAGAGCGCTTAGTGAATGTTAAACTTAAGGACATTGATGCTTGGACTACCGAGCACTTGTCCAAAAACTGGGTGACGGAACGAACCAAAACTCTCAAACAAGTGAGTTAATATTGGAACATAGAACTGGACACCCTAACTATAAGGTAACTTCTCGCTCGGTACTTCGCACCAACATATTCTATGCTGGCACCTTTGGGGACATTTTGGATTTCTTGAAAACACCCGTCAGATTCAATGACACCTCGCTGAAGGTTGGCTCTGGTATCTTGGCGGACAACAAGAGTTTGAACGCCTCATTGCATTACGACTATAAGATACCACTGAAAATGTGGTTCTTCAATGCAGACTTTCTATATAATCAGGAAAAGAACAACTTACTGATGAGTCAAGATGCAAGTTCTACTCTCATCACGATGTCGAAGATATATGCCCCAAATACAGGTAGAAGTTTTATGGGGCAAGTTGGTGTCACTAAATTTATAGAACCCATCAAGACAAAGATTTCCTTGAATGGTGGCTACCAATGGAAGCGACAAACGACTTTGCAGAACGACAATCAACAGAAATACACATGGAAGAGTTGGGCATTCTCCCCATATCTGACTTCACAGCCTTGCAAGTATGTGGAGTTGGCTTATAACGGAATGTTTGCCAAAACTTATCTTTCCACGAAGTATCAGAACAACAGCTATCTGAGCCAACAACACAAAGTGTCATTGAAACTCATGCCATTCGATGGCTTTACATTCGACACTTCTGCTGACATTGTAAAGAATGAATTGACGAAAGATGTGTCAAAGACAATGAGTTTGTTCGATATGGGGTTGTCATATAGGAAGAAAGCCATGAAGATTTCTTTTGACATCAGGAACATTTTGAATCAACGCCAATATGCATACACTATCTATAATTCCGTCAATACCTTCACGTATAACTATCTACTGAGGGGAAGAGAGTGTGTCTGCACTGTAAAACTAACAATGTAAACCTAACAAAACAGGTGTTGTAAAATAAAGTTTTTATTATTTCTCAACTTTGGAGAGAAATACATCCATTTATGGCAAGGTCTTTGGGAGTAACCCAAAAGGTTTCGAGTAACTCGAAACATACCTTGCTGTGTCTTTGTGGACACAATGTTTTGGCAAGAATAAAACCTAATACCATTGAAAACACTGCGGTGGTTCGCCCAAGTGGCTGGAGGCGCAAAGCCTCCAAGGAACGACTCGTTTTTCGCTATGTCCAAAGGATGAAACAAATAAATCCCGAAGAATTGGGGACATAGAATACCATTCCTCGGGATGAACAAAAATGTATTCCTGCATGTCATACGATAAACATGTAAAACGTATGACATCAATGTATATATGCTTACACTATTCTTTGCATGGATATATCTTTATCACATTACAAGTGCATTTCTATACGACAGTGAACAACCGAAGCGTCAAAGATACGACCAATTTCAACAAAAGGCATTCGTCCCTCCGTTGAGTTGCAGGACAATAGTTGTTTTCTCTTTTGTTTCGTACAATCTCTTGAGGATAACTTCACGAAGTTGTGCTGCGCCAAAAGAGTGGAGACGAAAGCAAATGGCAACTATCATAGGAAAATTATACAGCGTTTGCCAAACACTAACGGGAGTTTCGTCCTTGCATTGGACTTCCGACATAGACAACATACCTTCTTTATATATGGCTCGTATCACTGAGTTGAGTTTCGGAGCGGTAACATAAAGTATATCAACCAACTCTCCCTCACTCATCCACAGTTCCTCTAAGTTGGACGGAATGGAAAGTATCCCATTTCCGTCCATAGTGATAGTTGTCCTTTTCATGCCATTCCTCCCATTACAGGCAAATGCCCCTTGATTCGACTTTCAAAGACAGAAATATCATGGTCAAGTTTGCTGCTTGTCACCTTGGCGTATATCTGTGTCGTGGTGATATTCGTGTGACCGAGAATTTTGCTAACGCTCTCTATTGGCATACCATACTCCAATGCTAAAACAGCCCAACTATGGCGGGAGACATGAAATGAAACTCGTTTCTTGATGCCACACATTACCGCTACTTTTTTGATGCGCTTGTTGATGCTGTCAAGGTTGCCAATGTTGAACAAGTGATTGCCGTTTCTGAAAGATTTGTATCTCTCAACTATCTGCATAGGAATATCCAACAGCTTGATTTGGAACGGTACGCCTGTCTTCTGACGCTTGGACACTATCCAAGGAGCACCGTTTACCATGGTGATGTTATCTTCCGTCAAGTTCTTGATGTCGATGAAAGCTATACCTGTCCAACTGCCAAAGATAAAAAGGTCTCTCGCAAATGCCATGTTGGGGTCTTCCAACTTTATCTCAGTCATGGCGGTAAGCTCGTCCAAGGTCAAGAACTCACGTTCCTTATGGTCTGGATCAACGTGGTACATGGCAAACGGATTTCTCGGTATCTTGCCGTTGTAGTGTGCCGCCGTAACGATATGTTTCAGAGGTATGGAGTAAATCCAAATGGAGGACTGCGCAAGCCCTACCACATTTTTCAAGTAAAGGCAATAGTCACGGATGAACTCCTCAGTAAGCTCATTCATGGACATATCGCTGCGCTTGTACTGATACTTGATGAACTCGGCAACGTACTTTCTTACCGTCAGATACTTGCGGTAGGTTCGGACAGCTCGGTCTTTTCCCACGCGTTGGGCAAAGGCTGCGTTCTCCTTGTCAAAAGCTCTGAGTAATGTCTCATACTCCGTACCTATGCCTTGATATGCGTTTCTCACCATTTCAGCGGTAACGAACGCCTCACGGTCGGAAAGCCGTTGGTAATGCTTAGCGATTTGAGCCTTGATGTTATCAAGCGCAACGTTCACCTCATTGGCTTCCTTGCTTCTGCCTTTAGCTCTGTTGCCCTTGGCATCCCATATCGCCTTGGTCACGCTCAGCTTGCAACTGAACTGTGCGATAGTTCCGTTGATTGTCACTCGTCCCATGATAGGGACAACTCCGTTTCTCTCCTTGCTTCCATTTACATAGAAGACTGTCTTGAATGTACTTCTCATAATTGTTTGCTTTTTGTTCAGTGCAAAATTAAACTATGAGAGCTGCATGGCAAATTCACAACCTGTGCAGAATGGAGAAACAAGAACCGACACCGTTAAAAAAGCTCATTAGGGCGTTTCTTTGAGGTAATGACTTGAAAGCGTTTCTACTTCTCAAATCCGCCATTTTCGCATTTCCTCACGAATGCCACAAAAAGCCAACGACTGCCACAACCACTTGAAACTCAAAACAAAAGCTCAAATCTGCTATTTTTTGCTTTTTTAGTCATTCTTTTCCGAAAAAGCATAATTATTATTGGTATTGCTAGAGCTACCACTTAGGCTGCCTCGGCATTCACCTTTTTTTCCGAGTTATAATTACATGAGATTAGGACATGATAAGATTATCAAATACTATATCCATTCGTTTTTAGAAATTCATGATATTTACGAAGTTCCTCTTTACTCTGCATTAAGTTCAACATAATGTCATCTATTGAGATAGAACTCTTACCTCCTGAGATTTCTCTTCTGACAATCAACATGAAATCAAGCAAAGGTTTAAAAACATCACTACCATCTGAATTTGGAGTGCATGAGCAGAGATATTCTGTAAAGGATCTAAACGCATCATCAGAACCATATACAAATAAATCTTGCTTGACTTTCAACAACTCATGGAACCTGTCAGTCGAACTTACTATCTTATTTTGTCTTCCTTCTTCTAATAGGGTAAAAACTATATTTACAGCGTCATAATAAGCCTTGTACTTTTGTCAGACACATAGCTTTCAAGTATTTTTTCTCAGCTCTGTCCGCATTCTGCCATTTACAAGTCATTATAGCTACAGCAATAGCAACTATAGATGTCAAGATCGGAACTATCCATTCTTGCAAATTATCCATATTACATCAACTACCCTTCTTTAGAAAATAAACAATACATGATGTTTCCACAGCTCCATTACCTGCTGCATTTTGTCCTCCTATATCATAGCCTTTGATACCTAATAAGCCCTCCACTTGTTTAGCAACTTCAACATTTGCACAAACATAAGCACGAACATGGTCACCTTCGATGGGGAAATCATCTCTACGATGTTGATCCATGCGTATATCAACATCGTTTGTTATTCCACAATAAAATGATTTATTCAAATTTTCAGATTTAAAATATATGTATCTATGTTGCTCCATCAGTTTGGCAATTTCCTCAGCTGAAATTCTTTTAACATCAGTATAAGTATATTGCAGTCATCACTCTCCATATGCAAAAGCAATTGCTGAATCATATATTTTTTGAGAATTGTCATTACTTATATTGGTAACTATGTCGTGTAAATGCTTCTTGATTTGATGATCTTTATAGCTATCGCCTACATTCAAATAGCGTACGGAGATGGGACTATAGGCTTCTGTCATAAATGAAGAAATGAATTCT
>ENA-OQBJ01000075-OQBJ01000075.1-human-gut-metagenome-genome-assembly--contig:-NODE-75-length-47363-cov-8.947434_pt1 | contig 47363 bp, 51 predicted proteins | sample MGYA00242743_ERZ504545 | MGnify/ENA primary metagenome ERZ504545 (study PRJEB26092, sample SAMD00036252) | human gut metagenome | host: Homo sapiens | study: EMG produced TPA metagenomics assembly of... | reverse complement strand
CCCCGAGCTCAAGCAGAGCCTCTGTTCGGGCTACGCCGGCAAGTTTTCCCACTTCTACACCCGGCAACAAGTAGCAGAAATCATCGAATTTCTGGATGAACCATAAAAAATCACCCTGGAAGGGAATACATACAACACACTATGCATATCCCTTCAGGGTGAGTTAATAAAACTACAATTACAGCAATAAAACTATTAATTTTACGTTCTTTTCAAAGAAAGGGTTTGTGCAATAGTGGCTTAAAGGCTAAAAGCACTACCTTTGTAAATAATATCAAAACAGAGTATAAATGAAAAAAATACTATCTATAATGATTGTAGTTTGGGGAATAGCGGTATTATGTACACTATTCTTGAGTTCATGCAAGCGACCAGAGGTCTTAGACAATAGTACTCTTGTAAATAGCGCAAGAAACGTGGCTTTGACCTTTGGTCCTGCGTATGTTCCATTTTTTAAAGAGGCTAACGTATCGGATGTTCAAGTTTTCAAAAAGAAGGATTACGGAGGAGACAGCCGCCCTCAAATAAGAAAACAGATAGGAAGAAAGTTCTATACTGTAACTTTTACATATGATAGTACTGCCGTTAAATTTGATTTTGGATTTGCAGCAAGAGTCAGAATATGGAAAGATACAGGAGAACCTTTAGATGTTATATTTGGTAATGGTTGGGGAAGAAATTTTTTCTTTTTAAGTTTTAAGGAACAAACAGATCATTCTGCAAATGACTATGAGAAAGTGGCTTCTGACTCTATTGTTAAAGTACCATTGCAAACAGTACATAAACCAGAGAATATTTGGAATTCCAATGCTGACAACAAACAAGACAGCCTATCAACAAGGGATTTTCTAACAAATACAGAGAAAGAGAAAATAAAAGAATTGGCTTCACAAGTACCAGATAGCATAAGAAATCGTTTTGTAGTTTTAGTGGATAAATGGAATTTTGCTATAGACCATAATCCTAAGACACAATACAGTGCAAGCATACATTCATATGCAAAATTGCCTGAGTTCATTCCTCTCAAATCAATGGGAAAACAAATAGTTCCACTAATTATGGAACGAATGATAAACCCTTGCGATTTTTATTTTCTTGTTCTTTATGAAGCTGTTATGGAAGGAAATGAAACGAATGACGATTCTATGTTTAGCGAAAGCGAACAAATCAGAGCTATAAGGTGTGTAAAAAAATGGCTGGAAAAACAATAATAGGCAAGTTCTTCTATTATAATTGAATCTACATCATTTCTCCTGTGCCGCAGAATATATAAGATGTAACAAATGCAATAACCAAACTTGCCTGTCGGTGATTTGTTCCTCCGTAGTCGGACAATTAAGATGGAAAGAACATATAAAAAAGCATAAAAAGTTTCTGATTTTTCCCATAAGCAAATTAGATTTTATATATTTGCGCAAAATTAGAAACAATGACAGAACTATTGAGTATATTATATAAGCTGCGGATATTCACTTCGGATGAACTTTCTGAGGCTCTGAAAGGCAAGGTGAAATCGGTGGAAGCGTTGCTTGCTCGGTACAAGCAACAAGGGTGGATTGTGGCTATACGGCGCAATACCTATTGCATGAAGGATATTGCATCTCGCTTACCTGTTTGCGACAAGTATGAGATAGGAAGCCACTTGTCACATACAGCTTGCATCAGTTATCACACTGCATTGGAATTTCATGGATTGGCTCATCAACCCTTCAATGAGGTTTTTGTGAAAAGCATGACTCGCTTCAATTCCTTTTCTTTCGACGATGTGGATTATACCTATTGCCGACAAACAAAGGAAATCGTTGGTATGATGACACCCAAGGGAAATCCTTATGTGCGAGTAACGGATGTGGAGAGTACGTTGTTGGATTGCTTTGACCGCATCGACCGAGCTGGTGGTATTGAGGAATTGCTGCATTGCATGGAGGGTATCGTCTTGCTCAATGAGGAAAGGCTCATTGATTATCTCGCAAGGTACGACAAGGCATTCCTGTACCAGAAGACAGGCTATCTGTTGGAGCGAATCAAGGAACAAGCCAACATCTCAGAATCCCTCTTGGAGTTGTGTCGAGCCAAGGGAACCAAAAGCGTCAAGTGGTTGACTAACAACGAAGAGTCGGATACATTTGTAAATAAATGGCGCATGTATGTGCCGCAAGAACTAACATCAAAGGAAGAGTATGAACTCATATAACAAACAAGCTCTTGACATCATCGCCAAGGAGCAAGGCTTTATTCGCGACAACCTCGAAAAGGTGATGCGATTGGTGGAGATACTCAACTATTTCCATGACAGTCCTTTGCTGTCTAAATCTCTTGTGCTGAAAGGTGGCACAGCCATCAATCTCACCGTTTTCCAACTGCCAAGACTCTCGGTAGATATAGACCTTGACTTTACGGTGGATTGCGACCGAGAATCCATGCTCTCCATTCGCCAAGAAGTGAATAACGAGATTCTACGCTATATGGAGTCGGATGGTTATCATCTTGCGCCTGGCTCCAAGACACCGCATACGCTTGACTCATGGGTGTTTTATTATACCAATGCCGCAGGCAACAACGATGGCATCAAGATAGAAATCAACTATTCCGACCGTTGCCATATTCTGCCTGCCATAGAGACTCATGTGTCCATTCCGTTTCTGAGCGATGTGAAGGTACGTTCTCTTTCACCTGTCGAATTGTTTGCCACCAAGATAAACGCCTTGATAGGTAGAAGTGCTGCACGTGACATTTATGATGTCTATAACATGGTGAAGCATCAGCTATTCGTGAGCGATGAAGAGAAAACGTTGCTGAGAAAAGCGATCGTCTTTTATCTGACTGTTGGCTCAAGCAGAAAAGACAACGCTACGCCTACGGAATATACTGCCTTTCCGCAGATAGACAAAATCCGTTTTCCGCAGATTCGTTCGTAACTCTTGCCTGTGCTTAGGCGCAGTGAGCATTTTGACTTTGAAAAAGCCAAGACAGAAGTGAAAGACTTTCTCTCAAAGCTATTGGTTCTGACAGAATCAGAGAAAGAATATGTCCGGGAATTCAATGACAAGAAGTATATTCCAGAATTGCTGTTCGAAGATAAAGAGATGGTCAATAGAATCAAATTTCATCCTATGGCTTTGTGGAAGACAAGGAGTCGTTGAATGTTTTTTCTGTAAATTTTGAAAAAAGTTATTGTTTTGCTTAGTTTTTTGCTTGGCTCAACTGTATATACAGTATATGGACTATAAAACAGGGAATAGGCTATGAGTAAATATCTGATAAGTTTGATTTTGCTTTCGGTAATAAGTATGGGCGTTTCTGCCCAACGTATCACTCGACAATATAATAATGTGTCATTCTCTGCGGCATTGAAGGATTTGAATGCTCGACAGGATAAGTATGTCATCAACTTTGTGTATGACGAGTTGGAGGATTTCAAGGTGACAAAGAACATCAAGAATGAAAGTGTTCCAGATGCCATCATGAACTTGATTGGTTTTTACCCTATCAAAATGAAACAAGTAGATAATATTATTATCGTTGAATGTATCCAAAAGGCTTCTAACAGAATGATGGGGCGCATTGTAGACACTCGTCATCAACCTGTCGATTTCGCCAATGTCGCTTTGCTCAATGTTAGTGATTCCAGTTTAATCACGGGTGGTGTAACAAATGAGAATGGTCAGTTCGTAATTCCTTGCGAGGTGAAAAAGGCGATTGTGAAAGTAAGTTGTGTGGGCTACAAAACTTACTGTAATGCATATCGTACCGGTGAGGTTGGTGCCATAACCTTGGAGGATGCTACAATTAATCTGCAAAAAATTGTGATTAAAGGGCATCGCAAATACATATCAAGAGAAAACGGTAAACTTACGCTTGACGTTCAAAATTCCAATTTGAAAAATATTGGCAAGGCCACAGATGTTATCAAATATATTCCTGGGATGCTCTATACAAATGGAAAGTATGAGGTGTTTGGTAAGGGTGAGCCTGTCATCTATATAGATGGAAGAAAGCAGACTAATACTTCAGGGTTGTCACTCCTTTCTTCTACCAACGTGAAGTCTGTACAGCTCATAACAAACCCTGGGGCAGAATACGATGCAGAAACAAGGAGTGTCATAAACATCACTACCGTACACCATTCCTTGGATGGACTTTCTGGTATTGTGGGTGCGGAAATCTCCAAACATAAGAATTTGTCTAACAACGAGGAGGTCAACCTCAACATCCACAAGGGAGCTTTGGATATGTTCCTCGCATATCAATATGACAATACGAGAAGTGACATCAGATATGATGTTAACCAGTTCAATTACGAGCAAGATACATTTCATGAGATTTCTGCTTCTGAATATTCCGACCGCTCTCACTCTCATGACTATAATGTTGGTATGAATTATGCCATAAACAAGAATCACACTATCGGCGGAAGATATTTGGGAAGCATCTCCAACTACAAGATGCTCGACTCTCCTTTCGACTATATGCAGACGTACAAGAATGATGAACTGCTGACATCTACAGACAACAAGACTGAAGAATCTGAAAAGGAAAGGTTTCACAATGTCAATCTGTATTATATCGGACAAACTAACAGTACAACCTACAGCTCAACTTGGATGTCGACTATGTTTATGCTCAACTGAAACATAAGCAACAAGTGAGCGAGACAAGTAGAATAGATGCTGTCTCAGAAATCACGCATATGCAAAACAACCAGCGAAATCGTGCGACTGCACTCAAAGGGGTGTTTGCCTGGAACATGAATAAGAATAATAGGCTTGATTTCGGAACGGATTTCAGTAAAATCAGTTCATGGGGTATGTCTGTAAACGAAGAAGGGAAGATAGCCGATGACCAATTCAAGAATAAGGAAACCAAGTATGCAGGATTTGCCACTTTTCGTTTGTCTGCCTCCAAATGGAAAGGAAGCATCGGGCTTCGCTATGAGTACATTCATGCCATCAACACAGACCAAGGAGAAGTAAAGAACAAGACCAATTATTCGGACTTACTTCCATCCCTTTCTCTTTCCACTATGTTTGGGAGAGTGGGGATGAATCTTGATTTCAGTAGCAGGGTCAACCGTCCTTCGTTTCGTCAGTTGAACAACAGTGTGAGCTACAACAATCAATACCATTATGAGCAAGGCAACATTTATCTGAAACCGCAATACGTGTATGATTCAGAACTTAGTGTGAATTATAGCATATTCGACTTCAAGTTGGATTATCAGTATATCAAGGATTACATCTATCCGACTGTCGTTGCTGTATCCGGCAAACCTGGAACGGTAACTTGGATGTCAACCAACGCCAAGGATTTCCAGCAACTAGGAGCACAATGTGTTGTTTCACCTGTTTTTGGTTGTTGGCGACCTACTTTGACGGTGGGTGTCTATAAACCTTATTTCACGCTATCATATAATGGAGAGCAATTAGACTACAATCATCCATACGGTCTCTTCGCTTTCCAAAATGTAGTGGCACTAAAGAACGATTGGCTTTTTCGATGTGATTTCTTTTGGAACATTAAGGGACATCATGGCATCTACGAGCAAAACGGTTATTCGTCATTCAATATGATGGTACAGAAACAGTTACTTAAAAAGAAATTGACGATAACATTGAAAGCAGAGGACTTGTTTGATAGCTCGAAGTTGAACGATGTAAAGAGGGTTAATTTTGTGGTGCAGAACAGAAAGGTGAATAACTTCAATCGCTGCATCATAGCTTCCATTAGTTACAACTTCAATAGTTTCAAAGATAAATACAACGGAAGCGGTTCTGCTGAGGATGAGATTAATCGTTTTTAGAAAAGTATTGGTTTTCAAATCAACCTCTAAAATGCAATACCCAAATTCTGTGTGATGAATATCTCAGGATTTATTAACCGAGATGTTCATCCACAGAATTTTCACTTGTCAATATCAATCGTTAAAAAACATACATTTTATTGTGTATCCAATAAATTGTTATATTTTTGCAAACGAAAAGAGTTGTTTGACAAGCAAACATATGCACATTGCAGAAATTAGAACCGTTGCTAAATTATTACCTCTATTGAGGTAAAACACTCATAAATCGCTCATTTTAAGCTATTCTGAATATTTGGGCAGAATCTTTCTATAAAAATACCACTTTTTTCAACCTTTTTTTCCCGAATCCCTGCAAATCGCACAAATCGCATAATTGGGGGTTCGGGAATGTTGTATCTTTGTATCGTCAATCAGAGAGGTTGATGCAGCAACGGTCTCGGCGGAGACACAGACTGCTTTTTACTAAAACTAAATTTTTAAAAGTATGATTCTCATCAAGTTAGTGAAGAACAAGAACAAGACAATCAAGGAAGCGTATGGCAAGTATTATGCGCGACCAGTAGTAACAGAAACCATCGGTATCGATGAACTCGCCGAACACATGGCGAGCCACAACACCCCGTTCTCGAAGGGTGCCATCAAGGGCCTTCTCACCGATATGGTGAGCTGTGTGAAGGAGCTCGTGCTCCAGAACAAGGCTGTGAAGATAGACAACCTCGCCATCTTCTCCATCGGCATCATCAACAAGATGGGAGCCGCCAGCATCAAGGAGTGGAGCCTCGCCAAGTTTGTAGAAGGCTACCGCCTCAGAGCACGTGCTACCGGCAAGCTCAGCAACACCCAGCTCTCTCTCGATGCCAACGCCAAGAACGCCATGGATCTCCTCAACTCTAGCGAGAGCGCTGCAGGCGATACCACCACTGGCGATACCACACAGGGCGGCGGTACATCACAAGGCGGCAGCACCGAGGGGACAGGCGACAACGGAGACGGTCTGGAGTAGTGATCCGTCTCTCAAATATGCGAAACCACAGAAGAAGGAAGGAGTGAACTGACCGGCGACAGGGATATTCCGAAGGCACAAAGAGGCTGGTTTTCATTCTGACGATTACGGATAAACAGCAAATCATAACGACCCAAGAACCTGCCTTTTACGGGTATTCGGGCTGGCAGTTCCTCCCCCGCCCTTCTTCTTCCAGAAACGCTTACTGAAACTAAATTTCAACCACTAAAACAAGCATGTGACTATCATTATCCACTTAGTATTAATCATTAAAAAACAAAGCAAAATGAAAAAAGTAAATTGGAAAACCATCATCAACTTCCTCATCACGGTATTAACAGCTGTAGCCAGCTCATTCTGTGTACAGAACTGCTAAAAGAAGGGAGGTTGCCATGACACAGAAACATCGTAGCATTTCACTCATCGTGATCCACTGTTCTGCCACGAGAGTGACTCAGGATTTCACATTCGAGCAGTTGGAGGCCTGCCATCTTGCCCGCGGTTTCAAGAGTATCGGCTATCATTATTACATCACGAAGGATGGTGTGGTATATCCGGGTCGTCCGGAATCGGAAGTCGGAGCCCATGCCCGTCATTACAATGCCCACAGCATCGGCATCTGTTATGAGGGAGGTCTCGACAAGAACGGCAAGCCTGCCGATACGCGTACTCCAGCCCAGAATCAGGCTCTGTATTCGCTTCTGGAGAGCCTCTGCCTCTCCTATCCTGATGCAGAGATACTGGGCCACCGCGATTTGCCAAACGTTCACAAAGACTGTCCGTCGTTTGATGTCAAGCGATGGCTGAAGTTGGTAGATTTCCACATCTAGCCGATTTTCGGAAAGGATTTCATTGTATTTATTTTTTTAAGTTGATTCAAGCCCGACAGGAAGCAGCAACGCTCTCCTATCGGGCTTTGATTATTGTGTAAAGAAGAGAAATTCAAAAAAAATATGAAAAGGCTTGCAAGTTTCGGAATATTGGCGTATATTTGCAGAAAAAAAGAAAGGCTTATGAAATATTTGGATCCTAAGGCCGATTTGACCTTCAAAAAAGTGTTTGGCGAACATCCCGAGTTGGTAAAAAGTTTGCTTAACGCCCTTCTTCCTTTTAAGAGTGAGGAAGAGGAAATCACTTCTGTGACATATCTTACGCCTGAAATGGTTCCCCAGACACCCACACGAAAATATAGTATAGTGGATGTGAGATGCGAGGATGCCAGGGACGTCAGTTTATTGTAGAAATGCAGATGGTTTGGTCTGCGGAGTTTAAGCAGCGAGTTCTCTTCAATGCTTCCAAGGCATATGTAAAGCAGCTAAACAGGGGAGAAGATTATTCTCTTCTGAAGCCAGTTTATTCTCTCAACTTGGTTAATGAAGTATTTGAGCCTGAACTGGATGATTATTACCACTATTACCATCTTGTACATGAGGAACATACCGAAAAAGTAATTGATGGTTTGCATCTGGTATTTGTAGAGTTGCCGAAGTTTACGCCTCATACGTTTACAGAGAAGAAAATGCAGGTTTTATGGCTTAGGTATCTGACAGAAATTAATGAGAAAACGAAGGAAGTTCCGGCAGAACTGCTGGCAAATCCGGAGATTGCCAAAGCCGTATCAGAGATTGAAGAATCAGCCTATACCGAGGAGGAACTTCTGGGTTATGATGAATTCTGGGATATGGTGAGCGTAGAGAAGACGCTTGCCGGCAGGTTGGAGCGTTTGACGAAGGCTAATGATGATACAGAGGAGAAACTTAAGGCAACCTCTAGTCAGTTGGAGGCAACCTCTAGTCAGCTAGAGGCAACCTCTAGTCAGTTGGAGGCAACCTCTAGTCAGTTAAAGGAAGCTGAGAAGCAGAGAAAGGAAGCTGAGGAGCAGAGAAAGGAAGCTGAGGAGCAGAGAAAGGAAGCTGAGGAGCAATTAAAAAAAGCTAATGAGGAAAAATTGCAATCAGCCAAAAAACTTCTACAGGCTGGAGTATCAGCTGATATTGTGGCAAGTACTCTTAACTTAAGCATGGATGAAATAAAAATTCACTAACTTTGCATCAGATATATACATTAGAATTCTTTACAAACAATAAAATGGAGAATAAAATAACGACAATGGAGCAGGGAATGCAGCGACGCACCGAACTGCTCCTGGGAAAGGATAATCTTGAGAAAATTCAGAAGGCAAGAGTGCTCATCTTCGGTATCGGAGGAGTAGGATCATGGTGCGCAGAAGGACTCCTGAGAAGCGGCGTGAGAAACATCACAATCGTAGACAGCGACAGGGTATGCGTAACCAACTGCAACCGCCAGCTGATGGCTACAAGCCGAACCATAGGCGAAGTGAAGGTAGAGGCGCTGCGCAACCGACTGCTCGAAATCAACCCCGATGCCAACATCACAGCCTATCAGAAAATATATCAGGCAGAAACTGCCGATGAATTCCACATGGAGCAATACGACTTCATCATCGATGCCATCGACTCACTGAAGGATAAGGCTGACCTCATTCTGCGTGCCACTGCCCTACCTAAGGAAATCACCTTTATATCTTCTATGGGAGCTGCCCTGCGCACCGACCCATTCATGGTAAGAAAATCTGAATTCTGGAAGGTGGATGGAGACCCGCTGGCAAGAGCACTGCGAAAGAAATTCAAGAAGAACAAAACCTTCCCACGACGAAAATTCCAGTGCGTATACAGTGAAGAAAAACCGATGCAGAACCAAGGGGTGAACAAAGCATGCGGCACGGGCGGATGCCTATGCCCGAAAGCCAAACTCATTAGCGGAGAGAGGGGTACCGATACTGCCGTATATGATGCTCCGGGCGACCAGCAACTGGTAGAACACGAATGGTGCTCTACTAAGGCACAGATCAACGGTTCGCTCTGCCACATCACCGCAACCTTCGGAATGGCTATCGCAGGAATGGTCATCAACCACATCATTGAATAACTGTTTTTTTTACAACAGTCACTTGAAAAGAAACTTACAAAACATACGCAAAAGGCGAGGCGCTTTCACAAGCTCCCCGCCTTTATTAATTATTCAAGTTTCGCTAGGTTCAGAAGTTTCTCGGGAGTAGTCTTATCAGCATTCGCCTCTATTCGTCTCTTCATATCGTCAAAGAATAAAGGTTAAATCCGATAAATCTTGTTAAACAAATTCTATCTTACCTCTTATGTTTATACCTTTGCACGCAAATTTATAATCACAAAGAACATTTTCATGTCCCAAAAAGGATAATATTTAATTTAAATAAGAGAAGAAAAATGAAAGAAAAAGCAGAAAGTTCAGTAGCCTGCAATCATCACAGAGTAGGCTTCCTGGGATTGCTCGTTACATTAGGCATTGTATTCGGAGACATCGGAACATCACCTCTCTATGTGATGAAGGCTATCCTGCATACGGGCGAAAGCATCAGCGAGAGCACCATCCTGGGCGCACTGTCATGCATCATCTGGACACTCACCCTCCAGACCACCATCAAATATGTATGCGTGGCGCTGCGTGCCGACAACAATGGCGAGGGAGGCATCCTCGCCCTCTATGCCTTGCTGCGCCGACTCAAGAGCAAGTGGATTTACCTGCTGGCCATCATTGGCGCAAGCACCCTGCTGGCAGACGGAATCATCACCCCTGCCATCACCGTGACCACAGCCATCGAAGGACTCGAAAGCATCAGTCCCAACCTGCCAGTTATCCCCATCACACTTGCCATCATCACCATCATCTTCTTCGTGCAGCGGTTTGGCACAGAGAGTATTGGCAAATCGTTTGGCGTATTTATGCTGCTATGGTTCCTGCTGCTGGGCGTGGTGGGAGCTTTCAGCATCACGTCTTACCCATTGATACTGAAGGCTTTCAACCCCTATTATGCTGCCATGCTGCTGGCGAAATCGCCTGAATGGTTTCTAATTCTGGGTGCCGTATTTCTCTGTACTACCGGTGCAGAGGCTCTCTATTCCGACCTGGGACATTGCGGCAGAAAGAACATCGCCATCAGCTGGGGCTTCGTAAAGACCATGCTCATTCTCAACTATCTGGGACAGGGAGCATGGGTGCTGAATCATGCAGATACGGCGCTGGCTGTGAATCCGTTCTTTGCCATCATGCCGCAGAGCATGCTGTTCTTCGCTATCATCATGGCCACGGGTGCGGCAATCATTGCGAGCCAGGCACTCATCAGCGGAACCTTCTCCATATTGAGCGAAGCCATGAACCTGCACTTCTGGCCGCGCATGCGAATCAAGCATCCTACCCATGTTAAGGGGCAGCTCTATATCCCGATGATCAACTTCGCCATGTACATCGGCGTGGTTCTCATCATCCTGCTCTTCCGCAACTCCTCGCACATGGAGGCAGCCTACGGACTCGCCATCACCATCACCATGCTGATGACTACCCTGCTGCTCGGTTTCTACCTGCACAGCAAGGGAGTGGCACGGATTTTCACGATGCTGTTTATGGGCGCATACTGCATCATCGAAGCCATCTTCCTGACTGCCAATCTGTCAAAGTTTCTTGCAGGTGGATGGTGTACGATGCTCATTGGAGGAATCCTGTTCCTGATGATGTACGTGTGGGTGAAAGCCATGAAGATACGCCGCCATTATATCAGCACCAAACCGCTGGATGATTATTATCAGATTATCTCCGACATCAAGGCCGACGAGAGCATCCCTAAGTACGCTTCCAACCTGGTTTATGTGAACCACGCCAACAAGGAAGGTGCCGTAGATGACAAGTTGCTCTACTCCATCATCAACAAGCAGCCGAAACGTGCAGACCATTACTGGCTTATCAACATGGAGTTTGTTGACACACCTGATACGCTGGAGTACAACTGCGAGACCCTGATTCCCGACACCCTCTACAGCGTAACCATGCACATTGGTTTCCGCATAGAGCCTAGGGTGAGTCTCTATCTGCGACAAGTAGTGGAAGATCTGGTAACAGACGGAAAGGTAGATTTGCAAAGCACCTATCCTTCGCTGCGCAAATACGGAATTCCGGGCGATTTCCGATTCATCATCATTCACCGCGTATATTACCCGGAGAGTTCAGATAATCGCCAACAGAACCTGCTGATGAGTATCTACGCTCTTATCAGCAAGATAGGTATTGACGAGCCTAAGGCATTGGGCCTCGACACTTCCATGGTAGTGGTAGAAAGAGTGCCGCTCATCATCAACCATCCGGTCATTAAGGACAAGGTCATTAAGGTTATTAAGGATTCTGAAACATCACAAAGCAGACAATAAGCAAAAAGGCGAGGCGCTTTCACAAGCTCCCCGCCTTTAACCTATTAGCTAGAAGATTATAGCTAACAACTAACACAAAACCTTATAACTATTTTCAAATCTTAATCGTTATTTGAACCTATGAACGAACATGTTTTTTTTAATTAGAGGATAGTCTTAACAGCCTCCAGCATGCCCTTCTCCTGAATAAGGTCAAGATCTTTCTTAACCAACTCGGTAAGGCCAGGAACTGTCTTGTTCAAATCCTCGTGCCAGATATAGTCGAAGCCCAATACGCCCTCAGCTACCTTCTGGGTATCGCCGGTAGCCCAAAGCTCGGTAAGCTTGTCCATAATCTTCTGGTCATCGTTTGGCTGGATAGGAGCACCATCCTCGCGAACACCACCCTTATAGTAAGTGATGATAGCTGCGAGACCGAATACCAAGCCCTGTGGCAACTCGCCCTTACGCTCAAGATAAATCTTGACACCAGGCAGGTCACGAGTCTCAAACTTAGGGAATGAGTTGAGCATGATGCTGGTTACCTGATGATCTACGAATGGATTCTCGAAACGCTCCAATACATCAGAAGCGAACTTCTGGAGCTCATCCATAGGGAGGTTCAGAGTCTGCATCAACTCCTCAAACTGTACCTTGTGGATGTACTTGCCCAATACCGGGTGCTCGCAGGCATCGCGAACAATGTTTACACCGCTGAGGTATGTAACAGGGCTCAATACGGTGTGAGGACCATTCAGCAGGGTAACCTTACGCTCGTGGTATGGCTTCTCATTATCTGTGATAAGCACGTGGAGACCTGCCTTATGAGCTGGGAACTCCTCCTGCATCTGCTCTACTGTCATGTTTTCTGCCTTCTCGATAACCCAGAGGTGGAAGCTTTCTGCCTTAACTACGAGGTTGTCCTTGTAGCAAACCTTCTGCTGAATCTCCTTGATGGTATCGCGTGGGAAACCAGGAACGATGCGGTCTACCAATGTAGCGCAAACGTAGCAGTGGTTGGTGAACCACTCCTTGAAGCCCTCGTAATCAGCACCCATATCGCCCTTCCAGAGCTCGATATACTGATAGATACACTCCTTGAGGTGGTGACCATTGAGGAAGATCAGCTCACATGGCATCAGGATCATACCCTTGGTTGGGTCGCCCTCGAAGAACTTGTAGCGGTGGAACAAGAGCTGAACCAACTTGCCTGGATAAGAAGCTGCAGGAGCATCTGTAAACTTGCAAGAGTCATCGAATGCGATACCAGCCTCTGTAGTGTTAGAGATGATGAAACGCATCTCTGGCTGCTCAGCCAAAGCCATGAAAGCCTGGTTCTGAGAATATGGATTCAGTGCACGGCTGATAACGTCGATACGATCCAATGTGTTGATAGCCTGGCCGTTCTCCTTACCCTGAAGGTTTACGTGATAGAGGCAGTCCTGCCCGTTCAGCCAGTCAACCATACCACCAGCCAATGGCTGAACTACAACGACAGAACCGTTAAAGTCGGTCTTCTTGTTCATATTCCATACAATCCAATCTACGAATGCACGGAGGAAGTTACCTTCACCAAACTGAATGATTTTCTCTGGAGCGACGCTCTTAGGAGCAGTGCGCTTGTTTAATGCTTTTAGCTCTTTCATGATTTGTTTATTTTGTCTTTATTATTTTACTTTCCGTTTTAAATTCCAATCTATTCATCAGATTGTTTTTTTCTGAGTGCAAAGGTAGTAAATATTTCGTTTGATTGTTCCAAAAACAGCGAAAAACTTCACGCAAACCTTTACGTTCCTCACCGGTTCTATACCTTATCATATATAGAACTGCGCAGGCACAAAATAAAGAAGTAGGGATTTTCCCCCACCCCTTTAGGGGAAATCCGACCGTGGAAGCAAAAAACATCGTATCTTTGCACCAAAAAAAAGAAACATGAAATATAACAATTTAAAGATATACGATTATGAAACGAATGATAATAGCTCTGGTAGCCATGTTCATGATGACATTCACTACCGCTTCTGCAATGAGTTATGAGCAGGCAAGACAGCAGGCTCTCTTCCTGACAGACAAGATGGCTTACGAGCTCAATCTTACGGAAGACCAGTATGAGGCAGCTTACGAGGTGAACCTCGACTACCTGATGAGTGTAGATACATACGATGACCTATATGGTGCTTACTGGCGCCAGCGCAATATGGATTTGAGCTATATCCTGCTCGACTGGCAGTATAGAACATATCTCAATGCCACCTATTTCTACCGTCCGCTCTACTGGAATGCGGGCTACTGGCACTTCGGCATCTACGCCCGCTATCCGCGCCGCGACTATTTCTACTTCGGTTGCCCTCACTTCTACGTATCTTACCGTGGAGGTCATAGCTGGCGAGTAAACGGAAACAGAAGCTGGTATCACGGAAGAAGATTTGGCGGCCCTCACCCAGGAGGACATCCTAGAGTAGGTATGAGAGACGGATTCAACCGTGGTGATTACGGCAGAGGAAGATCTTTCGGAAATCTGAACCGCGAGAACAGACCTCAGATGAACCCAAATCGTGGTTTCGGAAACAACAGCCGTGGTTTCGGAAACAGCAGCTTCGGAAGCGGAAGAAGTAATATCTTCGGGGGCAACCGCAGCAGCATGAGCCGTTCATTCAGCAGCGGGTCTGGCAACCGTGGCGGCGGATTCACCCCTCGCTCTTCTACACCAAGCAAGAGCAATGGCGGTGGAAGTTTCGGACACAGAAGATAAGAAAAGAGAAAGAGTTATAATTTCAAGTTTATAAAGACAGAGAGTTAAGAAAAATCAAGACCTCAAGTAAGAGAGTAAGAAAAATCAAGTACAAAAAATGGGAATTTGCATCGGTTCATACCATTCGCAAATTCCCATTATTATTTTATCAACTTTCAGTAAAAGTTTTACTCCAATCCGAAGAGCGATTTCAAACCGCCATCTACGCCCGAGAATCCCATGAAGGCGAGGCTGAGGAGCGCTGCAGTTACCATGACGATAGCTACGCCCTGCATGCCCTTAGGAATACGGACCAAAGCCTGCTGCTCGCGAATGCCGGCAAAGACAATGAGAGCCAGGGCAAAGCCGAGAGCGGTAGAGAAGGCGTAAACCACGCTCTCAAGCAGATTGTAATCCTTCTGGATAACCAGGATGGCTACACCCAGCACGGCACAGTTGGTAGTAATCAGAGGCAGGAAGATACCGAGCGCCTGATAAAGTGCAGGAGAAACCTTCTTCAGGATAATCTCTACCATCTGAACCAAGGCTGCAATCACGAGGATGAACGCAGGGTCTGGAGATATTGCAATCCGAACGGATCGAGTACATACTTCTGAACACACCAGGTAATGATGGTTGCCAGGGTCAAGACAAAAGCGATGGCACCACCCATACCGATGGCTGTATCAACTTTCTTCGATACGCCCAGGAATGGACAGATACCGAGAAACTGCGACAAGACGATGTTGTTGACGAATATCGCAGAGATAAATATCAATAAATATTCCATAATTTCTATTTTATTTCATTGATTTGAAGCGATGCCTACGCTTACTTCTTTACCTTATTAAATATAGCAATGATGTAACCCAAGGTGAGGAATGCTCCAGGAGGCAGGATGAACATCAGTATGTTGGTAGTCTCCGGCAACAGAGTGATACCGAATACACTACCTGCACCGAGTATCTCGCGGGCACTACCCAGGATGGTCAAACCGAGGGTGAAACCCAAACCGCAACCAATGCCATCGAAGAGGCTGGCAATAGGCGAATTCTTGGCAGCAAAGCTCTCTGCTCTACCCAGGATGATACAGTTTACTACAATCAGCGGAATATAAATACCCAGCGCCTGATTGATGCTGTCGGGAGCATAAGCGCTCATCAACATCTGAAGGATGGTTACGAAGGCTGCAATCACTACGATGAAAACAGGGATGCGAACCATATCCGGGGTAATCTTCTTGATACAGGAAATAACAAAGTTGGTACAAATCAGCACCGCCATGGTAGCCAATCCCATAGAGAGACCGTTGATGGCGCTGGTTGTTGTAGCCAAAGTAGGACACATACCGAGAAGCAACACAAAGGTTGGATTCTCCTTGATGAGTCCGTTCATCAAAATCTTAACATTACTCATATCGGTTTATCCTTTCTTTTCGTTATGTTCAACTTTAGATACACCACTCTCTGCATCTGCTTTCTGAGATGCACCGCTCTCGCCGTCAACATCCTTCTTGGCATAAACGGCATAAGCCTGGTTGATAGCCTTGAGGAAGGCGCGGCTGGTAATGGTAGAAGCGGTGATGGCGTCTACTGCATTGCCACTCTTATCGTCCTTAGATACGTGGAGGTCGCCATCCTTTGGAGTCTTACCGATGATGCTACCCTTTCCGTCCTTCTGGAACCAGGTAGCAGCCTTGGCACCCAAACCTGGAGTTTCTGAAGCCTGAAGCACTGTATAACCCATAATCTTGCCCTCAGTATCGAAACCTACGAGCACCTTCAGATCGCCACCGAAACCACCGGTTGTACTCTCTACGGCAGCACCCAGCTGCTTGCCGCTCTTGTCAGAGCACTTGTGGATGATGAAAGAGAATTCCTTACCGCCAAACTCCTGCTTCACCTCTTCAGGCTCAGCCACCTGGAGTTCTTCTGTACCCATCACGCTCTTGATACCGGCAGCCAGACTCTGTGCAGCCTTCTCAGCGATAGGACCAGATGTAAGATGATTGATATATGCAAGCACGGCACCTACGATGAGCGCTACGCCCACCAGCACAAGCACCATGTTCTTTAATGATGATTCTAATTTCTGCATGTCTCTGTCCTCCTTATTTCTTAGCAGGCTTCTCACCGAAGCGCTTTGGTTTAATGTATGTGTTAATAAGAGGTGTGAACGCATTCATGATAAGAATGGCGAACGACATACCTTCTGGATAGCTACCCCAGTTACGGATGATGACGGTCAGCAGACCGATGCATACACCATAGATAAGCATGCCCTTGTGGGTCATCGGAGAGGTTACATAATCAGTAGCCATGAAGATGGCACCGAGCATCAGACCACCACTGAAGATGACAGCCAGAGGATTGGCATAAACAGGATTAGCCAAATGCATCAAACCGCTGAAAACGAATACGGTAGCGATGATGCTGACTGGAATATGCCAGGTAATGACCTTCTTCCAGAGCATGTAAGCCAAACCGAGCAAGAGCGCAACGGCACAAACCTCACCGGTAGTACCGGCACCGAAAGTATCGCCTGTAGCACCGAAGAGCATGCTCATCGCATCAGGCAACTGGTTGAGAACAGAAGCATCGCCCGTCTTGATGGCGGTCTTCATGATAGCCAGCGGAGTAGCACCCGTTGTAGCATCGGTATAGCTGAGCATCTGTCCAGCCACTGGCCATGAAGTCATCTGGGCAGGGAAGCTGACGAGCAGGAAGCAACGGCCTACCAAAGCGGGATTGAAAGGATTGTTACCCAAACCGCCGAAGCTCATCTTACCTACACCGATGGCAAACAGGGCACCGATGATGATGATCCAGAGAGGAAGGTTACTTGGCAAGTTCATGCCGAGCAAGAGACCGGTGATGATGGCAGAACCATCGAGCAAGCTGGTCTCCTCCTTCAGGAGATATTTTGTAATTGCCCACTCAAAGAAGACGCAGGCTGCCACAGAGGTGAGCAGAACAACTGCTGAACCCAAGCCGAAGAAATAGAAAGATGCGAGGATGGCAGGCACGAGAGCGATAATCACTCCGTACATGTTCTTCTCTACGCTCTCATTTCCATGAGCGTGTGGCGATAATGAAACGATTAATTTTCCCATTTTATCTTTTAAATTCTTTCTTAAATGAAATTCATTCTTGACGTGAACGCTTACTTCTTAGCGTTGCGAGCTCTGATAATGCCCATTACCGCACCCTTACCATTGATAATATTATCGAGGATAGGACGATGTGAAGGACAGGTGAACTGGCATGAACCGCAGGCAATGCAGGATGTTACCTCTCTGCCTCCAGGCGCTCATAATCCTTCACTACGCTCAAGGTAGCTAGCAAGTATGGCTCCAGGCCCATTGGGCAGGCATCCACACACTTGGCACAGCGGATACAGGGCTGAGCCTTCTTGCGATGAGCATCAGCATCGGTCAATACGGTGATTGAGTTGGTACCCTTGGTTACCGGTACATCGAGCTGATTACAGCCTTACCCATCATCGGACCACCAGCCAATACCTTGTTGTCACCCTCAGGCAAACCGCCGCAATTCTCTATCATCTGAGAGAATGGAGTTCCTATACGCACGAGGAAGTTGCCCGGGTTCTTCACCTGCTTGCCGGTTACGGAAGTATAGCGCTCGAAGAGAGGTTTATTCTTCATAACTGCCTGATAAACAGCGAAGGCAGTACCTACATTCTGAACAATTGCTCCAACGTTGACAGGGATAGCTGGAGGAGCAGGAACCTGACGGCGGATAACGGCATCCACCAGCTGCTTCTCACCTCCCTGAGGGTACTTCTTAGCCAGAGGTACAATCTCGATACGAGCGTCATTAGCTGTCTTTTCCTCGAAGAGTTTGATGGCAGCAGGTTTGTTATCCTCGATACCGATGTAGCCCTTCTCTACCTTAGCCGCCTTCATCAGGAGGTTCAAGCCAACGAGAATCTCATCGGCATGCTCCATCATCAGACGATAGTCGGCTGTGATATAAGGCTCACACTCTACACCGTTGATGATGACGCACTCAGCCTTGGCTCCTGGAGGAGGACAAAGCTTGATGAAGGTAGGAAAACCGGCACCACCCATACCAGTGACACCCGCTTCCTTGATGCGGTTTACGATTTCCTCTGGAGTAAGCTCAGTATGAGCCTCAAGCGTCTCGAGTTTATCAGAGCGATCGATACTCTCCTCCCACTCATCGCCTTCTACATTAATGATAATGCAAGGCTTGCGATAACCGGTAGCATCAATAGATGTATCTACCTTGAACACAGTTCCTGATACGGAACTGTAAATAGGAGCACTCACAAAGCCACCAGCCTCAGCAATGAGTGTACCCACCTTCACCTTGTCGCCCTTGGCAACTACAGGCTTGGCAGGAGCACCGATGTGCTGACCAAGTGGGAAAATAGCCTGCTTAGGGAGAGGAGCTACCTGAGTAGCCATCTCGGCAGTAATCTTATTCTCTTCTGGGTGAACTCCACCAATTCTAAAAGTTCTCAAATTCATGATTATTCCTCCTTTTTCTTAACTGGGAAATTTACTTTTACGAGAGCACCTGTTGGGCATTCATCAACACACTTGGTACACATGCGGCACTTATTGAAGTCAACATAAGCCACATTGTTTTCGATGGTGATAGCATCAAACTTGCAGACCTTCTGACATTTACCGCATCCGATGCAAGCAACGCTACAAGCCTTCTTGGCAACAGCACCCTTGTCGTGGTTTACGCACTGAACGTAAACTCTACGGCCCTTAGGACCCTTCTTGCGGAGCTCGATGATATGACGTGGACAAGCGTTGGCGCAAGCACCACAACCCGTACACTTCTCTTCATCAACCTCAGGAATGCCAGTTTCAGGATTGATAGAGATTGCGCCAAACTGGCAGGCAGCCACGCAATCGCCACAACCCAGACAGCCGAACCCGCAGCCTGTTTCGCCAGCGCCACATGAATTCATAGCTGCACAAGTGTGCAAACCATCATACTCGGCAATGCGAGGACGATTCTCGCAAGTACCATTACAACGAACCACAGCCACCTTTGGCTCGGTATTGGCTACTGCCATACCTAAAAGGTCGGCTACCTTGCCCATCACGTCGGCACCACCTACCGGACACATCAGTCCATCGATAGAACCGGCATCAGCACCCTTCACCAGAGCTGCGGCCATACCAGAACATCCGGCAAAACCGCAACCACCACAGTTGGCACCTGGCAGAATCTCTCCTACCTGGCCCAAGCGAGGGTCTTCTTCGACGGCAAACTTCTTAGATACTCCGAAGAGAACCAGCGCTGCAATCAGCGCGATTGCTCCGAGAACCAAGACAGCAATCAAAATAAAATTCATAATTTTTTGTGTTTGTTTTGTTATTTTCTTTGTTTTAAAATAAAGGCTCATCGCAGAAACCACAGGAGCACATCACGCACCCTATGTTTCTATAGAGAAGCTCAGCTTGTTTTTAAGTTTGTTTCTGAATAAGTAGAGCACCACATAGTATGGAATGAGAATGCCCAATGCCGAGAGCGCTGCGGCTCCCTCTGAGTGAGTAGCTTTCAGTACACCGACCAAAGCGATCACCATCAGTATCAGCGGCAAGAGATAGCCATAGAAACTGGCTCTGAAGCTACAGCCGAATCAGCAGTCACCACCACGCTATCGCCTTTGTGGTAGAGAGACGCCTCTGAGGTAGAAACCTCAATCATCTTCTCTTTCGATTCAGATGCAGTACAATGAGCAGCCACCTTGCAAGCGCTGCAGGCTGACGACTGTACGATGCGAATGCACACACAACCTTCTTCTACGCTTTCTACGATGCCAGAATGTTTTATTTTGTTATTCATTTGTAATGTTGAGATTGCATTTTTGCAATTCAAGTGCAAAGATACTACATTATTTAGAAATGGCAAACAAAATCGAAAAGAAAATATAAAAAAAAGAAGCGTAAACGTTATCTATACCCTGGAATCAGGCAGTTTGAGAACAAATTAAAAGCAAAAATGCTTTTTTTTAGCAACTTCTTTTGGTGATATCAATTTTTTATGTACCTTTGCATTGATTATTAAAGAATTGATATGGAAACATTAGAGCAAACAATCATGCAAGTAGAGCGCTTTATCAGAAAAGTGGCTCAAAAGTTCCCAGCGCCAGAATCTGACGACGAGACTTCTCAAATGACCGACATCCACGTAAGGGTTTCGCAAGACAGTGGCGAACTCCTGGCCTTTGACGACGATGACAACGAGATTACCCGCTGCGTTGTTGAGCAATGGATAGAAAACAAGGATGAAGACTTCTACGACGAGGTAGCAAAGCTGCTTCGCGATGTATTGCGCAAACAGGCTGATATCATAGATCATCTCGCATTCTCAAGCCATACAGCTTTGTGCTCGAAGATGAGGATAAAGAGCATATTGGCGAGCTCTATCTTGCTGACGATGATACGATCATTGTAGGTGGTGACTTGATGGAGAATCTGGACAACGATCTGGATAACTTCCTGAACGACCTGCTGAAAGAATAAAAAAATACAGGATGAAAGGACTACCCGCTCCCCCATCCCAACAAAATAAAAAACCGTTGCACTCTCTCCTATCGAGTACAACGGTTTTTCTGTTTTTAACGGTCTTTCCGTTTATATCATCTAACCAATCTAAAAAGAAATTTTCTTTTTCTTACCTTTACTTTCGTTTCCTACGCGGTCAAGAGCAGTTACTACATACACATATTTCTTGCCACTCACATAAGGGATGCGATAGAAATTATCATAAGTTACTGCCTGGAGTGCAGAAACATCATTGAGATTTACCTTAGCTCCTTTCTCAAAACGATAGATAGCAAAACGGTTCACCTGATCGCCCCACTTTTTCTTGCTAGCCTTAGGAGCCTTCCATACCAGCAGCGGACCTTTCTCGGTCCACATCAGCTTGACACCCTTTACCCCCTTTGGCGCCTTATTATCAAGGAAAGGCATAGAGGGTGGCAATGCTGGATACTTCCAATAATTGTTGCGGAGTGTATGTCCGATATTACCTACATTATCGGCAGCAGTCTGCGCATACCAGAGCACAGTGCCCTTCACATTATTCATCTGCTGATGCAAACGGTGCTTGGCAGGCAACTGATGACTGCGCGGATTGACTGGATCAGCAAACTTGGCTGTACGCTCTATATCTTCACCTATATATAATGGGCGGTTGCCAGCATGCTTATTCCACCAGGTTATGAGCGTCTTGTAATCGGCAGCACGATTGCCAATCTCCCAATAAATCTGAGGCACACAATAGTCTATCCAACCATTATTCACCCAAAGCAATACATCTGCATAAAGATCATCATAATTCTGGAGGCCGAAAGTTTCTGAACCATTAGGATCGGTACGCTTGTTGCGGTAGATTCCGAATGGAGAAACACCAAACTTAACCCAAGGCTTAACGGCATGAATGGATTCGCTGAGCTGCTTTACAAACCGGCTCACGTTATCACGGCGCCAATCACCTATGTTTCGCATGCCGCGCGACTGCTGGCGGAAGAGCTGCTGATCAGGAATCTGTCGTCCGGCCTCTGGATATGGATAGAAATAATCATCAATATGGAATCCATCAACATCATATCGGCTTACAATGTCCACAGCCACCTCGCAAATATAGTCGGCTGCTGCCTGCAACCCAGGTTCAACAGCGTCAGCTTGCCATACTGAAAACAGAGATCAGGACGCCTCTTCACGATATTCTTCGGCGAAACCTGCTCATAGGAAGTTACGCTATGCTTGGCACGATAAGGATTAATCCAGGCATGAAGCTCCATGCCACGATTATGACACTGCTCTATCATCCACTGCAACGGATCCCAATAAGGAGAAGGAGCCTTTCCCTGCACTCCCGTAAGAAACTTGCTCCAAGGCTCTAAATCACTCTTATACAGAGCATCACACTCGGCTCGAACCTGAAAGATTATCGCATTCACGCCATCCTTCTGCAGTTCATCAAGCTGTCTGGTAAGCATCGCCTGGATCTGCTGCGTACTCTTGCCCAGATACTGTCCGTTAACGCACTGTATCCAGGCTCCACGAAACTCTCGTTTGTTCTGAGCCTTCATTGTTGCCGACGACATCAGCATCATTGCAACAACGAGCATCAAAATCGCTTTCAGTCTTTTCATCTGTTATCTGTTATTTATCAATTTCATTTTTTCCTTTTCATTCTACAGTTTGTTCTTCATCTCAGCTTCGGGAGTGAAATATGGTATCTTACAGCCAGCAATCGGATGGCACAGACCACACAGAAAGCTACAATCACCGTAATATAGAGCTCACACCCAGATAGCTCAATCCCCAATAAGCCAAACCACCGGCGACACAAGCCATCGCATAAATCTCCTTTCGGAAGATGACCGGCTCTTCATTAAGAAGCACATCGCGGATAACACCGCCTGCAGCACCCGTGATACAGCCCATGATGATGGCTACCCAAAAGGAGAAACCACATTCGAGCGACTTCTGGATGCCCGCAATATTGAAAAGCGCCAAGCCCAAGGTATCAAACAGAAACCAGGTATTGTCAAGACGCTTAAGATAGCGGTGGCAAGCAATCACTACCAACTGCGCAAACAGTGTACAAATCAGGTAGATAGGGCTCAACATCCAAAACGGGCGCACACCAAGCATCACATCTCGTATGGTTCCACCACCTATGCTACAGCCACACCACAAACAAAACCGCCCAGCCAATCATAGTGCTTACTTGCAGCCAGACGAATGCCCGAAAGGGCAAAAGCAAATGTTCCAATGAATCTATCACGCTATGAAGCGTGAGCACGAATTCAGGATCGCCATGTATCATCATTTTCTCGTATCAGTTAGTGTTCTAAATATCAATTTTTAATTATCCATATATCTATTCTAAATCACTAATTCTTGAATCTTTCTCCCCAACAGGTAACCATCCAGTTGTAGAGGCGCTCCTCGGAAGGCGAATGCTGCGCATGCCAGAAGCGGGCATCCTTCAATTCGTCTGGCAGATACTGCTGCTCTGTGAAATGTCCAGGATAATCGTGAGGATACTTATATCCGTCATGATAGCCCAAATCTTTCATCAGTTTGGTAGGAGCATTGCGGATGTGCAGCGGAACAGGCAGATTACCCGTTTGCCGTACAGTAGCCAGCGCATCATTAATGCCCAGATAAGCACTGTTGCTCTTCGGACTCGTGGCCAGATACACCACAGCCTCAGCAAGGGCGATACGCGCTTCGGGCCACCCTATCTTCATCACCGTATCGAAGGCAGCATTGGCAAGCAGGAGTGCATTCGGATTGGCAAGTCCCACATCCTCAGAGGCACTAATCACAACCCTACGGGCTATAAACTGCGGGTCTTCTCCTCCTTCTATCATCCTCGCCATCCAATAAAGCGCAGCATCGGGATCGCTTCCGCGAATACTCTTGATAAAGGCTGAGATAATATCATAATGCATCTCACCCTGTTTATCGTAAGCCAGCGGATTCTGCTGCAACTGCTCTTCTACCATCTTGTCGGTAATCACAATCTCTGAAGATCCGGCAGATTCTACCACCAGTTCCAGGATATTGAGCAGTTTGCGGGCATCTCCACCACTATATCGCAGCAGCGCGCCCGTCTCTTCCAACTTAATATTCTTTTCTCTGAGTTCTACATCCTGCGTAATGGCACGATGCAGAAGCCCTTCAAGATCAGCCTTTTCGAGCGGTTTGAGAACATAGAGCTGACATCTGGACAACAGCGGCCGAATCACCTCGAACGAAGGATTCTCGGTGGTAGCACCTATCAGCGTAACAATACCCTTCTCTACCGCACCCAAAAGCGAATCCTGCTGACTCTTGGAGAAACGGTGAATTTCATCAATAAACAATATAGGAGAAGCCGAATTAAAGAATCTACCACTCTTTGCTCTTTCTATCACCTCGCGGACATCCTTTACGCCACTGGTCACCGCAGAGAGGGTGAAGAACGGCACCTTGATGGTTTGTGCCACGATTTGAGCAAGGGTAGTCTTGCCCACTCCAGGGGGTCCCCAGAGGATAAAAGAGGATATGCGCCCTGCGTCAATCATCTTGCGCAGCACGGCCCCCTCACCTACCAAATGCTGCTGTCCTACATAATCAGCAAGCGTGTGAGGTCTCATTCTTTCAGCTAACGGTTCACTCATAGTACGTGCAAAGGTAATGAAAAAAATCGAATTCCAAATAAAAAAGTGACCAAAAACACAAAAAAACAGCAAGAAAATTTGGATATATAAAAAGAAGTACTTACTTTTGCACACACAAACACAATTGAAGATGAATAAAGATAAAATATTAACACTGAAGAATGTTACTAAAAGTAGCATTTGGGAATTGCAGGAGAACGATGTGTTCCGTCTTTGGGAAGCAGCAGAAAAGGATGCTGACCTCAAGGATTACCAGAACAAGTATATCGCAGTGATCCGCAGCGCATTCGAAATGGAACCAGTGACGGTAGACCGTCCTGAAGTGATTGACAAACTGATGGCACGCGGCTTTAAGATTGGCACTTTCCGTATCAACGACAAGAAAGAAAAGTATGCCATCAAAAAGCGCCCTATCATGCGTGTTACTGATCTTACTTACGAAAATGTAAGTCACATCACCGCCAATAAGCTCATCGAACTCTTGGAGCGCAACTTTGGTGGTGGCTGGGAGAGTCTGCCTCAGAGCATCCAGGACATCATCGAAAGTAATTTCGACATCAGCACAACTACTCTTCCTGCTGACCGCCTGAAAAAGCCAGGAGGTCTGTACGAGAAAAAGCTCGCCGATGACTACGAAGTGCTCGTGGTACCAAAAGGTTCTTGGGTAGAAGCTATCTTTGCCAAGGAGAAGCCAAAGGTAGAAAAGGTTCGCATGAGATTCGATGATGAGAATGATTTGAAACGCAACAACGACCTGCTCGACCCAGACGAGGATGAAGACGAGGATGCACCAGAAATCGAGGATCACTACAACGATCCAGATGAGGATGACGATGCATTCGATGACGACAAGCTTACTGAGGAAAGCTACCGTACTACCTTCGAAGACCCGGAGAACCTCGGTCTTGATGATGCAGAAGACGTAGCCGACGATGATTATTAATTCAGTTTATACATTATTATAATATAAAGAGAAATGAACGCATTAATTGGATTTGTTGCATTGATCGCTGTGGGCCTCGTAGGTTGGGCGATTGCAGAATTTAAGTACAAGGCTTTCACTTTCACTCGTTCAGAAAAGGACATCGAGGAAGAGAAAGAGCTTGAAGAGCAGAAACGCGCAGAGGGTTTCAAGGAGATGAACATCCGCGACATCATGCGCAAAAACTCAACCAATGGTTATAACGCAGTAGGTTAGTATTATGTTAATTTACCTATGCTTATGATACAGTATATCATCATAGCAATCATATTGGCGGCATGCGTCACGTATGCCGCCATTTGTATCTACCGCTCCATCAAACAAGCACGAGAGTGTAAAAACTATCAATGTTCAGGTTGCCCATTCGTTAAGAAATGCCAAAAGAACAAAAAGAAAGAGGCTACTCAACGGAAAGAACAAGAGTAGCTCTCATAAAAGAACTGCTAAAACTACTTTTACTGTCATGCTACGAGGAAACCAGACAAAAAATAAAGCATTTCAGAACCCGTTCATTATGAGCAAGATACAAAGAAAATGATTGTTTTAATTAAAAAAGTTGCATAAAAATTTGGTAGAACCAATAAAAAGTAGTACCTTTGCACTCGCAAATCAGAAATGATTATTCTACACAAGGTGTCTTAACCGAGCGGTTAGGTAACGGTCTGCAAAACCGTGTAGAGCGGTTCGACTCCGCTAGACACCTCATAAAAAAGGAAGTTCTTCAATAAGGACTTCCTTTTTTCATATCTACTCTCCCCCCATTTTCATTCCTCATTTCTAGGTATTCATCAAAACCCCCATTTTTAGGTATTGCACAATTATAAAAATCTTCGTACCTTTGCAACCGTAAATGATAAACATCAGACTGAGGTTATCCTACGAGTAGGAATTGCCCCTTGCCAAAAGCAATTCTGGTGAACGTTTGAAACTTTTAGATAATTGAGACAAAGATAGAAATTAAAATCTTGTTCGCTAATAGAAATAATTCATAATGTTTTTGTATAATATGAGAAGGAGTGCTTGTGAAAGTACTCCTTTTATGTATTGGTTTACTACATGGCGATGCATTTTGTTCTATGTCACGACGCACAGACTTTTACATCGCCATGTAATTTCAAAGATATCGGGAGTTTTAAAAAAGCCTGTTACTATTTGATTTTAGCACCAAATGACTTTACAAACTTAATCTTCTTGCCTTTTGCGATGATTGGCTTCTTCCATTCACCACCCAAAATACGGATAACAGCCTTCTTGCCTACAGGAACCGCATCTACAGCCTTCTGCAAATCCATGAAATTGCCTCGACCTTCTGCAGAGACTACATAATCATAATGGCAGACATGAGACTTCAGCGCTGGCACCTGCTCAGCTACAGCATCAGCAAGCGCACCGGCAACCACACGTGCACCATATACATTATAATGGGTATTATCTTTCTTACCCTTAGGAACCTGCGGATTCTCGCCAGGCATAAACCACATATGTAATTTGCGGCTGCCTTCAATACCCATGCCCGTTTCTATATCGTGGGTAATCTTGGTAGCATCAACAAACGGAACATTCAGCTGCTTTGCCACATTGCGGGGAGCTATCACATAAGCTCCGTGGGTGTCGATAAGCGTATCGCTATTAATCTGTTCCTTTCCATCATATACTTTATTGCGAAGCTTCTCGTCATCATCATTCTTCAATTCTGCAGAATAATAGCAGCGACGAACCACCGCATTGAACAGTACAGGAATACCACCCTTGGCACGGGTCTCATTTACATATCTGGCAAGGTTTGCATCAAAAGTAGATCCCGGATCAGTATGACGGTCAGGCATTGGCTTCTCATCGTTATGCCCAAACTGGATAAACACATAATCACCTGGCTTTATTCTATCCAAAACCTTTTTCCATCTTCCTTCATTGATAAAGCTCAAAGAAGAACGACCATTAACAGCATGATTGTCAACAATCACCTTGTCATCAAAAAGCCTTGCAATACCATCCCCCATCCTCGCTCTGGACTATTTCTAAAACCGCCTTTCTTGGCAGCAGTAGAATCACCTATTACAAAAATCGTTGTTATCTTTGTGCTGGATGTCATCAGCAACGCCAGTATGAATACATATAAAATAGCTTTTATTTTTTTCATTTGTCTGTAGTTTTTAGAAGTTACTAAAATTATAGTTAGGCATACACGCTAACACATAAAAAGCTCTCGCCCTGCCGCACTGCATATTCACATATACGAGCACGAGAGGACGAGAAAGAGAGTATTATTTATTTACTTTGCTATCAATTCCTCGGCAGTAACCAAGGTTTGTTCGCCAGTTTCCATATTCTTAAGCGTAACCTTGCCCTGAGCCATCTCATTCTCACCTGCAAGCACCACAAACGGAATATTCTTGGCATTGGCATAGCTCATCTGCTTCTTCATCTTCGCCTTATCAGGGAAGATTTCGGTACGGATACCGGCTGCACGAGCTGCACTTACTATAGGCAGGCAGTAAGCTGTCTCCTTTTCACCGAAGTTGATAAACAGTACCTGAGTAGCATTTACAGCCTCCTTCGGATAAAGGTCGAGCGCACCTAACACATCATAAATACGGTCAGCACCAAAACTGATACCAACACCGCTCAAACCTGGCAAACCGAAAATGCCGGTAAGGTTGTCGTAACGACCACCACCTGTAATACTTCCCATTGGAGTATCAAGCGCCTTCACCTCGAAGATTGCACCCGTATAATAGTTCAAGCCACGAGCCAGAGTGAGATCCAGTTCTATCTCGTTGTTCAAGCCAAGAGTCTTCAAGGTATCGAGGATAAACTTGGTTTCCTCTACACCCTTTAAACCAACTTCTGAACCTTCGAGAACCTTCGCTATCACTTCAAGTTTCTCATCATTAGTTCCTGACAATGAGATGATTGGCTGCAACTTTTCAATGGCATCTTCAGAAATGCCGTCATTACGCAACTCTTCGTTTACATTGCCAAGTCCGATTTTATCAAGCTTATCGATGGCCACTGTGATATCTACAATCTTCTCAGCCTCGCCGATAACCTCTGCAATACCGGTAAGAATCTTGCGGTTATTAATCTTGATGCATACACGAACACCAAACTTAGTGAACACGGTATCAACAATCTGCATCAACTCGACCTCATTCAGGAGAGAATCAGAGCCAACCACATCGGCATCACACTGATAGAACTCACGGTAACGTCCCTTCTGAGGGCGGTCTGCACGCCATACTGGCTGAATCTGATAACGTTTGAAAGGCATCTGCAACTCCTCGCGGTGCTGCACTACGTAACGTGCGAAAGGAACTGTCAGGTCATAACGAAGACCCTTCTCACAAAGTTTCGCTGCTAATTTGAGTGATCCAAGAGAATGAATATCCTCATCGCTCACCTTATTCATATAGTCGCCTGAATTCAATATCTTAAAAAGCAGTTTATCACCCTCTTCACCATACTTGCCCATCAAAGTCTGAAGGGTTTCCATGGCAGGGGTTTCAATCTGCTGGAATCCATAAAGAGCATACACTTCCTTGATGGTGTTGAAGATATAGTTGCGTTTCGCCATCTCAACAGGACCAAAATCTCTCGTGCCCTTTGGTATACTTGGTTTCTGAGCCATTTATTAATGTTTAATATGAATGTTAAATGTTTAATGTCTAGCGCCATGTAAACCCCTCAAAGTAAACATTAAACACTAAACATTAAACACTATATAAATTACTTGCGTACAATAGTCTGAGCACGGTCTGGACCGATAGAAATGATACCGATCTTAGTCTCAAGGAACTCTTCTACGAAAGCAATATAATCCTTGAACTCCTGTGGGAACTGATCTTCAGATGTGAACTTAGTCATATCTGTCTTCCAGCCCTTGAACTCCTTGTAAACAGGTTCTACATCATCGATTTCGTATGGGAAATCTGTTGTAACAGAACCATCCTTCAACTTATATGCCACGCATGCCTTGATGGTATCGAAGCCATCGAGCACGTCGCTCTTCATCATGATAAGCTCGGTAACACCATTCACCATGACAGAATACTTGAGCTGTACAAGATCGCACCAGCCACAACGACGCTCACGACCGGTAACAGCACCATACTCATGACCGAGGTCACGGATCTTGTCACCAGTCTCATCGAAAAGCTCTGTAGGGAATGGACCTGCACCAACACGTGTACAGTAAGCCTTCATGATACCATAAACATTGCCGATGCGGTTAGGGCCGATACCCAGACCTATGCAGGCACCTGCACAGATAGTATTAGAAGAAGTAACGAATGGATAAGAACCGAAATCAACATCGAGCATAGTACCCTGCGCACCCTCGCAGAGAATATCCTTGCCAGAACGGAGCACCTTATTGATTTCTACCTCGCTATCAATAAGTTTAAACTGCTTCAAGTATTCGATGCCCTCCATCCAGGTCTTCTCAACCTCTGTGATATCGAAGTCGGTATAACCGAGACTTGCGATGGTTTTGAGATGAGCAGCCTTGTGAGCAGCATACTTCTCCTCGAAATTGTCAAGGATATCGCCTACGCGAAGACCGGTACGGCTAACCTTGTCAGTATAAGTAGGACCGATACCCTTACCAGTAGTACCTACCTTGTTCTTTCCCTTAGAAGCCTCGATAGCAGCATCGAGTACACGGTGAGTAGGCATGATGAGATGTGCCTTCTTAGAGATGTAAAGACGGCTCTTCAAATCATGACCGCTCTTCTCAAGATCCTTAGCCTCACCCATAAAGAGGTCTGGAGCCAAAACCACACCATTGCCGATGATGTTCACCTTACCACCCTGGAAAATACCAGAAGGGATAGAGCGAAGCACATACTTCTCGCCCTCAAACTCCAATGTATGTCCAGCATTAGGACCACCCTGGAAACGAGCAATGACATCATACTTAGGGGTCAACACGTCAACCACCTTACCTTTACCTTCATCGCCCCACTGCAAACCCAGCAGGACATCTACTTTACCTGTGTTCATTTTTTATCTTTTTATCTTGATACTTATTCTTTTTTGCGTTTGCGAGTCATCTTGCTTTGACAGCCGCTGCATACGCCATAGATGTAAAGAGCATAAGCATCTTTACGAAAGCGCTGCATCCTGATATCCTTCACAGCTGCCGTAACCTGCGGTGCTACAATTTCGGTTACCTTGCCACAAATCGTGCAAACCTGATGCACATGATTGTCCTCGCTATAACTGGCCTCATACTTGGTGCCGTCTGCCAGACTGTGCTTTACCACAAGCCTTAGTTCCAGGAACAGATGCAATGTGTTATAAAGCGTAGCCCTGCTAACGCGAAAATTCTTTTTCAGTAGCTCTCTGCCCAAATCTTCTATCGAGAAATGCTCTCCCATAGAATAAATGGTGTCGAGGATAGTGGAACGCTCCGGAGTGCGCCGGTGATGATTGCTCTCCATATAATTGTCCAAAACCTCATGAGCTTTTGCTAAAATTTCTTCACTCATAATCCTTGTTAGTTACATAAAACGCACAAAGATACTCATTATCTACGACATAGAACAATATTTAATTTTAAAAAATCTAAATTTGCCTCAATTCCTCATAGATACGCTGAACCGGAAGCCCCATCACATTAAAATAACTCCCCTTCAACCCCGTACAACCTATGTAACCAATCCATTCCTGAATACCATAGGCGCCAGCTTTGTCAAACGGCTGATAATGATTTATATAATAACTGATTTCATCATCAGAAAGCGGTTTGAACGTCACTTCTGTTGTTACTGAAAAGGAACGCTGCTTATGCTGGGTAGTAAGACAAACACCTGTAACTACATGATGCGTCTTTCCGCTCAACATCTTCAGCATTCGTCTGGCATCTTCAGCATCACGAGGCTTCCCGAGAATGACTCCCTTTCCTTCCTGGTCATTCTGTTCGCCAGCTGTTGGCGCAATCACAACCGTATCTGCTGTAAGAATCAATGTTTCTGACTCGTCCAACTCTTCAACACTATTATTTCTGTTCAAAAGCGGACGATAAGCCTCAGCCTTTTTCTTGCAAATGAATTCTGCCACCTGATAAGCATCGAGGTCAGCAGGATAACTTTCATCAATACCACTAATCACCTTCACCTCAAAAGGAATATCCAAACCTGCCAGAAGTTCCTTGCGACGAGGCGAATTACTCGCCAAAATGATCTTATAATTCATCTATTTTAAACCTTATTTCTTTGAACTTTATGATTAAAATTCAGTTGCAAACTTTCTACTACAAACTATCAACTTTCAACTATTAACTTAATTCTACCAGCCAAACGCCTTAGCATCTGAAAGCCATAAACCCTTGGCTCTCAATACCTGTTCTACGACGTCACGTCCCACGCCATCACCTCCGTTACAAGCCGAGATATAAGTAGAAATTTCTTTAATATCGGAGCATGCATCTGCTGGGCAACATGGACATCCGCAACGATGCATTATCTCATAATCAGGAATATCATCACCTACATATATTATTTCCTCATCTGTAATTGAATATTTCTGCTTGAACTCCTCATAAGTCTTTATCTTTACAGAACACCCCATGAAGATATCCTCTACACCAAGATTTTCATAGCGTACCTGTATGGCATGAGAATTACCGCCTGTCAGAATTACGATACGAACACCTTTCTTCTGAGCCAGCTGAATGGCATAGCCATCTTTGATATTAACAGTACGCAAAGGTTCGCCGGCACTGGAAAGCGTGATGGTCTGTCTTGAAAGTACTCCATCAACATCAAAGATGATTGCTTTTATTTTATTTAAATCGTAATTAATCATAATTGTTTCTGTTTTTTGTACTGAAAAATCCTAACTGCAAACTTAAACCGATAACAGTTTTATCTCTTGAACTTGAATATGCTTTTGCTCATCATTTCATAAATCTGCAGTAGTTCTGGCTGTTTTTCAAGGAGTTGCATTTGTTTCTCCATTACGTTCCGATCATCACGAATAGCCGGTCCTGTCTGCACTTCAGCTGCCGAATGCGAAGAAGCCTTGTCCATAGTTTCCATAACCAGAGGACGGAGAACACTGCCAGGAATATGATGATTTTCGAGAATCTGCTGGCCTATAGCTACGCAATGATTCGCAAAATTACAAGCAAAAACAGCTGACAGGTGCAGATACTTACGATTATCAGAATCCAATTCATAGACACTACGAGAAATCTGTTCTGCCAACCTCTTCAGGAAAGAAGTTTCGAAAGCACCACACCCCTCAATGAAAATAGGAATATTTTCGAATGCAACCTTTTTATCTTTCGTAAATGTCTGCATCGGATAAAATACGCCATAATGACGGGCATAATCTTTGAAAACATCCATCGGCATGGAACCAGCTGTATGAACAAACATCTTATCTTCTCTTCCTTTGCATAGTTCAGGAATAAGCATTTCAAGCGCATCATCCTTCACTGAAACTATGTACAAATCTGCATCACAGACCACCTTACTCATCTCATTGACAGGCTCACAATTCACCTTCTCAGCCAATAGAGAGGCCGACTCCCTAGTTCTACTGAAAACTTGCACAATCTGATGTTCTGATTGCGATATTTCGAGCGCAAGATTGGTAGCAAGATTACCTGCCCCAATAAACACTATTTTCATACGTAATTTTGTTTAAAGTTTTACTTTTTATGCAAAAATACTAAAAAATAACGATAGAGAAGCCCTTTTTCTTGCTTTTTTATGATAAATTTATTATTTTTGCCTTCGTGAGAAAATATGATGTAGAAATATATGGTAAACTGGAAGAAATGCCGCATTTATTGGAAGGCGACTTTTTTTCATAGCTTGGAGCTTTTTCAGATTCTTGAAAAAACACCCGGCATAACCCCTTTTATGCTGTCGCCACACAGGAGAACAAGGTAGTAGGACAAATGCTCGTCATCCTCTATCACCGCAAATCATTATTCCCACCTTATTTATATAGCACGCACACGCGTACGGAGAGGGACTTTATGCACCCGATGCTGAACGGAATGCTATTTTCCCATTGTTACTCCGCAGCATAACTATTCACTTACACAAACGACTCTGCTTTTACATCGAGTTCTCCCGAATGAGCAAAAAGATGCTGGGTTACCGGGAATTCAGAAAATTGGGCTATGTACCTATTGCCTGGCAAGAGATACATAACTCCCTACACAGCAAACTTCCCCAAGAGCGACTCTCAGACAAACAAATTGCTATGATTGAAAAAATGAAGAAAAAGGGAATAAGTTGTAGAGAGGCAACTTCACCCGAAGACATCCATCGTTATCACCAGTTGCTCAAAAATTATTATCGGCTGAAACTTCGCCGTTTTGTTCCTGACGAAACATTCTTTCAGAAACTGAGTACAAGTAGCAATGCCAGAAACGTCATCATCACCTATAAGGACAAAGTGATTGGCGGCTATACCTGCATCTACAACCAAGGCAATGCCTTTCTTTGGTTTTCTGCATTCAAGAGAAAGACTTACCTCCATCTGCATCCGAACACAATGACCATCTGGCAAGCACTCTCTGATGCACAGGAGCAGGATGCCCAACACCTCCACTTTATGGACGCAGGACTTCCGCTTAAGAGTAATCTCTACCGTGAATTCATTCTCGGTTTCGGAGGCAAACCTGTTACCAAGTTTCGCTGGTTCCGCTTCTATCCAAAAGTTATAAACCCGCTCCTCCACTGGCTATACAAGGAGTAAGGAGAAGAGGTTCCGTGAGCCTATATAAAGCATCTCCGAAACCTCTTTCTCTTTTTTAAGCATAATTACACATACGCTCAAAAAGTACATTTTGTATATTAAAGCCAACGCCTCTACTCTTTCAAAGCACGGTCAAGCTGCTCCAAGCCGCGCTCTGTACAGAATCCACGAATCAGGCACAAAATATAATTGTCGTATATCTCCTGCATCGAATGAACACGATAGAGCTGATGGTGCATGATTTCCTCCATCATCACATGTCCTACGTCCATAACAACATTGAAGTCTACATCCTTACGGAAAAGCCCCTCCTTTACACCAGCCTCAAAGAAACGTACACTCTCCTCCCGTTCATGAGCATGATTTTCCTGGAAGAATTTCACTACACGAGGCATCTTATGAACCTCCTCATAAAAAAGAACGCCCACCATCCCATTGCGCTCCATCTGCAATTTATAGACATAGCTGATAATATCTATCACATTCTTCGCTTGGGTCTTGGCGAAATTCTCTAACTTCGAACGATTTTCTTCTAGCTGACGCATCATACCAGCAAGCAACAATTCTTCTTTGTCACCAAAAATCTCGTACACAGTTCTCTTAGATACATGAAGTCCCTGTGAGATTTCATCCATCTTAACAGCTTTTACACCACGCTTATAGAATTCAGGCATCGCATAAGAGATAATTCTGTCTTTCAGTTCTTGTCTATATTGATTGATTTCTGTCATTTTACTTGTTTGAAGACTATTTTTGTGCAAAGATACAAAAAAAATCAAAAAACCATTCTTTTTTTACTAAGTTTTTTTGTACCTTTGCACAAACTTTTAAATTTCGTGCGAAAAATCCACGAATATGAAAGAAAAATAAACTCTAAACCAATATATCGTTATGGTAAAAATTACAAAAGAGGCGGCTTTAAGTTATCACGAGACTGGTCGTCCTGGCAAGATTGAGGTTAAGCCAACAAAACCTTATCACACACAAACGGATCTGAGCCTTGCTTATTCTCCTGGCGTGGCATTCCCATGTCTTGAGATCCAGCAGAACCCAGACGATGCATACAAGTATACTGACAAGGGTAACCTGGTTGCTGTTATCAGTAATGGTACAGCAGTGCTCGGACTTGGCGATATCGGTGCCATGAGCGGAAAGCCAGTGATGGAAGGTAAGGGATTGCTTTTCAAGATTTACGGCGGTGTGGATGTCTTCGATATTGAAATCGATGAAAAAGACCCAGAAAAGTTCTGTGAAACCGTAGAGAAAATCGCTCCTACATTTGGTGGAATCAACTTGGAGGACATCAAGGCACCTCAATGTTTCTACATCGAGGAGCGCCTGAAAAGAACTCTCGATATCCCTGTAATGCACGATGACCAGCATGGTACTGCTATCATCTCTGCAGCAGGTTTGAAGAACGCTCTTGAGGTAGCTGGCAAGAACATTGCCGATGTGAAGATTGTCGTAAATGGTGCTGGTGCAGCTGCTATCAGCTGTACAAAACTCTACGTAGCACTTGGTGCACAGGTAAAGAACATCGTTATGCTCGACTCTAAGGGTGTCATTACCAGCGACCGCGAAAATCTGACAGAGCAGAAAAAGCTCTTTGCAACAGACCGCCGCGATGTCCATACACTCGAAGAGGCTGTGAAAGGCGCCGATGTATTCGTAGGCCTCAGCAAGGGTAACGTGCTCTCCAAGGATATGATTCGCTCTATGGCAGACAACCCTATCGTTTTCGCTCTTGCCAATCCAGTACCTGAGATCAGCTACGAGGACGCTATGGACAGCCGCCCTGACGTATTGATGTCAACTGGCCGTTCAGATTATCCTAACCAGATTAACAATGTAATCGGTTTCCCATACATCTTCCGTGGTGCACTCGATGTTCACGCCCGTGCTATCAACGAAGAAATGAAGATGGCTGCTGTTCATGCAATTGCCGATTTGGCTAAGCAGCCGGTTCCTGATGTGGTAAACGATGTTTACCACGTTAACGACCTTACATTCGGTCCTAAATACTTCATTCCGAAACCTGTAGATCCACGTTTGATTACAGAAGTTTCTGCTGCCGTAGCTAAGGCTGCAATGGAAAGTGGTGTGGCTCGCACCCCTATCACAGACTGGGAGAAGTACAAGCAGGATTTGCGCCAGTTGCTTGGTCAGGAAACCAAACTGACCCGCAAACTCCACGATACAGCGCGCCTTCACCCACAGCGTGTAGTATTCGCAGAAGGTGGCAACCCAACTATGCTGAAGGCTGCAGTCCAGGCAAAGCAAGAGGTATCTGCCAGCCAATCCTGTTGGGTAACCCAGACCGTCTGAACCGTGTTGCTAGCCGTTTGAAACTTGACCTTTCAGATATTGAGATTGTAGATATGCGTGCCGATAACGAACAGGGCCGCCGTGCAAAGTTTGCCAAGCATCTGGCAGAGAAGCGTGCTCGCGAGGGCTACAGCTTCGAGGAAGCTTATGATAAAATGTACGAGCGCAACTACTTCGGTATGTCAATGGTAGAACAGGGTGATGCAGACGCATTCATCACTGGTCTTTACACAAAGTACAGCAATACTATTAAGGTGGCAAAAGATGTAATTGGAATTCGTGAGCCATATAAGACTTTCGGTACCATGCATATCCTTAACACCCAGAAGGGTATTTATTATATCGCAGATACGCTCATCAACCGCCACCCAGACGAAGATGTGCTGATTGATGTTGCCAAGCTGTCTGCAGGTACAGTGAAGTTCTTCAACGAAGAGCCGGTTATGGCCATGTTAAGCTACTCTAACTTCGGTACAGACAATATTGGCTCACCTGTTAAGGTAAAGAAAGCCGTTGCTGAGATGCAGAAGGAGTTCCCTGAACTCGCTATCGATGGTGAAATGCAGGTAAACTATGCACTCAACAAGGATCTGCGCGATGAGAAGTATCCATTCTCCCGCTCAAGGCAAAGACGTCAACACTTTGGTGTTCCCTAACTTGAGTAGCGCCAATGGTGCATACAAACTTCTCCAGGGTTTGAATCCTGAAGCTGAGATTATCGGCCTATCCAGATGGGATTGAATAAGCCTATCCACTTCACTGACTCAGAAAGTAGTGTACAGGATATTGTAAACATCACAGCAGTAGCTGTCATTGATGCTTATGTAGAGAAAATCAAGAAGCAGAAGTAATCACTTCTTTTTCCTGATTCAAACAAACAGAATAAGATAATAGTATCTTCCATAAACAGGTTGGCACTTCTGCGCCAACCTGTTTTTATTTTTTCTTCTTCACTACTCGTCTCGAAAGTTCGTCTCTTTATACTTTTGAAGATATCTAAACAAAGACAAAAAAAACAACAGAATTGCAATCGATTACGCAGCCTTTCTTGCTAAAATAAGTTAATTTACTCCCTTGTGCACCCACACAATAGAATCACAACAAAAATAATCAAATAAATATTTGGTGATTTGAAAAATATCGTGTACCTTTGCAACCAGTTATCCTGAAAACAATCTTTTTACCTTAATGGAAACTAATACCTATTGAAGATTTGGAGCGGTAGCCTGTGAAGGTCATCGCTTTTTTTCTTTTTATACACCTTCTCCATCAAATAGCATATAACATATATTGTCCCCAAGAAGAAAGTATACAATTAAAAGGTAATATCACTTGAGTCGGAAGACTTGCTGACTGCAGTCAGCAGACCTGTCGACTATAGTGAGCAGACCTGCTGACTAGGCTCAGCAGAGCTGCTGACACTAGTCATAACTTTAACGAAGGTATCTTCTTGAACCAGAGAAGTCGTATCCTTAAACCTAAGAAGACATCTCCTTGAACCAGAGAAGACATATCATTGAGCCAGAGGAGACATATCATTGAACCTAAGGAAGTATATTATTGAACCCAATAAAGAACATTACACTATTCACGAGTCCCTTATCTGGTAGCAAATAATCGGTATTCTTATAAAAAACAGGCTTTTCTGTTAAATCTTTCTAAAAAACAATCTTTATTTCCCCAACATTTTGTTCATATCAAAGATAATTTGTAATTTTGCACCCCGAATGCTCATGGATTGGGCAAATGTTACAGAAAAGTTTAGTTCGAAGGGGCTCAAAGAAGATCCGGCACAATGCAGGACGCCTCCCGAAGAAACCCGTTTATATAATTAATTTAATGTACGCAATTGTAGAAATTAACGGTCAGCAGTTCAAGGCTGAGGAGGGCAAGAAGCTCTTCGTACATCACATCAAGGATGTTGAGGCAGGTCAGACTGTTGAGTTCGACAAGGTTTTGCTCGTTGACAAAGACGGCTCAATCACTGTCGGTGCACCAGCTGTAGAGGGTGCAAAAGTAGTAGTAGAAGTAGTGAACCCACTCGTAAAGGGTGACAAGGTAATCGTCTTCAAGATGAAGCGCCGCAAGGACTATCGCAAGAAGAACGGTCATCGTACTCAGTTCACTGAAGTATCAATCAAATCTGTAATCGCTTAAAATTAGGAGGAATTAGAAAATGGCACATAAGAAAGGTGTTGGTAGTTCTAAGAACGGCGTGAATCAGCTTCACAAAGATTAGGCGTTAAGATCTGGGGTGGTCAGAGCATCATCGCAGGTAACATCATCGTTCGCCAGCGTGGTAACAAGCACTTCCCAGGTGAGAACGTAGCCAGGGTAAGATGATACATTGTATGCTTTGGCAGATGGTATCGTTTACTTCCACAAGGGCCGCAAGGACAAGAGTACAGTTTCTGTTCTCTCTCCAGAGGTTTACGCTGAAGAAGACCAAAAAAGCTGACGCTTTAATTTTTTAAAGTTTTAAGAAAAAACATATTCCAAACAAACAACATAGAAGCCTGCTCATACCTAGAGCAGGCTTTCTTCGTTATATAAGTTTTTAGGCAAGGATTACACCACCCCCTTTCTAAGCTCCTTAACCCTATAAAACCACAAAAAAACTTTAATTCTACCCTTCCCTGTAAAAAAGTCAGCATTTTTTTACGCTATCACAAATATTTTTTGTACTTTTGCCTACAAATAGTAAATTATTTAATTAAAAGACATTTTATGCTTACACTTAAACTTATCAGTGAGGAAACTGAACGTGTAGTTAAGGGTCTCGAAAAGAAGCATTTTCCAAATGCTCGTGAGGCCGTAGAGAAAGTTTTGGAGTACGACAAGATTCGTCGTGAAGCTCAGCAGAAGTTGGATAACAACAAGCAGCAGGCAAACCAGTTTGCTAAGCAGATTGGTGCCCTTATGAAGGAAGGTAAGAAAGAGGAAGCTGAGAGCGCAAAGGCTCAGGTAGCTATGCTCAAGGCAGACGCTAAGGCTCTTGAAGAGATCATGGAGAAAGCACAGAACGATATGACCAACCAGTTGCTCGAAATTCCTAACATCCCTTGCGAGCAGGTTCCTGAAGGTAAGGACGCAGCCGACAACGTTGTTGTGAAAGAAGGCGGCGAAAAGCCAAACCTCGCGAGGATGCTCTCTGCCATTGGGATCTCTTGAAGAAGTATAATCTTGTAGATTTCGACCTCGGCGTTAAGATTACTGGCGCAGGTTTCCCTGTATATATCGGTAAGATGGCTCGTTTCCAGCGTGCGCTTGAGGCATTCTTCCTCGATGAGGCTCGCAAGAGCGGATATCTGGAGATTCAGCCTCCTTACGTAGTAAACGAGGACTCTGGTCGTGGTACCGGTCAGTTGCCTGACAAGGAAGGTCAGATGTATCATGCTAATCTGGATAATCTCTTCCTCATCCCTACTGCTGAGGTTCCTGTAACCAACATCTTCCGCGATGTTATTCTCGATGAGAAAGATCTCCCTATCAAGCGTTGTGCTTACTCAGCTTGTTTCCGTCGTGAAGCAGGTAGCTATGGTAAGGACGTTCGCGGTTTGAACCGCCTGCACCAGTTCGACAAGGTAGAGATTGTTCGCATCGATAAGCCAGGTCACTCTTACGAGAGTTTGAACGAGATGCTCGACCATGTTGAAGGTCTTTTGAAGAAGTTGGAATTGCCATATCATATCCTCCGTCTCTGCGGTGGTGATATGAGCTTCACCTCTTCTATCTGCTACGACTTCGAAACATGGAGTGCTGCACAGGGTCGCTGGCTGGAAGTTTCATCAGTATCTAACTTCGAGAGCTACCAGGCTAACCGTCTCCACTGCCGCTATCGCCATACAGATGACAAGAAGATTGAACTTTGCCACACATTGAATGGTTCAGCTCTTGCTTTGCCACGTATCGTAGCAACCATCTTGGAGAACAATCAGACCCCAGAAGGAATCCGCGTACCTAAGGTATTGGTTCCATACTGTGGTTTCGAGATGCTTGATGACAAAAATTTCGATTAATTTGAAGTATCGGTAAGACTTTCAGTTTTTCTCGATTATACAAAATATTCGAAAAACAAAAATAACATATATTGTACGAGGATAACTTCGACTGCCACAAAGGTAGCCGATGTTATCCTTTTGCATTTTTATGTACCATGAAGCAAACTCTAAACAGCTAACCAGAAAAATTAATATATCAGCATTAAGAAATTTAATAGCCCATGAACAAGATTATCAAGAAAGTACAATACTCAGGGAAAGTATTCCGCTTCGATGTAGAAGCACCGCTTATAGCCAAGAGCCGAAAGGCAGGTAACTTTGTTATCATCCGTGTAGACAACAACAGCGAGCGCATGCCGCTGACCATCGCTGATGCTGACATTGAGAAAGGAACCATCACACTGGTTGTGCAGAAGGTAGGTCTTTCATCTACCAAACTCTGTGCATTGAATGAAGGCGATGAGATTCACGATGTGGTGGGACCACTTGGAAATCCTACACATATCGAGAACTTCGGAACAGTCATTTGTGCCGGAGGTGGTGTAGGCGTAGCTCCTATGCTCCCTATCATCAAGGCACTGAAAGCCGCAGGAAACAGAGTCCTTTCCGTAATTGCGGGTAGAAACAAAGACCTCGTGATTATGGAAGATGAAGTGCATGCATCTAGCGATGAACTCATCATCATGACCGATGACGGAAGTTACGGCGAGAAGGGTGTTGTAACCGTAGGAATCGAGAAGTTTATCAATCAGGAGCATATCGATAAGGTTTTCGCCATCGGTCCTCCTATCATGATGAAGTTCTGCTGTCTCCTGACCCAGAAATATAATCTTTCCACAGACGTTTCGCTCAATACCATCATGGTGGATGGAACCGGTATGTGCGGTGCCTGCCGCCTGACCATCGGTGGCAAGACCAAGTTTGTCTGCATCGACGGTCCTGAGTTTGACGGCACTCTGGTAGATTGGGACGAGATGTTCAAGCGCATGGGCACTTTCAAGGATGTTGAACGCGAAGAGATGGAACACTTCGAAGAGCACCTTGCAACTGTAGACGCAGAAAAGAAGAAAGAAACTACGGATGTAATCATGGACGTAGAACCTACAGATGCGAGCATCGAAGAGTTGACCGACCGTAACGCTGAGTGGCGCAAGGAGTTACGCGCTTCGATGAAAGCAAAAGAACGTACAGCTATAGAGCGCGTAAAGATGCCAGAACTTGACCCTCTTTATCGTGCCACAACCCGTACGGAAGAGGTAAATATCGGTTTAACCAAGGAAATGGCTTTGACCGAAGCCAAGCGCTGTCTCGACTGTCCTAAGCCTACCTGTATGGAAGGTTGTCCGGTAAGCATCAACATTCCTTCCTTCATCAAGAATATAGAGCGGGGCCAGTTCCTTGCCGCAGCCAAGGTTTTAAAGAACACCTCTGCCCTACCTGCCGTTTGCGGACGAGTTTGTCCACAGGAAAAGCAATGTGAAAGCAAGTGTGTACATCTCAAGATGAACGGGCCTGCTGTAGCTATCGGATATCTGGAGCGTTTTGCTGCCGATTACGAACGCCAGAGTGGAAACATCTCTGTACCAAAGTGCGATGAACCTAATGGCATCAAGATAGGCGTAGTTGGTTCAGGACCTTCCGGATTGAGTTTTGCAGGCGATATGGCAAAGAAGGGATTCGACGTTACCGTCTTTGAAGCATTACACGAGATTGGCGGTGTATTGAAATATGGCATTCCTGAATTCCGTTTGCCTAATGCTATCGTAGATGTAGAGATTGAGAATCTTCAGAAGATGGGCGTAAAGTTCATTACAGACTGCATCGTTGGCAAGACCATTTCCGTAAAAGATCTGGAAGAACAAGGATTCAAGGGAATCTTCGTTGGCTCAGGTGCGGGTCTGCCCAACTTCATGAATATTCCTGGAGAGAATGCCTTGAACATCATGTCTTCTAACGAATATCTTACCCGTGTAAACCTGATGGATGCAGCCAATCCTCATAGCGACACCCCTATCAACTTGGGTAAGAAGGTGGTTGTTGTAGGCGGCGGAAATACAGCTATGGACAGTTGCCGTACTGCAAAACGACTCGGAGCAGACGTAACCTTGGTATATCGCCGTTCGGAGGCAGAAATGCCTGCCCGACTCGAAGAGGTGAAGCATGCCAAGGAAGAAGGAATCAACTTCTTTACATTGCACAATCCTAAAGAATATGAGACAGACGATAAGGGCGCAGTAAAGGCTGTAGTCCTCGATGTGATGAAGCTTGGCGGACCTGATGCCAGCGGCCGTCGTCGTCCAGAAGCTACAGGAGAGACCATCACGCTGGAGTGCGACCAGGTAATTGTTGCCGTAGGAGTAAGTCCTAATCCACTCGTTCCACAGAGTATCGAAGGCTTGGAACTCGGCCGGAAGAACACCATTGCCGTAAACGACCAGATGCAGAGTTCCATCGAAGAAATCTACGCTGGCGGCGATATCGTACGAGGAGGAGCACAGTAATCCTTGCCATGGGAGACGGCAGAAAGGCCGCTCTCAATATGAGCGAAAAATTATTGAATAAGAAATAAGAAAACAGGAAACAATAAAGGGCAGTCATGCATCACGCAGACTGCCCTTTCCTTTTCTCGTATGTAATGTTATAAAATGAAATGTAGTTCGTACATATGTTTATTAATAATTGGACTCAAACACTATTTCAGATTAATACGGAGTCCGAACTGGAGATTAAAATTCCACTTCTTATCTTTAAACGTATTTTCTATTTCGCTGCCATTATCAAAATAATATTTTGCACCTGGCTCAATATAGAAGCCCACTTGTGGTGTAACATCATACTGTGCACCAAGCGAAGCCTTACCCGAGAACTGAACGCCATCACGTTTCACGTCCTCTTTATGACCAGAAACCTTTGTATCATTCTTTACGTTGAAATCGGCTTCTCCACCCGCCATTACGTACGCATGAAAGCCTCCCGTGCTCCAAACCTCATAGTTTAAACCAAGTGGAACACCCACATAATGCAAAACCTGATGTGTATCAAATTCTGAAACACCATAAGATTTGAAATCAGAAGCAACACGCGTATATACGACACCGGTACTCAAAGACAAACGAGGCGCAAGTCCGATACCAACCTGAGCACCTATAGCCAAAGGAGCATGATGTTTCGCTTCAACATATTTCGGTATTGCATATCTTAAAAGAGAAGCAGCAGCCATGAAAACGCCATGATCAGCAAAGCCACCACCAGCAAGAGGATCTGAAGACGCATACATGCCGTTTGACATTCCATCACTGCCAGAGCCCAGACTTACATTCTCTGCATACAGGTTCATGGTCCAGTTCTGTTCATACTTGTCCTTATAACTGCGTTCAAAATGACCATCCTGCGCCCTGCCTGCATAAAGCTTCTGCCCACCATCTGCTTCCAACGGCTTGGTTGCATGATTAGAAGAAACGACCATCTGTCTTTCAGAATCCTCATTTTGCTTTTGCAAAACAGATAATTCCCGACCATTTACCTCTGCATTAACAGACTGTTCTGGCATTTCTACCTCTGCTGCAAACATTACTTCATTATCAGCAGCAACAGTCCTCTCCTGGAAAGAGACAGAAGATTTACTATGGTTCAATTGACGCCCCGATAAATGGCGATTCACCTGATGTGCAGATGCATTGTTTTCAGCAAGCAAGATAGCATTTTCACTTCCTGCCGATTGTGCTTCTGCACGGACAGCAGAAGAAGTCCTGCTTGAACCTGATGCTGTAGAGAAAGAACTCTGAACAGCTAAGTTAGCCTGTCCCGATTCATCATCATGCAGATAAACATAACTGCCTCCTACTCCCAATAAAGCAATCGCTGCAGCTACTGACCATCTTTTCAAGACAACATAACGAGTCTGTGGTCTCTTCTTTACATCAGTTTCCTCATCACCAACCTTTTTAGACTGAGCAAGCGATTGTTCTATCTCAGCCCACATGTCGTGGCTGACAGGCTCTTGGTAGTCTGCCAACTGATCTCGAAGTTTATTTGTCCAATCGTTACTCATTACTTTTCTCGTTTATATGATTCAACTCTTTATTATCACTACAATCTGCCTGGCTCAGATAATCTTTCACCTTTTTGCCCAACAGCTTTTTCGCCCGCAAATATTGTGAAGCAGAACTGCTTTCTTTGATGCCTAACAGCTGTGCAATTTCTTTATGGCTTTTCTGTTCAAAAACAAACATGTTAAGAACCAGTCTGTACCCATCAGGCAATTCTCCTATCATTCTTGTCAGTTCTGCAGGCGGAACTCTTTCTACTTCAGACTCTTCATCCTCAATATCATCGGGAACTTCGTCCACGATAGTGAAGCGCTTTTGCTGCCTTACAAAGTTGACAGCTTCATTTGTCACTATCCGCAAGAGCCAAGCCTGAAGAGCGCCCTCACCCCGATATTCAAACTTTGAAATGCCGGAAAAGACTTTTATAAAACTATCTTGCACTACATCTTCAGCATCATCGCGCATAGGGATATACCTCAGCGCTACGGCCATGGCATACCCCACATAGCGTTCGTACAATCTGTGCATGGCTGCCCGACTGCCGCTATTGATGTCGTCTAAGAGTTCCTTTTCCGATTCCAATTTCAAATCCTTTTTAAAGATTAAACGATATAAAGAGAAAACCTTGCATCAAAAATGAACTTTTTTTTGGCGCAAGGCACTTTTTTTATATTTCTATATTATTCTATAGAGAACACTTTACCTTCCTGAGTAAGATAACTTTCCGTAAACACCTCTTTAGCTTCATTCAACAATACCTCTTCATTATTATATCTTGCACTATAATGTCCCAGAAGAAGTTTGCCTACACCCGCATTTCTGGCTATAGTTGCAGCCTGTCGAGCCGTACTGTGATAATAGAGTTTAGCCCTGTCCTCATTCTCCGAAGTATAGGTGCTCTCATGATAAAGCACCGTAACCCCCTTTACCTTTTCTGCCAACCCCGGAACAAACCGGGTATCACTGCAATAAGCATAACTGCGGGGAGTAGCGGCAGGCATTACCAATCTGGCATTAGGTATTACATCCCCCTCCTTCGTTGTCCAGTCAGCTCCATTCTTGATGTTGTTAATCTGGCTTACAGGAATCTCGTAATAATCTATCATATCACGACGGATATGAGGCAATGTCGGTTTCTCTCTGAAGATGTACCCACAACAAGGCACACGATGCTGCAGAGGAACGGTTTCTACGGTTACAGAATGATCTTCATATACTACTTGCGACTTCTCGGTATCTACAGGAACAAAATCAATTTCATATTCCATTCCCTGCATGAAGAAATCAATCTGACGCTTAAACAAATCTCCGTAACTTTCTGGTGCATAAACTTTTAACTTAGCCGTTCTGCCCAGCATACCTAAGGTAGAAAGAAGTCCCAGCAAGCCAAAGCAATGATCACCATGAAGATGCGAAATAAAGATAGCATTTATCTTAGCAAAGTGAACATGAGTGCGACGGAACTGCATCTGGCACCCTCGCCACAATCCATCATAAAGCATTTGCCACGCATCTCAATAATCTGGGCCGAGGCACTATGCTGAAGGTGGGCAAAGCACTGCCACACCCCAATATATGTACTTTAAATGGTTCCAAAACTAAATCATAATTTACAGGTTCAACATGATGACCTTACTCTTGGCGCTTGAAAACAAAGATACCCTGAGTATTCTCCAACATAAGACTGTCAGAACCCAATTTGTCAATAGCAAAAGTATCCTTATTCAGCAAAAGTTTACCATTGAGTATCTTCCAGCTAGTCCAAGGATTAGTTTCAGCCTTCACATTGTTCTTCACCTCTCCACCTTCCAAGATATCAAAATTCTTATCCAGAGAAGTCCATTTACCCAAGAGGGATGTCAGGTTGATAATCTTCTGGGCCATCATCTCTCCATCCTCTGCCTTATAACCGATAAGAGCAATACGGTCGCCAGCCAGCAATCCTCCCTGAACAACATCAGGATTCTCATCGTCAATAAACACCGAAAGGGTGTCACCATCATCAGAAATCAGCTCCAGGCTATGCATAGAGGTTCCCTCACCGCATACACCATAGATGGTAGAATCGTTCATTGCATCCTCTACCTCTACCGATCTGCTGCACTGATAACAGGAACATTATTTTTGTTCTTACAACTGTTGCTGCGAAAAGCGCCACCAAAGCTATTGTTACATAAACTAATTTCTTCATAACACTTTAGTTTTTATTATTATATTGATGAGTCGATAAGATTATCTGATTCACCGTTATTTATCATCCTTTTTCCTGAAGTTTTGCTTCATTCCATTATGTTTATTCCATTTCTTCTTAAGCTCATATCTT